>Ga0302268_1000096_pt1 | contig 51966 bp, 45 predicted proteins | sample III_Bog_E2_1_FD_194554 | JGI IMG/M metagenome (GOLD analysis project Ga0302268, IMG submission 194554) | Peat permafrost microbial communities from Stordalen Mire near Abisko, Sweden - III_Bog_E2_1 | ecosystem: Environmental > Terrestrial > Soil > Wetlands > Peat | place: Sweden: Abisko... | reverse complement strand
ACTTTGCTAATTTCACCTTTTGCATATCTGCTTTTTAAAATATCAAGGGGTGTCTGAATACCTGATTTTTTAAGCTTGTTTTTTTGACTCACAACTTTTACTATCAATCCAATGATGATAATAAGAATGATAAAGCCGATAATTAAGCCAAACCAATATCCGTAACCCATTCCTAAACTGTCATTATATCCGTCCATCATAATATTTATTTTTAAATGAATTTATTTATTGTTAAAGTATCTTTTAATTCGCTTTTTCTAGTGCTTTCTTCTTTGCTGCTTCTACTCTTGCTTTTCTTTTAAAATAACCTCTAAACAAAAAAGTATATTTCAGAGCAGTCATATTTTCATCCAATCCTTCTGAACTCTTTTTTAGATTAATCAGGGTCTCATCTAAATTTCCTGCAAGGGTTGTATCCTGTATTAACTGACCTAAGAATCCGTTTCCATTATTATTTTTAGTCATCATCTCGGTCAGTTGTTTCGAGATGATTGCGGCATTACCTGCAGTAACATTCAACTTTGCCATGATGGTATCTGTTCCGGCTAATCCTTTTGAACTCTTTTTTTAAATCAATATGGTCTGATTCAAATTATCGGCCATACTTGAGTCCTGAATCAGCCTACCGAGTGTTCCACCTCCTTTGTTTATTTTATTCATAATGGCTGCAAGTTGGTACGATATACCTTCTGCATTCCTTGCAGTTACTTTTAAACTTACTATCACAACATCAGATCCGGTTAGGCCACTGGAAAACTTATTCAGATTTGAAATGGTCTGATTCAAATTATCTGCAAGTATGGAATCCTGAATCAAACGGTTTATTGTTCCATGCCCCCTGTTAATGTCAAAGGAAATTTGTGAAAGTTGTTTCGAGATATTTTCTGCATTTTTTGTTGTTACATCCAATCTTGTCATTAGAACATTTGTTTCAACCTGTTCTATGGAACTAAGTCTTTGAGTATATGTATCCATTTTTTACCAGTTGTATTGCAAAGAAAAAACAGTCTGTGGCATTATAAATTTTCTCTAAGTAATCCTGCTTTTGCTTATCTATGTCAGTTTTTTCTTCTGTATTCTCTTTTGCTGCTTTATGTTGACTTTATTTGTAAAGCATATTTCTCATTTTATATTATTACAAATATAGTGTTGCATGCAATCAATCATGTTATATAATTCTTTTAAAAAGTTATATTATTCACACCTTCTTATTCGGCGAATCGGCAACTCCTTCCGGCGGTAAAACATCAGGCAGGTCAAGGCGGGCCACCCCAATCCGGGCATCTGCCATCCCATAATACACGTCGAAGCGATTAGGCATTCCAAGATCATCGCGCCGGTCAATACCGGTTGGAAATACAACATTAGGCACAATGCCATTCCGTTCTTCGGGCATAATCGGATCTAAAACAGGATTTACCGAGCGATAGTAAATGAAGCGTGGATGTTCTTTGAAGAGAATCATTACTCCGGCTGAATAACAAAGATGATGTTCATTGCTATCCGGATTGTCGACTTCACTCACTCCATGGTAAATTATCAACCAACCGTGCTTTGTAAGAATGGGTGGAGTACCTCCTCCGATTTTAAGCCGCTCCCATGGATAAACAGGTGTTGCTAAACGATGATGTGAATTGAATAAACCAAGTTCATGTAAGCCCTTACCATTTTCGGGCATCGGACAATAGGAAATCCACATACTTTCATGATAAATATCTATTTTTCTTGAATCTGCTTTTCTGGCTGTTTCTTCGGGACGGGTATCCGGGAAAAGTGGCCTGTGGATAATAGCCATTTGCATTTTTCCGGAATGACTGGGAATTGCAATAGGGAAAAGGCAGGCATCTTTGTCATCAACATGAGCAAAATCGATCCCGATAAATGATTCAAAGGTTGCAAGTCCAAGTCTTTTCCAATGTATCAGGTCTTCAGAAACAGCAAAGGCAATTCGTGGGCCGATGGAAGAATGTGCGGTGTAAGACATTATATAGCGTTTGAGTGGTTCAACATATGTTACCCTTGGATCTTCACAACCGCCACCCTCATCACGGAGTTCATATTCAGCTTCTGGTTCCAACGCTATTCCGAGCCGTTCAACTCCGTAAGGATCTCCTGCTTCATTAAAAAGAACCCTGGCAATACCAATCCGGGAATAATTTCCTTTTGCAACAATACGGGGGAAAAGGTAAAGCTTTCCATCCGGTCCACGAACTGCAGCCGGATTTAATGTACCTTCCACTTCCATCGGATTTCCGGGTTCCGGTTCCATAATCACTCCCATTCGTTGTAATTTTAATCCACTCATATTATCACTTCCTTTTTTTTGTTTTATTATTAAATAGTCCCCAAACAAGCAACAATTGTTTCAATTACTATTTTCGTCTTTTCATCGAAAGGTGCCTCTTGACTTAATAAGGAATTAGCTAATTTGTCTTCTGTAATTTTCAATTATTCCATCCACAACTCTTTTCCATTTTAATAATCATTGTCTTAAGTGCATTTTTTGTTCCATCAATGATTTTCGTTGTTTCACCAAATTGAAATCTTCTGAATAATTTTGTCACAAGTTCCGTCATTGTGATAGAATTGTGTGCCGCAAGTTGGAAGGATCAACATTTTTTTACAACACTTTATCATGTGGAAGATTGAAGATTTATTTTCGACCTGCTGTCATTCGCCTCCTGAAATAATAGCTACTTCGACTTTGACGGACAAATCATATGCTGTGATGTCATTTCAATTTCACGCAACATTTTACTTCCTGCAAGTGTACCGTCCAAATCAAATACTATAAGTTATTTCATTTGAGAATTTAAATGTAACTGATTTCAATTTGTATTATGTAGAAATAGGGTTGCAGAAGTTGTAATTTAAAACCTTTTTTGCCTGATTTGGTAAAGATCAATACTTTTAGCCTGATTTATATTACATAATTTTTGAAAATAGTTATATGATTCACACATTCTAAGAGGAAAATGATAACTACAGGAAGGATTTTTCTTTGAATTGAGATATGGCCTAAACAGATTTAATCTATTGGTTATTAATACTGTATGTCATAAAAAAGAATATTGTATATGCCTTGTCTGCTTTCCAATATGAGTTCCTAAATAACGACAAAATATCTTACTCAACAGCAGAATTTTATTTTTTTTTAAATGGGCAGCGATCAAAAAGGTAACTAATAAATATACCGGACAATATTTAAAAAAAAAGACTATCAGAAAAATATCTGATAGCCTTTTTTTAAAATAGAAATCTTAATTTATTAAACCTTATATGTCAAACTCCCATTCGGACAGGCAGCCACACATTTCAGACATTTCGAGCAGGAATAACTGTCGCCCGGTTTTTGTTTATCCGGTTTGTACAAACTATATTTTGCAGGTTCAAGTGTGGAAATATAACACTCTTTGTCATATTTTCCACTCTTGATGCAAGAGACGGTATTGACTTTGATTTTGAATAACGACCATTTATTCAGAAAACCGGATGCCCACGCAATCGGACAACCCATTTTATGATACTGATACATACTTGCAAATTGACTGCTACCGCCCATAAACAGCTCCATCATAAACCCAATCGGACACATCCAGCGACAAAAAACTTTACCAAAAACAACTCCAGTACCGATTCCGAAAAGGACAATATACCAGATGGAGATATTAAAGTAACTCTTTGTAAAATAAGTCAATGCTCCTAAAACGGCAAGAATGATGATGCGTTTTGAAATAATAAATCTGGTTGTTTTCTTCATCTGAATAAACGTTGTTTTTTGATAATACTGCAATATGGTTAGTATGATTTTTAATCTCTTTCAGAACAGATAATCCGGCTTTATCTGCCAGAAATTGGATGCCGCCGTTTGCTTCATACGTCCTGAAATTCCTGTAATGTTCCTCTCCTGCCATAAATTCAACAGCTTTTACTATTTTTCCTGCAAAATCATTCGGACATGGAATCAGGTAATCATAATAATAATTTTATCAGCCACTTCAGCTATTTCGTTTAAAAGGGGAATGCGATCTTCTTCATTCACTTCATGAATAACATATGTCAAAACTGCATAATCAAAATGCTTTTTCCCCTCAGAAATTAGTTCATGCAGATATGCATTTCTGAACGACAATTTATCTGAAGGTTGTTTTCTCAAATTCCGGTTTGCTTTAGTGATGTTTCGTGTTGATAAATCTATTCCTAAAACAGTTTTGCTTTTATCCGCAATTGAAAAACTAAAAAAGCCTGTACCACACCCAATATCTATGATATCCGAATCCGGTTCAATCAACTTGATGATTTGTGCGAAAAGCTCTCTTTGATTCGGTGCTATAAACCGGTCGTAGAAACCGCCATCGTATAGTGGTATTTGTTTACAATCGCAGTTTCTTACATTTTTATTTCTTTTAGAATTTCCGATTTATTTCTTTTCTTCCATTTTTCGTTCCAGCTCATCCAATCTGTCATTGGCAGAGTGTACCATCATGGTAAAACGAACGAAAGGCGCTCCAATTAAAAATAAGGCAATAGAAACAAGCAAACCTGATAAATTAAAATGTACACTATTTAAAATAATTCCGGTTAAGCCGATGATGGTGGCTAAAATTCCACCGGGTACTCCAAGCGGACAACGGTTTTTTTTCTTTTCTTCCATGTTAGTAATTGTTGAGTTTAGTTATTAATTCTTGTTTTGCAGGCACTTGTTTAAATGCTATTTCGTTATTTATCAAAAGGGCAGGCACAGAGTGAATGCCTAACTTTATCGTTCGGATCATCCCCAATGGTGCATTGGCCATTGTTTTCTTCAACACAAACTTATCGCCAAACGTTGGCAAAATTTCGTCAAGCATTCGTTGTAGTATTTTACAGTTGGGACAAGTAAGTGTATAAAACATTTCAATTATTAACGGAGTGCGCTTATCCATATTTATTAATTCAATAAAACTTCAGTGATTGCATTCCTGAATGAATCCTTTGGCATAGCACCTTGTGCCATTTGAGGAGCACCGTTCATTGGACAAAAAAGGATAGATGGTATACTGCGGATTCCAAAAGCGGCCGCTAAATCCTGCTCGACTTCTGTATCAATTTTGTAAAAATAAATTTGTCCGTCATATTCTTTTGACAAATCTTCCAGAATAGGTGCCACCACTTTACATGGTCCGCACCAGTCAGCATAAAAATCAATAATACAAGGTTTGTCCCCCAAATATTTCCATTCGGTTGGATTCGTTTCGAAATCGGCTACTTTTGATAAAAATTCAGCTTTGGTTAAATGAATTGTTCCCATTTTTTCTTTGTTTTAATTTGTTCTTTTGTGCCTGTTTTGTTTTCCTTGCTTTTCCCGGCAGAAACTGTAACCAGGGCAACAAATATCAGGCTTTTAAAAATTAGTTTTTCTTTTAATGTATTTCAGATTAGTTCTCTATTCTAAAGGACTTAGTACTTTATACGCTTTTCCATGTTTATTTTTTCAACAAAACATCGGTTATTGTTTTTTGGAAAGATTCTTTTGGCATAGCTCCTTGCGATATTTGTGGAGTACCATTCATTGGACAAAAGAATATGGTTGGAATACTTTGAATGCCATAAGCGGCTGCTATTTCCGGTTCGGCATCAACATCTACTTTGTAAAAGTTAATCTTACCATTGTATTCTTTTGCCAGATCTTCCAGAATTGGCGCAACCATTTTACAAGGACCACACCACGTTGCATAAAAGTCAATGATACACGGTTTATCACCCAAATATTTCCAATCGGTTGGATTGGCTTCGAAGTTGGCAACCTTTGTAATAAATTCAGCCTTGGTCAGATGTATTGGTTCCATTTTCTTGACTTCATAAACCCTGGCTTTTGCTCTTTCTTTTTGTCTGTTAATCCACAAAAATGATCCTGCAATCAGGACAAGCATTATGCCCGCATAAATATATACTTTCTTCTTCATTTCCTTATTTCTACTTTACTAAAATATAAAACACTAAAAACTTATAACCACAATAGGACACAAAAAACACAATAGCTATTTAACAAAAACAAGATAAATACAAAAGACATAACCACAATAGGACACAAAAACAAAATAATAAAGAACACAATAGATAAATACCTGACAGTATTTTTAAGAATTTAAGCCTGGCAGGTTAATCTATTGTGAACTATTGTGGTTAATTTTTTAATCTGGTAAAGTAGAATTACTTATATTGAACTTTAGGTTTGAATAAACTGATTCACCCTAATTTCCGATCCAGACTTTGCCATGCACCGCCATTAAAGACATTCGGATAGTTGTTTGAAGTCAGAATCCCTTTTGCGGATGCACTTCGCATACCCGAAGCACAGCAGGTAATGATAGTCCTGTTTTTGTCTTTCAGTTTATTGAGATTGTTACCGAGTTGCTCCACAGGAATGTTTACAGAACCTTTTATATGTCCGGTTGCATATTCGCCTTTACTACGGACATCGAGTATCATTGCACCCTGTTTCACCAGTTCAGCAAAGTCAGTCTTAGGGCCAATGCCCAGTAGTTTTTTTATTGTTGCTATCATTGTTACTCTGATTGTGATTGATAAAAATTTACATTTAACCAGGAACCGCCATTAATGCATTCTATACCCTGTGAAGATAAAAACTGTGTCGCCATGGCACTTCTTCCGCCACTGGCACAACAAAGTATCAAAGGTGTTTTCAATTGTTTTAGTTCATTCAACCGTTGTTGGATTTCCTGCAACGGCACATTGATTGAGTGATTGACATTCCCGCCCATAAATTCAGCAGGAGTACGGACATCAACTACTGTACCCGATTTTTCTCTTATTATATTTCCTATATTCATATTTTTGTTTGTTATTTATCAGACTATTTCAATTTTATTCTGTTTCTGTATACTCAGTGTCATTTCCTGTATGCAGGTATTCCATAACTGGTATCCGCCAGAAAGGTTGAAAGTATCTGTATTTCCATTCTGCATTAAAATACGTTGAGCCAGATAGCCCCTTAATCCGCCAAGGCAATAAATATAAACGTTTTTCCCTTTCGGTATTTCAGGGAGCCCTGACCTTAATTCATCCAAGGGGATATTGATAGCATCCGCTATTTTACCTGCCTGATACTCTTTTATAGTGCGTACATCAATCAATATATCATCAGAAGTAATTTTATCAAATTCATTCCAATAGAATACAACTGACCGTTTGCTGATGATATTTTCGGCTGCAAAGGCTGCCATATTCACAGGGTCTTTAGCCGATGAGAATGGAGGTGCGTAGGCATGTTCAAATTCTGCCAGGTCATCAATTGTTCCATTGTGCTTTATAATGGATGAAATAATATCCAGTCGTTTATCCACTCCATCAAATCCGGCAATCTGGGCACTTAAGATTCTTCCATCTTCCGGGTCGAATGCAAGTTGAATAGTCATTTGCTTTGATCCCGGATAATACCCGGCATGCGAACCTCCTGTAATCGTTGAAACCTGATGGCTGATATTGTCTAACTTTAGATTCTTTGAAGCAACACCGGCAGTTCCCACTGTCATATCAAATACTTTTACAATGGCTGTATTAATGGAGCCCTTATAGGAGTGATGATGTCCAAAAACCATATTATCCGCACATATCCTTCCCTGCTTATTCGCCGGTCCCGCCAGGTAAGTAATCATAGGTTTGTTTGTAAGCGGATTAGGATACTCAATGGCATCACCCACCGCATAAATATCGTTGTCGGAAGTTTGCAAATACTCATTTACATAAATTCCTTTTGCTGTTCCAATAGTCAGACCTGCATTTGCTGCGAGCCTGGTATCGGGTTTTACGCCTATAGAAAGAATCACAATATCCGATTCAAGCACATTGCCGTTATTCAATAACACCTTAAGGCCTGTTTCTGTTTGCTCAAATCCGGTTACGGAGGTGTTTAACTGAAGATGCACCCCTTTGGAGCGGATATGTTGTTGCAGAATAGCTGCAATGGGGAAATCAACAGGAGTAAGTACCTGATCGGCCATTTCAATGACAGTAACATCCAGTCCAAGAAAATGCAGGTTTTCGGCCATTTCGAGTCCGATAAACCCTGCTCCTATCACAACTGCCTTTTTTGTTTCTTCTTTTTGAACATACGCTTTAATAAAATCGGTGTCCGCCACATTTCTCAATGTGAATATGCCTTTCCCGGAAATACCCGGAAGAGGTGGACGAACAGGCTCTGCACCGGGTGATAATACAAGTTTATCATAACTTTCGGTATACACTTCACCTGTTGTTTGATTTCTGGCCGTGACTGTTTTGGATGATCTGTTTATCTCCGTAATTTCAGTGAGTGTCCGCACATCGATGTTGAATCGCTTATTAAACGAGGTGGCAGTTTGAACAAACAATGCATTTCTGTTTGTAATAACATCTCCGATATAATAAGGCAACCCGCAATTGGCATAGGATATATATTCACCCTTTTCAAAGATCACTATTTCGGCATGCTCGTCATTTCGTCGCAATCTGGCAGCTGTACTTGCACCTCCGGCAACTGCACCTATTATTACATATTTCATAGTTTGAAATGTTTTATATTGTAGAACGCTGCAAAGATAATTATTCTGTTTTGAATTACAATAGTATCACTACTTAAATTATAGTATTATCACCTTTTTTATTAGTTTACTATCACTAATTATTATTTATAAAGATCATCTGTCAAAATGTTTGACTACTTTTGTATCCTGATTTCATACACAAGAAATACTAAACCACACAATAGAAAAAATACATAACCACACTTCCGAAATCGGAATCTGCGATAGGCACATAGAACACAATAGAAGAACACAATAGAAAATATAAATGCCTTTTAGAATTATAAAACAACAAGCTTGCTGAATGAATCAGTTATTATTTCTTTTATTCCTATTGTTATGAACCATTATAGTTTATTTTTTTTTCAAAGTCAACAAGAATACTGAGAGCATTAATACAATCGTGTTCTTCTATGTTTAGATTAATATTACCAGAAAGGATTGGATTATATTTTGCAATATGGATTACAAGGAAATTATTTAAAACGGCATTTATATGTTATTAAAGAAACAATTAAAAAGAGAGTTAGCCGAAGAGCTGTTTAATGATAGCTATAAGACATTGAATTTTATTGCCGGGATAAAATGGGAGAATGGTTTTGTGTGCCGGAAATGCGGGCATGATAACTACTGTGAAGGCAAATCAACCGGATCACGCCGTTGCACCCGTTGCAAGACCGAGGAATCGGCCACCGCACATACTTTGTTTCATAACTGTAAGTTCCCGATTAATAAAGCGTTTTATATTGCATACACAGTTTGTGTGGAAGGTAAAGATATTTCTTCGTATGATTATTCGGACCAACTGGGCCTGAATCAAATGACCTGCTGGAAATTCCGTAAACGGATAAAGGACTGTGTGATCAAACATGGTGCCGATAAAAGCAATATTGCCATTCAAACCCTCCTGTTGTCGGAATATTAAATCATGAAGAATTTCTTTTACCGATTTTGAACAATTAAATATCTCATTTAAAATTCAAATGAATAAGCCAATTTATTCTTTTTAGTACTTAAAGCACATTTATCTCAAAAATGTAACAGAAATTTAATACAAAGGATTTGTTTTTCAATTATTCCTGCCGTATGTTTGTGAGGTGAACGGACTATGATTGTAAAACTTTAAGACACAAACAGTATGGGAACAAATTGGATTATAATATTAATTGTTTTACTTATTGTCATCGGGTTAATTCTTTTTCTGATACGCAGGGATCAGAAGGACAAAGAAGATGTGACTTCAACACTGGATACCGATACTGATATTGAAGATGACTTAGAACGGCATAAAGATTTAGAATAAATCCTAACCTTCCCTTCCGTATTCATTTTCAACCGCCCGCAGTATACTTCGGTATTGAGAAGTATGTATGTATTCAATCCTCTTCAACCTTCCAATTCAACCGGATTGTCAAAGTCGAAATGACTCTTTATCCCGTTGAAAAGTTTAAGCGCACTTTAATTTTGACTCATTTAACATAACTAAATTGGTTTATATCAATTAATGTCGTATGTTTGCAACATTAAACTCAACATTATGATAAAAGCAGAAGTATTTGATAAAGAGCTACAAGAGTTAGCCACATTTGCAAAAGTAATTTCACATCCCGCCCGGTTGGCAATTCTGAAGTATTTGGCAGAAACAAAGACCTGCATTTCGGGTGACATTTCGGATAAGTTACCATTGAGCCGGACTACCGTTTCGCAACATTTAAAAGAGTTGCGTGATATGGGATTAATTCATGGCGATATTGACGGATTGAAAATTAATTATTGTCTGTGCGGACCCTGTATTGCTGAAAAGCTGGAGCTGTTTGACAATTTTTTCAATAAAATTAAGGCAGTAGACGTTGAGTGTTGTACTGACGAGCAATGCTTATAACCTAACCTGGACAAGCCGGAATTAAGAATAGAACGCGGATTTACACTAATTAAGCGGATAAATTACGGATAAGAAAATACTTCGTATTTTGATTTAAAACCAAACAGGTACTAGCTCAGATTAAATTGTAAGACCGTGAAATTTGCAATATCGTGCCATAAAATTTACAAATTTGAAAGTTAAGATACTAAATTAAAATAAACAATATGAAAAGAGTAACAGTTATTCTGTTTTTATTCTGTTTGACTTCTTTCGTGCTAGTTGCACAAAAGGGACAAAGTGACCAAAAAGAAGCCATCGTTTTTACTACATTAACATATGATTATGGCACAATAGGAATTGGCAGTCCGGGTAAGTGTGAATTCAAATTCACCAATACCATGAAAAAGCCATTGGTCATTCACAACGTAAAACCATCATGCGGCTGTACGAAAGCCTATTGGCCTAAAGAACCCATACAACCCGGAAAATCAGGAGTGATTAAACTTGACTATAACACAAAAATACCCGGAACATTCAACAAAACAATTACGGTGAGCTCAAATGCTAAGAACTCAACCTTAATCATCCATATAAAAGGGAATGTGACCCGGTACAACTAAGACGAATCGATCATGACCCTTGAAAAACAAAGATAAAAGTATGAAAACAATAGAAATTTTCGAAGAGGCAATGTGCTGTCCAACAGGATTATGCGGACCAACCATTCAATCTGATTTATTGAGAATATCAGCAGTAACGGAGTTATTGAAACGAAAAGGAATTAATATTTCACGACACAATTTAAAGGATGAACCACAACTGTATGTCTCAAACAAAATAGTTAATGATTTTTTAATGAAAAATGGTGTTGAAGGTTTGCCCATCACATTAGTAGATGGCGAAATAGTTGTTTCAAAAACATATCCGACAACAAAACAATTGAGTGAGTGGACCTGTATTAATCTGAATTATATTCCTGTCAAATAAGATTAGGGAAAAAATAGATGAAAGAGTTTAAATTATCAGATTTAGAGTTGACTAAGTACCTGTTTTTTACGGGGAAAGGAGGTGTAGGTAAAACTTCTATCGCATGTGCTACTGCGGTAGGACTTGCCGATTCAGGAAAAAACATTTTATTAATAAGCACTGATCCGGCTTCCAATTTGCAGGATGTATTTCATCAATCGTTACATGGACAAGGCACACCCATAGCCGAAGTGCCGAATCTGACAGTCGTAAATCTCGACCCTGAAGAAGCAGCAGCCAACTACAGGGAAAGTGTCATCGCCCCTTTCCGGGGGAAACTTCCGGAAAGTGTGATTAACAACATGGAAGAACAGTTGTCGGGTTCATGTACGGTGGAAATTGCTGCTTTCAATGAGTTTTCCGATTTTATCACAGAAAAAGCAAAACAAAAAGAATACGATCATATTATTTTTGATACTGCCCCTACCGGCCATACCCTGAGAATGTTGCAACTCCCTTCTGCTTGGAGTACTTTTATAAGTGAGAGTACACACGGAGCATCCTGTTTAGGTCAGTTATCGGGTTTGGAAGCACGCAAAGAAATTTACAAACAAGCCGTTCAAACCCTTGCTGATGATCGTGCCACCTTACTGGTTTTAGTAAGTCGCCCTGAAGTTTCTGCAATAAAAGAAGCTGCACGTTCTTCATCCGAATTACAACTAATAGGAATTGAAAATCAGATCTTGATTATCAATGGGATATTACAACAACTTGATGAGAAAGACGACATTTCCATAAAAATTCAACAAAAGCAACAATCGGCTTTACAGGGTATGCCCCCTGAATTAACGAAATATCCTGTTTACAGCGTTCCGCTTCGCTCTTATAATTTGTCTGATATTTCAACTATCCGTCAATTGTTGACAGGGGACAATCTTTCGGGAACGAAGGACTACCAACCACTTCATGATGAAAAAAATTTAGATGACCTGATTAATGATCTGTACTCGACGGGCAAAAAGGTTATTTTCACAATGGGGAAAGGTGGAGTAGGCAAAACGACCATCGCTACAACTATAGCGTTAGGATTAAAGAAACTGGGCGCAAAGGTTCATTTAACTACCACCGACCCTGCCAATCATTTAAACTATGATTTTGCCATTAAAGCAGGGATTACTGTTAGTAAAATAGATGAATCAACCGTATTGGAAACTTATAAAAATGAAGTGAGGGCCAAAGCAAAGGAAAATAATATGAGCCCCACCGACATGGAATATATCGAGGAAGATTTACGTTCTCCATGTACACAAGAAATAGCTGTTTTTAAAGCTTTTGCAGATATCGTTGAAAAAGGGGACAATGAAATTGTAGTTATAGATACAGCTCCTACCGGCCATACGCTTTTGTTACTCGACGCTACCGAGAGTTATCACAAAGAAGTGGAACGGACACAGGGTGAAGCTTCCGGTACTGTTGCCCGTTTATTGCCTCGTTTACGCAATCCAAACGAAACGGAAGTGGTTGTCGTGACTTTACCTGAAGCAACTCCGGTATTCGAAGCCGAAAGGTTACAAAAAGACTTACAACGTGCCGGAATAAACAACAAATGGTGGGTAGTAAATGCCTGTTTGTCATTAACCAACACTCAAAATCCATTTCTTCAAACCAAAGCGTCCGGCGAAATCATCTGGATTGAGAAAGTAAAACAATTATCAAACAGGAATACCGCTTTGATAGAGTGGAAAGATATAGAAGAAAAATAATTCTTTCAAAGTCTGTTTTTGATGATTTCACACAAATGTAATATGATTGAGTTGGAAAGTATTGATTAATGTCGTATGTTTGCGACATAGAACAATAGAACTCATTGTAGGTTAAAATCAAGTACTAAACATATAATTCGACCATTGATCCCTATAAATTAACAGTTTATAAAGACATTGATTTTAGAGATATTTAAAGCAAACAGACTAACATTAAATTGAAAAATTATGACAAAGACAAAAGTATTATTCGTTTGTATTCACAATTCGGCCCGAAGCCAGATGGCTGAAGCGTATTTAAACACGCTGGCAGGTGAACACTTTTATGCAGAAAGTGCCGGTTTAGAAGCAGGCATCTTAAATCCCTTTGTGGTTCAGGTAATGAAAGAAGAAGGAATTGACATCTCCGGAAATAAAATTGATAGTGCATTCGATTTATATAAAGAAGGTCGCAGTTACGATTATGTAGTTGCCGTTTGTGATGCTGCTAAAGCAGAAAAATGTCCGGTATTTCCGGGAGTAACATCAAGATTAAACTGGTCATTCCCAAATCCGGCCGATTTTACCGGTACGGACGCAGAGATACTTGCGGCTACACGACTGGTACGCGACCAGATAAAATCAAAAGTAGAAAAATTCATAGAAAGTCTACATCAATAAAATCAAATTAATAAGGTATAAAATATGAAAGTTCTCATTCTCTGTACAGGAAACAGTTGCCGCAGCCAAATGGCACATGGCTTTTTACAATCGTTCGATAAAAATATCACTGTCTGCTCTGCCGGAACACAAGCTTCGGGAAAGCTTAACCCAAAAGCAGTTGCCGCCATGAAAGATGCCGGAATCGATATAAGTCATCATACTTCCGATCCGGTAGAAAAGTATTTAAAAGATGAATGGGACTACGTGATCACTGTTTGCGGTGGTGCCAATGAAGAATGTCCTGCTTTCTTTGGCAAAGTAAAACACCGCCTGCACATGGGATTCGATGATCCAAGCCATGCAGCGGGAACGGATGAATTTATCCGGAGTGAATTTATCCGTGTAAGAGATGAGATCAAAGTAGGTTTCTATAAATTATACATTGAACAAATCAAACCCCAATTATGAAAACCCGTCTTAAATTTTTTGACAGGTATCTCACTTTGTGGATATTTCTGGCTATGTTTATTGGTGTAATTTCAGGATGGTTGTTTCCTTCATTTGCCGGATTCTGGAGCAGTATGTCATCGGGGACAACCAATATTCCTATCGCTATGGGGTTGATCGTGATGATGTATCCTCCTTTTACAAAAGTAAAATATGAAGAATTGGGACAGGTATTTCGCAATACCAGGATTCTTAGTCTGTCACTAATACAAAACTGGATTATCGGTCCTGTATTGATGTTTGCGTTGGCCATAATGCTGTTTAAGTTTTTCCCCGGTGTAAATGATTCCAATTTGCCTTATGTGTATGGGATTATCATGATCGGGCTGGCACGCTGCATTGCCATGGTGATTGTCTGGAATGAACTGGCCAAAGGTGACACCCAATATGCTGCCGGATTAGTGGCATTTAACAGTGTATTTCAGGTACTTTTCTATTCAGTATATGCTTATTTCTTTATTGCGATTGCTCCCGGGTGGTTTGGTATCCCTACCAGTAATGCAGTTTCAGGAATTACCATCGGACAAATAGCACAAAGTGTCTTTATTTACCTCGGTATTCCTTTTATTTCAGGCTTTCTGACCCGTTTTATACTTATCCGGATTAAAAGCGAAAGATGGTATAACACTAAATTCATTCCAAAAATCTCACCTCTCACGTTGATTGCTTTACTTTTTACCATCATAGTTATGTTCTCTCTCAAGGGTGAATTTATTGTAAAGATACCAATGGCTGTGGTGTTTGTAGCAATTCCTTTGTTTATCTATTTTGTCATTATGTTTGTCGGTTCATTCTTTATGAGCAAAAAAGCAGGTGCAACCTACGAACAATCAACAACCCTGTCATTTACCGCAGCCAGTAATAATTTTGAGCTGGCTATTGCAGTTGCCATTGCAGTTTTTGGTATCAACTCCGGAGAAGCATTTGCGGCCGTTATTGGTCCGTTGGTCGAAGTTCCTGTTATGATAGGCCTGGTGAATGTAGCATTTTGGTTTAAAAGAAGGTATTATAGTTGACGCGTTCCGCGTTTCGTGTTCCGTGTTTCGCGTTCCGTGTTCCGTGTTCCGTGTTCCGTGTTCCGTGTTCCATGTTCCGTGTTCCGTGTTCCGTGTTCCGCGTTCCGTGTTCTGAGTTCAGTTGACTTTCCTGGTTCTTGGTTCTTTGTTCTGTCCTTTGTCCTTTGTCCTTTGTCTTTTGCCCTTTGTCTTTTGTCTTTTGTCTTTTGTCCTGTGATTAAATGCAAACAACATTTGAAACCGACCAATTGTAAATTGTAAATGATTAAATTGTAAATGATCTGACATCTAAAAACAAGGTGTAAAAATCTGTATTATTGCCATTTGCACGACTATCTAAAACAGATTATCTAAAATAGATAATCTAAAATAGATAATCTCTGTATGATAGTTGAAAAAATAGATTATCTTTGCCGTGACAATTACACTAAACGGTGAAATATCCATCTATATTCATACTAATCAGTCAACTAAAAGCATATGAACCCATCCGGAAACCCTTTTAGTGTCAAGGAATACAAAGGCAAAAACTATTTTTGCGACAGGGAAGCTGAACTTGAGAAAATCCTTACCAATATCAAAAACGGAATTGATACGACCCTGGTGTCGCCAAGAAGAATGGGGAAAACCGGATTGATATACAGGTTATTCGAACAAATCAATGAAACAGGTGATGTTGAAACAATTTATGTTGATATTTATCCGGCGCGTTCGCTCAGTGATTTTGTGAAATTGCTTGCCGAGGCGATACTGGTCAAATTTCCAGAAAAGACTTCCATAGGGAAGCTATTCATTGAGTTTATAAAAGGTTTTAAGCCTCTTATAGGGTATGATGTCCTGACGGGTGAACCACAGATTCAAATCAGTTACCAGTCGGATCAGGAAAAAGAATATACCTTACAGGGACTATTTCGTTTTCTCGATATGCAGGATACGAAAATCGTCCTTGCCATTGACGAGTTTCAACAGATAACCGATTTCCCTGAGAAGAACATAGAAGCCTTATTACGTACTTATACCCAGCAACTGGAAAACATCCGGTTCATTTTTTGCGGCAGCAGGAAATCAATGATGATCGACCTCTTTTCGAATGCAAAACGACCTTTCTATGCCAGTACGCAATACCTTGTGCTGGATAAAATTGACCTTGCTTCCTATAAAGCATTTATCACCGGTAAATTCACTGAAAACGATATTCGTATAGAGGATGATGCCGTGGATTATATCCTCTCATGGACCCGGCAACATACTTTTTATACTCAAAGCGTATGCAATAGGATTTATTCCATGGACGAAAAGGTTGTTAGCATTCAACTGGTAAAACGGGCGTGCAATGAGTTGCTTAAACGAAGCGAAGCTGTGTTCTTTCAATTCAGGCAATTATTAACTCCGGGACAGTGGAATTTTTTAATTGCTGTTGCCAAAGAAGGCGAAGTGACTCAGTTAACCGCACAAAAGTTTATTGCCAGCTATGAAATCGGGACACCTGCCAATGCACGCCGGATCAGCCGGTCGCTGATAGACAAAGAATTAATATTGGAAACAGCCAACAAAAAAGGGAGTAAGTATCAGGTCTATGATGTTTTTTTATCCCGATGGCTGGAGTCAGAGTATTAATATTAGAACTCTTACACAAGTAATTAATAATGAATAATATTATTATCTGCAAAGTGTCCTATATAATAATCCTCCATACTAAATCCTTCGGATTTAGTAGATAGCAAAAAAGATCTTATTTTAATTTAAATAATGATTAATCGCCACTTGTACAAATTTATATTACAGGAATTCCTTACTAACAAAAGTAATATGATCATTTAGTCGAAGCTTTAGGAGCTTTTGCAGATAATCATAATTAATAATTAATAAAATACTGAAGTTTAGTTTTTTATAGATTAACAAATAGTTCATTAAATAACTATGATTACTTATAGATATTGAGGATTCATTAAATCAAATTATTTAAGTCAAAACTGAAAGCCGTTCAAAATTATTGTTGAATATGGAACTGACACAAGAACAATACGACATAATTAACTCAACAGGGAACATAAAAATAAATGCTGTTGCCGGGTCCGGAAAAACCACAACAATTATTGAGTATGCAAATGCACGTCCTCATGGAAGTAAAATCCTTTACCTTGCATTCAACAAGTCTGTTAAGTTAGAAGCAATAAAAAAATTCAAAAGTAAAGGACTTAATAATGTACAGGTTGAAACGGCACATTCCCTGGCATATAGAAGTGTTATTACCGGGAGTAATTATAAAGTAAGACCTCAGGGATACAAGTCCTATGAAATCGCTGAAATCCTCAATTTACATGGGAATGGTGAAAAAATTACTGACTATATTATTGCAAATCATATCAATAAATTCACAGCCTATTTTTGTAACAGCGACGTACAAAAAATACAGGATTTAAATTATCTTGATGTTGTTTCAGACAAAAAGGCAAAGATATTTGTAAAATCATTTTATAACTATATTGAAAGACAGACCCGTTTGCTTTTAAGCAAAATGGATAAAAGCGAAATTGAAATAACCCACGACTTTTATTTAAAAAAGTTCCAATTATCAAATCCAAAATTAAATTATGATTATATCCTGTTTGATGAAGGCCAGGATGCTTCACCGGCTATGCTTGATATTTTCATGAAGCAAAAAACTACAAAGGTAATAGTCGGAGATGCACATCAACAAATTTATAGCTGGAGGTATGCTGTAAACTCACTTGAAAAGACAGATTATAAAACCTATAACCTTTCAACAAGTTTTCGTTTTAGTCAGGATATTGCAGATTTGGCAATGGGAATAATTCAATGGAAGAAACACCTAAGTGAATTCAAGCCTGTTTCGATTAAAGGGGTTGGAACTAATGACGGGTATAAAACAAAAGCAGTTCTAGCACGTACTAATCTGGGTCTGCTTCTTAAAGCAATTGAATATGTTACCGAGAAAAAGGAAGTTAAACAAATTTATTTTGAAGGAAATATAAATTCGTACACCTATGCCGACGATGGTGCTTCCTTATATGATGTATTAAATCTGTACAATGGTAAACATTTCCTGATCAAAGACAGGCTTATTAAAGCCATGAAAAATATGTATGAACTGGAAGATTATATTAAGAAGACAGAAGATGTTCAATTGGGGATGATGGTTGAAATTGTAAATGAATATGGAGCCAGAATTCCGGATATTATTAAAGCTATCAAAGCAAAACATGTTGAGAATGATGAAAAAGAAAAAGCAGAAATAATATTTTCAACAGTACATCGCTCTAAAGGGATGGAATATGATACTGTACAACTTGTAAATGACTTTATTACGGAAGATAAATTAACTAAGAACTATAATGGGGAAGATGGTATTTTATCAAAGCTAAATGAAGAAATCAATCTTTTATATGTTGCAGTAACAAGAACAAAAAACAGCATTTATATTCCGGAACAACTTATGCCTTTGGATTATCCCGGTTCTTCCCATATACATTTAATGCATATTTCAAATATTGAAGAAATAAAAGAATCAGGTACTTTAAAAAAACGATTTTCAATTCCTTTAAAAAACGAAGTAAACAGAACATCATTAGATAACAACGATCCTGTAATCACAGTAAAAGAGATGTATTATAAAAATGCATCCACTCCCTGGACATTAGAGCAGGATGATGAGTTGACTGTTATGTATTGTGAAGGTGTAAATGAACGTGACATGGCGAGACATTTTAAACGAACCACAGGAGGAATCAGATCAAGAATTAAAAAATTAGAATTAGCAGCTAAGTACGGCTAAATATCGGGCATTATAAAGAGAAAAATATAATCTCACAGGTAGTGATCTGATCATCTTATTTTGTCTCTTATTCTGATACGCGTCAAACAGTAAAAAAGAAATTTACATATCAACCATTCTTCTATTCAACAACCTGAACGAAGCATGTCACATTTACTTTCTCAACCAATAATGAATCATCAACCCGGAACGCGGAACGCGGAACGCGAAACCAATTAACCAATCAACCAATTAACCAAAAGACTTAGCCGTTCTGGCTAATCAGCAGCAGCGATTTCTTATTGATAATATTTATTTCTCTACCTGTAATTTTTATAATCCCATCTTTATCAAATTCGGCCAGTACACGACTCACACTTTCACGACTGGTATCGACCAGATTCGCAAATTCAGCTTGCGAAAGTGGTAAAACAAACTTGTCTGATTTGAAAATTTTATCCGAAAACTCCAATATAGCATCAGCCATATTTCCACGAATCATCTTTTGTGTGCGATTGGCACAACGGTGAAAGGACTCCAGTTCATTTTTGCAAAACTCCTGTATTATCTCACGGGTGAATTCCTTATTTTCATCCAGAATATTCTGAAAAACCTCCAGGTCGATAAAACAAACTTCAGCTTCGGAAACTGCTGTCACTGAATATTGATTGATTTTACTGCCAAAAGTTGTAGGTAAGCCCAGATAACTCGGGGCATTGACCATCTTCACAATTTGTTCGTTATAAGGCCCTGCTATATGAATTTTAGCCAGTCCCGTACGTAAAAATATCACATTCGTCGAATAGGTTCCCTGTTTTATAATTAAATCCCCTTTTTTTAATTTCAGCTCCAGGTGGTTTGAAGAAAGTTGATCCAGACTACATTCACTCAACATGGATGTTGCCTTGGTTTTAAACGGACAGTTTCTACAATCGTTTTGCATATGATTCTGATTTGAATGAATAAATTGCAAATATATGTATTGTGATGCATATCACAAAATAATGTATGCAGTTGCACGCAAATATTCTGAATAAATAATTTTTTCTGAAATACATTTGCAAACATATTTATATAATCAGGCACATCATAATCAATTTATCATGGAAGACACTAAAACAACAGACTTTGCTGAAATGCAGGCTCAGATGGATGTATTAAAAAAGAAGATTGCCAAACTGGAAAAATCGCGCAAGGATCAACTATCAATGGCAGTCGTATCAGGCGATCTGGATAAAATTCTTGCCGCCATGGTCATATCAGTGGCAGCAGCAGCTATGGACACACAGGTAAAACTATTCTTTTCATTCTGGTCGTTATCTGCACTTCGTGATCCAAAAAAGAGTCCGAAAGGAAAAGATTTTATTTCTACCATGTTTGGGTTCATGTTGCCTAAAGGCAAAGACAAACTATCATTATCCAATTTAAATATGTGCGGAATGGGTCCCATGATGATTAAAATGCTGATGAAAAAGCAAAACGTAATGTCGTTAGGCGAAATGTTCAAACAGGCAGGTGAATTGGGTGTGGAAATAACAGTTTGTGAAATGTCGATGGGGTTAATGGGCTTCAAAAAAGAAGAATTTATCGATTATCCGAATTTACGGTTTGCCGGCGCTGCCACTTTTGTGGCTGATGCAGGGGACAGCAGTATACAGTTGTTTATTTGAAGCCCCTAAATCCCCAAACGGGGACATCAAAATTGTAAATTAAAGTCAACTATAAACATCCTTAAGCCCCCTTTGGGGGTTTGGGGGCTAATTTTAAATAATATGACAGCAGAAGAATTAACAGGCATTACAGCAGATTTAGTTGTAGACGCAAGGGGAACAGCTTGTCCCGGACCATTACTGGCAGCAAAAAAAGCGATTGGTGAAATTGAATCGGGAGAGATCATGGAAATATTATCTGCCGACGAAGGAACAAAACATGATATTCCAAGATGGTGTGATAAGATGGAGCATGATTTTCTGGGAGTAATAGAAACCGACAGTTATACCCGTCTGTTTTTAAAAAAAGCATAATATATAACGATTTATAATTGGCAATTCATCATGATCGTGAATTCATTAAGACTGATGAATTGCCAATTATTGATTCTCAAATCACAAATCCATGCCAAACGAAAATTATAAGCCAAAAATACTGGTATTTTCAACAGATAAAATTTCCGATCCCGGAATTGACCAGGCCGGCTTACGCAAAATACATTATTCACCGGCAGTGTATGTGATCAGTTTGCCTTGTTCCTCGGGAGTAAAGCCAAGATGGATTATCCACGCGCTTGAAAAAGGCTTTGATGGTGTTTTTATAGCTGCCGATGGTCACGAATGTTCCTACAGCTCGAAATGTGCCGATCATACGAATCAGATTATTCTGGATACACAGGCATTAATGGCAGCAAATCATATCAACCCAAAACGTATCAGAATGGCTGCCCTTTGTTCGGTATGCGCTGAACCTTTTGCGAATCATATGGAAAATTTCAGTAAAATATTAAGTGGATTGGAAGACTAAGTAATTAATAATTAAGAACGATGAATTAATAATTACCAGGATACAGAAATTTAAGCTTTTGCACATTAACAAATAGTTCATTAAATATCTATGATTACTTAAATCATTAACCGGTGACAATGTCCAATATCCAATTGAATGTTCATCATTGTATATTGTTCCTTGTTCATTTTGCATGTAAAAGATGAATAAACAAGATAGAAACTATGATGCCCTGGTGATCGGTGGAGGCATTGCAGGCCAGGAAGCAGCCCTGAGCCTTGCCGATATGGATCATAAAGTATTGCTGGTTGAAAGAGGACTTTCGATTGGAGGCAAGATGATTCAGTTAAGCAAGGTTTTCCCGACTCTCGACTGTGCTGCCTGTATCACTACACCAAAAATGTCGGAAACTGCCCGTCATCCCAATATTACACTGATGTTGAACAGTGAAATTGAAGGTATAACGAAAGAAGGGGATGTCTTCATTGTCGACATTACTAAAAAACCGCGTTATGTTATCCAGGAGAATTGTACAGGTTGCCAGGAATGCGAAGTGGTATGTCCGGAAGTACGAAACGATGAATACAACTGCGACCTGGCAGGTCGAAAAGTAGCCTACATTCCTTTTACCCTTGCCAATCCACGTATTGCCACCATCGACAGGCAGGACACATCAGCTCCTTGTATCAATGAATGTCCGGGTGGGGTGAAAGCTTATGGTTTTGTATCCCTGGCGCGCAACGGCCAGTACGAAGAAGCCATGAAACTGCATCTTGAAGACATACCATTTCCCGGAAGTTTGGGACGTGCCTGCTATTCACCCTGTCAGAATGCCTGTACCAGGGCCGGTCTGGAATCATCAGTTGACATCCGCAAGATCAAACGTTATTTTGCCGATTGGTATTATGATAAATATCCTTTAGCTCCTGCAGTAGAAATTAAGAATAAAACGGGTAAAAAGATAGCTGTTATCGGTTCAGGTCCTGCCGGACTGACAGCAGCTTATCATTTGGCATTAAAAGGTCATACCGTAAAGATATTTGAAGCTGCAACCGAAGCTGGTGGCATGCTTAAACTGGCTCTTCCTGAATATAGGGCACCTAAGAATGTAGTTGACCGAGATGTTCAGAATGTAACTGTTCTTGGCGTTGAAATTGAATGCAACAAACGAATAACAAATCTTAGCGAACTAAAAGAAAAAGGCTTTGATATCGTATTTGTTTCGGTAGGGACACACGATACGGTCAGTCTGGGAGTTGAGGGTTCAAACCTGAACAATATCGTTTCCTGCCTGGACTTTCTTCGCGAATCAAATATAGGGAAAAAGGCCGATCTTACCGGGAAGAAAGTAATGGTGATCGGTGGAGGTAACACGGCAATAGATGCAGCCCGAACTTCTGTTCGATTAGGAGCCGAAAAAGTAACGGTGGTATATCGTCGCAGCCGGAATGAGATGCCGTGTTTTGCTCCGGAGATCAAAGAAGCGGAAGAAGAAGGTGTTGAAATTCTGTTGCTACGTAATCCGGTGAAGTTTACCGGAGAAAACGGCAACCTGAAACAGGTTCAACTGATCAAAATGAAACTCGGGGAAGCTGATGAAAAAGGAAGACGTAAATCTATACCGGTTGAAGGTTCGGAATATACGGAAGATGTTGATTTTGTAATTGAAGCAATAGGGTTGAAAGCCTCCACAACCCCTTTTGCCGGGCAGATCGAACTGAATAATAACGGAACCATCAAGGTAAATGCAAAGACATTACAAACGTCAGTACCGTATATTTTTGCAGGCGGTGATACCGTTATGGGTTCAACTACACTGATAGAAGCTGCAGGACAAGGTAAAAATGCCGCATTTTATATCGACAAGCTGCTCAATAACCTGATTATGGAAGAGTATGAACAGGGAGATAAATTACCTGCAGCCGATAAAACCAAAGCTTTGAAAAAATACACCGGTAAAGTATTGCCGTCTATCGAAAACGGATGTATTCCTATAAAAGAAAGGACGAAGACTTTCGACGAAGTAGAATTCACTTACACCGAAGAAGAATTAAAAGCAAGTACGGCCCGTTGTTTGGATTGCAGCAATTGCCGTGAATGCCATCAATGTGTTTCCATATGTCCTGCAAATGCGATTGATTTTTCTCAAAAGAAACAGACTGTCAATACCATCGTAAAATCAGTGGTAGTCACTACAGGGTATAAATTGTTCCCTCCTGCCGGGAAACCTGAATACGGGTATACGAAATATGCCAATGTGATTGACTCCATGCAGATGGACAGACTCATCGCTCCCACCCGTCCGTACAACAATGTGTTACGCCCCGGAGATGGCAAGACACCAGATAATATTGCATACGTTTTATGTACAGGTTCACGCGATTCGGCTATCGAAAATACAAGCTGCAGTGTGGAATGTTTCAATAATCCGATTTGTTCCCAGATATGCTGTATGTATTCCATTAAACAGGCGCAACTGCTGATGGGTGCGTTGCCTATGGCTGATATTACCATTTATTATATGGATATCAGGGCATTTGGAAAAGGATATGAAGAGTTCTTCCAGCAATCGAAAGCAATGGGTGTAAACTTTGTAAAAGGGAAAGTGGCTAAAGTCCGTGAAAATGAAAATGGAAGCGGTGATTTGATACTCCGTTACGAAGATGTCACGAAAGGAATACTGAAAGAAGCAAAACACGATCTGGTTATTTTATCGGTTGGAGTATTGCCCAATAAAGAAGTTCCACGAATGTTTAAGAATGAAATACTTGAATTGGATGCTTTTAATTTTGTAAAACAAACCGATGAATTGGTGAGTCCTGCATTCACAAGCATTGAAGGTGTTTTTGTGGCAGGAGCTGCTTCCGGTCCAAAAGATATTCCCGATTCCATTTTATCGGCAGGATGTGCAGCTTCAGAAGTGGCAGGGTATCTGATGAACAGGGGGTAAGACATTAGACAATAGAACCAAGACATTAGACTTTAGAACCAAGAGCCAAGACATGAGAACCAAGACAAAAGTTATTAGAGGATAAATATCAGATAAAAGAGCCAAGAACAAAGACATTAGACAAAAGACAAAAGATAAAAACTATCAGCATTAAATTAAACATTGGCAACCAGATAAGGAGTCTTGGTTCTTGGTTCTTGGTTCTTGGTTCTTGGTTCTCTACAAATAATCCAACAAATAAAAAGAAATGAAAGAAAGAATAGGCGTATATATTTGTCATTGCGGCGGAAACATTTCCGATTACGTGGATGTGGAAGAGCTCGGTAAAATGTTTCATGAAGAAGACAATGTTGTTGTTTCGAAAGATGTCATGTTTGCCTGTGCCGATTCCAACCAGAAAGCCATGGTGAATGACATTAAGGAATTTAACCTGGATGCCATCGTGGTGGCCTCATGTTCTCCAAAACTACATTTACATACATTTAAGAATGTAGCTACCAGAGGTGGGCTGAATCCAACTAATTATGTACAGGTTAATATCCGTGAACAATGCTCGTGGCCACATTCCGATAAACCAAGGGAAGCAACTGTGAAGGCAGCCGGGTTAATACGTGCAGGTATCAATCGTGTTTCACATTCTGAGTCGCTTGATAATATTGAAATATCTGTAAAAAAGTCAGTATTGGTAGTAGGTGCCGGAGTTTCTGGCATGAAAGCAGCACTCGATCTTTCCAGACTTGGGAATGAAGTCTACCTTGTTGAAAAGGATTATTTCGTAGGTGGACAAATAGCCAGGTTTGATAAACTTTTCATGTCAGGACAAAAGGGAAAAGATATTGTAGCAGGATTATATGCAGAGATTAAAAATCAACCGAATATCACCCTCTTTACAGGTGCAACTGTCGATAAAGTTTCAGGCAGTCTGGGTAATTTTCACATAGACGTCAGAGTAAAGCCACGGTTTATCAATGGCAAAGCTGCTAAACAGTCAGTGAAACGAGCCATGGAAGAATGCACGGTGAATGTATATGATGATTTTAATTTTGGACTGGCCAATAGGAAAGCAATTTATAAGAATTACCCCGAAGCCCTGCCGGATGTTCCTGTAGTTGATGCAATAGCCTTGCAAAGTGACCCTGATTTTACAGCTAAATTTGCTTCAACACTTAATTTAAACGAGCAGGAAGAAGTTTTATCCCTTGTTGTAGGTTCAGTATTAGTTTCCACCGGTTTTGATTCGTATCAGCCCGCAGAAGGCGAATACGGATATAAAACCATCCCCAATGTGATCACCCTGCCTGAATTCAAGAGGCTGATGGAGTTATCTCCTGATAAGTTAATCTACAATAACAAACAAATCAGGAAAGTTGCATTTATATATTGCGTGGGAAACAGACAAAAGAAAGGTGAAAATAAATACTGTTCACGCCAGTGTTGTACTTCGACCATTTATACATCGTTACAGCTAAAAGAAAAATACACAGACATTACTGCATTCCATCTTTACCGGGATATCAGAACCTATGGCAAACAGGAAATTCTGTACGACCAGTCATCCCGACAGGGTGATTTCTATCTCCGGTATGATGAGAAAGAACCGCCTGTTGTCGGACTTGATGGTAAAAAGATTGTAGTAAAGGTGAAAGATTATCTGACAGCCAAAATGGAAATGGAAGTGGAAGCTGACATGGTGGTATTGATTACCGGAATGGTAGCCCGTGAGGATTCACAACAGATTTCCGAACTCTTTAAAATACCCATCGGAAGCGATAAATTCTTTAATGAGATCCACCCGAAGCTCAAACCCGTAGAAACAGTTATCAAGGGTGTTTATATCGGAGGAACCTGTCAGGGACCAAAAAATATCAGTGAATCAGTCCAGTCATCTCTTTCGGCATCAGCTAAAATCTCCGCCTTATTAAAAAGCGGAACCGTATCGGTTGACCCGATAATTGCAGGAGTTGATGCGAATGTTTGCACCTGGTGTGGTAAATGTGCGAATGTGTGCGATTATACAGCCATTAAAGAAGTGGTAGTTGATGGGAAACACATTGCAGCTGTCAATAAAGCAATATGTACAGGGTGTGGAATATGTGCACCTGTTTGTCCTCTTAATGCCATTGAAATTGCAGAATATACCGATTTGGAAATTGAATCAATGATTGATGGTTTTATGGATAAATCGGAAGTGAAAGAGAAAGATACTTCAGCCATTGAAGTTGTTGAAACGGGGGGCGCCCGGATGAAAGAATATCCTCAGATATGGAAAAGCATCCTGCAAGCCATGGAAGGAACCAAAAAATCAATTCCTCAGGTTGCAGCCGAAATTGAAGCCGACCGGAATGTAGTGACTTATCATATGATGACCATGAATAAGTATAATATTGTGATGGCCGACGGAATGGACGCAAAAGAAGAGTATTTTTATTACAAAGTAAAATAGATACAAGGCCATAAAATCCACCAAAGGGGGAACTTAAAGACTAAGATTGACACAATTATCTAAAAGTAGAACTTTAAAAAAACGTTCTTTAGTCCACCTTTGGGGGATTTAAGGGGCTTAATATCTATAAAAAATGGCAAGAGTAAATCCTGAATTTGCAAAAGAGATACAAAAATACGGGGCAGCTGATTTTCAAGCCTGCTTCAATTGCGGCAATTGTACGGCTGTTTGTGCCTTATCGACTGAAGACAGTTCGTTCCCCCGTGAAATGATCCGCTACAGTGCCCTGGGTCTCGAAGATGAAATCAAAGCATCATTAAAACCATGGCAATGTTACTATTGCGGGGAGTGTTCAACACAATGTCCACGGCAGGCAAATCCCGGTGAATTGATGATGTCTTTGCGGCGATGGTTGACTTCGAAATACGACTGGACCGGATTATCAGGTTTGTTATACAAATCCTTACCCCTGAGCCTTGCTGCTTTCGTACTTGCCTTTGCAGGTGTGATTGCTTTTGCCTTTTCAGTAGGCTTTGAACTCGAGAAAATGGTTCATTTCGGACATTATTTCGAAATGATAGCTATTGGAACTGTAGGTGTGGTGATTTTATTGCCGAATGTAGCCAGGATGTGGTGGTATACTATTCTAAAGCCTAAAATCAACGTGCCGTTTATCAACTATTTTAAAGCATCAGCCGATTTGTTCGTACACATGTTTACTCAAAAACGGGCATTGGGCTGCGACGACAATCAGTTCCGGTGGTTTGAACACTTTATCCTTGTACTTGCTTATTTGTCTTTACTTTTTACCACCGTTTTTCTGGATTGGTTTTCTTCGACAAATATGTTTATTATCGTACTTGGTTATGTTGAAAGTGTCATTATTTTTATAGTCACAGTCGATTTTGTTTCCAGCCGGGTAAAGAAAGACAAAGCTGTCAGTAAAAATTCACAACCTTCCGACTGGTTCTTTGTCATATGGTTGTTGCTGATGGGATTGTCGGCATTGATGGTTCGTCTTTTTATTGACTTTAATATTCTGGAGATGAATAAATGGTTGTATCTTTTTCACCTGACCATATTGGCTCAATGGGCTTTGATTATAGTTCCTTTCGGAAAATGGACACACTTTTTATACCGTTCCTTTGCTATGTATTTTGAAAAATTGAAAGTATTGAGCATCAAAAAGTAATTATTAATTAATAATTATAAAGATACTGAAGTTTAAGCTTTTGTAGATGAACAAACAGATCATTAAATATCAATGAATCCTTAGCTTTTAAGAAAAATGGAATTCCAACTTTAAAATAAAAAAATATGAAAAAGAACATGGGTATTGCCGACAAATTTATTCGAGTAATTATTGCAGTTGTCATTTTGACGCTCTATTTTACAAATGTTATTTCAGGAATTTTAGGGATTGTTTTAATTGTACTTTCGGGAGTATTTATTTTGACAAGTTTAATTAGCTTCTGCCCGCTTTATACCATTTTTGGTATCTCATCGAATCGTGCGAAACAGAAGTAACCGATTGTTTTATTGCAAAGTATATTACACATATTTTATATATAGACCGCAAGAATTAAGAGCCAAGACAGAATATACAGTAGTTTAATATTTTGCAAATTATTATGTCAGATTTATTTACCCGATGTATAAAATTTTGGAACTTTATATCGTTAAGACATGTTTTTGATTCGTTGTTTTACATTGAGAATAATCTGAACGGGCTACAGCAACCTAATTTTCACTTTTAAAAATGTAGGGTATGATGAATACAAAAACATGAATTTTACTTTGCAATCTGCATTTATTTTTTAGTTAAACAAAAAAGGCCATCTCACAGAGACGGCCTTTTTTAATTAGTAATAAACTATTATTCAGCTGGTTTCATTACCACTTCCATTACATTTCCCTGTGATACAATGTTTTTCAATGTTGATTGAATTAATTCAGGTGTTAATGCGTTAACAGATGCTTTATAATCGGTTACCAGATTCAGTTTATCCTGATAGTACCTGACAACAGCTCCCTGCCACCATGAGTTTTCGGCGAGGTTCTCTGTATAGGTCTTCAGCATATTTTCCTTCACTTTTTGCAAATCGTCAGGACGCGGTCCTTTAGCGATGATGTCATTTACTTCCGAATAAATGATTGAAATCAGTTTTGCCTGTTTCAACGGGTCGGAATCAAACTGCATCAACAGGCTTGCTTCATCGATTGGTATATTATTCAGGCTCCCACGCACTCCCACACCATACGATCCGCCTTCTTTTTCACGGATACTCTCGGTGTAACGGATTGTCAGGATATTTCCAATGGCAGTAAGCAGGGTCCTGTTATTCAGATTAAAAGGCATAGCAGCACTGAACAGCACAAAGTTGGAAGCCTTTTTAATTTTCATTTCTTTTAAGAAATGATTGTTTACTTTCCCTTTCGGTTTGCGAATGTTATTGTCGGTATACTTTTCTTTCCCTTTCACGGATTTTATGCCACCTAAATAGGTACAAACAGTGTTCTTAACTGATTCGTTGGAAGGATCTACATTCCCTGTGAGGATGAATGTGAAATTTGCCGGCATGGCGAAACGCTGTTTGAAAACAGCAAGTGCTTTATCCTGGTCAATTTTATCCAACATCTGCAGGCTCATTAATACAGTCCGCGGATTATGATTCGTTACCATGATATTCACTGAATCAGAGAAGGCCTTACGGGGATCACTGGCAATGTTGGCCAGACTTGCCCGGTATGCATTCATCATCGCTTTAAAAGCATTGTCATCTTTTCTCGGTGCCGTGAAATTAAGATAGACAAGCTGCATCATAGTTTCAAAATCACTGACAGAAGAATTTCCGCTAAAGCCCTGGTCATATGAACCAATGGATGGAGAAACCGAAGCTATTTTACCTGTCAGAATCTTGTTCAGTTCAATCTCGTTATAATCTCCCAACCCGTTGTTGGATACAATACTTGCAGCCAATGTTGCCGAAGGCAGGTCATCGATATTGGTTACTTTCGAAAGCCCTCCTTCACTGAATGCAGTGAGAAGAATTTCATCTTTCTTAAATGTGGTGGGCTTGAAAATAACTTTCACTCCATTGCTCAGGATCCATTCGGTAGTGCCGAGGATCTTGTTTTCGGTAACCTTACTTACTTTCCCCGGTTTCGGAACTTTCTGAATCAATGGTTTATTCAGTGTTTCTTCAACTTTTGGAGCCAATTGCGCTTTTTTAGCATCATCAATAGAAGCTCTTATCTGGTCTTCCGAAGGGATCTTTACGGCCTCCTTATCGGGGGCCATAATGGATACAATCATATTTGTATCGGTCACGTACGATTTGGCTACCTGATTCACCATGTCCAGTTTAAGTTGGGGTAACATGGCCTGTACTGTCTGATATTCCCATTCAATTCCGGGAATAGGTTCCTGGTTCAGGAAATTACGTACATATTCTTCCACCAGATCACCGTTTTTCTGATTATCCCTTTCGTTATAGGCCTTTTCAATATTTTTCATGTAATCGGTTTTTGCACGCTCCAACTCGGAGTTAGTAAACCCAAAACGTTTAATCTTTTCTGCTTCGAGTAATAAAGCACTCAAGCCTTTCAACTCCTGCCCTTCTTTGGGAATGGCAAGCATTTGGAATGCATCTTCCGATTTAACCAGTTCACCATAGTTGGCATATGCTGCTACAAAAGGAGCATCGGCCTGTTGGGTGATCTCTTCGAAACGATTGCCAATCATACTTGAAATAAGTTCGTTTATGGTACTGAAGGCATATCCGTTCATCGACAATTTTACAGCATCGGGGAGCTTATCGTGCTTATATTCCAGCTCTATCCTTGTCATGCGGGCTTCCTTATCTTTTACCACAGAAACAATCGTCTTTTGGTTATTAAATATAGGGAAGATGGTTCGTTCGGCTTCATTTTCCTTTTTGGGAATATCGCTGAACAAGGCCTTGATTTTAGCCTCCACTTTATCAACATCCACATCACCTACTATTAAGATTGCCTGCAGATCGGGACGATACCATTTCTTATAAAACTCACGTATAGTTTTATGATCAAAATTATTAATGATGGCAGTATCTCCAATGACATCGCGGATGGCATATTTCGAACCCGGATATTTTAGCTTATTCGATTCTTTCCACATCCTTCTGTCGGCTCCGGCACCTGTACGCCATTCCTCACGGATCACACCACGTTGTAAATCTATAGCAGTATTTTCCAATGCAATGAAGTTTGACCAATCGTGCAATACCAACAAGGTACTGTCGATGATACCCTCGCGGACAGTAGGTACATCTGAAAGATTATAAACTGTTTCATCCAGGGAAGTATGGGCATTGATATCGGCGCCAAATTTTACACCTATTTTCTCCAGATAATTAATAACACCTTTTCCGGGGAAATTTTTGGTACCATTAAAGGCCATATGTTCCAGAAAATGGGCTAATCCGTTTTGATTGTCATTTTCCAGAATTGCACCAACATTCTGAGCAATATAAAAATCCGCCCGTTGTTTAGGTTCTTTATTTGCACGAATATAATACGTCATCCCGTTATCTAACTTTCCATACCTTATTTTCGGATCAACAGGTATTGGTTGAACTTGTTGAGCTCCTGAATACGCCGATAAAAACAGCAATAAACTTAAGGAAATCAATCTGAAGAAATTCTTTTTCATAATTCAATTATTATTAGTTTATAGTTTAAATGGTGAAGTTACCTAAGCCGATATGTTAATAAAGTTACAAAGGAAAGTAATAATTTCCAATTAACAAAATTATTTAATTTATTTTCTTCAAAGATCATATAAATATGATAGAATATTTTATTAATAAATAAATATAAGTAATAGGAACAATTAAATGTCTTATTTTAAATTCAAAAGAATAGAACATTATATTCTTTCTGGTACTCAGTGTAGGATTTTGAATATTTTGGATGATATATCCCGGATTAATGTACTTTTGTACTAAAAATTGGAAACACATGTCAGAAGAATTATTCAGATTGGCTGGTGCCGACAAAAATGAAACCTATAATTCCTTAATTCCTCAATTGTCAGCATTGATGGAAGGAGAAGCAGATTTAATTGCAAACCTGGCAAATTTGTCAGCAGCACTGCATGAAACCTTTTGCTGGTGGTGGGTTGGTTTTTATTGGGTAAAAAACGACGAACTGGTGCTTGGCCCATTCCAGGGTCCAATAGCCTGCACCCGTATTAAATTTGGAAAAGGAGTATGTGGAACAGCGTGGAAAGAGTCAAAGAGTTTACTGGTCCCCGATGTAAACACTTTTACAGGACATATTGCCTGTAGCAGCAGTTCGGTTGCCGAAATTGTCATTCCTGTTTTTGACAATCAACATCAAGTAGTGGGAGTACTTGATGTTGACAGTGAACGGTATGATGTACTGGACGAAACGGACATTAAATTTTTAGAAAGCATATGCAGTCTGATTACTGCTATCTTATAGTCGAATGTTCCGTGTTTCGCGTTCCGTGTTATATGTTCTGATGACTTTATTCTTGACTCTTGGTTCTTGGCTCTGTAATTAAATGTAAACAACTATTGATACCGACAAATGGTAAATAGTAAATGGTAAACAATTACAGGGCTTCAATATTTTCTTTATTATCAATACTTTTTGCTCCTGTTAAATATAGGCTATTAATTCGTTGTGCATATCGTTCTTCTACCTTTCCACGCATAATTTTCATAGTACTGTTAACTAATCCGTTTTGCTCGGTAAATGGTTCACCGATCACCGCTACAGCCGAAGGGATCCAACGTTCAGGGAACATTCCATCAAATTTACCTCCTTTCCTGTATTCGTTTATCTCTAACTGGATTTTATTCAGTGCCAATTCCTTTGCTTCTATTGAGTCCCAATCCAGTTGAAATTTATTCGTGTGAACATATGTTTTCAATGCTTCTTTATTCGGAACTATCAGTGCGGTAGTGTATGAATTTTGATTGTTATATAGCAGCACCTGATCAATATATTTAGAATTATCTGCCATCGATTCCTCTATTCCTTCAGGACTGTATTTTTCTCCATCGCTTGATATAAGCAAACTTTTAAAACGCCCTACTACATATAGGAATCCATCATTATCCATATATCCCAAATCACCTGTATGTAACCAACCATCTATAATTGTTTCAGCTGTTGATTTTATATTTTTATAATATCCTGCCATCACGTTCTCCCCTTTGATAATGATTTCTCCTTTTTCAAAGTTGTGTAATTCCTTACCATTTGCATCACATATTTTCAGTTTCAAATTCTTCACCAGATAACCGGAAGAACCTAGTTTATGCTTTTTCAATCCATTTGATGAAATGATAGGAGTTGCTTCAGATAAACCGTAACCCTGAAACATCGGAATCCCGATAGCATAAAAGAAACGTTGCAAATCAATATCAAGTAAGGCGCCTCCTCCAACAAAAAAATCAAGTTTTCCGCCAAAGCCTTCCCTGATTTTTTTAAAGATTATTTTGTTAAACAATACCAAAAGAGGTTTATTTAGAATTTGAAGTCCCTGACCTTTATTATACCCTTCTTTGTTATAGGAATAAGCCATTTTAAGTGCTGTATTGAACAGCCAGTTAACGAAAGGTCCCTGTGCACGGATGTTACTTTCTATGTTTTTCTGAAAACTTTTTGCCAGTGCCGGAACGCTTAATAATAAGTTTGGTTGAAATTCTTTGATATTGAGAGGAATATTCTTTAATGTTTCCATTCCTGTTTTGCCAACCTGAACTGTACCTACACTTGCACCCGAAGCCATAAAGCTGTAAAAGCCTGCCACATGTGCAAAACAATGATCAAGTGGTAAAATAATGAGTGTCCGGTATGTAGTTGGTATAGTCATTAATGTGAGTGCCTGCTCTACATTTGCAGTATAATTTCTGTGAGTAAGCATTATTCCTTTGGGATCGGCAGTAGTTCCTGAGGTATAACTAATGTTTGCCAAAGAATCGGGTTTTACAGCTTTCGCTCTTTTTACGACTTCTTTTGGATTAGAATGTTGAAATTCTTTTGCATCCTTTAATAATTGAGTTAAACTTATTTCGTTAGGCTCATAATTTAACTGATCATCAAAAACAATTATTCTTTTTATATCCGGTATAAGATGAGCAATAGCCCTGATTTTTTTCAACTGACCACCCGACACTAAAATGTATTTTGATTCCGAATGAACGATTCTGAAGACCAAATCATTACTTTCTTCCAGCTTAATGGATAGTGGAACATTTACGGCACCAACATGTAGAACACCCAGTTCACCAACGATCCAGGCGTTTCGGCCCTCTGAAAGCAACGCGACTTTATCCCCTGCTTCTACTCCGATACTAAGTAATCCGGCAGCCAGTAAATGACATTGTATTTTTGTTTCAAGATAGGAAGTTGAAATAAATTCAGTAGTGGTTTTTTCCCAAAGGAATGGATAGTGTGCATACTTATCCACACTTTTATTCAACAAATCAATAATGGTTGGTTTCATTTGTTTGTTTTTTTCAATTGACAGCTAAAGACAATCAGTTGTTTGCAAATTAGTTTTCTTTTTGTAAGAAAATAATTGTAAAGATAATCGTTTTTTTAAACAAAAACGTTTTTAAAACATTATTGAATCTTAAAGAAACAACAAAGCCCGCTTAAAAGCGGGCTTTGTTGTTCAAAGGTTTATGATTTTAAAGTTTAACGAAAAAGATATCGCATCTTCTGTTAGGGCGGGATTTCAATTGTGATTCTGCAACATTAACTTTCGCATTTGTGATAATATGATTGTAAGGTATCTTCCAGTAATTCACTAATTCTGATTTTACTCTATCCGACCGGCGTTGACTGAGCTGATTATTTTGCTTTTCATTATCCAGATTGTCGCAATAACCTCTTACTTCAACATAGAGACTTGGATCCAATTTCATCTTATTTGCAATTTTGCTGATAGCTACTAATGCTTTATCATCCAGATCGGTTTTGTTAAAATCAAAATATATAGCAGGAACATCCTCAATAGATTCTTTAGTTTTGGGGACTTCAACTTTATCTTTTAAAGTTCTTCCATTTGAATCAGAAGGTGTATTTATACTCGCGTTGCTTTCTGCCTCTCTCACATCCTGTATGCCAACTCCATTTAATGTTGACCCTATTTTCGCTAAATAAACATTCATTGAGTCAATTAAGTGGTTTTGGTAATTGACAATCCCTTCTAATTTTGAAATAACATTATCTAAATTTTTAATTTTCTCTGTATTTAATTTAGAAAGTATCAGTCCATTATCAGGAGAGAATAAATCCATTTTAATATTTCGCAAATGCTCTTTTTTACCGGAATTGAATTTATAACGGAGAAAGAAAGTTCCTGATCCAACAAAATCATTTGAATTACCTTTAAAATTCAACGAACTGACACCTTCCAGATTGTCTTTATTAAAAGCTCTGTATTGTACTTTTGAACCAAAGGCAATTGTCCTGGATAAATTATATTCTATTGAAAGAGTAAATGGGATTGAATATGCATAGTCACTTTTCAGGTCAACACCCTTATAAGGCAGAGTTGTGGCAAAAGTATAGTAAGCATATCCTAACCCTATTGCACCATTTACATAAATTTTTGATGTAGATTGAGGGTATATTAACCGCGTTAAATTGAGTGTAGCATTTAAATCGGAAGTATTTAAATCGGTATTTATATTTATTGTCTTTGAATTATTATTTGCTGTTAATGGTAAATGGTAATAATCCAGAGAAAAACCCCAAACAGGAGAGAGTCCGTATTCGAGGGTTGCTCCATATGTCATCAATTCTAAAGAATTGGGAACAGCCTGTATAGTATGTGTATAGATATCACCATCAAATTTATTATAGCCATATTCAGGTGCAAATGACCATCTGGAAAATTCATTATTTTCAGGATAAGCAGTAAGTATAATTAAAAAAGAATAAATAACTACTAAGAATCTTTTCATGAATGAGTAAAAAATAAATCTAAAAAACACTTTATACTTTTCAATGTCGCATTTAATAGATAGTTATGTAACATATAATGTGTGTCAAAGGTAACAATATATTTTATTTATTACTATTTTCTCATTAATCTTTATTATTATTTTTCTCTATTTTTTATACCTAAATCTTATATTTTTAATAATCAAATATTTATATGGTCTTAACAAAAAAAAGATTTAAAAAGATTATCATAATAATCTTTTTAAATCTTCTCAAAATGCTCTAAATATCTTAAATACAATCTTATTACAGCCAGAAATGTAGTTTCTAAAATGCAGATTACATTGCTGTTATTTCACCATTTCAACTTTTTTAGTTGCTGCCATCGTTTTATTTCTAATTTCGACCTTCTCAACAACCTGTTGGGCAAATTTTTTAAATGTCTGTGACAATATGCTGTTTTCATCGCATGCAACAGGTCTGCCTGCATCTCCGCATTCACGGATACTTTGCACCAATGGGATTTGTCCTAATAGGGGAATATCCAGTTCATCTGCCAATCGTTTTCCACCGTCTTTACCAAATATGTAATACTTATTATCCGGAAGCTCAGCCGGCGTAAACCATGCCATATTTTCAACAAGACCCAGAACAGGAACATTTACTTTATCACCCATATACATGTTTATCCCTTTACGGGCATCAGCCAATGCAACTTCCTGAGGTGTTGTTACCACAATAGCCCCTGTAATACCTGTTGTCTGAACAAGTGTTAACTGTATATCACCTGTTCCGGGTGGTAAATCCATAACAAAATAATCAAGTTCACCCCAATCGGTATCTGTTATAAGTTGCTTCAATGCATTACTTGCTACAGGACCACGCCAAACCAATGCGATATCCGGATCAACAAAAAAACCAATGGACAATAATTTGATACCATATTTCTCAATTGGAAGAATGGTTTGTCTTCCTTCAATTTGAATAATTTCAGGATGAGCATCCTCAACACCAAACATCTTTGGAATAGAAGGACCATGAATATCAGCATCAAGCAACCCGACTTTATAGCCCAGCATTCCTAATGAAACTGCTAAATTTGATGCAATAGTTGACTTCCCCACTCCTCCTTTTCCAGAGGAAACAGCAATTATATTTTTTACCTTTTCTAAGACAGGGGTTGGAGCTGATTTAGGAGGCTCTTTCACGATAATACTTATATTTCCTTTAATATCAACCTGATCACCAACATAAGTAAGAATGGCTTGTTCGGCTGCTTTCACGACTGACTTTGAGAAAGGATCATTTGATTTTTCAAATACCAACGAAAATGTTATTTTATTTCCATCAATGTGAATATCATCATGAACCATTCCCGAAGAAACTATGTCCTTGCCATTTCCGGGATAGCGTACATGAACAAGGGCATCAAGAATTAATTGCGGGTATATTGTCATATTTTCTTTATTTTTTTTGTTACTGAAATAGTGTAACAAGTATAAGTTTGAAAAGTTTCAAAACTCAGTTTTATATCTGTATTAATCAGTATAATCTGTGTAATCTGTGGACAACTCTTTATTTACAATTTACAATTTAAGACAACTCAACCATAATAGGTACACATTCTGTTTGCAGTTTATTCATTTACAATATCATACATTAAAATAATCTGTTTAAATCGAGGTAATCAATGGACAATCTTTTTTTAGACTTCAAGGGCATGCCGTTTACTTCGTCCATAACTGCGGTAAATATCGTGTTCTATTTCAATATCAGGTTCTATAAAATCAACACGGTTTTCGAGTTGAAACTGAATATATTTGATAGTCATTCCACGGTCAAGCCATTGCTGTTCGTAAAAGGTTTTTATTCCTAAAATCGGATCTTTTAAATCGGAATTGTATAAATTGTCATTCGAAAAAACAACAGGATACTGATTCGCTTTTATCATTTCACAGGTATATGTGAACATGAAATTACTGTCGGTTTTTAAATGTATCAACCCTTTTGGTTTTAAAAACTGTTGATACGATTTCATGAAATTTGTGGCAGTCAACCTCTTGGTTACTTTTTTCATTTGTGGATCAGGAAAAGTAAGCCATATTTCACTCACTTCACTTTCTGCAAAGAAATGATGGATCATTTCTATATTGGTACGTAAAAATGCAACATTATTCATCGACTTTTCAAAAGAATCCTTAGCTCCTGTCCATAATCGGGCTCCTTTAATATCAACTCCAATAAAATTTTTATCAGGATAAAGCTGACCTAATCCAACTGTATATTCTCCCTTACCGCAACCTAACTCCAACACAATCGGATGATCATTTTTAAAAAACAATTCATTCCATTTCCCTTTCATTTCAAAATTTCCACATTCAATCAATGCATGCGTTGAAACCTGAAATACGTGTGGAAATTTTTCCATATCGGCAAACTTTGCCAATTTATTCTTACCCACTTTTCTGTTTACAATTTAAAATTTACAATTTACAATTGGTAAAGTTTATCGATTTATCAAATTATCACATTAAGACATCAACACACTATTACAGGTACTGATCCAGGATTGTTTACTCATTACTCCTTACCTACTACCTACTACCTACTACCTACTACCTACTACCTACTACCTACTACCTATTACCTACTACCTACTACCTACTACCTACTACCTACTACCTACTACCTACTACCTACTACCTACTACCACTACCTACTACCTACTACCTACTACCTACTACCTACTACTTACTCCTCACTTCTTACCCCTTACCTCTTACCTCTTACCTCTTACCTCTTTCTACCTCCTCATTCCTCAATCCTCAATCCTGCTTTTTTCCTGCTTTCTCCACTCTCATACCAATGTCATTTATTCCGATAAGTATACTGTCACGCATACCATGAACAATTTTATAATGGTAAGTACCTTTAGTTTTAAACCGCACATTTTGTTGATAGAGAACCGGCATTTCCATAATCGATCCTATACCCGATCCAAGCCATTTGCCCCGTTGATCAGCCAGATAACATTCTATTGAATCTTTCGACTGTGTTTTATCGGGGGTGGTTTTACTCAGGAAAAGCCACAGGTTCTGATATGGATATTCTCCTCTGTTCCTGACATTAACGTAAACATTGTATAATACGGTTGTATCTGAAATAGGAATGTCAAAACTATAGACACTGTCTTTACTCCATCCTTTTGGGGCTACTGATTTATATTGAAAATACACATCGTTACTTGTACAGGCAAAAGCAAAAAGTGAAATAATAAGGACACAAAAACATCTAATCATTATTTTTACTGGCATCAGGTTCATTTTTCTTTACGGGTTTTTGAAATCTCGGTACATTTGTCTTATTCTCAGTATTCTCCGGTTTAGCGGGTTGAGGTCGATTGACCGGACGTTTGTTTGATTTTCCTCCCTGACGTTTTTTCGTTGTATCGAATCGTGTCAGACTATCCTGGCCTACACCATTTTCATAATCAATTGGCGTTGGTATATCTTCATCATCCGAATGATCATCAAGCAAATCAGGTTTCATTCCTTTTTTATTCATTGCAATAACTTCTTTTGCTCTTCTCGATGTTATTGCAACCACATTGGCACCAAAATTTTGTGATGTAGAATACGACATAATTCCTTTAAAGACATCCGTTTTAAAATGATAATATGTATTATCAATAGTTTCTAGTTGAATTTCTTTTGAAGGAAAATTTTTGATTGCATCCAGATATGAATCCAATTCATAATTCATACAACATTTCAACTTTGCGCATTGACCGGCGAGTTTCTGAGGATTAAGTGAAATATCCTGATAACGGGCAGCACTTGTTGAAACCGAATTAAAGTTTGTCATCCAACCGGAGCAACATAATTCACGGCCACACGGACCGATTCCACCTATTCTTCCGGCTTCCTGACGGGCACCGATTTGCTTCATTTCAATGCGGACACGGAATGTTTCGGCAAATACTTTTATCAACTGCCTGAAGTCAACACGTTCATCTGCAATATAATAAAAAATAGCTTTGTTTCCATCACCCTGGTATTCAACATCACCAATTTTCATGTTCAGGTCCAGGCTTTCAGCAATCTGACGGGCTTTTATCATTGTCCCCTGTTCTTTTGATTTCGCTTCCTGATATTTTTCCAGGTCAGTTTCCTTTGCTTTGCGATAAACACGACGTACTTCAATTTTTTCAGGATGTACATTGTATTTTTTCATCTGCAACAGAACCAGTCTTCCAACCAGCGTTACGTCACCTATATCATGACCCGGTGAAGATTCAACAGCAACCACATCCCCTTTTTCAAGGGGGATTTTGGTACTGTTCAAAAAATAACCTTTTCGTGTATTTTTAAATTGGACTTCCACAAAGTCTGTATCTGTCTGGGTTTCGGGTAAATCACACATCCAGTCGAATGTGCTCAGTTTTTGCGTAGAGTTACGCTGACAACCCTTTTTATTCATCCGGCAACCGCCGGTATCAAGTTTATAATCCATTTTGTTTAATTGTTATTTGCTCACAATCCCCGCAAGGATTTGCCATGTGATTTTTTACTCAGAGAACTAAATTGTCACTTTCCCTCTAATCTATTTTCTAATCAATCTTCTCAATCTATTTTTATTAACTCCGTCCATGAACGAACGATTGAATGACTAATAAAGCAATAAATTGAACTATGTCCTGTTAACAGGTTTATTCCCAACCTTTCAAATGGAGTATGCGACATTCCGATTTATCGGAACCCTTCAAACCACAAACTTTTCAAACTTTTAACCCCAAATGCGGAACGCGGAACATGGAACGCGGAACGTGTTACCTTTTCAACAGCATAATAATTTTCAATGTCAGATCGAAAAAAACTATTTTTGCATTTGCATTTTGTTCTATTTGTCGTTCAGCCAATCCAAATTCATTCATGAGTTGTTCCACATTTCGCTCATTGATAAATGGTGAAAACCGTTTTGAAAAATCAGATTCCAACGATGTTAAATAGTTTAGTTCCGGTTGTTGTATGTTGAGAATAAAATTTTCACGCGTCATTCGTTGGGCATAACTCAGAAAATTTTTCTGCCGTTCACGCCCTATAGCTGCTAAAGCCATATCGTCCGACCATTTTTTCAGTGTTTTTAGTGAAGCATGGTCTTTTTTATTTCCAACCTGCCAGGCTAAACGCATGATCATCATAAAACGTTCAAAGTTAAGCTTATTTTCATCTCCTTCATTCAAAACAGCTAATGCATTCAAATAACTTCCATTAGCAATATGAGCTGCATAACGGGCATCCTCTTCTTCAATTTCCAGATTATCATTTTTCAACAAAGCCCCAATGATTTCATCTTCACTCAAACGTGGAATATGAATATGCTGGGTTCTCGAAAGAATAGTAGTAATGATATGATCCGGATCATTTGAAACCAACAAAAAAACAGTCTTTTCAGGTGGTTCTTCCAGTATCTTCAATAATTTATTCGAACAAGTCGGATTCATCTTCTCGGGCAACCATATAATCATCACTTTGTACTCGGATTCATAGGTTTTCAGACTTAATTTCCGGATAATTTCTTCACTTTCATTTCCGTAAATCATGCCTTGTTTGGCATCCCCCGAGATTTTTGCATACCAGTCATTCACACTGAAATAAATATTACTGAGCACCATGCTACGGAATTCAGCTATAAAATCATCACAAACCACACTGGTCTTACTTGGAGGTTTAATCACAGGAAATACAAAATGCAAATCGGGATGAGCAAGTTTTTTATATTTTACACAGGACGAACAAACGCCACAAGAATCGGTTGATGTACGATTTTCGCAGCAAATATACTGTGCATAAGCAAGTGCAAGTGCTAATTTTCCTATTCCTTCCGGTCCACGCAAAAGTTGTGCATGAGGTATCCGTTGTTCGGTTACCGTGCGAATTAATCTTTTTTTAATTTCCTGTTGACCAATTATTTCGGAAAATAACATGTGCGAGTTTTCTGTTTTATTCCAATTCCGGATAAAATGCAAATATACAAAAAAGAAAGGAAAATGAGAAATGACTGTATTACGAATCTTTTTCTGAATTTCCTTTCAATTTTTAAGTATCTAAAAGTCTATTAATATACGTATCTCCTTAGAAATCTTATTTTGTTTAAAAAGAGGAATTAAAACAATCAACAGCTGCAATATGGAATAGCTTTTATTGGGGTTTATACTACTTTGCCGGAATAATCAGGTAACTCACACTACTTATAAAACCGGAATGCTTTTTGATCAACAAAATAAAAACCATATTGTTTTATTTATATTTCTTGAACGCAAAAACCGGGTGGACAGAGTTCTGTCTCTGTCAGGGAAGATCGGGAAGCTTTCACTTTTAACAGAACCGGAATGCTGACAGTGACTTATAATTATTTGAAGAAAAATCAAAAAGCTTTATTATAAACTATTGATTCTAATTTGGTTATTTTTTATTTGGCAAAGTAATATATACAACGAGTATATTAATCTGACATAATAATTTGCAAAACATTAAACTACTGTATATCCTGTCTTTGCTCAGTGCTCTTTGCTCTTTGTTCTTTGCTCTTTGCTCTTTGCTCTTTGCTCTTTGCTCTTTGTTCTTTGCTCTTTGCTCTTTGCTCTTTGCTCTTTGCTCTTTGCTCTTTGCTCTTTGCTCTTTGTTCTTTGCTCTTTGTTCTTTGCTCTTTGCTCTTTGCTCTTTGCTCTTTGTTCTTTGCTCTTTGCTCTTTGCTCTTTGCTCTTTGTTCTTTGCTCTTTGCTCTTTGTTCTTTGCTCTTTGTTCTTTGTTCTTTGCTCTTTGCTCTTTGCTCTTTGCTCTTTGCTCTTTGTTCTTTATTCTTTGCTCTTTGCTCTTTGTTCTTTGCTCTTTGCTCTTTGCTCTTTGTTCTGTATAGTATGAAAGAAATTATTTATGAGCGACTGTATCAGGAGCAACAGAAGTTGAATCCGCTTCAGTTCCGTCTCCATAATTTAAATCGACCATTTTTAAATTTTCAGGTGTTACAGGATAAATGGCAACAATGACCATTCCCTGTTGTTTCAGACCGACAATCAGTTGAAATTTACTTTGAAGGATCATTACATCTTCATTTGAATGCTTTTCGTCTTTAACATATTCCTTCAGTGCCGTTTCAAGTGATTTTAACACGAGACCTTCTTTTCCCAGCCCTTTTGTCGTCAGAATTATTTTGTACGTAAATCCTGTATGTACATAATCTGTTTTAAGGGTATAACTAAATCCCAGCTTCCCGTTGTATTTTTCGTTCCAGGGAGTTCCTAACAGATAAAAATCAAGTGTGGCATCATTTGATATTCTTTCAGCTGAAATAATCTTATGTTCAGTTGCGTTTTTAATAAAATTTATTTCCGGTTTTTTGTATTTTTTAAATATATATGACATGGGGGTATTGAAATTCATTCCTGCTACTGTATTTTCAGTAATATCAGTTTTCAGTCTGTTTACAATGGTATCCAAATCAAAATAATCTGAATTCACGCTTTCACAGGTTGAAGTCCCTGTCAGCAGAAATGTTTTTAAATCTTCTGAAATTGCTACATAGTGAGGTTGAATAATGAACTTAGCATTTTTATCAATAAAACCGCCTTTTCCACCTTTAACAACCCACGCAATATTCCCATTAAAGGGAAGTGCTGTGTCAAATTGTGCATCAATGATCATTTTCCCCTTTTTATTGATAAATCCGAATTTGTCACCTGATTTTACCGGAGCAAGTTCATTTTGATTGAAAGGATATGCTTCTTTAAACTGTGGTTGAATAACGATTTTACCATTCTGATTACACCATCCCCATTTGTTGTTTTGTTTCACGATATACAGATCCTGATCAGCTTTCATTTCTGTGAAAGTAGGATTGATAAGAAATTTACCTTTATCATCAATCACTCCCCATTCCTTTCCAAGTTGCACAACAGCCTTTCCATTAATAAATCCGTAGGCACTTGTAAATTGCAAATTGATTATAACATTCCCTTCCTGGTCAATATATCCGCATTCACCGGCACTATTGGCAACAGCACATTTTCCATCACTAAAATTTCCAACTGCTGAGTATTTGGGCTTAATCCTGACAGTTCCGTTTTTATAAACAAATCCCCACTTAACATTGACACTATCAGTATACACACTAAACGCTGCCAGTCCATTTTTAAAAATTCTGACTGTCTTAGCCTCTTTCAGTGTAAATATCGAATCGCCCTTGAGTGTAATTGCTTCAGGCGCACCGTTTTCTGAAACCACCCACGCTACATCTTCGCTAAAAACAGTTGCCTGTATATATTTCGCCTTTACTGCAAATGTTCCATCTACATTAATAAAACCCCACATTGGTTTGATTCCTGACACCTGTACTAATCCTACTTCGTTTCTGAAAACTGTGGCTTCTTTAAATTGAGGATTTATGATGATTTTGCCTTGCGGATCAATATAACTAAAAACTGCTCCAACCCGTACAGGGAGTAAATTCACGATAGCAGATTCTTTTTTTGAAGAATTACATGAGAAAATAAGAACTGCCAAAAAGGCAGTACAAATTTGTTTAAAATGTTTTTTCATTTCTAATTATTTAATTCTATTTTCCTGATAGACATCAGGCTTTATATCCTTTTGTTTTTGAAACAAGTGTGTCATTTTGCAATTAGCAGGACTGCTCTGTTCAATTATTAAAAACCCGGAATTGATAGTTAGTATCTTAACTTTCAATTTCGTGTATTTTTTGGCAAGATATTGCATATTTTACGGTCATACAATTTAATCTGAGCTAGTTCATGTTTGGTTCTAAAATCAAAATACGAAGTATTTTCTTATCCGTAATTTATCCGCTCAATTAGTATACATCCGCGTTCTATTCTTAATTCTGGCTTGTCCAGGTTAGGTTTATTAATTATAGAATGAATGATTTTCACCAAATTGATTTCAGTCACTTATCTACAAACAGACACAAAAATCGGTTTCTCTTCATCATTCCCTTACTACATTTCTTAAAAATATACAGGATCTTTTCATTGTATCATCTGATCATGATGAAATTGTTTTTTCATGGTCAAGTAACCATTTTTTTCTCCAGAGTCCTCCACCATAACCGGTCAGGTCGCCATTTTCACCAATTACCCTGTGACAGGGAATCAAAATTGAGATCCTGTTCATGCCATTTGCATTTGCAACGGCACGTATTGCTTCGGGGTTATTCAGTTTAGCTGCCTGTTGTTTATACGAACAGGTTGAACCGTAGGGAATTTTCAGTAATGAATTCCATACAGACAGTTGAAATTCAGTTCCGGGTGTAAATAAAGGGACTGTAAACTCCTTCCGTTTCCCTTCAAAATATTCGAAAAGTTGTTTTCTTAATTCATCAAAATGGAGATGACTCCCTTGAATAATGATGGCATTTAACTTTTTTGCCAGGGTCTTTAATTCGGTTTCAAGCATTTTTCTGTCTGTAAATTCCAACAAACAAATTCCGGTTTCTACTGCACATGCAAACATCGTACCTAAAGGCGTTTCAATGCGTGTAATATTGATCAGTTGTTTGTCTTTGCTGTTGGATGGAGATACACCGAAAATCGATTTGAAAGAATCGTTGAAACCACTCAGAGATTCATAGCCTGTATCAAAAGCGACAGAAGTAACGGATTCACCGTTCTGTATCTTTTTAAATGCAGAATTTATTCTGAACATCCGTTGGTAAGCATGAAAGGTTATTCCATGATTTTTCAGGAACCATCTTCTGAGCTTGCTTGGTTCAATCCCCCGCTGTTCCAGATTCCAGTCCTTAAATTTTACTTCAGGATGTTCATTGATTTCATTGATCAGGTCTTTTATATAAACCGGAGTCTCACCCAATTTTTCTAAGGGATGACAGACTTTACAGGGTCTGTATCCTTTTAATATTGCTTCTTTAGTTGTTTTGAAAAACTCTACATTTTCAATCTTAGGTTTTCTGGCAGTACATGTCGGCCGACAAAATATACCTGTCGTTTTAACTGCTGCAATAAATGTTCCTTCAAAAGTAACATCTTTCTCAACCAGGGCTTTATACATGATCTCGTTCGTCAGCATATTTTTTTTACAAAATTACTTCAATCTCATCTATTCTGCAACCGAAAAATTGACAAGTATTTTTTTGAACATTCATCAATAAAAAAAACAAACCAAAGAAGTCTTGAAACTGAATCCCAACGATTTTTTTAGAAAAGAAAAGCTAATATTCCGGATTCAACTAATATAATTACGATATTTTTTTAATTTTTTTTCAACCTTTTCAAAACTTTTAAAAAAATAAAAATTAAATCAGAAAAAAATAAGGATATAAAGAGTACATAATAAAATCCTATATAGGATTTTATTATGTACTCTTTTCTATCTTTTTATCACCTCATTATCTCTTTATTTTTGAAAAAGTTTCAAAAGATGTTTAAAAACATCTGAAAAAAGAGTTTTTAAAGGGTAAAATACAAAATTCGGGTTTTATAAAATCCTAATTTTCAAATAATTAAATATGTAGTTTTTTATAGATTAAAAATGAAAAATAAAGGATATTTCGGATATATTATCAATGGAAACGACTTGTTAAAAAGCAAACTGACTTCCTCTGTTAAAGCAATGTTTAACTAAGGGAGTCAGTATGTGTTTTAGCAACAATTAGAATATACTATATTGCTTCCTTGAATGTAATTTTTAATACTAAGGCAATATCCGATGTATGTTCTGCAGGAAGATGAACAATCAGTGCATCTTTTGTACGCTCATATTTCACCTTTTCTCCCCCTAACAGTTTTATGGTTTTTATTTTGTACTTAGGATTTTGAATATTATCAGCCAGGCTTTTAATGGCAACTATCCCATCTGTTGGCCAGCCTAAAGCCGTAACATACAAACACCCTTTTTTCTGAACGAACCGTATATCTTCTGATGAATAAGTACTTCCTTCATTAAAGCCCTGGGCTTTCATTGGACGAATCTTTTCGGCAGTCGGTCCTTCACCGAAAATCTTCCATGGACGTGTGCCAAAAATACTTTCTTTATTTATGTCCATCCATTTAGTGATTCCCTGTAAAACAGAATCTTCTTTGTCGTCAATAGTACCATCCCCACGGATAGGGATACTTAATAGTAAATTACCGTTTTTACTGACTATATCCACCAGCATTTGGATCACGGTTTTGGCTGATTTGTATTGATTATTATCGTACAACGAACGCTGATAATGCCAGTTGCCTATACAGGTACATGTTTGCCAGGGTTTCGCCTGCGCCTTATCGGGCATTCCACGTTCAACATCCCAAACAAGGCATTCTTTTTGTTCCGGCGTAAGGATCTTCCCAAAAATCACATTATTCACGTTACCGTTATTCTCTGCTTCACTTTTATTATAATAATCGGCGGCAATATCAAGTCCGACTTTACTTACCGGATATAAAGGCAGAGCCGTATCATCAAAATAAATCAAATCAGGATTAAACTGGTTAATCAGATCAATGGTCCTGTTATAAAACTTATTACAGTATTGTGAATCAGGAACAGAAGCTCCGTTTCCCCAATCCCACTGTTTGTCAATGGATGAAGGATTGTCACTTCCCGAACTGCGGGGATGATTTTGGGCATAAAGGTCTTTAGGATCTAGTCCCGCCCACCATTTACCTGTTCCATCTGCTTTTGTAAGATTTCCATCATAGTCCTGTGAATATTCATACCAGGTCCAGGCATGAGATGCGTGAACACTCACCCCAAAGAACAAATTGTTGTCTCTTGCTGCTTTTTCCCAGCCTGCAATAATATCTTTTTTAGGACCTATATTGACAGAATTCCACGGTTGATATTTACTGTTCCACATATCAAAATTATCGTGATGATTAGCCATAGCCATAAAATAGGTTGCTCCTGCCCTTTTAAATTTTTTGACCAATAAGTCGGGTTGCCAGTTTTCGGCTTTCCAGGTATTGATCACATCCTTAAACCCAAAATCAGTTTGATTTCCATAATTTGCAGCATGCCATTTGAACTGTCTGGTGCCTTTGATATACATTGACCGTGCATACCAGTCACCTTGTTCAGGCTGGCACTGAGGCCCAAAGATAGCCCAGATGCCAAATTTGGCATCGCGAAACCATTCGGGTGTTTTATATTGTTTAAGCGATTCCCAGGTTGGTTTGAACTTCCCCGGAGCAATTGGTTCAGTAAATTCCTGTGCAACAATAATATTTATACTGATCGATAAGAGAAAAAACACTAACAAATACCTGAAATATTTTGAACTTCTTTTCATAATGGGATTGTAATTAGAAACGCTATACTGATGCAATTTAAACATAATTATTTACTAAATAAATTTATTTACAATAATGTTGCTCATCCCATAAAAGGAATGAGTTACTTATTCGTTTTAAAGACTCTAAACTATATAAAAACATTTCTGCAGATCAATGAACTTCCATTTCGGCTAATTGAAGATAGTAATCACCATCTGTAAAAGCACGAAGTTTTGTTGCATTCATCCTTACGTATTGCGCTTTTACAGTTGTGAAAGCAAAATGTTGAGCTGTTGGCGCAGTAGGTGCAGGATAATTGTTGATACTTTGAACAGTAGTCCAATTGATTCCATCATTTGACACCTGAATATCAAAATCAACAGGAAATGACTGACCTCCGGTAAAAACTCCGTTAGTTGTTAACGAACGTGGATAAAAATCCACACTGCTTATATTGTATGAAAACCCGAAATTAACTCCGGCCCATTCTGTATGTTGAATTGTAATATTGGACATATCACTGCAATATCCGGTTCCACCATTCACAAGGTCACCATCAGTTAAGTTTGTTAATGCCCATCCCCATTGCGAATAAGCAGAAGATGCAATAGGAGTCTTGTTTAATGCAATATTGACAAATACAAGATTTTGCATTGCTGTTGTCAGGTCAGCTTTGGCCTGATCAACCTGTTGCTGTGTAACTGAAGTATTCGCCACAACTGTATTGGCTTCAACCAATGCAGTTTGTAAACCGGACCAGCCACTTGTAACATTTGTAATTATATTTGTATTTGCTGAGGCAATCAATGCCTGAAGATCAATAACTGAAACAGTTGTTTGTAACGAATAACTAAAGTTATAGATACCTGAGCCAACTTCAACTTCAACTTCACCATTATTGACGATAAATGAATTTATACCATTTCCAACAGCAAGTGGAATGCCATTTTCCGTAATGCCTGTTAAATCAGTTCTTAGCAAATGAATAGTGGCAGTCGAATTTACAGGTACTTCTACCAAATGATTGATCGTATTTGAATTTCTGTTCCAGACAGATCTGATTTTACCATACATGGAAGCCGTTTCAACATGGACAGAATCCAACCCTGTTGGAAAACAAGGTTCCACAATGAATTTATGAAACGCAATATCACTGTTTTTAATTCCTCCAAGATGTTCATAAAACCATGACTCAATATGTCCCATCATGCAATGATTTTGTGATCCTGATAAATCCCAGTATTCCGGTGTTGTTGTACATCCGCTTAGAACGAAATAGCCGTAACTTGGTTGTGTAGTCTGCGTTGCCATTGTATAAACCACATCGTTGTATCCGTTTTCAGCAAGCGAAAGGAACAGCGGTTTAAGAGCAATTTCTCCGGTTGAAAGATGATAACCGGCATTCTGGACCTTTGTTACAAGGTTTTTTAGCACGGTTGATTTATTATTATCCTGGACAATACCATAGAAAACAGCCATAGCATTTGATGCCTGGGAACCTGAATCGTACGAACCTGTTGCACTTTTATAATAGGTTGTATTAATTGCATTCCTGATATTCGTTGCAAGAGTGGCAAATTTTGTCGAATCTGCGGCAATCCCCAATGTTTGTGCTACTAGACTCATGACTGTCGCCAAATGATAATATGTACAACTAACCGTGAATCCTACAGTGGTTGAAACATCCACTGCACCCCATTCGCCTAAACCGTAGTTCAGGAGATAACCGGAAGCACGGGTCGCAAAATAATTCATCAATTTTGTCATTACAGGATAAGCATTTTTCAACTGGTTAAAATCTCCATAAGTGACATAATTTTGCCATGGGACGGTAATGGCAGCGCCATCCCAGGTCGGATCATCACGGTATGGGTCAGCAAAAACCGAATGTTCGGGTGCTGTTGTAGGAACCATGCCATTCGGCAATTGAGAATTTTTAGTATCCATCGTTATTTTTGACATCCATGCTGACAAATCATAACCAGGTGATACTGAATTATAAAGCAAGTTTGGGACTTCAAGCCACCCAAGTTTTTCACGCCCCGGACAATCAGTAAAAGTATTATACAAATTAGCTTCAATTGACCGGGTAAGAATTACATCAGTCTGATTTAATATCGAATTCGACGTACTGAATTTTCCAATCTTATCTAAGCCTGAACGAATTAATTTAGCCGTAAACATATCAGCAGTCGGAGCAGTAGTTAATCCACGTATTTCAAGGTATCTGAATCCATGATATACAAATTTCGGACCCCATGTTTCGATAGTGTCGCCTTTAAATGTGTATGTATCATATACAGGTGTACCGGTAGCCGATTGATTGGCTCTGCCCGAACCGTCCAATAATTCGGAAGGCCAGAATTGGACAGATGCTCCGGCCGGAGCTTTCATACTGAATTCATACTGTCCTGCAAAATTTCTGCCAAAATCCACAACATAAATGCCTGTGGCAGGATTCGTAATTTTCACTGCTTTCCACGAATCCATCACAATGGTAGCCGGATAAAACTGAGCTTTTAAAGTACCTGCACTTTCGGTACATAGTGCAGCATTTCCCCATGTTGACGGGATAGTAAATCCGGATTGATTTATATTGGCCTGTTCCAGACGGGCATCATAATCTTCACCACCATACCATGAACTGTAGGTTATCGGGCACTGTGAATTTTTCCAACTATCGTCTGTAATGATAGTCTGACTGGTGCCATCTGTATAAACGATTTCCAGTTGTCCGATAAACTTAAGCGAACCATATACCGAGCTGATTTTTTGATATCGTCCACTTCCGGAAGGATTATTATATAATGCATTTCCAAGTGTCGAAATCATTGTATTTTGGCCAACGACAAGTAAATTCTTAACATCATATGTCGCATACAAATCTGTAAGATTATAATTTGTTTCGCCGGGCTCCATTAAATTTGTTGTAACAGCTTTTCCATTTACTTTTAAATCGAATAAACCCAAACCACAAGCATACATTTTGGCTGTTTTTATCTCTTTCGTAATTTGAAAGTTTTTTCCAAACATTGGTAATGACACATTCGTCTTAACCAGAGCCGGAGTTGCCTGATTAACAATCGTCTTTCTGACAGTAAAAACAGTTCCATCAGTTATTTTTGTTTCAACACTATAGTCTTGAGGGAAGCTCCCAACCAAAGTACTGTTTGCTTTTGACGACACATCGTTACGTGGATATAACACTACTTTATTAACCATCATTTCGCTTCCCAGGTCAATTTGAACATAGACAGGGGTTGTTAATACGCCGGAAGTATATGTATTTGTAGTAGCCCCCGAACTTGTGGATGTAGAAGTAAGAATTCCATCTGTTAAATAGCTTGACAGCCAGGGGCCATAAATAAATTCGTTCGTGATAGTAACTGTATGGTTTAATGCCACATTAGCCAAGGTATCCAATGGACCAAAGACCTGCATTTCGGCCAACTGTAATCGCCACAAATTATTTTCATCAACCGGAATACCAATTTTTGTCACATCCAGACGGATATACCTTGCTAAAACCGGTTCGTCAAAAACTATATCAACATGTGAATAATTCCGGGCATTTGCTTTATATGTAATCCATTTGGCAGTCCAGTCACTCGTTTGAAGCATTGCCATTCCAAATCGGGCCGACTGACTCCAGTTACTTTGTACACCATCCTGATCCCGGACACATACTTTCCAGTAATAATCCGTTTTGCTCTTTAAT
>Ga0302268_1000093_pt1 | contig 53150 bp, 33 predicted proteins | sample III_Bog_E2_1_FD_194554 | JGI IMG/M metagenome (GOLD analysis project Ga0302268, IMG submission 194554) | Peat permafrost microbial communities from Stordalen Mire near Abisko, Sweden - III_Bog_E2_1 | ecosystem: Environmental > Terrestrial > Soil > Wetlands > Peat | place: Sweden: Abisko... | reverse complement strand
AGCGGAATTGGTCAATTTGGAAATTTTATCAGTACTCGTGACTACGTAACCAAAATGAAGATTGTTTTAATTGAGGTGGACTCTTATCTGTAGTTGAGCATAAACGAGCGAGAGATCAGTAAAATAATGCTGGAAAAGAAGTCCATTGAAGGTAAATTCGCAATTGCAATTCGTAAGTCTGCTCTTCAGAAAATCAATGACCTCAACTGTGAGTAGTAGGAGGTAGATAAGATATTATAAAAATATAATATGAGTCTAATGATTGGGGGGGAGATTGGAATATAACTGTCTGATAAGTGATGTCTCTTCCATCTTTAACTCTATATCCCAATTCTATTTGGATTAATTTAAATAAATTCGACTGTGTAAATCTATATTAATATAAATAAAACAATAATATCAAAGTTACAGAGCTATTGCAATTCTACCGAAGGATTACAATTATTTATTGATTTATTGTCATATCTTTAAGGTAGTATTTGGAAACATTTCTGTCATTAATAAATCTTCTATTACTAATGGGAAATATATAGAATAACACTCTTACTATGCACCATAACATTACCTTACCGACTTTCTCTACTCTCAAAATGGAGAGACATATGGGTCCAAGCAAACTCTCCTTCGCCAAAGTTTCTCAAAAATTGATGTAATGCTAATAGGAAATTGATTAGCTAGAGATTGATGAAGAGTGGGATGATACTTATCTCGGGGAGCAAGAGGTCGCAACAAATATCAAACTATTAGAGGAAAAATAAAACAAAGTAATTTAAGACATAAAAATCAAATGGAATTCCTTCATCAAGATGAAGAAGAATAATTACCACGATGACTACGATGTGTTAAAGGAAATGGGAAAAGGAGGATTTGGTACTGTCTACAAAGTTAAGGCCAAATACACAGGAGTGCTTAGAGCAGCCAAAAGAATTAAAAAAACAAGTCTAGATAAAGATGGAATGTAAAGGCTACTCATGTAAATGTCAATAATGGTTGACCTTGACCATCCGAATATTGCTCGTCTTTTTGAAGTCTATGACTATAAGTCTCACTTTGTGCTTATTCTTGAGTTGTGCGAAGGAGGATAACTCTTCAAGAGGATTGCTATGAAAAAATTGACGGAGGATGACATTGCATAGGTTATGATACAACTTTTACGAGCATTACAGTATTTGCACTCAAGGGGGATTGTTCATCGTGACTTGAAACCTTAAAATATACTCTTCGAGAAAGATACGAATACTCTTAAACTCATAGATTTTGGAATAGCAGCTAGGTATAATAACAAATAGCCATTGACTACTCGAATAGGTACACCTTTTTACATCGCTCCCGAAGTGCTGTGTAAACGTTACAATGAAAAATGTGATGTATGGTCAATTGGTATCATCTTCTATATGATGATCAGCTCTAAAACTCCTTTTAAGGGATAGACTGAGATCTAAATCATGCATAACATACTATCAACTGACCCTAATTTTAAATTGCCTTCATTCTTGCAAGTTTCAAAATAATGCCTAGATCTTTTAAAAATACTGATGATAAAAAACCCTGAGCATCGCCTCTCTGCCTTTTAGGCTTATAATCATCCATATATCCAAAATTATCTTGCTAAAAAAGCAGTAAATCTGAGTTATGATAAAGTCTTAGATACTATCTCCTCTTTCAATGTACCAATAAGATAACGAAGTTTTCTAATAGATTGTAAGCCGTTGTTTTTACATTCATTGTTTCGCAGATATTGACTTCGGAATAAAAAAAAGAAATGAAATTAATCTTTGAACAGTTCGACAAGGATCGTGATGGAGTATTGAACCTGTCTGAACTTAAACAAGCATTTGAATCCAGGAAAGATATGAATGATGAGAGAATTGGCTCACTGATGAGGATAGTTGACACCAATGGATCCGGAGATATCGAATTTACGTAATTTATTGTTGCAGCTTTGGGTTCAAAGCAGTACACTATAAATCACTTTTAACAAGCATTTGCATATTTCGACATCAAGCACACCGGTTTTATAACCTTTGAAGAAATAGCTGTTTTCCTTGAAAATAAATAATATTCATAGACTGAGATTCGCAAACTATTCCAAGCCATTGATGAAAACGATGATGGTTTAATCAGCAAATAGGAATTTCTGCATGTTCTGACGAGAAAAGATATAGAGCTGCCAAAGCGAGCCAAAGAGAAATCAACCAAACTTAAAATAGATTGTTCCCCAAATTGATATTTAATATTTTACTTATTTATGAGATGTTTAATTGATTTCTTTCATCTTTGAATTATAGTCATATCATCTTTCAGGGTGGGTTTATTCGCAGATTTATAATTTGAAATTAATCTATCAGTACTGCAATGAAAAGTATGATCTTACTCGCTGTTTTATTACTGGCGTCTGCTGTTTGCTAACAGATGAATATATTGGACTTGCATCAGTCAAAGCAAACAACTGATATGATTAAATCTGGGGATAAGGATCTCCGCGAATCGCGTCTTTGGTTTATTGAGATGTATAAAGTATCTCGGATGGGTTTATTTATCAATCAAAGCATGGTCACTTTGCAAGGAGGAGGCTATACTGCTTCAAGGATATGTTTAGAATCCGCCTCGACTATAGTGGAATCTAGAATGTATAACCAAATTCCTCTGTCTCCAGCACAAATTTTGGGAGATGCTGTGCTGTGCAGCTGTGATACTTTACCTGGCTACTATATAGTAACCAACAATACGAAATGGTACATGAAGAACATCTCAAATTTTGACAATTATGGTTTTGACCCTGCCAAAGTAGTGAAGGTAGACGAGTCATATTTAAATATGTATCCCTTGGCATATTATTTCTGATAGATAAATCCTCTTCGATTTGATCAATATTGTCAAAATTATTTAATGATTTATTAACATCAATTTTTCATTCATAACTTAGCCTTGCTCGAGGATCTTTTTGCTTTACTTTCTACTGGGTTCAGATAGGCAATTCCTCCCGTCTTACTGTAGACATTACCATCGTAGTGACCAAAGTCAGAAGGGGTTCGATATGACCCTGGGCCAGGAACTATGTTATATAAATTATACTATAATTTTTTATAGCATTATATTCTATTTTGCCTACTCTCTTCTCCTTATCAAAGAACCTTTGTCCAAACCCATGAGATTTAGTGATAGTGTAATGTCCACGATCACTTAAATTGTTGATTTATTCGTATTTTCCAGGACCAGGATTTATATTTTCTAAATTGAATGAACATTACTAAACTCAAAGAATCTGGTGGATGTCTTCGGATTAAACATAGTAGCACCTGTCCCTCGATGCTTTGAAACACTGTACCTTCCTCTGGGCGATAGGGCTTCAGGATTTTCATATCTTCCAGCTCCAGGGTTTATATTCTGAGGCTAAATCGACATAGTGCGGTCGATAACTGGCAGCTTCTTTCTCATTGTAAAATTTGGCCCCTTGCTCAGCTTCATATTATCATATTTTGTTGGCCCTGGGACTTTCAATGGATCTAAGGGGATATGTCCACGATCTGGAATTTTCTAAATCACAAAATGTTTACTTCTCGACTTTCATACATGCTAAAACCCTTTCTACTGGTTCTATTCTTATCAAAAACTGTTTGAAGCTGATATTTAGATGATCCTGGCGAAGCAGTGAGATCTTTAGTAAAGTCACTCTTCTTGCCATATCCGATGCCTGCTCCTGATTTTTTGATTCCCAGTGAGATATTATAAATGCTGTCGCAGCTATATCATATTTGGTATACTATATGGTAGGTCGCTTGAAACGCTAATCCTTGCTAAAGGCGAACAACTGTTTAGAGGAGGAGTTGTTGAGAGGAGAAAGACTGATTTGGCGAGCCGACGAAACTGAGTTGAGGCAGAAGGTAGATCGCATTGATGGTGTATACAATAAAATTATCAAAGTTTTTTCAATATTTAAAAGAAATCAATTTATTCTATAAATATGGGCAGATGAAGGATCGCAGATGTATCAATAATACAATGTTATAAGACTAATCTCTTTCGAGACTATCCGAACAATTCATGAAATGGATAGGCTCCTCCAAAATTGTTAATTAATTTTAGTATTGTTTGAATCATTTTCAAATAAATTGTCAAATTAATTATAATGCTTAATATAATGATAGATGATATCTTCACTCAGTCAAACATCTTTTTTATCTTTCTCAAGAGGCAGTTCGTTTTGATCCTCTCCAGAACGTTTTTTCAGATAGGCATCAAGTAAAAAAGGATCGTCGGTCATTATTCCACATGCTCCACCCTTAATGGCTCTCTAGTATTATTACTCAGTGTTGCAAACCCAATAGTATGTCATTATTCCTCTTTTTTTTAAATGAGAAATAAAGGGGCGGAAGAGAAAGTTCACCACTTTTAAACCTTTAAAAAAGAAATGTGTTTTCCAGGTTGATCCGCATTCTCTCAGTTTCCATTGGTAGAATTATTAAGTAAAGAGGGGAAGCTGAAGAGTTACTTCCTAGATGTAGATAAAAGGCAGCAATCCTGTAAAGTAAGCAATGGCCAAAAATCCAAATTGACTATCGTTGATGAATCTTAAACTATTTATATCTTAAGATCTAAGGTCATTCTGCATTTTTCCTCTGATTCCAACAATAGTAATGTTCTTCCTTTCATAAGTATTAATGAGGCGAATAAGTGATTTCACTGTATTTTCAGATGGAGTTTTTATTTAGATGTTCATAGGTGTATTTGGAAATGCTTTAAAGACTTATTCAAGAGTTGGAATTGACTCTCCATTTGATTTTACTGTTCTCCCTTCAGGGGCAAAGTTCAATTCTATTTCAGCTTTGAAAGGAGGAAGATCTTTATAGTTAACATCTCGAATAAATCCCTTAACTCCACAAGTTCTTTCGAGATCATGATCGTGATGTACAACCAAAATGCCATCTTTTGTCTCGCATACGTCCATCTCCAGCATATCGCTCACTGGTAATACTTTTTTGAATGCTTCAATAGTGTTTTCCGTTGTATATCTGGGTCCGCCTCTATGTGGTATTCTCAAAATCTTTTCTGTGTGAATAGCATGATTGAACAGATTATTTTTATACCGTGCAGGCTTATGTAGAATAGTAGGGAAGAAGAAAAGCAAAATGCTAAAGGCACTATACCCCCCAAAGATAAGGGCAAGAGGAATTAAAAACATCTAATGGTGAAATGATATATATTGTATGCTATTAATTTGGATCTATATAATTATTAGATAGGCAAATGTCAATATAACGCACTTTTTGCAACAAGTGTACCTTTTAAGAATAAATAAGGGGACCAATATTTAGACAATTTCGATTCATTTTTTTATTCATTGGATCATTTTTACCTGTAGTTTATAACTTGATGATATTTTGAGGATGATCATTTCTGATTGCCAAATTTGGAAAAATAATTCAAAATTCAATTATCAGTAAGAGTTATTTTGCAATTTTTATTGGATAAATACAATTTATCATGTCTATATCTAACAGATCAGTTTTTGTGGTTTAAAAATGCGGACAAGGGCGTAAATTCATTGATTTTAATCAGTGAAATATAATAAAAATATAGATTGCATCCAATGAAATCCAATAACAGAAGTTGGACATCTGAGGTATATTCCTATTGATTTAGTAAGATTCATTATTAACTGCACTTGTTCATCAATCAAATGGATCAAAGATTAAATGGGCGGATATCGCTACGGCTCTCCATTCAAACTTTGGGCGTCTAAAGAGTGGTAAGCAGTGCAGAGAGAGGTATTCATCATTTAATGTAGGTGGCAACATCAATTAAATCCTTCTATCGTCAAAAATTAGTGGTCAATTGAAGAGCAGAACTATTTATTTAAACTACAGATTTAATTTGGAAATAAATGGTCATTAATTGCTGAACATTTGCCAGGCAGGACAGACAATGGAATAAAAAATTTCTTCTATTCTTCAATCAGAAAAGTGTTTACAAAAGTTAACTATTATTTGATACGACAAAGAGAAAGAAAATAGTTCAAAAGCATCAGAGAATTTGAGGCTGATTATTTGAGCAAATTGATGGCTGTAGTGGATGGTAATTTTGATAAAAAAGTGCGTTTGGTTTGTTTATAGACATTTGGATGGGCAAAGGGTATTTATTAATTTATTTAGAAATTCTTTCTTGCTTGGCAGCTATGCTCAATTTTGATTCGACTCTTCTTGAAGAGCCTAATGAAAGAATGGACAATCTTGTTCTTATGATGCATTAATTCAGAAGGAATTGCAAAAAACGCAAACCAAAAAGAAGTGATTAATTTGACCGTTAATTCTTGTTGGAGAATATGGAACAAAATGAGAAAGAGAAATAGTCTGTTTAGGTTGAGAAGGGTGAACTATTAGAGCAACAAGGTGATGGGTCATTGGTTAATGCAGAATCAAAGATGAAAAATACATCTAATAAAGTTCAAATGACTGAGTCAATCTAGGAATAAAGAAACTCAGGTGAAAAATGCAAATTAGCTGAAGATTTTACCAATGCAACCTGGAACATTGAAAAGTCATAAACTGTTAGAGAAGTTTCTTGCCAAGGACCTGATGAGCCATTATTTAAAATATTTTAAGAGGGTATAGCACAGCCACAAGACCATTATTGGTAGTTCCTCGAATCAATTCCTGAAGCCAACATTAATATGGACAGATAAATAGATGAAGTTTAAGATTATCTCTGCCACTGGGACCAACTATAATCTTTTCCTCTCCTATAGGAATAGGAGCACCCCATCCTATCTCGTAGTCAATCTTTTCATTTGGTCTAAACAGTGAATAAGTTCAAAATGCTATAAGCAAGCCTAGTGCTCTAATAATGTTTGCTGAAGGCTAAAAGATCATCTTTTTGTGAGGGCATCTTTAGAAGTCAAAATTAAATTGATATAGAATGATCCCTTGATAGTAACAAATTTCTATAATATATATTTTTTTGGCTTTATAGCATAGTACAATATTTTAAATGATCTATAAATAATACCATTTCGCGAGTTGATATAATATCTTAAATTTAATAGATGAAAATCTTATCAGGACTTTGTTTAGTCGCTCTGATCGCCATCCTCGCGACAGCAGAATTTGTTCCATTCGGAGATCAAGCTGTCAATGCCATCTTCAAAGAAAAAAGAAGCGCCCTTATTCTCTTTGTTGAGTCAGATGCTGCAGGACAACAGGCTCAATCAACTTTTGAAGAGATTGCGGCAAGCTCTACTGAATAGCTTGTTTATACCTTACTTGAAAAATAAGCCAATGCTGATCACTTTAAAAGATTTTCTGAGTATTTAGGATTTACTACTATCTCCACTCCTTTTTTGGTTTATCTCGTCGAAGGAAAACAAAAATATATTGCTGAAATTGAATAGTTTAGTGCTGAAAACATTCAAGGCTTTATTGCTAAGGTCACAGCTGGAGAAGTGAAACCTTTCTTAAAGTCAGCACCAATTCCGACAGATAACGGAGAGGCAGTCAAAACATTGGTTGGAAATAACTTTAGAGATGTTATCAATGGTGATGATCGTGAATATTTGGTCAAGATATATGCTCCTTGGTGTGGTCACTGCAAAACAATTGCACCTGAATTCAAAGCTGCAGCCTAAGCTCTCAGAAGCAATTCTAACATCGTTTTGGCTGAGTTCGACGGCACTCTCAACGAAGTTGAAGAATTGTCAATTTCAGGATATCCAACTATATACTTTTACGGTCGGGATAAATCTGCTGATCCCATTACATTTAATGGAGGGAGAGACAAAGAAGGAATTATTCAATGGCTGAAAGACCACACCGAACATGAATGGGTTGAACCGTTATAGGTGGTGGAAGCCGAAGCAGTATAGGAAGAGCTTTGAAGTGATTTACAAACAAAATAAATCATTTTTAATCATCATTTTTTTAAAATTTGCACATTTCTACTGGCTTCATTTGTTTGTCAAAGAAAGATTGTAAATCTTAAGAATGGTACTTTTTGATAATATCGAGCGAAGATTTATATTTTTTTCCTTTTGATTCGAAGAGGACAACTGATTATTCGCTTATTAGCTTTACCACCTGTTTAATAATTATGGATCTTGATGAAAACCCTTGATATTTTTCGTTAAGCCCAACTGCTGTCAGCTTATTGAGAAGTTGGGAACTTTTTTACTCGATGCTGTTTTTATATTGCTTATTTTCTTTGTTTCCTGTTTCATTAGGATTCTAGGCTTCAGCTTGATCTTTTAAAGCTTCTTTGTGTTAAAGTTAACCTAAGTTTGAATGATTATCATGATTAGACTTATTGTCATTGTCTGAAAATTTAGAACTGTCACTGATCAGATTAATAAACTCATCGTTCGTAGTCTTCTTTTCATTAATTTTTAACATGTTTTCAGTTTGTACTTCTGAAATGAGGCTTTTAGAATTTATTTTATCTTCATGAACTAACAATGTCTATCTTTTACTCTCTTCAATCAATTTTATGGATCTATTTTTATCTTTTGATTATTTAACTTATGAACCTGCTTTGTTTGAAGTTTTTTTCTTTTTTAGCTTGCTTTCCTCAAACTCCTTTATTTTCTCAGGCGCATTAGCTAGATACTCAATAGGCTCCCATGTATTTTCAGACTAATGATATCCAACCCATTTCACACAATACCATGTGGCATCTATATTGAAATTATTCTTTACTTTTTTTGGTCCTCTTAGCCACAATGCGCTAGACTTCATACTCCTCCTAGTTGCTTGACATTATCTATCAATTTGAAGCAGTTTATAATATATAATATTAAACCAAGACAAGATTTAAAAGCGTTCAATGTTGCACAGTTAGTTTCAATTTTAGATTTGATTGTTTATTTATTTAGTTAATGAGCACTTCAATTATAAGAATATCAAAGCATGGTGTACCAACCGTCAGTTCCTAGCTCAAATTATAATTTAGGAGTAAAGCCAACCTACTTAGCAGCCGTCATAAACAGTTCAAGAGCTGGCTGATAGTGTTGTCCTCCAGGAAGGATAATCTTTCCTTTAAAATCAATCATAGTTAAAACCGAAAGAATTGGTTTTAAATCAAACTAAAATTGGAACGGAACTGCTATCTTTTTGTTTTCAGACTCAATAAAACTGTTTAAAAAGATATGCTCTAGTTTGTAGCCGTGGTTAAAGATAACTTCCTCGATTTTAGTTGTTGTCTTGGCAATGTTAGCGCTTACAGCTTTATTTCTTCTCTTGAGTTGTTCAATGTACTTCAAATTATTAATATTTTAAGCATTGATTAGGAAACTTGTTTTTAGACCTACACCATCTTGCAGAAGTTTATCTAGTTACAGCATATTTTTTGATATCTGATCCTACCTTTCTTCTCCATTCTCAGTTATTATCGGTTCCTAGCTAATTTAAGATGTACAATAATCACAGTAGATGGATTTTAAACAAGCTGCTCTTTTTAGTTTGCTGAGAGTTGAATAAGTTGATTGAGAGTTTGACTTTTTTTTAGGTGATTTATATTGATATTCATTGAGGGATCGGATAGATTGGCACTAAAAAGTACTCTAAAGAGGCCATCTTATAATTTCCAGTCCTGAGTTATTTCAGTGTTCAAAGAATCATGCACGTAGTAGTCTGAGGGTCGAGGCGCAGATCCGTCCCACCACTGAGCCAAAGAGAAGATGGAGTTTCCGTTACTGTAAATGATTGGAGTCTTTGTACTGCTTTCAGTAAATGAATTTCGCAATCCTAATAAGCAATTGGTCGACATTGCAATGCACTTCCTTATGAACATATATATAATAAGATTTAATGAATATTAAGGATATTAAAAGAAGAAATTTGAATGATAATTAGTATTTAAAGACTTCATTGTTTCGGAAATTTTAACTATTGAATTCTAGAGACAGTCAAATAAACAAAATTATGAAATACTGTAAACTTTTAAAATAAATATGTTAGGATATACCAATTTTACAAAGTCTTATTATTTCTAAGAGATGTTACTAATTCAATCGAATTTTAGGTTATCAATTTTATTTAGTAGGTCGGTGAGCTAGTTGTCTTTATTCCTGTATATTTGTACTCTAATTGATTCTTAAAATATAATATATAAGAATGTTTAACTAAGATTTATTGTACTTAAGTGGATATGTCCTTTTCATCATCCTCGCCTTCAAATTACTATTTTTGTCAAATAAAACTCAACCGACAAAACAAGAAAAAGTCAATTCGCCAAAAAGTGCAGGAAGGATGAAAATTCCAGAAAAGACTCAATAAATTAAACATGAAGTTTATACTAAATAAATTAAAAGACAATAAATTAAGAAAGAAGAAATACAATAGTAGAAACAAGACGATGAATTTACAAAATTTAATTTAATTCCCATTTTAGAAAACCATAGTGCTGAGGATGAAGATTCAAGAAATTTAAAGGTGATTGAAAAAGCAATAGAGTAAGAGTCATAATTATAAAAATTATCTGCCCACAATTAATCAAAGATCATTGATTCAGACACAGAAACCTTGCAAAAAAAAGTAAAGCAAAAATTAAGGAGAGAAAAAGAAATCAATAGACTAAAAGCAGTGAAGGATCACTATAAAACCATCATTGCAGAATTGCAAAGGAAATTATAAAACCATTGCCGGATGCACAATGAGAGTTTAGAATCAATAAATCCAGGCTAATCAATCATTTTTTAAGAATAAGACAGCTGTTCAAATTGCTAATAAAATTCAGGTCCTTTTTAACTAAACGTTTCGCAAATAAACAACTTGAAAGAATAATTATACATGCATCAATAAATTTTAACTAATCTGTTGGAAGAATAAAATGAGTTGAAAGATAAAGTGAGAGAGCTGGAGTGCTAAAATAAGAAACTGCTGGAGAGTTCTTCAAAGCCGAAAGAAAGATAATAAATAAAAGAATAATCACAGATTCTAGTGAATATTTTATAAAATTTGACCAATAATTAACCTAAAATAGAGTATTCCCCTTCAAGTATATTTAACATGTAATTAAATTAATAATCCAATATAGCTAATATAAAAAGATTATATGAATCTCATATAATAGAACCCGAGAGAATTATGGAAAGATCCACCGTACAACAAGAAAACATACAAAATTATATGGCTAAATCAACAATCAATATGATGAGCATTCTTGAAGGAGGATTAAATGTGGGACTTCTCGGGCAATGCAGATTTTTAAATGAAATCAATAAGAAGTTTGTAATGAGAGAAATCAAAAAAGCAATAAAAAAGAGAGTCAGTGATACAGAAATTGCATACAACTCTGAATAAATCTAAAGAGATGATATTTTAAGTGAGCTCAAGTAAGAACCAAACATCCTTTTTTTAATCAAGTTAGCCAATAGCAAAAAATTAGCCATTTTTGTTCAGTATCCTTTTGTGTAAGAAATAAACAATTCTCAAGAGAAAGAACATGATAAAAATTTTATAGTGCTGATGGATCTAAACAAAAGAAAGTCAATAACAGTTAATGAATTCGTTAGGTGTGAAGAAAACACGTTAGTCTTTGGAAATGAAGAGATAATAATCACACGATCAATGCCTCTATCACTCTCTAGTAAAGGCAGTGGAGTCATCATAACATAAGATCATCCGATATAATAGCTAATAGATCATTCCGATAAAACCATCGGCATAAATTTCTTATAAATATATAGCTTAATATGTCAAGAGTGATTATCTATCGAGCTATCATCCTATTAGTCATTTTATAAAAAGTATAACTTTGAAACAAATAGCGTTTTTTACATATATAATCAACTATATTTCTAAGAAATGTGTGAATAGCAGCAGCACAAAGGTACTTAACATTACATAATTTATTCATTCAATAAATATTTGTGTAGCCTATATCTAACTTATTATTAATATTGCTAAAATGGAGAGACACAAGACAAAAAAAACCATAACACCCAAGAGAATGGATGAATTTCTTTTACAGCAAGAACATCTTAAACAAGATAAACATTTTTATCCTGGAAAAATAGAATTTACCAATACTTAACACTGCACAGCCCGAGTTGTAAATTTTTTTGGAGATCTCAGAACTGAAGTTTTTGTCGTAAGAGTTCATCAAGACGATCGGGAAGTTGCAGTTGGTTGCTCTAACGGATAAGTTAAGGTATATGACATTTACGAGGGAAAAGTGTTAACCATAGGCAATACATCTCGTATGAGTGGATTTCCTTGTACTTCTATAAGATGGAAGCCAGTAACGTCTAATGATTTTATGGCTTGCAACTGTGATGGAACAATCAAATGGTACAATAAATCTCACGAAACTGCTTATGGTCACTTCGAAAAATCATAATCTTCCTATTTATGTGCTGACTATCAAATTAAATAAGAATGGTGTTTGTTTGGGACAGATCGCAATACAATCGAATTATTTGACAATGAAACAATGAAACCAACGAAGGTACCTTAATATTTATATAGATTTATTAAGCAGGAGGGCCCTCTGAACTTACATTTAATCGTCATACAAATAGAGTGTTTTGTGTTAAATGCCTGCCTAATGATCATAACGTATTTTTTAGTGGAGGATGGGATTCAACAGTTCAGATTTGGGATGTAAGAGTCGGTAGCGGATCAGTTCGAAAGATATGTGGACCCTCTATTTCTGCTGAAAGTCTGGATATAAAGAATGGAGTTCTATTGACAGGCAATTATCAAAATAACGACATTGCACAGCTGTATGATTTCGGTAGCGGTCAACTCATTTAGTCATTAAATATAGGATAGCCGCATAATTCTCATTCATACTGTTTTACAGCATCGTTTGCTCATCGTTCCTAACATGATTTGATAGCTCTAGGGTTGTCGGGATCAAATAAAGTAAAACTTTTAAATAGAGGAGTTCTAGTCTGTGAGATGAAGTTTCAAGCGGCACCTTTGTCTTTGGATTTCTATCGATTTAATAACAAAGACTACTTAATGGTGGGAGGTGTTTAAGGGACAATCTATTCTATTCGAATAGACATTACTAAATGATGGTCTGTTTTCTGATAATTATAAATAAAATATTATTAGAGCAAATATAATCTAGAAATGACAGATAAGAGGCAATATTCTTCAAAAATAAAATAGCACAATGGCCATTTTATAAATACTATTTTAGTAATTTCAGTCAGCTTCAATTGTATTTATTGCTTTGACCTTTTTAGTGATTTCCAATTTGACTTTTTATGACTACTTGAATATAATACAATGTCGAGCCAAAATAAAGGAGAGATACAAACGTATACATTTTCCCTCTCCAAAACTAATTGTTATGACCATTCCGAAGCCATCAAGCTAAACTTCGAGAAAAGTAACTATTGTCCTATTTTTAATCACGATAAACAACACTCAACTCCAGCATTTTTAGTGGCACAAGACAAAGTACGCTTCCTCCAAATATAGGCTTATTATAAAACAAACATCACCATCATACAGTTCAAATTCAACTAAACAAGAGAGAGAGAAATTGCAAAACTGTCAAATTCAACTCCGGAAAGACTTCTACCAATGCTAGATTTTGCTCATCCTAGTTCAAATTTTTGCCAAATATGTAAAATGGAATATTCTTCTTATTTTGATCACCTCGGAACTGAAAATCATATCAAGAAGGTAAGCAATAGCTTAGGCCAAAAATATATAATTGAACTCACCAATAATTTTTAGAAGCAAACTGTTCTTCCTCCGTTTCGGCCTAAAAAAGTTAATAAAAATATCAAAAAAAGCAAACTTCTCCCAAAAAGAAACCTAAATAAATTGTAATATTTATCTCATAATCGTATAGCAAAAAGTCCTTGTTGATTTTGAAATTTTATTTTTAATAGATATATAAAACAATAAGGAATTGAATATATATTCAATCAGTTGCCCAAATTCATTCCATCTCTCCTATCATTGAGTTTCGCTTTTAAAACACTTGAAGTACCAGTTTAAAAAATTCAAGCAAATAATGCTTTCTTATTCGAGCTTTTCAGGGTAGTTTCTAAATATTTGTTCGTGTCCAATCATGCGGGAAGGGATCATGTTAATTCTTTTTTAAATTTACCGCAGTTGTTCACTTTTAATCCCTTCCTATCTATAAGTTTTCACACTTGCCAAAAAGGAATTATAGGGCATTTATTCGACTTCGTTTTAATGCTATTGGTATATTTCATCATCATACTTTCCTTATTAAAATTTGGAGAAATTAACCTCACCAAATTAATCAAAATTTTCCACAAGAAAGTATTCGATTTATGCTATTTACATCTTTTTGAATAAACATCGTGACATATATTGTTTGTAGACATTTTGACTCATTAAGTAGATCCCTGCCCAAACTAGCTCATCGTTTCTAATTCGTTGATACTCCTTTATTATCTATTCAGAAACTTTTTTGGAAGTTTACGAATTTAACTTCAACAGGGTGAGAGTTAAAGTATCAATGAATGTTTAAGCTTTAATGATGCTGCATCCGGGGTTTTCCAATTTTTGCCGAGTCATATAACATACTTAGAAAACATTTTTCATGGATGCATCTAAGTCTAATTTATTTTTTTGAATTATAATTTCAGGGATAAATTTTGTAATTATCTCTTCAGTCGTTGAAAATTTAAAGCTTTACTCATATAATCGATCTTTCTCACCGTTTTTATCAAAAATATTTTAATCTTAGTTCTAAATATCCATGGATATTTACTCATTCAATTTTATTGACCTCCTAATGACATTATTAATCATTTGTAGTAAACAAATTTGATGAGTCCAACCCATTGCTCGAGCGAGTTGAGCCATCGCAGCCGTATCATATGAGACTAAAGTTTTTATTTGATGTGGCTGTACACCCATTTATTCGAGCAGCCAAAATATTTTATCCTTAATCCACTCTGTTGTAGCATGCGGTATTTATCGAATTAAAGGCAATTTATACATACATTTACCCTAATCAAAAATGTTAATACTAAAGAAACTTTTGGACTGTATCTCGCAACTTTAGATGGAGATAGTCAACTCTTCTGCGAATTTTAAAGAAATCATTTGTTTAATATGCTCGCATTTAATATGAAATATTCTTTTTATAATCGCTGAAATTTCAATTGGCGAAGAAGGAATGTTAATATTGAGTATTTTTTTATTTTTACAAATTAGTTGGATCTCAACGATTTGCCGATAGGAAAGTAGGCTAACTGAGGCAAGCTGTGCGATTATTAAATCAGTGTTTGTTTCGGCTTTTGATTGATCGACTAATTTTTATGAAAATATAACTTTATGGGCTTCCTCCAAATGCCGGCGTATGGGACTTGTACTGGTATTATTCATTTAGATTCTGTGAGCGCAGTAATTGCATTTAATAAATATTTGGTCCTTTATTATAACCTTTTCAGCATATCTCCATACTTCACTTCTAGCTCGATGACTTTATGGTAAGGGCACCTCAACATTAAAAGAAGTTAATTTTTAAGTCATTTTATCCTTGAATATTTTTTATGAAGTTAATGGTATTTTATGTTCTTTCTAAAGGTGGCGACGAATTTGATTAGTGCAGGTAGTTTTCATCTAAAATTCCCATTTACAATAATTACACTGAGCCTTCTTTTGACCATTCACGTTAATTTTTTTTGAATAGCTCCAAACTGAGCTTCTATTTTTCCGAAACGGATTCTAATCGAATTATAATTATTCTAATTTTGCTTGAGTTAGATTGGGAGATGGAGTAAGAGGTGATATTTTTGGTCCATCAATAATGCTTTCTGTTTGAGTTGGTGCTTACTGATCATTTAGTTAAATCTGATGCATTTTCTAAAGATGTCGACGAATGTGATTGGTGCATGTATTTTTCATTTCAAGAATCTATCCACAGATGTGACACTTTACAAAGTTATACCTTTCTATATCAAATGGCGCTTTGAATATGTATTGATAAACTTTGTATATTATGTAAAATATTTGACAATAGGAAATTTAATTATTTATGTTCTTTTGATATAAATACGCCAGTGTCATCGAACATAGATATATTAATAATATTATTAAGAATGGAAAAAGTCAATGCAAACCCAGAAACCAGTTCTATGCTTCAACCACAAGAAGAACTCATGGAGAAGGATTAAACCCTTCACATGCCTCGACTTACCGTTTCTCAAACCAGAAAAAAAAATGGAAAAAGCAAAAGAAATGGGGCTAATCACTCAAATCAGTTGAGAAATCAAGAAAGAAATGAGAGCATCAAGATAGATTAAACAGTCAGACTAGCAGCAAAAGGTCATCGGGATTCATATAATTTAGAATTGGGCCTCAGTCGATTAGAAATAATCCAAGAATGTTCTCAACAGAGCCGCCCAAAGAAAAAAGGTCTTTTCTTCCTCTGTTGCTGATTTATTTTGCACATTTCTAATAGTTCTTCCAGTAAATAATTCTACACTTAATGTTATCGATTGAAATAGTAAGATAATTTGATGTAAGAGAAATTGAAATCAACTGTTCTTCGGCTGAGCAAAGACAATACCTATATACATTTCCATAAGATTAAGAAATACAATAAATTTGGGTATGAAGCCCTTTTCAAAAATAAAGAAGTAGATACCCTTTTTGATGTTCTACTGTTCTCAAAGCCCCTTTTACAGGTGAACACTCTCAGTGAACACTTCGAAGAAATACTTATATTGCATAAATCTCTGAATTCTAAGATAGTTACCCCAATTATTGAAATAATTGATAAAACGGACTCCATGTTTATTATTTCCAAAGGCTATGAGCAAACTCTGGCAGATTTAGTATCTAAAAGATAGGGCCTGACTGATTTCTAAATTGCCTATTTTCTAATGGACATTATGGAACTAATGTTTTATCTAAAAACCAGAGACTGCCTGCTCTAAAAAATAGAGCTCGATGATTTATTTCTGAACCAAGATCAAAAGATAACAATAACATTCAATATATTTTTAAATCAACTCGCAAAAAAGCCTATAATTAAGCGACTTCCCTTCAGAAATGAATTCCGAAATAGGAATAATTGCCCTGATCTATTTTACAGCAACGAAATTCTGCCCCTAGCTATTGATGAAATCAACTCCTGGAACTTAGGCATACTGATCTTTTAATTACTGTAAAATTGCAAACCATTTAACTTGAGTAATAACGATCTTATAAGCCAATCGAAAAGCTGTCTCTGCGCCAAGGATACCAACAAAATTTTGAATAAATAGTATTAATTTAACGTTCAAGAAAGAGATAGATATCCCGAACTTACTGATCTCATCAAAAATTTACTAAAACCTATTCCCAATGAGAGACAGAAATTTTCATTAATCATTATACATGCTTTTCTCAAAAAGTTTCCAACTCCTCCACACGTACGGGAAGTATTATTAAGATTCTACCGACCACAATATTTTCATGTCCTCCATCTGAAAATTATAAAGAGCAATATTTCAAAAAATTCTTAAAAAACGAAAGGATAAAGGGGTTAGATCGAAGTAGATAGAAAAAAAAAGTGTCTCTGATCGAGTATAAACGTACTCACAAATAATTTGTAAATTAAGTTTAAGTTTAACCGTAAAAAAATGAAACTTTTGTGAGGCAGGACAAGCAATGCAGAACTCAAATGTAAATTTCATAGTCTGAACGGACTTTAAGCTAAAATCACTTGTTTATTGAAGAGTTTGTAGATATCAGCGATAACTATGGTTTCGGATATCAATTAAATTCAGGAACTGTTTGCTTTGTTTTCAATGATTAAACAGAATATCTATATCTTAATGGGAATGTCAGATAGATCAAAGCTCGACACAGAAATAAAAAATATCAAGAGGTAACCTATCTGCATGATAAACTACCAGAATAGGAAGAAATTCGCAAGAAAATTCATATCCTATAAGCCTTTGCTAAAAATTTAAAACGCTGTAAAGTAAGCTTCTCAGAGAAAGAGCGCGCAGTTATTGTGGAAGAGTACTGTAGGACTAAGTATGCATCATTGTTTCTTCTGTCTAATGATACCGTCCAGATATTTTTTAACGACAAAATCAATTTTTTAATGAGCAAGAATAACATTCAAGTTCAACTAAAAAATAGTGACAGATATTAACAATATTACTCCAATCATGAAGAGCGTGATATGGAAGTGAGACTAGAATACTGTTTGACAATGGCAAGGAAAATATTTTTATGGTAGTCACAACAGGAGGAACATCTATTGGATACGGATGGTCTTGATATTGATTTTTAAAATTGAGAGCAATAATCGACTCAATTCTCATTTTGTATGTAATATAAGTAAAATAATTAGTTCTTTCAAAATAAATACTATCATGAACTTTCATATTTATAAGTTAGCATGAGGGAAATAACATGAGGAGTTATAGACTTTATCAGAAGATAACTATTTAGGAAAAGAAAAATGTATTACTTTAGACGATATTAAATTATTTCGCTCGCTGTGCCATCGTGTGTGAAGAGATTATAGACTTCTATCTACAATTTTATCCAAATTGAGCCTCCACTCGTTGCTGATTGAACAGTTTAATAATAGATGTGATTGATCACAGTTTTAGCAATGAATGCCAAATAAAGATGCTTATTTTTTATCGAACCTAACAGAGTCAATATGATGGTAACATGTATCTCGAAGGTTCTGATATTTTTTAATCAGATTGAAAAAAATGCTTTGTTAAAAATAAAAGAATTTAGTAAAAGTTCGGCAAATTATCTGATTATACGTCTTTCCTCCAAAGAAGAATTCTTTTTGTCCAAAATATTCCCACTCTCTATAATCCTTTTAATAGTCATTGACTTTGTTAGAAATAGTAATTTTTCCACGAGCAATGAATCCTAGTATAAAATTATTAGTGACTTGATTTTTAATGATAAAATCTCCTTTCGAATAATGAATGGATTTGATTGAAGATATGATGTCTTTAGCAAAGAAATTCCATTATTCATTTTCCCAAGTTAATATTTTTAGAATGGATAAATTATTGATAAATTATTGCTTGTAAGAAAGTTTAAAGTTTATCCTTAACTTGGTTGATAAAATTTATTAAAGATACCTTTAGTCTTCCTCTTCATTCTATTTAATTAAACTTTGCACAAAAAGATCAAGTTTCTTTTTAGATTAGTTTTTGACTTCATAAACTCTTGAAAAGTAGTTAAGCTATATCAATTTATTTTGCTTCCTTTGATTGTTCTACTGAAGCTCGTTGACAATACTAATTACTGTATCCGCAAAAATAACAAACATGCAGATGGTTGTTAGCATTACAACATTACAGAGAAAAACTTATGGAGAATTTCTAGGGGTCATGTTTCCATACCCAACACCTGAGGAGGTTTGAACAGCCCAATAAAGCGCATAAGCATACCATACTGGCCATGTGTAAATTTCAATTAAATTCATCAAATCAGTATTTTGAGATCCAATCAACCACAAGTATCCATTTTGATAATAAAATCCTTGTTCATTATAGTAAGAAAAGTCAATTGAAAAATAAATGCAGGCTATGAGACTAGTCACAAAGAAAATGAAGTAAACCATCCGTAAAAACTTGTAGAGAGCTCTTATATAAGGACTAAATAGTAATTTAATTTCTATTTGTTCATTAATTTGAAATAAAGTGAACAATTTCAGATAGAACAGTATTTTAACAAAGATAAGATTCATTCCGGTTGCAACAAGGTAGATAATTAAAGCCAGAAAAGGAATGATATCGAATATAAATTGAAATTTTAGATAATGTGGTATTAGTTAGTAGTATGTTGAGATGAGGTCCTCATTTTTATAGTAGCCAATTTTGAATCGCATAAGCAGAGTGTCTAAAAATAATACGACGATGGACAAAATTTCCATTGTTTTTAGAAAGTGGATCTCTTACTTATTTTTAAAGTCTGAATTAGCCACGAAGATCATAATTGGTATTTAGATGAAATTGTAAAGAATGATAAATAAATTGATTAAATTCCAGAAGAATAGGTATGATGACTAAGGTCGAGTCACAGGAACATATCTTTAAAGAAAACGACAGCAATATACGAACTTAGTATGGCTATTATTTTTAGTAATGATTGACTGATCGTTTATTTTTTTCGTTTGGAGGTTCAACAAGGCAATTCTGTCATTTGATGATGCGTTATCCTCTATTAAGGGAAGTTGAATTTACTTTGTAGTCCTTCGATGCTTTGAGCTGAGAATATCAAATGAAAATAATGTGTTTCTATGCATTTAATATTTGCTATAATATTATTCGATTAATTTACTCATACAAATAGCAATACCTTGCTCTCTATATTCCTTTTATCTTTTAAGAGGAATATCGGGGTTAAATATTTAATTAAGCAAAAACAGAGATTAAATAAATTAAAATTGATGATATTAAATAACGAATAAACCAATCAATTTTACGATTAAATGGTCTAACTAGTATATCTTTGGTGATAACTTTCAAAATTACTCCAAAGAGGGCATTTTCCTGTTATAGTGAACTCATCAGATGATCTTTTAAAAACTTGATTTTTATTTACTTTTTATCCTTTTCTGTAGTTTTATTTGAGAGGATATTATCTTTTCACTTCCAACTCTTTATTGAAAAGATCTTAATCTTGATGTGATTTTAATTTGTTTAAAAAGCATGAAGACTTTGGTCGGTTTTGATTTTTTTATTCACTATCTTTTGATTGTTCAGCAGCCAAACCAGAATTTTTAACTTTATTGAAAATACCTTTAAAATTGATGTCTGCTGCTTTTTTCACAATTTTTTTGTTATATTTTTTTATGGACTGAGGAGTACGATTGATAAAATAATAATGAGTATAACTGAAGACATCCTTTTGATTCTGCTTATTGTTTTGTCTACGTTTATACATGTAAATCTTATCTTTAATTTTGTTCAATATTTAGTCTTCATGTTTGATTTATTTTTCGATCACATTAATGAAATAATTTTGGTGTTGAAGCTGATATATCTTCCATTGAGATTCTTTTGATTGAGGAATCAGAAGCTGATAATCATCATCAACCATTGAATTGATCTGTTTGATTTTATATTTTATTGAGTATTTTGTAAGATCCTACGTTTTCATGTCTTCTATTTTCTATTATAAGAAATTCAATTGGGCATATCATATGAATTAATTCAAAATTAAATAAATTAATTTGTTCATTGACTTATTTTGATCGATTGGTGAACCATATCCTTTCCTTTTGTGACTTGCATATGTTGTAAATTTAATAATTCCATAACTCTAGAGTCATTAGTTAAACATTTGTATTTTATCTATCCTATCTAAACAATATTAAATAAATTCAATGGTTATTGTTCCTCATTGACTTGGATATTAATTTTAAATATTATTTATCGCCTTCGTGATTAATAATTTATGATTACTTCGTCCCTCTCCTATCAGCGATATTGGTAGCCCTCCTACCTCGAGGCCACTAGCATTTCCCTTATTGCTGGTACAGTGTCTTCATTCCTCACTTATCCCTTCGAATTTTTGAAGACTGTCATCCAGTTTCAAGGAACCGGAGTCGGATTCAGAGGCCATGTATGTAAAATATTCCTTTTATTTAGGGCAGTTTCAAGGATACAATCCATTTTTGATTATGAGACAAGTCCACTCAACTGGAGCAGGCTTCTCGGGAATTTTTGAAGGCTTCGATGCCCATCTATATGGACGATTAAGTTACCTTGCAGTGAGAAATACTGTCTATTCCCTCATATACAATCAGGTCAAACCAGTTAAACCCTATAACGATCTCAGCTATCGTGAAAAATCACTTATAGCATCTCTTGCAGGAGCACTTGGAGCCATTGTTTCCCATCCATTCACAGTTGTTTCAATCAGACAAATTCTTGATGGACAAATCAACAAGGAGTTTAGAAGAAACTACTCCCCCTCAGTTCTTGAAGCTGTTGGCCAACTAAGAGCGTCTGGATAATCATTCCAAGGATTAAAAGCTAATATTGTTCGACATGTCCTATTCAATGCCAGCATCACCGGTCCATACGACTACTTTAAGGAAGGATTTTACACAAGATTCGGAGAGTTTAATTTTGTTGCTCCTTTGGCCTTACTCCTAGCGACAGGAGTAGCTGCTTTAGTGACGCTACCATTCGATAACATCAGAACACGATGGGTTCAGCTCCACAAACAGCCTGAACGAAACAGAATCAATTTCACGGGTATTATTGATGCTTGGGCCAAAGCTCGTTCCGTAGAAGTTCATCCTTTCTGTCTTTGGGCGGGATTCTATACTTATTATCCTCAATTATTCATTTACGCCTTTTTGACTGTGGGAATTACCAATGCCTTCACCGAGAGTTGGAAAAAGAAGGAAGGACTATTAGAATGGCAAATATGATCTAAAGATAAATTAACAGATCATTTATAATTAAACAACAGAATGCACTAAATGTCATTTCTGAACTAATATTATTCAAGCTAATAAATGTTGTAATGATATATTATTTGTATTATTTGAGAGCATTGCATTGGATATAGAATATTTTGTGCTTCCATTATATATAATCAATCGAAAGCTATCTCATAATGAAAGACAGTTCAGGATAGAATCGATACGTTAAATCTTTGCATCTCGACTCTAAGATAACTTCTCCAGGCGTGTAGGATTATGCACCTTTTAATTTCGATTTCCAGTCCAATAAAGAAAATGTAAACTACAAAGCATTTTTCGTTAAAAATATTTAATCAGAATCAAATTATGGGCAGATCAAGTTTTAAAGTGATTTGTCTTTGAAGAACGAAAGATTGTCAGATCTTAATAGAAGAAATTATTCTTCAATCTTAAAAACAAAGTTGGGAAATGCCGCTGATTTGGAGAAAATATGCTTGAAACATTTAAAAAAAGCGTATCACGAGGAGCATAAAATGACCAATTATCAAGGGAAATGCTCTCAGAGTAAGAAGGCAAGCATTAAATAATCTAAATACGAAAATAAAAGAGGAGGGCATTCTTTAAAGACAACTCAATCTTCCATTAAGGAGGTTCCTTCTTCTTAAAGTTTCACTATCAGGCTGTAATAACTGCGATGTAAAAAAAGAAAACATAAAAACTAAATTATGAGATTTCCAGTGGTTAACTTATATAAGGAAGCGAAGCCTACTATGCCTGTGTATGAGATTAGTAATGAGAATATGAATAGTATCCTCCTAAAAGATTATTTTTCAAAAATTGGTAATACTATTATAAATAAAGTCAATGTGGAATCATCAAGCCAGGAAATCAAAAAACCAAGATAGCCTGAGTGGTATATATCTAAAGTGAGTCTCACTGAAAATAAAAATTTGAAAAAAAATGTGAGAAGAGCGTACTATAATTTAGAAAAACCTGTTGAGAAAAGGAAGATTGAGAGTGTTCATAAATATCTGAAATAAGTGGCCTTGACTAAAAAATAGTAGAATTAATCTGATATTGAAGTCAAACCTTGGAGTATTGGAGAAATTCACCTTGATTAATGATTGATAAAAAATTGTATTTTAATCACTAACAATCTAGACAAAATAAAGTGTCTAACATATTTTGCTTGTAATTCAATAAATATTATATTAATTAAAGATCAACATAAGTTGATGTATCTTATTAAAATAAAATCAACCCAATATATAATTGTAGGAGTCATCAATATCAAATATTATAAATTTAAGATGAGTTTCATGGATAGTTATCTTGAGAACTAAATTATATATCAAGTTAATGAGCTTAAATAAAAATCATGTTCTAGATATCTTGACATTCGGTAATTACGAATAAAAATATGTCTTGATAGGATTACCAATTAGAAAATTATTAAATACATTTCAATTTTTCATAGATTTGTCACCACCATCATTTTGAATCAAATGTTCTTGGGGGATTAAGCCATTAAATATGTTCGAAATGCAGGCTGGATTTTTATACAATATGCCAACTTTACCAGCAATAATATTACCAAATAGGGGGTTCGATAACTTGTTCAATGCAACTGGAGATATTTAAAACAATTCAAAATTAGCAACAATCCTATAGGAAATCTGGGATTGAAACACATCATTAAAAGCAATTGGTTCAGCATCACAAGTTTAGATCTCATTAATATTGGAATGACCAATGATGGAGTTAAATTATTCACTAAATGTAAATGGAAAAGATTAAGTTTTTTAAATATATCTAAAAATAAAATAACTGCGTAAAGTTTAAAATATTTTCATCAGTTAAACTGTCCTGAACTGGATTATATTTTTACAAAGGAAGATTACAACTTAGAATAAGAAGAGTATTTTGGATCAGTCAGTATAAAGCTGAACTATTTTGATGTAAGACTTATGGGAATTGAAGCCAAAAAAATGCCAGCACTTAAACTCATCAATGTTATTTAGGCACAAATCAAGAGAGAAAGATGATTAATTGCATATTTTTCACCAATATCATCTAATTTATTGTTAATTAGTAAATAGTTGATTAGTTAATCAATTTTATTTCGCAGAATATTTATCATTTCTATCAAGAATCATTCTACTCATCCTCATATTAAGCTGACTGACCTGTCTCCTGCCTTTTAACATTATTGGCATCTTATAACTTTATTACCCTGTTACTATTATGAGCTTCATTTTGATAATAGGGTGAGCTTATTTTGTTGGGGCTCGGAATACTTTTTCTTTTAATTTGACCTATTTGCACTGCTCCTTCGGGAATTCCTTGATAAGCATATCCTGAGGTAGATTGAGGTAAATAAGTCTCATTGATGGTCCTACCGACAAACTGCGGAGGTAACTGAATCTATCCTGTCTGAGTTCTACTGATAAACTGAGGAGGAAGTTCTCCCACATTTTTATCAGTAAATTGAGAAGAAAAATTACCAGAACCCATCACTCTTCCAGCAAATGGAGGCAAATAGGAAGATTCTTAAACTCCTTTTTTTATTTGAATAGGTTTAGCTGTGAGGCGAGCCGGTGATTCTTGCACATATTACTGATATTGAACGTATTGAGTATTAGGTAGTAATTATTGTTGAATGGGATAATATCTGACTTCGGGAGGAAGATTCGGCTTAACAATTGATCTTTCAACCAGATTAGGGGGAATGCTGCTTACTTGGTGAAAAGCATTCGGAGGAACGTACATACTTTAGTGATTTGAAAGCTGCCCTCTCATTGCTGAAATTTACTGTTATACTTTTACAGGGGCTGACTCAATAACAAAATCATTTTTTTGCCTGATCTCGTCCTCATAGTTCGAAATCCAAGACCAAAGTTCTTTATCGTCTAGTCTTTTCAAAGGTTGAAATTAGCAAAGGTTGGCCAATAATGCCGTAAATATTTCAGAATAGACTTAATTAACCTTCCATTCATTTAGGATATTCGTTGCTTATGGGGAGTTGAATCGATAATTTTTGAGATCATAAAGCCTACTGAAGTCTTAGAGCATAGCTGCACTCAATACAGTTAGTCCAATTGAAAACACTTCTGATGAGAAATTATCAGAATCATCCATTTTTCCCATTTAAAGTCTTACTAAATCTTCAGGCGCAAGATATGTAATTTCATTATCAAAAGTTTTGTTGAAATTAGTACTTTCTCTCGGCCAACTGCATACATTTACTAGTTTAATATCTCCATCTGCGTTGAGAAAAATGTTGAGAGGACGTATGTCTCCCACTTTACTTGATAATTTTCTTTTCATCTATTGTTGAGCACTAATTAAAGCAAAAAGTAAAAACCAAAGCTACCACTCTTCAAACTTGGCTTGCCGACCGTGACGGTTTTAAATCTATTATTTGAGCAAGTAGCTGTAGTTTTCATAGGTCAGCTAATTTAAATGAATTGTACCTTCAATGAGCCGGAATCACCGCATAATCCTTTTTTAATAAAATCCTACTTTTTAGGGAGTAGTAAAAAAGTAGAGTCTAATTTTTTGCTGGTAAAATGCTTTTTCCAGTTTTAATATTCCTTTTCGTCAACTCCCATTGTTGCTTGTATCAATCTTTATCCACCAAGAGTGACAAGTTTACAATTTTCTAATTTGGGATGGTTAATTGTGATCTTTATTTATCCATTTTTTTGTGCTTGTTCTTGTTGATTACCCATTGGATCCTTCTCAATATATTGATAAAAAATAAAATTATAAAGATAAATTAACAAATAGTTATTTATCATTTTACAAGAAGGAGAAATTTTGGAAAATGATGATAGAAATCATCAATCAATGAGGAGACCAGTTGTCAATTTATTAGACCATTTTAAAAATTAAATATAGTGATGGAAGATATTTGCTAGATAAAGTAAGCTAGGAGATGGAAAATGAGCAATATTTTGCTAATAGCATTGGGGACTGAGCCTTTTAAAATGTCAAAATAAACTACATTGTCAAATGATCTTAGACTTAAGCAACATTTATTTAACAAAAATAATTGGTATTTGACTAAATTCTGAAATGAATGCCTAAAAATTTAATGAATAGTTTCGACAACCCCTTACAAATATTTTAAAAGATAACATTTTAAAAATTTCTCCTCCTTGTTACTTTAATAAATGGAAGTCAGTTTAATTTATCTCATAAATCTTTATTTTAAGAAGAGGATAAAATGATCCTCGATCCTTTAGGAAGTTATAAAATACAATATTCATATTCTACTTTGAAAATAGTAAACTTAATATTGAAGCAAAATTCATTTAAAGTTTATTCATATATGAGGAGAAGGCAGATATTTAAGATATGATAAGCTTATAAATGGAAAAAGTTAATATTTTCGAATCAAAGGAGTTTGTTTTTAGCATCAGAGAAAGACATAATTTAAATAACGCTTCTTCACATGCCTCAAATTTGGATTTCATATTTCCCAATAAACCTGAATATTTTTATTTATTTTATTAGTACACTAGAAAAGTAAAGATGTGGAGTTGAGCTATTGGAAAGCTAAGATTGAGAGAACATTTCATTAATTTATTAATATTTAAATATCTTTCAAACTAATATTTAATTAATCTATATTTAATATTAAATTTGATTTATAGTTTGAAGAATCATTTCAGAGGGATGTTTTCCGCTTTTTCATCGGTAGCATTTCATATTTATTCTCCTCATCATCAGAAAAATTAGAAAATTCATCATAGAAGGGGCTTAAGGGTCTTTTGAGAACATCGAGATCATCATGTTCGTTATATGGATTCTCGAAGAATTGACAAATGACTAAAATCACTGTAGCACAATAAATCTTCATGAATTTTCTGTATTTTTCCGAAATAGAAATTTCTTGTGAAAGATCAAGGTGAACAAAGGCTAAATTGAGAATAGATATGCTCTCAGGTTAAGCTGATACTGAATCAGCGATTTACATGAGTTCATAAGAACTCATGTATTAATCAGCATCATTATTGTGGGCTTGAAGAACTTTTTAAGCTAGAATCATCAATTAAAGAGTGATTTGCTCTGAGCAATGAGAACTTACCATGTCCAAAAAAGTCTTGAGTTTTTAAAAATTCTTCAGCATTTTTGAGATATTTTCTATTGTTTCTTTGTCCATTTTAATCTTTGAAGAATCAAGGAGTTCAGAACATGTCCTCTTGTTATTCTGTTATTGAAATTCGTTTTCAAACATCGAAAGCTCATTTGATTTTTTTGCTGTCATTAGTTATCTCAAGTATTCCATATAATTCTTAAACTCTCTCAGGAACACTGTTTAATGTTAGTTCATAAATGAGTTCTCAAAGCTGATTTCATAGTTTACAGCAATGTTTTGACTTGATTTAATATAAAAGGATAGCTTTCCCTGAGGTTCCTAACATCCTGTCTAAATTTCTCTCCCATGACCTTTTTCATTTTCTCCTCCCTAACCGAAAGGAAAATCAAAGTCCTGAATAGAAACTAAGTCCTTATTGTTGAATTAGGCAAATTTGGAGTACATTTTGTCTTTGAACTATTTTTAATTATTATTATCCTGCTCTAAATCATAGTTAGTAATAAGCTGAAAAGTTAAAAAAAATAAAACAGCTATCTTGACGTCAAAAAACTATATAAATCAGTTTCTGTTGACTCCAGATGCCCTGTGATTCTTTTCTGATGTGTTTTCTTAATATTATATTTTTTCTTTTCAGTGAATGATGATATATTTTGCAGCCGAAAACTATCCCTCAACTAAAAGTTTCTATTTTTTTATAAAAGGAGAAAGATCAAATCTTTATTTTTTAATGATAAAACGTTCTTTTGATTTTTTTAGATTATTAGACATTTTCATGTTTTTAAAAACATGCAGCTTTCGAAGATCGACTTTGTTTGATACTCATAAAATAATCTTCAAACTAAAAACTATACCTATGAGTTCAAAATTAGCAGAATATCATTGATTGGTGATAAAAGGGTAAATATTAATTGGAAATTGAAAAATCAGAGTGATCGTCTCGTAAGTATGGAATTTTTAAATTAAAAAGATATTAAAAGATATAAAATATTAAATGGCATGTTTGCTAATAAGAATTTACGGATGAGGGCTTTCTAAAATTGGTATTTTTAAAATAATTTTTTAGAGTTATCGTATAATATTACAGCTTTATTAGGGTTAATTATAAAATTTAAAATTTATTAATTTTAACGATATCGAACGTTGATGTTCAGAATATCAGTTCTTATAATAAAATCAGCCAACATTCGATAAAAAGGGTCTCGATGGACTCTCAATAGCAGCAATTGAATTACTATTATATTTGAATTTATCAGAGTTGGAAACACTTAATTTGTTTTTATTTAGATCTGTCTTAGTTTTAAAAGTCAAATAAATCTCTTTTTTTTAAATTCAATTCTTAAATATAATATTTTTTACTAACAGCAATATAAATTGATTTTTAGGATAATTAAGATCTTTTAATCTATCAGTTATAGATAGAATAGGGAAGAGTATTCTTAAATGAAAGGGAAAAGATAATATCTACTAAATATTCAATAAGAATAGAGCATTTTAAAGTAAATAACATCCATTCTTTCTTATAAATAGGTTAATTTTCATTTTATGATGATAAGATTATAATCAATGACTCGATTAACAATCATTTTATTAGTCACTAATTTATTCTTCATCAATGTCTTCAAGAAGAGAGGTATTTAACTTGATTTATTCTTCATATTTGGTTAAGTTTGTCTAATGTAAATCACTAAGAGTTAAGTTAGCAGAATTTTTGAAATTTGGTGCATAAATAAGCTTATTTATCTCTTTTACTATCAAAGTTAACTTGCGATTCTTCAAAGGAGTATTTCCTTTTTGCAACAAATGATGACATATTTAACCATTATCACGATACACATTAGCGTGAAGAAATGTTTTTCCATGGAAAGGTAAAAAATGCATTTGAGGAGGCTCAGAAGGATAAGTCTCGGGAAAGGTTATTTTGATTTTTATGAGTTTATTTTTATACATTCCTTTGCCTTTAATAATTAAAAGCTTAATGAGTCCCTGTTCGACCCCTTGATCATCGAAATAATCTTCTATCGCCATCCTCTTAAGTTCTAAATCATTTTCCCTATAGTCATATAATTTTGTAATATCCTCCTCGACATATTTCATGCTTCTCCCAATAGTATCCATCTATTAATATTTTCAATTTGATTTATCTGCAATTAATTTCCTATCATTAAGCATTTATATCAAATTATTATAAGAGATGAATTTGTTACTATTCTATTGACATACAGGTTCAATCAATATAAATATATTTAGTTGTAAAAATTATTGGATGTCCAATATCAGAGATTTAATGAGACTCAAAGGAGCAAAGCCCATGCTCATCAAGCCGCTTACAAGCCTAAAATTGACGAATCCTTAAAATAATCTATTTTTATATGGTCAAAAACAAACAAACGAATCAGCATTTTCGAAAAGATCGAAATAAAAATAAAAATAACAAGATGCGACTACAATTACTTCAACAAAAAGATTTCATAAGCGTGGAGCTAGTTTTGGAACACCTGATCAAACAGATCGATAGCGTTTAACCTTCAACTAAAATAATCGACTTACGATGTAACAGTTGAATAAATCAGCTATAATTGCACACTAAAGCTAAATATAAAGGCCTAAAATCATGAATTAAATCACGAAATCCATAAAATTCCAATGACCGAACGAAAATCAAGATTCAACTACGTTATTTGCAAAGAATATAATCCTCAACAAAAACAGACAGCGACAGTTAAAAAAACTCAATAAGCTGAAATCTCCATTAATATGTTTAACTTTTTATATCCGATTGGTAAAGGCGGATATGGGAAGGTTTGGAAAGTGGAATTTAAGAAAAATAGGCAAACCTACGCAATAAAACAAATGAGTAAAATTAAAGTGATCAATAAAAAATCAGTCTCTTCGGTAATGAATGAGCGTAATTTCCTTGCTAAATTGAGCCATCCTTTTATTGTCAATATGTAGCTTGCATTCCAAAATAGAGAAAATCTCTATTTATTGATGGACTACCTAGATGGCGGTGATTTGAGATATCATCTTGGGAATAGACAATTCTTCAGTGAAAAATAAACTAAATTCTTTTTGGTTAATATCATTATCGGGCTCGAGTACTTACATAGAAATAAGATTATACATCGAGATATTAAACCTTAAAATTTAGTCTTTGATTCGCTAGGATTTATGCGGATCACCGATCTAGGAATATCCAGATAACTGCGATAAGATAATCATCAGGATACAAGCGGAACTCCAGGGTATATGGCCCCTGAAGTAATGGTGCGAAGACCTCATTCATATACTGCAGATTACTTTGCCCTTGGAGTAATCGCTTACGAATTAATGCTTGGAAAAAGGCCTTACCTCGGCTCAAATCGAAAATAGATAAAATAACAAATTCTATCTCGGCAAGCGAGCATAAAGTATGATGAGCTTCCATATAAATGGTCGCCTCATTCAATTGACTTTATTAATAGAGTATACAATTCTAAATTCAGCTTCTCTTGAGAAATCCTAATCAAAGATTGGGTATAAATGGTATCGAGTAAATTAAAGAACATCCCTGGCTTGCTGATACTTAATGGTAGAAGATCTTGCAAAGGAGAGTAAAGCCTCCCTTTAAGCCTATAGTAAGTTAAATTTTATGTAGAGTATTGAAGACGATTACGAAAGCTATAAATAGCAGATTTCTTAAGATACACTAAATGACAATCAGGAAGAACTATTATTGATGCTAAGAAAGGGCACTGTTCAATAATTATTTTAAGGTTATTAATTCGAAAGGTAATCGAATGATTCTATCATCAAAAAGAATACATCATACCCGACAAATTCAACTGATTAAAATTTTATAAGAAAATGATTCTAATAAATCTTTACTTTTTTTCAAAATTTAATTCTTATGTTTATTCGCAATATTAATTATCTTGAACGATATTCTCTAAAACGAAATTATTACCTTTAACGATATAAAAATGATAATTAATTTATAATACTGTGATCCAACAGTTTTCTGCAGAATACAATAATCCCTCATTTGAGATTTAATAAAGTAAAAATTTACTTTAAGTAATGAAATGATCTATTTTTTTCGGTATTTATTTATGGATAATTATATCTTTTAAATTAAATAATTTTTTAAACTTCTAAATGAAAAAATTGACTGGGTAATGCATCAAAAAGCTGAAGCTTGAAGATTATGAAGTGGGTCGTGTCTTGGGCAAAGGTACTGTTATTCTTATTTAGGGGGTTTTGGGAAAGTAAAAGTGGCAAAGAACAAAAAGACTGGAAAGTACGTTGCTCTCAAATTGCTTAACAAACACTAAATAATGAAAGCTCAACAAATTGATCATGTTTATAATGAGAATTTCGTACACTCTCAAATCAACCATCCATTCATTGTCACATTCGAAGGTCTTGCCCAAGACACGAAGTTTCTATTTCTGGTTTTAGAGTTGATCAATGGAGGAGAGCTTTTTACTTACTTAAGGAATGTTGAATCATTCAAAACAGATCAGGCTCGCTTTTATGCAGCCTCAGTTATCAGTTGCTTTGAGTACCTTCATAGCAAAAATATTATTTTCAGAGACCTAAAACCTGAAAATTTATTGATTGCAAATGACGGGTATGTAAAGTTAGCCGATTTTGGTTTTGCTAAATTTCTTTCAGAGGGGAGGACGTTCACCATTTGTGGAACTCCTGAATACATCGCACCTGAGGTGATTTTGAACCAAGGACATGGAAAGGCAGTAGATTGGTGGACTGTTGGAGTTCTTATTTATGAAATGCACGCAGGAATAGATCCTTTCAATGATGAAGACCCAATGGGAATTTATAAAAATATTTTGAGAGGAAAGATCTCTTTTCCGAGTAATTTTGATAAAGAAGCTAAATCATTAGTCAAGCACCTTCTCGTTGCTGATTTATCAAAGCGTTATGGAAACTTAAAGGATGGTAAATATAAATTAATTTAGGGGTCAACGATATCAAAAAGCATCGATGGTTCAATAACTTCAGCTGGGAAGATCTCCTCAAGAAAAAAATAAAACCTAGTTACGTTCCAGTCGTAAAGAGCCTCGGAGATGTTTCTAATTTCGAAGAATATCCAGATTCAGGTCCAAACTCCGCCGTTGAGATTAAACCAAACATTGATCCATTTTTAACTTGGTGATTTACATGATTGGCTCTATGAATATTGAATTAGGAAAGCTAAAATGGCATTGATGAATTTATTGACCTTTTCCAGAGAAAGAGTCATTATAAATATATCCACCCTATCAATCTATAAATATATTAAAAATGATGATCTATGGTTGAATTAAATTAATGCCAATTGATTTTTACAGTAAAAAAATAGAGATTATTTATAGTATTTATTCTGCTTTTTTTGGCGCTCTCCGCAATATTGAACTATAATTTTAGTGTGAAAAAAGATGTAAAGTGAAGAGTCTGAAAATTCTTCTGACTAATCTATAGATATATTGAACAAATTAGCTCCTGAAGAGTCAAAACCAATCAAAAAATAAGATAAAAAAGTTGTAGTAGAAAGACCAAAGGGAATCAATCTCAATGTAATTAGATAAAAGCATCCTCGCTTGGTTATTGATCACATGGTTCTCGAGGATTTTAAATCATATGCAGGACGACAAATTATTGGAAAATTTCATGGCAATTTTACAAGTGTGGTGGGACCAAATGGTTCAGGCAAATCAAATCTAATTGAAAGTATGCTTTTCATATTTGGATTCAGTGCTAGCTGGATGAGATTAAACAAGCTCAGCCAACTCATTCATAACTCAAGTACGTCGACTGGGGTTAATAGAGCTGCAGTAGAAATTCACTTCAAAAGAATTCAATAATAGAGCGATGGTACCATGATTGATGTTCCGGGATCTGAATTTTGGATAAGAAGAACTGTAAATTCTTCAAGTGTATCCAAGTATTATTTGCTTGGAAAAGAGTCAACGCAAGCCGAAGTGAAATAAAAGCTAAAAGCAGAAGGAATTGATTTAGGAAATAATCGGTTTCTGATTTTACAAGGTGAAGTTGAGCAAATATCTCAGATGAAACAAAAATCTGGAGATCGAGAAAAACCAGGACTCTTGGAGTATTTGGAAGACATCATTGGTTCTAATCAATTCATTGAGAAAATTGAAGAATGTGGAGTATAGTACGCACAAGCAGAATAGCAAAAGCATGAAAAGGGTCAATTAATGAAATTAGTCGAGACCTAACTTAAGGGAATGTCAAAGTCCAAAGATGAAGCAGTGAGATACGTCAAAAAAGAAAAGAAAATTTACCAGCTTCAAAATGTTTTGAATCAGGTGTTGGTATATGCTGCTCAAGAATAAGGGAAAAAGCTAAAATAAAAACTGGTTGAACTGTAAAAAGCAAGGGATAGAATTGTGACTGAAGAAAGGTAAAAATTAAAAAAGCAAGCTGAGAGAATAAAATAGATTCGAAGAAATAAAGCAGAGATGGATGAAGTTCAAAAGACTTTAGATAAATATCAGTAGACTTGCAACAAACTGCAAATTGATGATAAACATATCACACATGAAGTAGCCTTTAAAAGTGAGGATTTGGTAAAATATGAAAGGAAATTACAAGACTCAGATCGCTAGTTTAGCAAGATAATAAGCCAATGTGAATAAATTCGTGATAAGTTGCCGAAGAGCACCGAAATATTAAAAGAAAGAAATTAGAAATTAGAACAGATGAGGTTGGAACTAGCAAAATATTAAAAACCTCAATTGAGACAGAAAATTAAAGACTGTGAAGTTTAGTTATCCAAGAATGAATTGGAAGCAAACACCTTAAAGAGCAAACTATAAAATATCAAATAAACTGTAGGAAAAATGAAAGTGGGTAAGGGATAATTAGAAAGTAAAATTAAGGAGTATCAGCAAAAGGCAGGAGAAAACGCTGAGGTAAAAGAGAAAATAGATAAAGCTAGGGGAATTGCAGAAAAGATTATCAGATAAAAAACTGATAAAGTGTCATAAATGACAAGGAAGAGAGACGATATCAAAAATTAAATTAGGCAATTAGATAATGAGCTTAGAGAACATCTGAATTAGTCATAGGAACAGGGACAAGTTGGTAATATGTACAGATAAATAATGGCGCAAAGATTTCCAGGGGTTCTTGGTCGTTTGGGAGATTTAGGAGATGTTCCTCGATAATATGACGAAATTATAACAACTTGCTGTAATAAACTTGACAATATTGTCGTTCAAGACCTCTAAACTGCCACTGCCGTACTCAACTATTTAAAACAAAAACGTATTGGCCGAGTAACTTGCATTATCCTCGATAAAATCTCAGAATACAGAAACTACATGAATCGGCCTTTTGTAGTATTGCCAAAATCAATAAGATTGTTTGACTCAATAAAATTCAAGACAGAATAGGCCAAACTTGCTTTTTATTTTGCACTGAATGATACATTGTATTGTGAAGACAGCGATTTAGGCTTATAGTACTCAATGAAGAACTAAAGCCAAAGAAGAAGAGTCATCTGCAAGAATAAAAATAGAGGAGGATATATTATCTATGAAATGAATGGTTTGATGGTCGGAAGCGCTCCCAGAAGAGGAGGATTTTAGCATAAAGCTGGAATTAAAAACAAGAATAAAGACGGAGATGAAAATCGTTCAAAAGATTTGGAGGTTCGCAAAAAAGAATTGATTAGGAATATGTAAGAACTCAATAAAAAGATTGATAAATAAGATTCTGAATTGAAAACAGCAAAGCAAGATTTATAACAGATGAAGAGAGAACTTGAATCTGTTCGATAAAATATCAAAGAGTACGAAGAAGAGATTAAGGATTTAAAGGTAATGATAGGAAAAGCCGAAGGCAAATCTACTTCCACAAACAACATGGAAAAATAAATAGGGGCCATTGAAAGTGAGCTTTTAAATTTATCTAAGAAGCGAAGTGAGCATTAAAAAATACTCAAACAGCTGTAAGATGAACAGAAAAAAAACTAAAATAATGATATTCATGAGTTACGATAAAAATATAAGAAAGAGAAAGCTGAAGTGAATAGAAGTGAGAAATAATTTGAAAAAGAAAAAGCTATATTAGAGACAGCAATAAAAAGAATTGAAGATATTAAAAATGGCAAAAAGGATACTGAAAGGATTTTGGAACGATTGAAAAAATAGATTGATAAGTTTAAAAATGATCAACTTGAACTGGAAAGGAAAGTATCAGAAATTATTGGGAAGATGACAGCGTGCGAAGAAAAATTGAAGGAATGCAAAAAGAGCGAGCAGGATTTAAGAATGATTATGGATGAGGATGACAAGGAAGTCAGATAAAGTAAAACAAAAGTGGAAAAGGCTAAAAAGGATGTGTAAAATTGCCAGTAAAACTGCAAAAAACAAAATTAACAGTTGAAATTATCTGAGCAGGAGTTGTAGAAAGTAAGACAAAATTATCGTTAGCTGAGTGCGAGTTATTCATTCTTGGAGCACTTAGAAGAAGTTTAAAAGATGGCAGTTGGTGGAGGTGACAAGTACAATGATGATATTCCCGAGCCTAAAAATTCTTCAATGCTGGAAACTTCGATGCTTAATTCTTCAATTGATTCTAATCAGCCCAAAGTATTTCATATCGAAGAACTTTTCAAAAGTTAACCTTTTGCAAATCTCAACGAAGACCAACTATAGAATTTTAGCTTCTTTAAAGATAAGTTATCGGGTATGATAACTTCTGAAACTGCGGCTTTGAAAAAAATGGAGGGAAGTAATATCGAAGTAATCAATGAGTTTAGAACCAAATATTCGCATTATAGAGAGAGATTGACTTAGTTTTAAGCTGTGAGATAGCGCCAAGCTGAACTAAAAAGGATAATTGATGGATTAAAGGAAGAGAGATTAAAACTATTTAGATAGGGATTTGGAATTATTAACGCAAAACTGAAGGAGGTTTATCAACATTTGACTCGAGGAGGTGACGCCTAATTATAACTCATTGACGCACTGGATCCTTTTAGTGATGGAGTCAATTTTAGTGTAAGACCTCCTAAAAAATCATGGAAGGAGGTTAATAAACTTTCTGGAGGATAGAAAACGTTGAGTTCTCTTTCATTAATTTTTGCCTTGCACTATTATAAGCCAACACCTCTTTACTTTATGGATGAAATCGACGCAGCTTTGGATTTCAAAAACGTATCAATCGTTGCTGATTACATCAAAAAGAGAACAAAGGATGCTCAATTCATCATTATTTCTTTGCGCAACAACATGTTTGATTTGGCCAACAAGTTGATTGGTGTTTACAAGACCAACGACAAGACGAAAGTGATAAACTTAGAGCCAGCGAAGTTATTACAGCAACGTTAAAATAGGCAAAGATAAAATGTTTAGAATCGTCAAAACGAAGCAAACTCCAATATTTGATCATCTAAAAAATAAATATAATATTCATGTCATAATATCATATAGCGATAGATTATCCTTGAAAACTAACACACCTAAGCGTATCCCTTCATAAATCTAGCTGTATCTGTTCTTTCTCTTGAGATCAATTTAATTAATTATATAATCTTATTTGTAATGCCCAAACTGTGTAATGAAATATAGGTTTATTTTGATGATTGAATGGGATCAAGAAGAAATTTATTCTTTTTGACTCAAAGATATTTCATTAATTTCAAAATGCTATTCAAGATCTAAGCGGCATAACGGACATCTTTTATTCACTTTGAGCCAAGACTTGGCGCAGTCGTGGTGAAAAATGTGTCCACAAGGAAACTTTTTAATGATTTAATCTAATTTACCACTGTATTACCGACCTTAAAAGCTTCGATACATACAGAACATTTTTGTGAAGATCTCCCCATCTTCATACTCTTGATCATTTTTCGGTATTTGTGCGAAAGTCCATTCGTTTATGAGTAAGTTCGTGAATTTTCTATTTCTAGTGACATTCGCTAAGTTTGAGTAATGTGTACAAGGACTTGCTAAATTATGGCATCTTCATCATACTGCTGAAAGAGTGGATAAGGTGTCTATATACAAATTAAAGTACCTATTCTTGATTAATCTGCATTTATAAAGTGAAAATGGTTAGAGAATTCTAAGTTGCAATTATTATAGCAAAAGCAAAAAGCAATGGCCATAATAAAAGTATTAGAATTATTCATAGACTATATGGCTAATTGCATTACATATTAAGATGTACCTCATTATATTTATTATAGATATTAAGAGTACCAAAAACTCGAAGTTGATCACAAAGGTTGTTAAATTCAAAAGATTGCAATTACCTCATTGACTAAAAAACAAAAAATCAGTTTTTAATTGTCCTTTGCAATAATCTTATGCGTGTGATATTTTTTAATCCGTCTTTTTAAAAAATATTTTACTCGATTTTCAAACTCTATATTCTAATATAATTGATAAATTATTATTTGATTGCATGTACATTGCCAAAACATTATCAAATTTGAAATGGACAGGCGTCAATCTCATAAAAAATTCATTTTACAGATTTAGCAGCGGTGCAGTAAGCAAGGGTCAAAGTAGCTTAGCGCTTGAAGACTGGTAGTATTGCAAATCAATCCGACATGAACTAAAAAATAATAACATAAAAGAGGCTTTAGGTTTAATATTTCAAGTATTTCTTTGATAACTTAGAGTTATTTCCATGACAAAGTTCTTGATATTCAAACATACAACTCTGTTTATTAAAAAATTAATGAGCTGTCTCTGTAACTTTCTTATTCGGAAATTCTCTACGAGATATATAGAGAACATTTTCCTCCCAATCCCCTTCTGTAAAATAATGTATGATTAAGGAACAATTGGATGTCAAAACTCACAACATCAACAAATGCATCCCTCCTTTAAAAATTAAAAAAGGATTATGAAGCCATTAATATGCCATACCCCGTCAAAACAATTCGGAATTCTAAAAAATAAGCTAAAAAATAGCAAAAAAATATTGAGTCTCCATAAACAAAAGAAGAATAACTTTCTAAAAAAAGGGGAAGAGGCAAAAAAGCACAAAATAATTAACTAATTCAGCCAGTAGTAGTAAATGATTTGATGCCCAAAATATAATTAAGAAGCCTCGATAATGCGATGACATTTTAAAATTCTAATTTAAATGAAGAAGATTTAAAAGTGAAATTTGCCTCATAAATTAAATAGCTTTTTGAGCATATTGGCTTTAGTATGGGTGCAAACAACTATTCTAAAGTATCAATACACGACGTTGAAATAATAATGAATATTCCATCTGATTAAAATTAACACGACAGCCAAGACTAGGTTGATTATTACGATGAAGATGGAGATGAAGAGGGTCCAGGAATATATGGGTTGGATATTAGTCGAATCAAAATTGGCAGAATTGAATTTTATAACGACAAAAAGGGTAAAGATGATTCATGAATAATCTAATACTTATAAACTATAATGTGTACCCAATTAAAAATACTAAAGACAATAAAATTTACGTTTTTATTAAAAAAAAACTTACTACTAATTAAGATTTATGAGTAAACTATTCCCCGTACCTTTGAAATATAAGACTATTGAAGCATTAATATTTTTATTTATAGTAAGGAACGCTGCTCATACCATTTCCTTTTGTACAAAGGCAAAAAAATATTCAGAAGCTCAATCATGAATTCGAAAATAAATTAAAACCTTTAATAAATGAAGTTGAGAAATCATACTGAAAAATATTTTTAGGGTATATATACATTCATGAGTCAGCTGGTCAATTGGTGAATAAATGGATGTTTAGGCCTTTTTAAACATACTTTGGTCAAAGGTTTTCTGCCAGTAGTCAAGCTCTTCCTCTTTTAAATATAAAATTAATAATCAGTTTAAATTATATTGTTTTTAATTCTTTGCTTGCTTATATTTTTCGCATACAATGTTTATTTATTTTCTTCCAAATACATGAATAAAGTCTTTTTAAACAGTTAATGAGATGGTTGATCTTTTCATTACTAAAATCCATGTTTAAATAAGTGTGAACTTCAGTGTTTGATCTTTTTATCTTAAAAAATAATAAAAATGGTCTATTATTGTCCGAAAAACGGTATAGATCATGATATTTATTGAAAAAAAATTAGTATATTACAATCGAGCCTAATTACTCTGATCTTCATGAAATTTTATTATATAATTACATTATTATTTATTTGATGGGGAATACAATTAATATCAAACATGTCTAAGATTATCAAGCAAGACCAGCAACTATTGATGAACTTCATCTTTTTGTTGAAAATGCCGAAAAACAAGGATGGAATCCAGCTTTATATGATATTTAGGCTATACACAAATATGATCCTTCTACCTTCTATGTGGGGCTTTTTAAGAATGAAATCGTTTGCTTAATGAGTCTTGTTATTTATGCAAACAATTTTGCCTTTATTGGTTTCGTTATTTGCAAACCTGAATATAGAGGTCGATTATATGCAATAGCATTAGCAAAGATCATATCAAATCGCTTATCTGGTCAAAATGTAGGTTTGGATTCTGTTTTCCTACAAATTCCTCTCTATTAAAAAAATGGATTTAAAAGTGTTTATAAGACTATTCGATATGAATGTTTCGGAACAAATTAAAAAATAGAAAATCAATCTATTCTTCCAATCTCACAATTTGACTTTAATGAAGTTGTACATTACGATTCTTAAGTTTTTCCTTGCTAACGGTCTGATTTTCTGAAAGAATGGATCAACATTAAAGATAGCATAACGGTGGGCTACAGAAAAGATGGTAAAATAGTTGGTTTTGGTAATTTGCAGAAGTTAGTAAATGGTTATTGTATTGGGCCTTTATTTGCTGATGATCTATAGATTGCCAAATAGATTTTTGAATATATGAAAGGTGAAGCGGAATAAAAGAGTAGAATCTTTATTAATATTCCTAGTATTAATGCTTAAGCCATAAAGTTAGCCTAACTTCTTTCTTTAAAGTAGTTTCGTCAGCTGTCAAGAATGTATACGAAAGGATTGCCAAGATTCCAATACAATAAAATATTTGGAATCACATCGCCTTAATTTGGCTGATTACTGATCAATTATAAAATATAGAAAATTCAATATTATTTTTCTAAAAGTATAATTTACTATTACTTTTGAAAGATTATATTTGAAACGAGTGATATTTAATTTATTATTAACTTTAATGGGGAATACAATTGAAGTAAAATCTATATAGGACTATTAAGTGAGATAGGCTAAATAGGATGAACTCCAAGTTTTTCTGAATAATGCCTAAAAATAAGAATGGAATCCAGCCCTATATGATGTTTTTGCTGTCTATAAGTATGATCCCTCAACCTTCTATGTTGGAGTTTTTCAGAATTAAATCATTTGCATGATGAGTTTAGTCACATATGGTCATGATTTTGCTTTTGTTGGCTTTGTCATATGTAAACCTGAATACAGGGGTCGTTTATTTGCAATAAATTTAGGAAAATAAATATCAAAACGTTTATCTGGTCAAAATGTTGCCTTGGAGGCTGTTTTTAAGCAAATTCCTCGATATTAAAGAAATGGTTTCAAAAGTTTCTATACAACTATTCGATATGAATGTTCTGGAATATAATAAAAAATTGAAAATCAAAATATTTTACCAATCTCAGAATTTAATTTTAATGAAGTTGTCCACTATGATGCTTAAATCTTTCCTAGTTAAAGACCTGATTTTCTGAAAGAATGGATTAATATTAAAGATAGCATAACAGTGGGTTACCAACAAAATGGTAAGTTAGTTGGTTTTGTTCAATTGCGGAAAGCTATGAATGGATATAGAATTGGACCTTTGTATGCTGATGATCTAAAGATAGCCTCATAGATATTTAAATATATGAGAAGCAAAGCCGGAGAAAAGAGTAAGATCTTTATTGATATCCCTGATATCAACGCTGATGCTATAAAATTAGCTTAGCTACTATCGATGAAAGAGTTGGCTCAATTTTCAAGAATGTATACGAAGGGTTTGCCCAAACTCCAATATAATAAAATGTATTCAACAACGTCCATTGAATTTGGTTGATCTTTGAGTAAAATATCATTAATATTTTTATCTCATATGAAGAGAAAAGACTATTAATACAATTTTTGCTTTAAATTAAAAAGAAAAGCAGCTTTGAAATATATATTGTGATAACTGATCTGTTTATCTCTTTAATATTGAAATCTCAATGCCATTATATATGTATCTTCAGATAAAATAAACTATGATTGACTTTTAATATTTTTATTTTTTACTTTACTTTTTGTTGTTGATAATACTATTTAACTTTGAGTTGAATTTTTGATGTGTTATTTTATTTAAATCTTCCTTTCTTTCATCTATAACATTTTTAATACTATCTATTTATATTTACTAAACATCAAAACTATACATCTCATCATTTACATATATAAAATCAGAATTTAGCATCAAATTTAGTATACATCAATACTTAAAGATTTGGCATTAAATCTTTAACAATATCTCCAAAATGTTTTACAGTTTCTTTATCTTCAGCCTTTATTGGTATTTTATTCAATAAACAACATGATTGTTTTATCTACTTCAAAATCAATGGCAAATATTCATTGGGAGTATGATCCTAGAACTATATTTCGAAACTCATGTTGATTTTAACTTTAAAAATGTGGTTTACAAGCTTACAAAGTAAATAAGTAAATGAGAGTAAATTGTCTGCCATATTGGATAATGATTTTTTAATTATTGCTCCGTATTTTTTATTATTAATAATGAATAACTATCCTATCATCGATTAAAGCTAGCAAAAGGTTAGTTTGGGATCAATAGAATATTTTTTAATCTTTGAGATAGTTTACTAGTATAAACCAATATTTCCTGATTTTATTAAAGCAGAAAGTTTGTAAATTTGTTAAAAATTTGGATAATTGCTCTCCTATAGTTGAAAGTGAATATATTAAATCAAATTATTTTGAAACTGGGTTGTTAATGCATAAGATTATCTTTTAAGAATATCGAAAGCCAATTTTATTGCCTATAAGTTTATTGAAACAGCATATTAATCTTAGAGCTCTCTAATTTTAGCTAAGGGTACAAACTTTAAATTTGTTGTTTTATTATCTTCCTCACAAAAGGTAAAACTCAACTGAAGATCTTTACAATCTTTTAAGATTTAAACTAATTCACCAATCAATTTATCGATTTTTTCCCCAGTATTTTCTAATTTATAGGATACAATTCCAATATCATGAAATTTACATTTTTAAAACAGGATAATATTCTTCCCTTCTGCTTTCCGATAACAATAACTATCTTATAATAAGCATTAATAAAATAATTTTGGCTTAAAATGACAGGAATAGCCTTTAACTGAACTCAAGACATATCCATAGAAGTAGGGAATGGAATTGTTATATCTATACAAAGGTTTATCCTTCACCAATAAATATAATGATGATGATAGTTGCTTTCCAAAAGTAATGATTAGATTAGATGTTTGATAAACATATTGCACACTATTTTAAAAAAGAGTGATATGACTCTATAATGTAGAAACCAATCTTCTTTTTTCAGATTAATTACAATTCGATTAAATATTTCCAATTATAATAAGATTGGATTTCTATGTAGAAATTAGAAGAATTACATTAGCTAATTCTAACATAGATAAATTTCTCTTTGATATTTTTTAGTTTGCTTTTGCATTCAATTAGATTAAACCAAGTACTATCCAAACCATTATTAGATCTTTTTATTTTTCAGAAAATGTACTGCTTAATAAAGTTGACAAAGTAAAAATACGAATGAAACTGGTTTTGGGCCATAGTTTCTCACTATACTTTTATTTGGTTATTTGTAAATCTGAGAGCCTATCTTGGTTGGAGCTATTTATATCTTTTTACTCAATTTGATAACAATAATTACCTTTAAATATCTTCTTAAAAATTAGTTAATTCCTATGAACAAGATAAAATTAATTGTACGTTATATAATTAAGCACTTACTTTGAGTTTGGTCTGTCTTTGGGATTATATTGCAGTAATTGATTCAAAAGTTAAAACCATTTTTAATTAAATTTTGATAAAAGTTGTATTTCCTTGAGCTTTACAGGCAATTATTTTTAATTTAAAGACTCCCTCTCTAATATTCGACCTTAATTGATAATTTATAAAAGCATAATTCCAAGTCCCCAAATATCAATTTTTTCATTGTTAAAGCGCGCATTTTTTGTTTCTGGAGCCATATTATATAGGCTATGACAATCAATTCCGTAATCTTTTTCATTATTTTTACATATTTTGCTTTTGCTAAAATTGCTCATAACGACAGCACTAAAATTAATATCATTTAAGTAATTTATCCCTATATTCGAAGGTTTAATATTTCCATAATAAATGTTCAATTTGTCTTCCGTCTTTGTTTTGCTAAGAATCTTTAAGTTAAGATAATGATTTAGCTCCATTGGATATAATTACTCGATATCAAAATGAAGACAAACTAGCCCTTCAGTGATTTGTTTGAAAATATTGAATATAATTGCTGCTTGATTTTCTGCAGAAATTTTAGCTAAATGTTAGTTGATTCTCAGTTTCATTAAATCCTGCCTACATTATTAAAAGACAAAATACTAAGCTTAAATTTCTTTTTGGCCTTATATTTCATTCTAAACCATAAATATTTCAAAAACATTGATTAGTTTGTTAATACCAATTAAATCTCTTGAGGTGAGGAAATTGAGTTTTCTCTTCAATGTTTTTATCTTTTATTTGTGTTTTATTTCTTTTATCAGCTTTAATATAATAACTTCATCTGCTTCTGGAATTATCATCTTCTTTATTTTATCTCTTTCAACCCTTTTAATAATGACGTTTTTTCTTAAAAAGGATAAGGTTTTTTTGTGATAATTTTTGTTTGTCGTAATTGAATCCAGCTCTAAACTTTAAGCCCTGTAAATATTGTGAAAATCCGATTTATTCAAAGTTTATTATGTATTAATTTGATAAACTAAGTTATTGATACTAATATATTTGCCCGAATATCCTTTTGATGATAAAAATTGTTTTAATATTATTTGTTAATTCATAAATATAGTTTGCCCAACACGTTGACAATTTTTAGGCGAAAATGTCAAAGTAAGATAAATGTTGATAGAATTTTTATCTAATTGCTTGATTTGAATCATAATATTATATTCAGAGATAGTTGCTATTTGTTTTGATGATTCTTAAGAAGATATATAGGGATTTGATTTGATAGTTTAGTAGAAAGCAATTATTCCAAGAGTTAAGAGAATTTATTCAATTATTGCTACAATTTAAGATTTTGCAATTTGCTTTCGAGCAAAAAAGTTAATAATTTCTTCTAAAAGTTGACTCATCGCATTCTTTTGAGAAATATTTGAATATTTAATTTCAAAAAAATCTGGCAAAAGGTTCGTTATGTTATCAATGATTAATTATCTTCGATATTCTATGGCAGTTGATTTTTAACTATAACTAAGAATTACTTTTTATTTGCTATTTGTTTTTACTACAGCATTGAGATTTTGCATGATAGAAATTTTAATCTTAAAAAAAGTATTAAGTTATTTGAAGGAAGCATATTTGACTCTAAATAACTGTTCTATTAAGATTTATAAACCAATAACAAGGCTGTTTAACTGATTATGCAAGAACATGTTTCTCCTCAGTTATATCTATCTTTCATGACTAGTTGGTATCTCTAAATTGACTTTAAACACTGCAAGTAAAACAGCATAGATGATAACATTCAGTTCGTATTTTCCTTTCAATGATGATATCTTATCTATTCTCATTATATTAGATTAACTGATCACATTGTTTTTTGGAAGCAACTTTTATTAACTAAGTATGAGTTAGATGAGCTACAGAATATTCGGAAAGTTATAGTAGAAAAAGCTAATGACATTTGAGGTCAATGGCATCAACCCTAGTTGAGTTTGAATTTATTATATGTCAGCAAGTTGAACTCTTTTGTTAAGGGTGAATTCGTCTTGATTAAATTGAATCTTCATATTATAGAAAATTAATAATTCTCTTACATATTTTTACGACCATATTGATAAAATTGCAGTCATTTTCATAAATTAGGAAACATTTTTTATTTTTTATTCTATTCTTTAGCTTCCAATATAAATGTCCATAAATATAAGAGTTAAGCCAAATAAGTTACCAAATTCAGTTATTTCAGTCCAAAGGTCACTCACTATATTTTTGGCACTATCATATAGATCTTCATTTTTTAATTTCATTATTATGTCCATCGTAGTTAAGGCTAACGAGCTTAACACTCTGGTTTACAAGTATCTACTTGAAGCCGGTCTAGCACATACAGCCTATACTCTCTTTAATGAAGCCTGTCTCGAGTTGCCGCTAAAAGAATTTCGTTATGATGTCAAGAGTGGTCATCTTCTTTCTCTCCTTTAAAAATCTTTAATATATTCCCAAATCTAATCTCACGTCAGCATGGTAATAATCCTAGGATATAGAGCTAATACACTGAATGCATATAGCCATTCCATTTGTTGAAGCCACATACATGCAAAATTACAGAAAAAGTTCGTCGCTAAAAAGAGTAATTGATAAAAGAACTTGATTCTAAAATAACTGACAGTATCAAGAGAACTAACTCCATCTACAATGCTGCCATAACTAACCGTGAATATGATGATATCATATACGAAGCCAAAGGTAACAAATACTTTTAAAAATTCACCAAAATTAAATTGCCTGCCAATGAAGGGGAAGACCATGCAAATAAATTTATACTAGATGGTACTTAGGCTCATCCTTTATTGTAGTAAAATTGCTGTTATTTAGCAATAGTGAGGATTGTGAAATTGATTTGTTGAAATACGATAGCATCAAGGAAGAGGTATCCATTGAGCGCATATTTCCATGTGTTCGGGGAGGAGACCTAGAAAAGGTGATCGCTTTTGCAATAGTTAATGAATGCGTGATTGAAGTTTTTGAAAACAATCATGTGACCATCTTTCCCGCACAGGAAGACATTCTCACTCCAATTGAATTTACCATTCCAGCTGTAACTCAAATTAATTCTCTCTAAAGTAACGCCAACATCCAACAACTTGTCTGTTTTAAAAATTCGACTGAGTACTGGATTATAAACATTAAAAATCTTAAATTGGTGAATCATGGCAGTGGCAATTTTTTCTGGAAGAGTTTCGATGAATATTTGTTAATAAATAACGAGTCGATATAGCTTAGATCAATCCATTCCAATGAAGTTCTCAAGCACTATACATGCTAAGTATCACTATCAAAATGTAGAATACATGGGAATCTGCCCAGTTTAATTCCACCAAAGCCCTATTCGCAGTCATCTCTCGGCTGAATAAAATTATACATGTAGGCCTTGGTTATAACTCAGGTTTATACTTTCGAGAAAAACTAACCCTTATTTGTGTTCAATCTGGAAGATTAAAAACAGTTGAAGCAAGTCCTTTGGGTGACATCCAACAGCGTTGATTATCTTTGCTACCTCACTCATGATCAAATAAAAATATTTGATATTTCTTTGAACGCCTACTCAACAATCATCGAAATACAAGAGTTTGATACTTTAATTTCAATGATGTATCCCATTCGCAAGGCCTAAAAAGAGTAAGTTTATTTGGTTGGGCTCGGGGTTGATAATATTCTTCTCTATGATATCACGAACTCCAAAATGGAGCGAATCTAGTCATCAGGACGCGTTTTATCACTGTAACTATGTATTTAATTAGAAAACCTCTAAGCTAGTAGCGATTAGCCATGATCACTGACAGTACAATATTTTTCCTAACGGGCCAGTACATTGATCCGCTCTTTAAATGATAAATTTGCTTTATTTATGGGACATATTTGCCATGGAGAATTTATAACCACGATTATAGAGCAAATCCTTTATTTTTCATACTTAATGTTATTATCTTAGACTAACATTTTGATTTTCATGATTGATTTTTGACTTAAGAATAAATAATAATATATATTTAAACAATGTTCCTTTCAAGCTATTTTTAGGTCATTCGAAGACCTTTAATTTTTTAGGAGGCATCAAAAACAAAAAAATTCAAATCAATTAGATAAAAGATATGGAAGATATATTCAATTTTAATAACTATGATTTGAAGAAGAATCATTATTTCATTACTTCAACATCCGCTTGTTGGGCATTTGTAGCAACCTCCAACAGAGTTCACACCATAGCCACTTGTGCACTGAGTGCAACCACTTAGGCCACAGGTTTGACAGTTTACAGTACATTTGTAGCAACCTCCAACAGAGTTCACACCATAACCACTTGTGCACTGAGTACATCCGCTTGGACCGCAAGTTTGACAGTTTGCAGTACATTTGTAGCAACCTCCAACAGAGTTCACACCATAGTTATTTGCACACTGAGTACATCCACTTGGACCGCAAGTTTGACAGTTTGTAGTGCACAGGTTACAGCCTCCAGTAGAGTTAACGCCATATCCGATTGCACACTGTAGACACTCAGCTAGGCTGCAAACCTAACAGTTTGCAGCACATGAAGAACAACCTCCAGTGGAGTTAACTCCATAGCCGCCTGCGCACTATAAGCAACCACTTGGGCCACAAATCTGACAATTTGTATCACACGGGTAGCAACCTCCAGTAGAGTTTACTCCATAGTTAACTGCGCACTGGACGCATCCTGTTGGATTACAAATTTGACAATTTGTAGGACACGCGCTGCAAGTTTGACGAGCTCCAGAAGGATTAGCACCATAGCCGACTGGGCACTGAGTGCATCCAGTTGGACCGCAGGACGGACAATTTGAAGGACATAAGTAGCAAGTTCCTAATAATCCAAGTCTAGCAATTGAACCATAGCCGCTAACGCACGATAAACAGCCACTCGAGTCACAAGTAAGACAGTTTGCAGGGCATGCGTTGCAACCTCCAACAGAGGTAACCCCATAGCCACTTGCGCACTGTATACATCCACTTGAACCACAAGTTAAACAGTTCACAGGACATGTGCTGCAACCTCCAACAGAGTTAACACCATAGCCACTTACACACTGTGTGCATCCACTTGGGCCGCAAGTTTGACAACTTGCAACACATTTGTAGCATCCTCCAGTAGAGTTAACTCCATAGCCACCTGCGCACTGAGTGCATCCCGTTGGGCCGCAATTCTGACAATTTGCAACGCATGGGTAGCAGTTTCCAATAAAGTTCACCCCATAGCCGCTTGAGCACTGGGTGCATCCATTTGGGCCGCAAGTCTGACAGTTTGAAGGGCATTGAAAACAATTTCCAATAGGGTTAACGCCATAGTCACTTGCACACTGAGTACATCCACTTGGACCGCAAGTTTGACAGTTGGTCGGACATGTGTAGCAATTTCCAATAGAGTTAACACCATGCCCACTTGCGCACTGAGTACATCCACTTTGGTTACAAGCCAAACAGAATCCAATCCAAGAACAAATATAACAGCCTCCAAGAGAAGTAACACCATAATTAACACCAAAGTAAGCAGTTTGGCACTTAGTGCATCCACTTGGATCACAAGTCAAACAGTTTGAGGTACATGGGTAGCAACCTCCTTCAAAGTTAACACCGTACCCTACTGCGCACTGTGTACAGCCAGTTGGATCGCAAGTTTGACAGTTGGCAGCACATATCTCACAATCTCCAAAAGAGTTAACACCATAACTCACTATGCACTGAGTGCATCCAGTTGGATCACAAGTCGTACAGTTTGCAATGCATTGGTAGCAACCTCCTTGAAAATTAGCACCATAACCTCCTGCGCATTGAATGCATCCACTTTGGTCGCAACTCTGACAATTAGCAGGACATTGATAGCAATTTCCAACAGAGTTAACACCAAAGCCGCTTGTACACTGATTGCATCCACTTGGGCCGCAATTCTGACAGTTGACAGGACATCTGTAGCAACCTCCAGCAGAGTTAAGTCCAAATCCTGAGACGCAGGAAGCGTCTCCAAGTCTCATCATAGTGATGCAGACTAAAAGCAAGAGAAGTCTGAGAGTTTGAGAGTTCATTGAGGTGAGATACGTTGGGCAATAAAATATATGTTGATTAACTCATAGGATACGTAATTAAACACTTACATTTATGTAATAAATAGGATACGTTAGTCGCCATTTATTCTTGATACAAAATTTGTTAATAATCATTTTATTTTATATGTTAATCATTAACATTAAAACTATCACTCAACCGCAGCACTCTCCATTCCAGCATTCTTCATGATAGCTGTGTCCACATTTAAGGTGAAAGAATTGACTACTTCCCACTATGGGTAGATAGCAGTCAGCACAGTATGCTAATTATCCATCACTTACAGTGAGAACCGACGAAACTTTGGTTTGGGGAATCATTTTAGGTATCTATATTTCTTCAACTTTATAAAAATCTTAGAGCTACTTAAAAACATCTCTGCAAATCTTCTTCCTGATTTATAAGATTTGTATGATAGATGCAGGGTTAATCGCCATTGATGACAAAATTCTCAGATGATTCAACTGCTATTGGTAGTTTTAGTAATACTTCGTTTAAAAGTTTGTTGCTAAGATTAACGGCTCTATATTTGCACCTGCATTAGATGATGAAATTATTTTAAATAATTATTGTTCATTGGCGATCGTCTTTTCTACTTACTGGACCTCCTCCGAAGTCCTTACAGTCTATTAAACAAACTTCTATGGCTCTTCTTTTATTTGAGTAATAAACTAAATTTTTTCAAGCAGTATTTTACTTTATCTGAGGGCCTCTTCGATTTATTTCTCATACTCTTCTTCAGAAATTTCCTCCTTTGGAGAAATTTCGCCTACCTCAATTTACCTTTTATTTTTTTATTCAGCAGAGAGACTTATACTCTGTGTTTTATTCAAGAAGGAAAGAGGTTTTTTTGTTCTGAATGATTCTTGCGTTTTTCTTTGTATCTATTAAATATTGGTACGATTGAGTTTACTTTGATGCTGTTTGAGGTGCACATCGAAGCTGCTTTGAGTATCAAAGTGTTGATTGCAGACGTAGCATTTAATAAGACGAGTAATCGTCGACGGTTTCTTAATTTATATCTATTTTATCTTTTTCTTTCCCAGGCTTTTCATGCTATTTTTAAATATCATCTAAAAGATAAAAGCAAAAACATCTTTAAAATAAACTAAAGTTCTGTCAATCAAATTTACAAAGACCATATAATTTTATATAGAAAACAATTAATGTTAAAAATATGTCCGGACATCATGATCTCAAATTGCTTTCTTTTTTAAGTTAATTTTCCAAATAAATGAGACGATTAACTGAATTTACCATGCACTCATGTGCTTTACGTTGCCACTGAATTCCTGTCAATTCATTGCCTCTCAACTTTTCTTCCTCATTTATTTATATATTTTGTCTATAAGCTCCTTTTAATAGTCTCTCTTCACTTTCCTGTTATAGTTCCTTCAGTTGAACTGAATATTCTTCTATCTGCGTTTCGTAAAAACGGCAATTTTTCTAAAGTTGAGCATTTTGTTCTTTCAGCAATAAAACCTGTTTTTGTAAAGGAGAATTTTTAGATTGTTATAAAGTAGTCTTTTTAATTTATATCAATTATCTTTGTAACGAATCTCTCTCTATAACTAGTTTATTTATCTGCTTTTCAGCTTCCTTCGAATAGTTCATGCTACACGATTAAATTTCTTCGCGAATTTGTCTTAATTATATTACTATATTATTAGAAGGATTGGATGTAATCGGATTACTTCCAAAAGCATCGAATTTCTCTTTTTCAATATACCCATGTTAAAGTTTCCTTATCTTTTATTGACAAATTCTGAGTTCCTTGGTCATTTGAATCGTCTTCTATGTTAAATCTTTCTTTTCACCTTGCAATTTCTACACTCTCATAAGGGCATCATCTGCATCTGAGGTGTCTTTAATGTGATTTTGTATTTAAATAGCATACTTCTCTTATAAATAGTTATAGTCTTCTGATAATTGTCTAATTCTAAGTTTTAAAGTCTATAAACTTTATTTTTCCAATTTACTTTATTAAACCCTGTCGGATCGATCTACAAATAACTTTCTTGTAATCAATTGACTGCTACTTTAAACATTATTGAAGTCTTCTTAGTCCATATCTTATATTACATCTTATTCTCCTTTGATCTACGGAGTTACCTAACTAAAATTCTTTGATTTCCTCACTGAATTCTGCATTCGAACTTTCCTCTCGAATTTGAAGTGATTAAAATTTCCCTTAACTTATTCTTCAAGATGTATCACTTTTTTTAAAAGAGTTTCTATATATTTATTCTGCACTTCCAACTTATTATCATTGGATTCTATCACAGTGTTTATGAAGTTAGTGAAGAATTTCTTTATGTGGGTGATGTTTTCTGCATGATTTGTTTGATTTTAGATAACCCTGTCAAATTTATTATCAGAGACACTACTTTTTAGAGGATTACAATCAATTAGACTTACTTATTATTTTTCCTTTTAATAGTTAATACAATTTATCTATTCCTTGCTTCCTAGTTTGTTATTTGTGTTTTGATTAATATAATTGCGCAAGTATCTATTTTCGCCATCGAGCAAAGTCTATCTCGCTGTTTGACCTCTCTAAAACTCCATGATCATTTTCTGCAATTGTGCATTCTCATGTTTTAACTTCTATAAATCTTTGCTGTGAACGTTTTGACGTAATTATTGGTTTTCATTGATTAATTTTTTCACTTTGATATTTAATTCCCTCAAAAAATTACTCTCACTTTCTTCTTCAGACACTGTATCAGACCAATCGAAAATTTTCTTTAAGATTCGTCTATCGATTTAACTGCTGCTATTTATATAGGTTCTTAGTTCTTCGATTTTCTTTTGATACCAAGCTAATTTTTAGTTTCTTAGTTATTCGATGGTTAATACTGGACCATATTTATCACCTGATGAATAATCTTTATAGTTGGTCGTTGGAGTGGCTTTGATGTGAGATTTTTCATTGTTAGTGGAATAATAAAATGGTTTATTTTCTGTGGATGATTGCTTATTGGGAGTGCCGTACTTGTAAGAATACTTTGAGGAGCTCATTAATATAAATTATTGCTTTCTAAATGGAATTACAGAAATAAAATAAATAAAATATTTTAGTGTCAATAATACGGATGATATGAATACTACAATGATATAAGATAGATATCAATATAAACGAACTTTCTTCGAGGGATAAAAAGATTAAGTTATATTTAAAACCAATGATTTTGTCGATATTTTTAATTAAATTTTAGCTTGACTATAATTAATGATCTTGCTAATATAAAAAATAACGGTTTCCTCCAACGCTCTACTAATCATAATTCAACTTATTGCATATATTCTTTCTCTTGGACTAGCTTTAGTTTAACTAACATTCACAACTGAAATTCTTTTTGTAGTATTTCCTGGTATTTCACTGATCGCCAAAGTGGTTCGATAGGTAAAGAAAAAACATTGGAAAAGTATACTACAAAGCCAACTCCAATTTTATATCGTCTACTTGTTAACAGCTTTTCAGTGTGCATTTTATGGTCAGTTACTCTTCCTAGTATATGGTCCTCAAAGAGCAGTCTTAATAATTTGCGGTATAGTTGCTGCAAATATTAATTACAGTTTACTGGCGAATCATGAATTAACTTCGCGTTGGTAGACTATTATTTATTCATTCGGACAGATACTGCATATAAGTCATGA
>Ga0302268_1000086_pt1 | contig 55039 bp, 52 predicted proteins | sample III_Bog_E2_1_FD_194554 | JGI IMG/M metagenome (GOLD analysis project Ga0302268, IMG submission 194554) | Peat permafrost microbial communities from Stordalen Mire near Abisko, Sweden - III_Bog_E2_1 | ecosystem: Environmental > Terrestrial > Soil > Wetlands > Peat | place: Sweden: Abisko... | reverse complement strand
AAGCAATTAATAGCCGATCTCATCGATCCTGAAAGTTTAAAAAATTATGTACCAAAAGAATTAAAAGAGGTGACTTAGTGGATCTTGCCGCCAATTTAGTTGATCAAACGGCCTTATTGGCACCAGCCACTTGGGTAGCAAAAATTGATTTATTAGTTGCGAGCAAACCATTTAGTAAGCATTGCCAAGTTAATAGTCAAAATGATTTAGAGGCAGCAAGATTATGGTTAGCTCAATATAAGGATCAACCAGCTACCTTAAGAGCATATACTAAAGAAGTAGATCGGTTTTTATTATGGTGTATTTATGAAAAGGGAGCTACGCTGAGTGATTTAAGAGTAGAGGATTTTAATCAATATTTTGATTTTTTAGCTGATCCACCTAAATCTTGGTGTACTTGTAAATCAGCCTTACGTCAGGGGAGAGGAAAAGGAGATTGGCGGCCACTATTGGGAGCATTAACTAGAAACTCATTATTATTTGCTGTTAAAACGATCAGCTCCTTAATGAATTATTTAGTAGCCGCTGATTATGTTCGTACTAACCCAATTAAGTTAATTAAAAAATATAGACAGCAAGAAGCCAAGAAACAAGATCTGGCTAAATACCAAGTTTGGCAACGGATGTTAGAACAAGATGAATGGTTGGCAGTACAAAAAGTCTTGGAAAATTTACCGGAAAAGACTGAAGACCAAATAGATCATAAAATGCGCACCCAGTTTTTGTTTGCGCTACTGTATTTACTGGGGCTTAGGATCCATGAAGTTGCAACCCATAGCTGGAATGCTTTTAGAAATTTAAATGGTCGGTGGTGGTTTTTTGTTTATGGGAAAGGCGATAAGCTGGGACATGTCCCAGTTAATGAACAATTGTTGTCGATCTTAAAAATTTATCGGTTGCATTTAAATAAGCCACCACTTCCTACAGCTAATGAGGATCAACCATTATTTAGATCTAAAAAAACTAAACGGCCATTGGGAATTAGACGATTGTCTGCAATAGTAAAAGCAATTGGTAAATTAGCGGCTCTTGAATTTAGTGATGATTTAGCTAAAAAGAAGAAACTAGAAAGTTTGTCGCCACATTGGTTGCGACATTTGTCGGCTAGCCATCAAGATCAAGCAGGGATAAGTGGAACTGTAATTCAAGCAAATCACAGGCATAGCTCATTTAATACCACTCAAATTTATTTGCACGCTGAAGACAATTTAAGAAGTGCTGAAATGGAAAAAATTAAGATGCAGATCCAGATGCGGGCGATTAATGTAGCTAGTGTTGCAAAAGAGCCAACGATAATTAATTTAGAATTAGTGGGTGGCTCGCTTAGTGAAATGCAAGGATTACAGCGTTTTATGGCAGCAATAGAAAATAATGTGTTATCTGAATTTGGTTGGTCTAAACATGCAACCGATGAACAGTTAATTGCTAGATATAAAAAGATCAGGATACTTAAAACTCCGTTAAAAATAAGTTATTTATTAAATACTAGATTAGCAGCATATGAATTAGCACAATTAAAGCATGCTATTAATAGAGAGGCAGAAATTAGGTTGTTTAGTTGTGCGATTGTTTGTAAAAATCAATAGTGTAATTTAAGGTTTTGTTGCAAATTTTCACTTTGGTTTGATGTTATGGTTATATACACTTGACCTCGGCAAACTCAATATAGTATCTTGATTTTTATAGGCTTTTTTGCAGTGAAAGTTTGAAAAGTTGTCTTTGGTTAGTGAAAGTTTAGGAGTAAACCAAATGTTTCAAATTCCACAAAGTTATAGTTTCTCATTGCCAAGTTATTACTATGATGTCGTTTTAGAAAAAGTTGCTTGAGAAAAAGAACTACAAAAACATTTACTATGATAATATTACAACTAAAAACATCCATACTAATTGAATAATGCGAGATGATATGATTGGATTGATTATGATTATATTTTTATTAATTGCCATCTTCTTGATTGTTGGGTGTTGGGATCATCAGTCCCAGATGTCTATAGTTTTAGCAGATGCAATGAATTTTTTAGATAAACTAAAGAAACTTAGCAATGAAGAGGTAGGTAGTATACTAGAATCTACTTACTTAGTAAAAGATACGATACATAAAGACGGTGGGGTAGACCTAATGTATCCGGCTTCAGCAATAAGTATGTATCCTGATATGCATAAAAAGATGTTGATAATTACTAAAAATTTTATGGGTAATAGATTTTTAACTACTCAGGGATTTCTTGTTTGGGCCTTAACTATAAGACTATGTTATTTTAATCAACTGATATCTGTTGCAAGATCTATTTGGTTAGAGCTATTTAGGGGAATCAATTTTTCTGATTATGCCTTAAAACATGGCTTTATATATCCCGCTGGTTTAGGTTTAGAACAAGAATTTATATCTAAGGAAGACTTCGAAGACGAAGAGGAAGATGAAGACGAAGATGAGAATGATGAATTGACGATTAATAATAAATCTAAACATACTCCTCGGTTCAACGGAAAAGATCTTGCCATGACAAGGAAGTTTATTCAAATTCAGATGATGATGGCTATTTCTTTTTTATGTTATCAGGAAAATATAGAATGTGATGTAGATAAGGTTGTTAATAAAATATTTTCAGATATATATCAAAGAAGACTATTTACTGATTTTTTACCTGCTTACTATTGGGGGGTAATTGACGCGTCTCTCAAGCTTAAAAATATAGAGCCTGGTGGATTTTGGTTGGCACAAATAACAATAGGCATGATGCAATTGTACGGGTTTGAACCTGAATGCGGCTCAAAAGAATCAGCAAATATATTTCATATTCATAACAATCCTTGCCACCCACTGTTTTCTTCTATTACTGGTTTACGAGTGTCGGGAAGTATAGAGTATGAAAAATTTATTAGTCTATTGTTTAAAAAAGAGATGCCTATGGAACAAACATTTGGCAAGTACTTATGTCAAAATCATGATAAATATTTACTAGAAATAATACGCTTGTTTCTGAAGAAGGATTCTGAAGAAGGGACGGAGGGTTAATTGTTATGACGAGAGAAAAAGTTTCCGAGAAAATTAAAATGTTTTGCAATCGTTTAATTATCATCAAACACAACTTAAGAAACAACAATGAACATAAGTAAATATTTTAGTTTTTTATTAACTGGTAACATCCGAAATATATCACGAATAGAAATCCTTATTCTTGTTTTTGTAAACTCTTTTTTTATGACTTTTATACTATCTCACCATCGTCACGCAATAGCATATGGTTGTGGTGTTGGATTGTATTACTGTTTGTTAACATGGGCAATAATACTTGGGAAAAATAAAACCAAAACTTTTTTACGAACCATCGTTGTTTCTGTCGTTACAAGTATTATTTATCTGAGCTTTTTGAATCGGCATATCTTTTACTATATAAAAGACATAATACCACTTTTAATTGGAACAATAGTATTTGTACAATGGGTTACTTCTACTTGGAGTCATTCTACTTGGGATATTTTAACGAAGATATGTTGTTTACCTGTGGCCTATAGTGTAAATATGTACCGCCAGGTACAAAAGTTAATAATACGTTTAAGTTGGTTTTACATAGTGACGATTCTATTAATAATTGGAGCTGGAATATATTATAGCCATAAATATTATGAATTAAACAAAATCCAGTTAAAAAACAAAGAGGTGTACGAATATTGGGAAAGGCTTAAAACAAGAGCAATAGTTGATCAAGAATTATCTAACAATCGAAAAAAAAATAAAGACTAAGCAATTAGCGTTTTACCAGTGGGCAGAACAGGTTGTTGTTTACATTATTCCATCGTTTATGGCGTTCTAAGAAACCAATGGCATTCGGTTAAGAAATTTGGTTACGTCAAAAATGAGCCCATTTGCCTGAAATATTGGGTCGGAGAGTATATAGGGTCTAACTGCTATGTATGCGCTAAAGCCGAGCTAGCTCTTATGGCTAAAAATAGAACGGATGGTATAAGAATGGTTATAAATATAATTTAATTAGGCTTTATGCGTGGTTAAAAATTGCTCTTTATTTTGGCTATACAGAACGTAAAAGCAAAGCTGGTACAGTAACACAATTACAGCCTTTTTTAAAAAAGGAAGAGTTTTATGCAACGTAAAATATTAATTTTTTTGCTTTTATTTGTAGCACTAATTGTTGTGGTATTTTCTGCTTATAAAAAAGAATCTTTAAAAGCAAGAATATTTGGTAAAGAATGTATTTACTTGCACTCCATGTTAGATAAGAATTCTATTGTTTGGCCTAATTTAGACGAAATATTAAATCTTCCAGCCAAAAAGTTACAATATTCTATATTTTCAAACAAACCCTTTTCACCATCCATAGTAACGGCATATGTTCTTAAGACAATAGAAGAAAAAAAAGATTTAGAAGAAGTTACCTTACAATATTTTTTAGATTATAAAGGAAAAGAGAAACAATCAGAGTCAACTTATATAGGGTTTAGTTCTGTAACAGATTATGTTCTTAAAGAAATGGTTGGCGTTTTAAGAGCGAACGAAAACATTAAAAAATTATTTTTATTAGAATTCGACATTACAGGTAACGCTATTGCAGAATTACTTTATAAAAACAACACCTTAGAATCCTTATTTGTTAGATCTAGAAATGTTGATTTGGGTAAAATAGCTGAAGGCCTTAGAAACAATGATGGTCTTAAAGATCTAACAATAATATCTTACTTAAGTGGAGAAAAACTAAATAATTTAAAATTAAATGGAGTCAATTCGTTAGAATCATTAAAAATTTATATATCTAAGGAGTTTGCTTTAGGGCTTGAAAATCTTGCTATTAATATAGTAAACAATAAATCTATTAAAGAATTAGAAATTCATTCAGGAAGCTATACTGGATTTGCTAAGAAATTCTTTATTAATTTTTTTAATAAGGTTGGGCGTTATGTAGATGTAAAAGATGGTTATGATGACGATCATGATTATGATGGTTATGGTGATAGTATAATTAACCTTAAAGCCAACCATAGGGAAAAAAAGATTAGATCTATAGTATATGATTATGAATCACAAAATTTTATTGATAAGTGTATAGCTCAAACACTTTTATATCAATATTCTGATAAACCTATTTCTTATTACGATACGTTTTTTATTTGTAAAATAACTTATAATGATGATTATATAATAAAACTTAATTATAAAATAAAAGATTTTGTAAAAGAAAAATTTACATCTACTCAAGTACCTTTTAGCTATGAAAAAGCAAGAAAAGATTTAATGGGTTTATATCCTCAATATATTAAGAATTTAATTGATGATGTTAAATAATCCGCGCCAGTGCTTGACCCTACAGTAGAGGATTTTAATCAATATTTTGATTTTTTAGCTGATTCACCTAAATCTTGGTGTACCTGTTAAACGGCCTATATTATTGCACCAATAAATTTTAGTTCAATTTTTTTTATCGCATTATATGATTCTTTAATCACTACTGAATTACTGCTATCTTTAATCAATCTACTAAACAATATTATATCATCCATGTTACCATAGGTACTTAAGTGTTGAATGGCATAAATAATTAAATTTTCTTTATGAGGATAAAGCAATGAAATACCTATAGCATTTCTAATTTCTTCCTCAATAATAACGTCGTAGTTAATAATAGTATTACGACTAATATTTGCGATTTCTTTGGAATAATATTGAGAAAAAGAATGGCTATTATGTGCAAACCCTTGTAAATTTGTAAGATATGATTTTAAAATCTCTATTGATGATTCATTTAAATTAATAATCCCAATAGAAATTCCTACTATTAATTTGTTATTATTTAAAATATCCCAAGCTCTTTGGCATAGAAGATTTTTTTCTTCTGGACTTAAATCGTTTCTGCTAAGCCAATAATATAGTTCCCCACAAGCATAGAATGCATTATCTAAATAATTATTCGAATATATAGAATCAACAACGGTAGTTAAGTCATACTTTAAATATCCTAACATCATATAAGAAAGGATAAAACATGTTAATTCCTCTCTATTAATTGCTACCCCTTGCCGCTCAGGAAGTTGCCTTGCTAAAGGCTCTAAATATTTGGTATCTAGTTCATCATATCTAGCTAAATCAATGATCAAAAATGGTAGCAATGCATAGTTAGTCGTTTTTGCTTTTTTTGCCACAGCAAGAAATCTTTTCTTGTCAATTGACGGTAAATTATTCCACTCTTCACAATAATCAATATTACAAAGGTCATCGAACCGACGAAAGTATATATATTTAGCCATATTGCTAACGGAGCCTTCGTTAAACTTACTTTCAAGCACAATATTTATTTCTGATTTAATATCATCCATCGAAGATCGTATGGCTCCCAATTTTTTTAATGCTTCTATTTTTTCATAATAAACACATATACTGCTTATTTCTACTTCTTGAAGACTGGTTATGATATTGGTTTTACGTTGATCGCTTCCTTTAACATACCATGTTGCTATTTGACACTGTTGCATTTTTAATAAATCACCAGTATTTGTCCATTGCGTTCTTAACAAAGAAGGCAGTTTTTCTGGTAAAACTGTGCTTATTGAACCGATAAAATAAGCACACCACCCCGCCGTTCTACATAGTCGTATTTTTAGTAATTCAGGAGCATCTGTCCATTGAGTCTTTATTAAAGAAGGTAACACTTCAGGTAAATCTGAATTTGTCGGATTTATAAAATAAGATAGCCATAGAATCATATACAGCTTCCCTGCTGTAATGTTAGATTCTTTTAATTTTTGGTTTAACCATTTTATAATAATTTTATTATCACCGTTTCTCGGAATATGACGCATAATAAAAATTTTTGGAAGTGCAATAGGATTTGATATGTAATACTGGCTAAAACAGCAATCGTATAACTCGTTTTTTAATGAAAGAGCTGCTTTAGCTTGAAGTTGTTGCTTTAAATTATCTAAGTTTCTACTTAAACTTTGATCCATTATACCAGCAATTTCGTATATCTCATCTAAATACAATCCGGTATTAGTTAATAGTAAAGAAACAACTTTTATAAGAACCCAATCTTGGTTAGTCAAATTTGTAAACATCGCTAGTTCAGGATTAAATGGCTCTTTAAAATCTATATTAAAACATATATCTCTAGCCTGTTGAGTAATTTTAGAGATTATACTAGTACATGCATCTAATACCCAAGACTGTTGATGCTTACCACATCGTCCTTGTACACAAGATACCATTAATTCATAATCGCAAATGTTTTTCATTATTTCTGAAGATATTGTAGAGTCTTCTATAGCCCCCAAAATTAATTCTTTAAAATCCACGTTTTCAGGTTTTGATAAATTTTTTAAAATCAAATCTTTATTATCTTCTACAATAAAATATATATATTCTGCTTTAAAAAAATTAAGAAATGCTTCGTGAGCAAATATGATTTTATCATGCTGTCTTTTTAATAAATGATTAAATAATTTATCATAAAGATGGCAAGGGAAATCTAGTTTAATCAATAATAGATTGAAATCTATAACTGAAAGATGAAATGAGATTTTATTTAATAAATGCTTAGCTACATTTATTAAGAGCTTTATAATTTGTAGGTGATCTTTTTCTCCAAATAATTTCCTAAAGTAAGTATCAAACAGAACAAACATGCTTGCTCGTGGTGATATTACTTGTGCCACACAGCCAATAATGCTTGCTTCCAAACAAGTTTTACTTGACTTAAACAATGGTTCTAAGTAATAAAAATCTTCATCTTTTACTCCTGATATTTTTTTCTTTAATTCAAGATCTGGATAGGCAACATTAACTTTTGATATACAATTAATAATATCCTCAACCATTTTTGTATTATCATTAGTGCTGATTATAAAGAAACTATTATACCTTTTGGTAAAAGATTTTAAATATTGCAATAATCTACTTTGCAGGTTAGCTGGGCATTCATTTAACCCATCTAGTATAATTAGAATTAAAAAATTTGTTTTGTTGCACGCCCGTAGCAAATATTCAATTGTTTTTGTTGTAAAAGTAGATACTGCTTGATTAAGGAGATTTTTAAATTTACCACCTTCAAAGTATTGTGCTCCAATTATAATTGGAAGTATATGCTCATGTTGTTTAATAATTTCCAAACAAATTTTTCTTACAAGAAGGCTTTTACCACAACCAGATGGACCATAAACAAGCATATTATTCTTGTCATTTATACTATAAAGTAGTTGTGTGGCTTCAAATATCTTTTCGTTTATTGTGACAGAAAAATTTACGAAACTGCTAGCCTCTTTCTTGTACGCATCTTCAAATGATTTTAAATAATCTTTGATTGTTTCTTTTGCTTCTAACAATATGGGAGAAATTGCTTCCTCAAACGATACTTTTTTTAAATTTAAGATTTTGGCAAATGCTCTACCATCTTTAACTGATAAGCTAGGTTTTCCTGAAAAAATGCTTAAATCTTTTAATGAAGTTAAGTCTCCTATCTTTATTTTTTGATCGCTATTTGGAATTGAACTTTTTTCATGAACACCATCAACCAAAATAAGGGCTGCTTTAGGATACTCTATTTCTTTTTTCAAAAAATCTTTTATAGCATCTTTAAATTGAAGTTTAGCATTTAGCGTTTGTCTATAAAAATTGTCGATTTTTTTATTAAGCTTTCTCCAATCGCCATTATGCTTACCACTCATTGGATATTTTCCACCTTTGGCTTCAATTACCAATGTCATGTCATCAACAATAACTATTGTATCTATTTGTAAAGTTTTTTCTTTCTTTGTACCTTTGGGTGGAACATTTACGTTGACATTAGCTAGTATTAATGCTGTATGTTTTATTTTTGATAAACTTTCGATCAATTGCTGCAAAACCAGTTCTTCAGAATTATATTCAATATTGTCTCCTATGTAAATTTCTATATTATTCATAGCATTAATCCATGTGTCATTTACAATAATCTTAAATTCTTCTTTATTTTCTTTATCTAATATTTATTAGTCCCTAAAATTTAACCATTGAAAAACTAATGCTAACTGTTCCCAGTAGTAATCTAATGGCTGTAAGTTATTTATTTGGTGCGACAACATACTGCTCCACTCTACTTCTAATTCTGATCTTTCTAACCTTTTAGTTAATTCTGCAAAACTTGGTATTTCAACGTTTTTAAACTGACATTTAATTGTTAAAACACTTCTCGCCAGGATCTGAGTGTAAAAATGGCAATGCTCAACTAACTTTTATAAAACAACCATAATACGCTAATTTTATGTAGATCTTTCATTTAGAAATAAAATTACTGAATTTTCTAATCCAAACATGAATTTCCTCGTAGCAAGTCAGCCATTGAGTCTTAAAAGATTCGGTGCGCTGTTAGATTTTCTTAAAGGCGTAGCTTTTTCTTTTGCGAAAAATTTTTGTAGGGTAAAATCTTTTCGTAATAAATTAAGCATAAATAGCGTTGATATATTTTGTGACTCTGGTTTTTCATGATTATAAGAGGGCATTTTTGTAAAAACATTCTCATCACATTCAGGCACTCTCACGCCTCTTCCATGAACACTTTCATATAACATTTTAGATAACATAGGTTTTCCCATGTCACCACTGCACATTAAGTGACTGATAACTTTTTGATCTGTGATGCTTGGCACTGTATCTGGAAAAATTTTTAAACAAGTACTTAGATTTGCAAGTAAATGAGCCATACGATAATTAGCGACTTCAAAAAGTTCCGTACTACGTGGAAAACCAGATAATAGCTTGTATTCTTGTTCTGGTTCTAATAAAGTCATACATTCTGGTAAGAAATATTTAAGATCTGGAATTTCATGTTTAATTAAAGAATGTAGAGAACTAGCGAAATCTAATCTAGTTTTTATTAGTTCTTTAGTGGTTGGTTTGAAAAGTGTATTAAAAATATCATGTTCAGTAAATAATTTATGTTTTGAGCAAAGGGTTGTTGCTAATTCTACTTCGTTAGGATCAGCTTCTTTACTAAGGAGCTGTATTTTTTCTTGATAATCTTTCAGCTCTGTAGCAATGCTTACATTTCCGATTTCTATAGCTGTATCGATCCATTTGAAGGCTTCATCTTGATTTGAAGTTATTCCGTAGCCGCCAAAAAAGTATAATTTGCCTAAATTTAGCATTGCGAACACTTTACATTTCATTTCAAACTCAGTTATAGTTGCCGCTTCCATATTTGCCGCTTGCCAATAGTATGTCCAAGCCTTCAAATAGTCTTTACCTACTAACCAACCATTATCATACAAATACCCTAATTGAATTTTTGATAAGAGATCATTTTTTGCTTCTAATGGTTGTAGTAATTTTTTTGTGTCTTTCATCCGGATACCTCTCCTACATCATAAAATATATAACTACTTACGTAGTAAACATGTTGCTCATTCTTAATAAATAGTATTTTTAAGAATGTACCCATGATAGATAGTACATTACATTATTGCACAAGATGTATTTTTATCCAACCATTACTTCAGTTTCAAAATTTAATTAATAATTATTATCATGATGTGCAAATTACTAAACAACCGCAGACTAAGTTTAACAAAGTTCATTAATTTTCCTTGAAACACACAATAAATTTCTTTATTGAATGTTGGCAATATAAAAGCCTTACAACATAAAACTGTTATATCAGCAAAATATTCAACAAAAATTATTAAGAATTTTTTTCTTGCAAGACCATTTGTCATGTCCAGTTTGATTATAGAAAAAACCTTAAAAAACCCTATAAAAATAGGGAAAAACACAAAAAATCATTTGCAAAAAAAACATACTTTTGCTATAATATTTTTAATGTTTTGTGAGAAACAGAAAAGCGGGATGTAAAGATACTACCAATATCTAACATCCCTAAACACAACCAAACTAGATAGGAGTTTAGCTATGTCTAAAGACATTATAACAAATCATTCAACACCTGAACAATTTTGCACAAACAACCATGATCTTGAATATTACAAGATCAACTTATTTGCTCCTCGCTGGATTATGACTAGTGGGGTATTAGAAGAGTGCGAAAAGCACAAATGCCTTTGGATCTTAGATGTAGTTGCTTCTTATGTATCGGTTATAAATAAAAAATCTTTTAAGACTTATATAGACTATCTGCTAATTATTGATACAATAGTAGATCTAAAAAAATCCAAGGCAGTCTTTACGATTTCACACGAAATAAACCAAGAAAAGGTAGTAATTATTAAACAAAAAATTGCCTATACAAACTTAACAAAAAATATAACTTGGTGGGCAATAAACGAAACACTCAACAACGCTTATAAAGCAGATAAGAGGACAATATTATTATTACCATCTGAATATTAACCTTGGAAATGGCAGGTATGAAACAACTACGAGTTGTCTAAGAACTTAAATAAAATTTGTAACCAAGGCTTGCTCAGTTAAAAACCTTAATATTAAAAAATTGTTGTTATATATTTATTATTATCTGTGGACGAGTGTGAGCAATGGCTGTGGGAAATAGTGTTGGAAAATTCTTATTTTTCAACACTTTGTCCACCAGCCTTGGTCATACTTCTCGGAGAGTCGTCCATCAGATCCAATTTATTTATTGATTATAATATTTAGAAATATAAAAATTATCATTATGCTGTCCTCGCCAGGATCTTAGCGTAAAACACTCTGTTGCATAAATAATGTTGGCACTATAGCAAAACATTTAATAAAAATTATTGAGAATTTTTTTTGTAGAAGTCATTGTTATATCCAGTTTGGTTATAGAAAAATCTTAAAAAACTCCTTTAAAAATAGAGTAAAAATGAAAAAAACATTTGCAAAAAAATTTGGTTTTGTTATAATATTATTAATGTTTTTATGAAAAAACATAGGCGGGATGCAAAGATACTTGCAATATCTAACATCCCTAAACACAATCAAACTATCGAGGAGTTTAATTATGTCTACAAGTATTATATCAAACAATCAGGTTCAACATCAAACATCGTACAGCATACTGGAGTATGATTTTAAATCTAAAATCAATGCGTTAACACTTGTGTATTATGAAAAACGAGCAACCGCTCTAAAAAAACTATTTCTTGCTAAAACTAAAGAAATAAAACACGCGATAAAAATGTGTTTAGATCTTTTAAGAGACACAAAAAATGCAAAATCAGAGGTTAAAAAAGAGTTGTGTCTGGATATAGCTGATTGTTGGTTAAAACAGGCTGAACAATTTTTTTTAATTAGCTTTGAAAAGGCTATTAAGGAAGGCATTGTTACATTACCAGAAACAGAAGAATGTAATGAGTATACTGCGAATATGCGTGAAGTTGCTAAAGAATATGTTACTGAACTAGAGCATCTGAAAGCATAATATTACCAAAAATTTGATTAACAAGATAAGTCGCCTTCGGCAACTTATCTTGTATCTATTTTTTGCTTGAAGAACATAAATTGATATGAACATAGAGAGCTGTGTCCCTATTATTTAATATATAAAAAGTTTTTCACTTAATAACCTTAATATTAAAAAATTGTTGTTATATATTTATTATTATCTGTGGACGAGTGTGAGCAATGACTGTGGGCAATAGCGTTGGAAAATTCTTATTTTTCAACGCTTTGTCCAGCAGTCTTGGTCATACTCTCTCGGAGAGTCGTTCATCAGATCCAATTTATTTATTGATTATAATATTTAGAAATATAAAAATTATCATTATGCTGTATTTTAGCTGCTCGTTTATTCCAGTTAAGTTCCCAAGTTGTTGGCGGATATTGTTTGTTCCATTTTAAAAATAATTTTTGTTCTTCTTGGCTTAAAGTAATTTGATAACTATTGGCCATGTATAAATATGTTCTAGCAATAATTCCTTTTACCGCAGATCTTGGTTCAACTTTTTTATTTTTTCGATCAATTTTGAAGTGGCAACAGCCAAATTGATTAGGCTTAATATGAGGTAATTCACTAAAGCCATAATTAGATCTGATCCCATTTAATTCGCCTATTATTGGTACAATATTATGTAAATCAGTCGCCATTTTTAAAAAAATAGGATCAATTTTTTGACAACAGGTACGCCCTTTATAGCAAGATTTATTATTGCAACATAATGGACGTGTCCAGCAAGGTAAATTTTTAGCCAATACGCTAACGGGGACTATGTGTTCGCATTCTAATTTTTTGGCACGCTTTTGATTTTTTTGTATCTTGTAACCGCAAGATTTTAAATCAACAATTTTATTGTTATAAATACAATTACAATAAAATGTAGAACTGTGCTTAGCATGAATTAATTGTGCTAAGTTATTTGCTTTTTGTATGCCAATGAGGTTGTCATTAATAATATTTGCATGAGATATCAAAAAAACGCTGAACAGTAAAAAAATAAAGATTATATTTGTAATATTTGATGATTTCACATTAGAACCGTATACATCCAAGTACAACAATAATCTATTAGAAGGCTAATAGATTATTGCTAAAAATGTTCATTTATTTAGTTTTTGATTTGACCTTGGTTTTTGCCCGAGCAGTAGATTTGGCGACTGATTTTTTAGGTGCAACGGTTTTCTTTTTAGCAACAACTCTTTTGGCGGATTTTTTAACAGGATTATGTTTAACAGTAGATTTCTTAATGGTAGAGTTTTTTGATCTAGCAGCAGCTGGCTTCTTGGTAGTTTTTTTTATGCTCATTTAAGTATTCCTTATGATCTATAAAAATGAAGTGTATATTAAAATTTAATTTTAGCATAGTACATTTTATATATTTCTGCTTATAAAAAGTTTAGTTTTTTGTTGATCGAGTTTTAAAGTAACATAGTGTTGGAAAGCCTTTATTGCTTGATTACCAATAAAATTATTTATTAATATATTCTTGTATAGCAGCATTAATTAAATCGGCAAAATTTGATCGTTCAGCAAATTGTTTGGCTTTAGCAATAAAATTTGGATCTATATTAAGTTTAATATTAAGATCTGTAGTTGCTTGAGATTTATAGACAATTGGTATTTTAATAATTTTAGCGCTTTTGATCTTCATTCATTTAACTCCTACGTAAAATTTAGATATTCTATTCTTGGTATTCAACGTCAATAATATTATGGTATGGTACTTTGTCTAATTTAGATTTTTTCACAAAATATTCTTTGTTTTAGCAATAGATCTGGCTTTTGAGGTTATGTCTACATTAGCTTTCTTTGTCACAATACTTACCCTTGCTCGCTCTAAAATATTGTTATCAATTGAGGTTATACCACGATACTCTTTCAGATCTTTTACATAATTATGATACGCCATCCAAGCAAATCCCAATAAACCAAGCGCAAAAGTGGCTGGTAGAGCAAGTTGTAGTGGTGCTGACTTTAGTTGAATATCTTGAAGGTTTCCAAGTGCTTCTTCGTGATTATTTCTTATTGCAACATACCTTTTAAATTGCAGATCGGTTTCCATTAAATTTTGAGCAAATTCTTCTATTTGTTGTTTGGTATAATTATATTTTTCTGCCTGGTCTTCAACTGATAGTTCTAATAAGTCTTCATCCACAGAATGGTCAGGTGGCAGCATCTGCGTGATTTCTTGATTAATTGCTTTTTTAAGATTTTCAAAATTTATTAACATGTCAATGCTAGATAAACCTGTTAAACCATCTTTAGCTTGTGGTGGAATTATATGATCATTTGATATTTCAGTTAAATCAGCGGTCGATGGTTCTTGATTACAAAATGCTGCTTGAGTGCTAAATATATTTTGAGCGAGACTTAATCCAGAGGTATATCCATGCAAAATATTTGGATGAATGTTCGGGGGCGGTTCGGTACTACTAAAACTAGTTGGGTTATTTAAAAAATTAAATTGTCTGATCAGGTTGTTTGCTAAACCTTGTCCTTGCTTATAGGCACGTTGCATGTTTTGCTGATTATCTTTTTGCATAGCTATCCTTTTAACGTTTACCTGTTTTAATTTTTAGCTTTTTAATGTTTTATTGTTCTGCTTGTGAAGTGTGATGAAGGTTTCATCAACTTTTATTAATTCTTTTATAATACCCCATGATAGTTGTTTGATCTAAAACATGACCTTGCATAGCCTTTAGGATCGTCAATTTATCGCTACCACTTGGTAAATTTAATTTTTGATCTAATGAATAAATAGTAAAAAAATAACGGTGCGAACGATCTGGTGGACAAGGTCCACCATAATTCATATTGCCCCAACTATTTTTACCAGCCAAGGCACTTGCTGGTAACGGTTGTTGCTGACTAATCTCATTAATATTTGATGGGATATTAAACACTATCCAATGATCCCAAGTTCCACCTGGTGCATCTGGATCTTCCATAATCATAGCAAAGGACCCTGTATTTTTAGGAGCATCACTCCATTGCAAAGTAGGAACACGATCTTCGCCATCGCAAGTTAAGAATGATGGTATTTGGCCTTGATCTTTAAATTCTTTAATATTAAATTTTAGTCCCATAACAACCCTTCATACTACTTATTTGCTATAATATTTTTTAGCCTCACGTTCTTTCATGACCCTTATTCCTAGATCTCGCCATTTAGTTTGTTGTTCTATGGATGTCGGTAATGACTCTAGCGTTTCAACTAAAATCCCCAGTAAGGTGGCAGCTTGATCTTGTTTTTCTAATTGTAAATCTACCCCTAATTTAATATTACAGTAATCTAATAGCCCAGCCACATCTACTAAACCACCAACCTGGATTAAGGTGCGAGTTCTAGCACGTCTTTGTGATTTCTCGTCCATAGTTGCGGCCGTCATACTACAAAGTTTATTAGATTGTAAGCGATTAAGTTGTACCATATTATTCTGCCATTGCTGGCTCAGCATTTTTAGATTTAGTTTTTGCACCACGAAATTTTTGTCCGGCTTGCAGCCACACCTCGCTGTCTTTAGTGTTAGCTTGAATTGATTTGATAACACTCAATAGTCCACCAATCAACGCATCAAAATTAATATTAATAGCTCCAGTCTTTTTTAGCACACTAATAAGTTCTAACGATAATTGTTGTTCTATTTTAAGTTTTTCAGCATTTAATTGATTAATTTTTTGTTGCAGGGCTTCCATTTTAGCAAGCTTTTGTTGTGACACTTGGTTCTATCCTTATGGTTGATGGTAAGGTTTATCATAAACCAAACAACGGGACGGTACAACAAAAAAAATAAAATTGGAGCGAAGCGACACCAAAGTCATTTGGAAGACTACTTCTAAATGCGCACTTATGCGCATCTTGCGCTAATTGCCTAACGGCGTTAAGATGACTGAGGTCTCCATTCTCCTTGTTCTTTCTTTTGAGCAAGGAATTTTTTTCAAGGACGTTCGTTTATATGGCTATCTATCATCTACGAGCTGGTTTTGTTTCAAGAAGTTCTGGAAGAAGCGCAGTACAAAGCGCAGCTTATATTACAGGTACTCTTCTTGAAGAAACTAGACGAGATCTTATTGCCGATTATAGAAATCGTTCCTCTGATGTTATTTATTCATTTACGTTAGCCCCCGATCATGCTTCTGAGTCTTTTAGAACTTTAAAGATTTGGGACGAATTGGAAAATTTTGAAGATCGCTATGCTATGCTTCATTATAAAACTGACAATACTCAAACTCAGTATAAAAATTCAGCTCAGGTAGCTCAAACAATAGTAGTTGCTCTTCCTCAAGAATTAAGTCCTGAAGTTTGGAAAGAGTTAACACTGGATTTTGTTACTGAGCGTTTTATTTCTCGCGGCTTAGCAGTAAGTGGAGCGATTCATACCGACAAAGGTAATCCACATGCTCACTTACAAGTTTCAAGAAGAGCAATCACAACTGACGGTACTTGGGAATTAAAAAAAGATCGCTCCATTACAACAAAATCTGCATTATTAGCAACTCGCAAACTCTGGGCTGAAAAAACTAATTATTATTTAGAAAGAGAAGGCTTTAACCTGCAAGTTGACCATCGCTCTTTTATAGATTTAGGCATTCCATTTAAGCCAACCAGGCATGAAGGTTGGTATGCAAACAAGTTACAAGAGCAAGGCGTATCCTCTAGAATAGTTATAGAAAACAATCAAATTCGTCTACAAAATAAAGAACTAACAGCTTTAACTCCTGAGGCTATATTACAAGAATTAACTACCAAGTCTGCGGTTTTTACGGCTGATGATCTAGCTAAACTTATTCAAGGACGATTAACGGATGACGTTAAGTTAGCAACTGGGGTTTACAATCAGGTATTTAAACAATTAGTTTCAGTTGGCGAAAATTTCGCCGGTAAAATGTATTACACGACTCAAGTATACCAAGCTCAAGAAGCTACTGCATTAGGTTTGGTTCAACAAATGGTCACTCAAAAGTCTGGGCTTCTCATTGATCCTGTTAAGCGTGATGAGATCATAAGTCAACAATACTCTTGGCTCAATTCCGAACAGTTAGCAGCCGTTAAATTATTATGTGACAACCATCAATTAACCGCAATGGTAGGAAGAGCTGGTACTGGTAAAACAACCACACTAGGAGCTGTAGTTACTATTCATAAAGCTTCAGGCTTTAAAGTAACTGGCATGGCATTGTCAGCAGTCGCTGCTGACAATTTAGGCACTGAAACTTCTTGTTCAGCCGAGACTATCGCTTTTTATTTAGATAAATGGGAGCAATTAAAGGAAGCCAAAAAAGAATTTTGGTCAGCTCATACAAGCCAAGAACATCAGTTGATTGCTCATAAATTTCATTCATTAAAACAATATGAACTCACTAATAAACATTTAGTAATTGTCGATGAAGCAGGAATGGTTGGCACCAACACATGGGGAGTTTTATTACAAGAAATAACAACAGCTGGGGCTAAATTAATTAAAACTGGGGACGATCATCAATTTAAAGCAATTGAGGCTGGCGATTTTTATAGAAAATCTACCGAACTTGTTAGTGGTCAAAACAAACTTGCAGTTTTAACTAAAATTGTACGACAAAAAGAAGAATGGATGCGAGATGCTTCGCAAGATTTGGCAGATCAAAAAATTTACCAGGCTCTTGCATCGTATGAAAAACATGGTCATGTACAAAAAATTTCCGAGAATTTAATAACAACTGTTGCTAATGCTTACATAAAACAAATAGCCGCCGACTCTGACGGTTTATTATTAGTCGGAACCAATACTGAACGCCAACAATTGAATACCGAAATAAGAACAATTTTACAAGAACAAGGGCTTGTTGCTAAACAAGAAATAACTATTAATAAAAAACCGTTTGCAATTGGCGACAAAATAGTATTTTTAAAAAATGATCGAACAGCTAAAATTACGAGCTTCGATCCGGATAACAAACAAATTAAAGAGCTAGTAATTAAAAATGGGATGTGCGGAAAAATTATTAGGATCGAAGCAGCTGTTGATGAATATGATCAACCTGACTATAGATTGACCGTCGCTATCGACAAGCATACTAATGCACAATTTTTAATTAGTGATTATAACCATATTAATCATGGTTATGCACTAACCTTATATAAAGCGCAGGGGCAAACAGTAACCTGGAGCATGGTAGTTGCCTCTAAGAATATGGATGCTGCTGCAATTTACGTAGCATTAACTAGGCATCGTGAAACTACTACTTTATTTTACGACAGCAGTACTTTTAAAAGTTTCAAAGAATTACAACAATCACTTAGTAGGCTTGCCACCAAAGAATTGGTAACAGATTTCACCATCAACCCAGAACATTTATCATTTTGGGAAAATGTTCAAGGTTATAAGTTGTTGGGACAAGATTTAATGGCAGCCGTTAGAGAGCCGGACTGGGAAAGTTATCAAGAATTAAAAACTACTAGGGAAACATTAGGTAAAACCATTTTAGCTAATTGGGCACAACACGCACATTTTGCGAAACAAGCCGGGTTAAGCCAAGAAGCCATTCAAATTGGCTGTGGACTTAAAATGCGTCCATTGTCTCAAGCCGAGTTAATTGCTAAAAATCAGGTCGATACTTATACCAAAATTTCCTTAGAAGCAAGAACGTTATGGAATGAAATTAAACCTGCCGGCAAATTCTGTATCTCTCACCCTAAATATCATGAATTTACTCTCTTAAGAGAGAAACGCCAGTTGCTAGCTATAGCTATTAATAACAATCAAGTTTTACATAAAGAATTTGTTATACAAAATTTTAATTTAGGCATCAATTGGAAAGCAATAAAAGCGCAAGCGGTAGAACATGTTGAAGTTAAATTTAAAGGAGTAGCAACTACTTCTTTTAATCAAGAATGTAAAGAAAAGGTTTACCAATATGCCCTTAAAACTTTAGCAACGCAAAACTTATGGCAACAAATTAAAGAAGCGGGTAAAAATTGTAAAGCACACTCGCTTTATCCAGAATTTAATAAATCACGTCAAGAGCGTAACAATTTAGCTTTGGAATTAGGAAAAGAAAATGTTAATTCAGAGTTGCAACAAGGATTGCTAGGAGTTAACTACAAAATTGTGCAACACCATGCCCAACAACAAGCATTTCAACACTATAAAGAAAGCGCTAAAGCGGCACAACAAATCTGGAGCAACATTAAGCATATGCAAATTTATTGTAAAACTCACCCTGATTATGAAGAATTTTTTCAATTAAGGAATCAACGTAATAACTTTGCTCAACAATTAAGTAGTTTAATTAAAAAAGGGCGAGAAAGCCAAGTAGAATTTAATCTGGGGGTTAATTTAGAAATTTTAGAAATCCATACTAAAGAAAGCTTCGATTATAAAAAACTAGCTATAATACCAACCGCTGATAGCAATAAAGACTTAAAAGCTAAAGTCTACCAATATGCCTTAAAATCTCTAGAATTAGAAAAAGTAAATACTAAAAAAGACTCAGTAGTAGAACACCAGCAATTATTAATTGAGCGTAGACACCTCGCTAAGAGTATTATAGAGCAAAGCGTCTCTCACCAAGAACTACTAAACGGTTCATATGGCATTAGCTGGAAAATACTAGCATCCCAAACGATGGATAATAATATTAAGCACGAACCAAAAGAATTTAAAGAATTTGCTACAATTAAAGAAGGTCAACAATCAATAATTAATAAAGGAAAAAAATATGATAGACACTACGAAGAACCGGATTTTAATGCTATTAGACAACAACTAAATAGTAACATTGCCGAGCTTGCTAAAGAATTATTGGGAGAACCTAAATCTAAAACAGCAACCGAATGGCGGTATGGCAATAAAGGCTCGACATCTATTAAAGTGGCAGGTACCAATAAAGGGTTATATGCTAACTTTGAAAAGGGCATTAATGGTGGCGCCTTTAAATTAATTGAAGATTGTTTAAATTTAAACACTAAGGAAGCTTTTAAATACGGTTTAGCATGGTTGGGTGGTGCTAAAAAAATCTCTGCTCTCTCAGATACTATTAACCATCAGGCAGTAACTATAAAGCAACCAGCATGGATCCCAATATTCCCAATACCTCTTCCAGCTCATAACCCAGATTTAACTAGCTATAAATTAAGATATCAACTTAGCAACCATGATCGCCATGAAACTGCTCGCTTTGCTTATAAAGATGCGGCCAACAATTTACTGTTTTACACCATAAGACTTGAAAATCAAACTGGAGATAAAGTAGTACTGCCATTAACTTATTGCCGTAACGGTAAAGGCCAAGAAGAATGGCGGTGGCAAGGGTTAGCTGGTAACGGCAGGCCACTCTATGGTTTAGATCGCCTAGCCGCTGCACCACTAAAACCAGTATTAGTAGTTGAAGGCGAAAAAACAGCAGACGCAGCACAGAAACTATTACCGGAAATGAATGTTATCAGTTGGCCTGGTGGAACTGGAGCTGTTAATAAAATTGATTGGTCACCACTTGAAGGTCGGCAGATTACCTTATGGCCTGATAATGATACAGCCGGCATTAAAGCTATGGAACAAATTACTAAGCAATTAATAGTTCTTGGTGTTCCGGAAAATGACATACACCAAGTACAATTGCCAAATGAATTACCTGCCAAATGGGATTTAGCTGATCGTTTACCAACCGATTGGAGCATGACAACTGTTAGGGAATTGTTAAATAAAAGCTCATTAAGCCTTGAACCAACTAAAGATGATACTAAATCAACCTTAGATCCAACTCAAAGGATCCCAACAAAAGAAGAACTAGTTATAGTTAATAAAATTTTGCAAAAATATGATCTATCAGAGAAAGCAGTTAAACCAATAGATTTATTATTACAAGATGCTGAAAAGTTATATCATTCCATGATAGTATGGAACACATTTATTGATCTACAACCAGCACCTCACCCACAACAATTATTAGAAAAATCCGTAATTGTTGCAGTTTTGATCCAGAATGTTGGAAAATATGGTTTTGATGGATCACCTTTAAGTTCATACTTTCATTCTCAACAGTTAGCATTAATTGGATCACAATTAATGCAGCAAAACTTGCAGAATAAAAAGCCACAACAGCTAATTAATATTTTAGAACAATCCAATAAGATCTATAAACAACAAGAGTTACAAGCACCATTACAGATCGAAAAACTAAAAGAACGTTACCCAGAAAGTTCAAGGTTAGAGAGATCTGTATTAATTGATCAAGCATATTTATGCAAAAACATGACTAACAAACAGTTACCTAATGCGCTGCAATTGCAAATTTTAACAACCGCCAAAGAATTTGCAGTATTAAAAGAACAAGGCAAAATAGATCGGGCAATTAATACTATGATTTCTGATCAAAAATTAAATTCCAACCTAGAAACCACTATGACAGTTAATAAAATGTTAGAATTTAAATTTATGGAACAAGATCGTATTTATAAAATAGAACAAAAATCACATGTTGGACAATTGGACCATAATAAACAGTTAACTCCAGACAATATGTTAATGAAAGCTATTAATGAAACTAAGGAGTTACAGAATTCCATTATTCGGCAACAATTATTAGAACCACAAGCAAAACAACAGCAGCAACTTATTCTTAATAAAAATAAGGAATTGGAGCGTTGATCTAATTTTGGGGATAATCACTATAATAACATTTTCTCTATAGCCACGTGGTAGTAATTAGCTATAAAAGGTTATAATTTATGTTGCATCATATAAAAATATAACCTATACTAAGCTTAAATGGCATATAAAATTTTAATTAAAAAGCAAGCTAACAAGAAGCTGCTTTCCTTGCCGATCAAAATTCATCATCGTATTGTTGAAAAAATTATTCAGCTTGGAGATAACCCTGATGATGTTAATTTAGATCTCAAGAAAATTGTAGGTAGCAATGATTTTAGATTAAGGATTGGCGATTGGAGGATTATTTTTAATAGGGATGATATTAAGAAAATAATACATATCAATATTTTAAAGCCAAGAGGAGATGCGTATAAATGAATTTACAAAAAATCAGATCTATCGATGGTAAAGATGAATACGTATTAGTGCCAATCAAGGCTTACACGTTACTCAAAGCTCAAATAAATAAAGCACTTAATGATGAGTATGTACCATTTGTATTAGAAGAACATGTTAAAAACCCAATAGCTCTAGCTAGGATTAAAGCCAGATGGTCTCAAGAAAAATTAGCCAAATATTTAAATACTTCACAAGCATATATTAGTAAGATTGAAAGTCAAACAAAAGTATCTAACAAATTAATGGTTAAAGTTAACCAAGCACTGAAAAGCAAGAAAAATTAATTAACAAATATTTTCTTCTAAATTAAGATCTAACTGCTCTAAAGGCTTGTTTATGACTTCTTGATCGGTTGTATCCAAAATTGCATTATTATTAGATAATAACTGCGGTTCTTTTTCTAGACAATCATAGATCTTAAAGTTTAATTTGCTAATATCTAAATTTCTAGGAAATTTAATAAATGCTTCCAAATTATCTAAACGCATCAGATCAGTTGGAGTAACCACATAACGTACCTGATGTTGATCGGTTAAAGATACTCCATCTCGCATTTGATGAGCCCCAAAAGAAATGCTACGGTTTGGTTCTAAAATTTCTTGAGAACCAAATAATTCTGCCATTTGTTTAGCACCATAGCTATCGAGTCGAAAAACTACTTTAGTTCCGGTTAAGCTACCTAAAGTACGAGCTGTACTTGCTCCATATAAAGTATCTAATTGCTGTAAATCTTGAAACCCAAGCACACAACATCCACCAAAACGCCGAAGTTCAGCTAACGCTTGAGTTAAAATTGGTAATTTATTTAAAGCTGCTAATTCATCAATAATAAACCAAATGCGCCTATTTCGGTTTTCACCTAAATTCATCAAAGACTTAACTGCAATACTAAACCAAGCAGACATTAATGGCTTTAATGCAGTACGTTGGGTAGGTAATGCCGATAGAAACAGCCAATCATTTGGTTGTTTTAACCAATTGTTAATAGAAAAAGTTGGACCATTATTAGTTAAATATTTTAGACTTTGTAGCGCAGATACTAAAGTTGCCCTAATACCAAGAGCGGTTTTCTCAGCAGCAGGATCTAAATAGGTAGCCACTAGGGTATCTTTAAAGGCTTTAGCGGTTTGATCTAAAGGATCAGTTAATAACTGTTTAAGTAAACCTGGAATAGATCTGGTTGAAGAATTACGTAATTGTAGAGCTGCGGTCGCAAATAATTGTTGAGCAGCTTTTGTCCAGAATTGATCGTATTGATTATTAGGAATTAAACTCTCAGCAAATTCTTCAAAATCATAATCAGTAGAACATTCTTGCCAGAGATCCCAATTACTAGATCTCTGATCAAAAGGATTTAGTATTTGATCTCTGGTTGGATCGAAAAACCTAGAAACAAAGCCACCGCTAGTGTCTACAATAATTGCTTTATGGTCAAGAGCTTTGATTTGCTGTAATAATCCATGAATGGCATTGGTTTTACCACTTCCTGTCATACCGGTAATCATGATATGCTCGCATTCTGCATTAACTGGTAATGGTAAATCAGCAATTTTAATATTAGAGCTACCCACTCTATTAATTTGTTTTTTTAAAACATTAGGAGTTACTAATTTATAACCTTTAATAATTTTAGTTTTTTGTCGATTACCGCCCTTTCTAATCCAATAAATCGCAAACATTAAAACGCTACCACCAAAAATAGCAATTGATAAGTTGGCGCTTTGGATAACCTGTTTTTTAATTGTTATGGCACGGCGTTTATATTGCCAATTATTTGCCAATTGATAATCTGGTACATTAATCCACCCATTATAAGATTTAATCCAAGAATTATCATAAAAACCATGAGGCAAAAATCGTAACTGATTCCTATATTGTGCTTTATGGTAAGCTGCTAGATAATATATTGGCTCCCAACCATGCCAAAATAGTGATACTCCTAATCCAACTATAGTTATTATTAATGAGCCTATTAAAGTAGTACCAATAACTTGGCGGATCATCCTAAATTTATGGATTTCGGTTTGACCACCCTGGGTAAAATTTTCAAAAATTGAACTCATTTAATAATTCCTTTATTAAAGATTAAAAAAATAATTGATTATTGCTAAATATTTAAAGTATATTGTAATTATAAGATTGATGTAATGCTATAAATAATAATTAGAAAAATATTATGATGTGTGTTGGAATAAGCAATATTAGATACAAAAACCATAGGTTTTGTATGAACATTACAAATAATCTGGTTTAATTGTGGATTAAATTTTTAATATAATCAAATTATTTAGCGTGGGTATTGCTGAAAGATAGTAGTATCCACACCAAATAATTTGGTTTTTAATTGACTTACGTGCTTGTTGAACAGTATTAATAAATTTATATTTGATGTTTTAAAAACATGGATTTTAATATTGACATTATCATAATCACAAGTTTTTTAATAATTAACCTATTGATCGGCATATATTCTGGAAGAGGTATAACAACACTTAAGCATTATGCTATCGGTAATAGAAATTTTAGTACAGCGACAATAGCAGCAACAATTATAGCCACATGGATTGCTGGAAGTAGCTTTAGTATCACCACATCTGAAACTTGTAACAGAGGTCTATATTTTATTATACCTGGTTTGGGCGATGTACTTTCTTTTTTTATTATTGCATATTTTTATGCTCCTCGAGTATCTGAATTTTTAGGTAATTTATCTGTAGCTGAGGCTATGGGTAATTTATATGGCAATGGCATTAGATGTATAACTGCTGTCTCTGGTATTTTCCCTGCGATTGGAAATGTTGCTATGCAATTCTCACTTCTTGCAGCACTATTAAGTTATATTTTCGGTATTTCTGGCATATACGCTACAATCATCAGCAGTCTTATAGTCATTATTTATTCTAGCTTTGGAGGCATTAAATCAGTGACCTTTACTGATATAATCCAGTTTTCAACTTTCGGAATTGTATTGCCTATTGTAACTTTTTTAATTTGGCAATCATTGAACGACAAAGGGGTGTCCTTAGATCATTTAAAGCAAGATCCATTATTCAATTATGCTAAAGTACTTGATTATCGAGATCCTAACTTTGTTAATACTATATTTTTATTTTTATTCTTTATGATCCCCGGACTTGATCCTGCTATTTTTCAACGGATAACAATGGCCAAAAATACACTACAAGTTTCTAGATCCTTCATTATTGCCGGAATATTTGTTTTTATCTGTGATCCAATATTAAATACTTTTGTTGGCATTTTACTTCGGGCAAGCAATATTAATAATTTAAATTCAACTAACATCGTTGGATATATTTTAGACACTTACATATGCGTAGGTTTTAAAGGTCTGTTTATAATAGGCATTATGTCTATGATCATGTCTACTGCTGATTCGTATATTAATTCTTCTGCTATATTATTTGCTCATGATTTTTGTAAATCTCTTAAAATAACCTTAACCGAATCAAAAGAACTGTTATTGGTACGTCTTTGCGCCTTATTTATTGGAATAATTGCTTTGTTAATTAGTTTATTTTCAAAAAACCTACTTGATTTAATGTTGTCAGCTTATAGTTTTTATATGCCTATTGTTTCTGTTCCTTTAATACTAGCTATTTTTGGGTTTCGTAGTACAAATAAATCTGTGTTCATAGGAATGATGGCTGGGTTTGTTACTGTAATTACATTTAAAATATTTTCTAATATAGATAGTTTAATGCCAGGAATGATATCTAATTTAATATTTTTCGTTAGCAGCCATTATTTGCTTAGACAACCAGGAGGATGGATTGGCATAAAAGACATAGCATTACTAGAATCTATAAGGTTTGAACGTAAAAGAAAAATTAAAAATTTTATTGGATCTCTTGGCAAATTTAACCTACTACAATTTTGTAAAAACAACAGTCCTAAAGAAGAAAAAATTTATGTATACTTTGGGTTCTTTTGTTTTATGGTAGTATTTTCCCATGCTTATTCTATACAAAATGATATTTATAAAATCCATAGTAAATTGCTGAATACAACATACTATATAATCCTAACTATGGCTACTATATTTATAACATACCCTGCTTGGACAGCAAGGTTCAAGAAAGAAGAGATTATTGCTGTAATCTGGAATGTTGCCATCATGGCTTTTGTTTTTATTAATAGTTTGATTGCAATACTTAATAATTTAAATCAAATACAATTTTCTATTTTTATGACAACTTTAATAGTAATCAGCGTATTATCTAGATGGAAAACCGCAATCTTCATAATTATACCAGGGGTAATATTAAGTCTTCAATTTTATAAAGTTTATGCTGGGGTAGATTTTATAGCCGAACATATTAGTTCTTTACAGCTGCAAATTGTATACTTATTAATGTTAATTATTAGCATTTTAATTGCTTTTATTAAACCAACCCAACAACTTGAAGAAAATGCAGAAAACATAAACGCTTATCTAACCCAACAAAGCAACAAAATGCAACTGGATCTAATTAAATTATCCCAACATAGGGAAGAATTTATTAACAGGCTTGATCATCGGTGTATAGATGTATTTTTATCTACTTACAACCAAATTAAAGCTCTAGAAAAAAAATTAAATAATCAACCTAAAAAACTCAAACAAACTGAATTGATAAAAATTGTTGATAAATTAAAAACCGGGGCTAACTATTTAAATGAAGTGATTGGGATTGTAAAAAATAAAGTTAAAATCAATCCAACAAAAGTCAACCTTGAAAAATTTCTTTATATAATTAGCGATGAATACAAAAAGATCAACAGAAGTCATGAAATACAAATCTCAATTAATTATAAAAGCAATATAAAAAAAATAGAAATTGATCAAAACGCTATCAAAAAGGTACTCTCAACCTGTATGGATCATGGGTTAATGAAGAGTAACACCTATAATGGAGTTATAATAGTTGCAGACACTGAAATTGAATACAATTTAGATCCAAATATTTTATTAAAAACAAGAATAGATGCCCTGGAATTATCTATCATATTTGATGTTAGCCTTATTAAAGAACAAGAAATAAATCAATTAATTAATCCAACATTTACTTCAATAGATGAAATAAATTTTGCTGAAAATTATAAAATAATTGCTGCTCATTATGGAAAAATGCTTATTACTCTAAATAAAAATAGCAAGATTGTTTATTCTATCATTATTCCATCACGGCTTAAAGAAATAAGGCCTAAAAAAACTGAAAACCCAGATTATGAATTTGAAAAAATTAATATAATCAATGATCTTATGTCTAAAAAAACCAAAGAATTAATATGCGACATAGCAAAACAATTAGTCCAAGCAGGTGTAAACATTAATCTTATAACAAAAATAACTAAATTAACGCCACAAGAAATTAATTTTTTAGACATTTAATGTTTTAATAGCAATATCTTGTAATTCTTGTGCAATCACATGTAAACCAACATACCTTGCAAGAGGAATATAAAATTGTATGGTTTCTTTAGCAATTTTTTTTTGTTTTTCAATCGATTGTATATATTGTATAGTTTGCATATTGTGTAATCGATCAACAACCTTAATGGTTATCGCTTTTTTATTTAAATTGTTAGCACAATTAAATCCATTAAAAGTATTAATTTTACAAAAAGTTGCTTCTTTTGATAATAGATGATTAAAGCTTATCTTTGTAACAGCATCAACAATTTTTGCTACTTTAGTGCCAAAAATGAGCTCAACTTGGCAAAAAGAAGAATTAGTATCTTCAATCACATCATGCAACAATGCTGCCACTATAGCTTCTGTATCAAATAGATAATCGGCAGTAATTATAGCAACCTCTATTGGATGCGAGAAATAAGGTGCCCCAGATTGTCTTTTTTGATCGCCATGATACTCCATGCCATAGCAAATAGCTTTCTTTATTTCTGCTATATTTATTTTATTTTTAGTTTTAGCATTGAGTGATAGAAGCTTATTTAACAGCCTGTCAGCATAGACACAAGACTCGTCTTTTGATTGTTTATAATGTAGATCCAACATTAATCACCCTGTTATTTGCTGCCATATTTAACATTATGCCGAAAAATAACAGCATTGTCATTACCCTACGATTATTTTTACTACTAAATTATTAACCATTATTTATGTGAAATGAATTAGGCTGTAAAATCACCTATTCTGAAATGTAAGTGCACAAGTATTGACTGATAACATGCAAATACTGCATAATATTAAAAATATTACGTTTTTACAGAGTTTTTATAAGGAGATAAGCACTATGTATATATTTCTATCTAAAAAAAATTATGATTCATTATATTCGGCATATAACCACACCACTCGTACATATATAAATTCTTCTCAAATAAATCACAGTTTTTCCAAAACGCTAGACATTATACAAAAATTGGGGGCTAAAATTTATCATGTTGATCAAAATTCTTTCGCTCAAATTTCACAACTAACTGGCAAAGAAAAAGTTAAATTTCTAGAATCTCATTGCGTTAACTCAAGATAGTTAAAGTTAGCCATATTTTTTGTTTAAAACCTGATCTAAATTTTCTTTAATAAATTTATTAATACTTGAATAATGATTTTGAATAGCTGCTATGGCAATGCGTTTATGTAGTTCAGGACCTAGGCGAACATTTAAGCTACCTTTAAATGGTGTTTCTGGTTCGATTTGTTGCTCAGCACATAAATCAAGGTAATCATCAACTGCCCTCTCAAACTCCTTCTTGATTCCTTTTGCATCAGTGGCTTCATAACTTACTAGTGCTCGAATAAATTCAATTTTTCCGTAAAAAAATAAATCTTGAGCATTAAAATGTACAGAGCCATAGTAACCGTTATAGTGTATTAAATCTTTCATAATATACCCTCTTTAATTAATTTCTCCCTTTCAATCAAATTAAAACAATATACTCGCAAAATTTAGCTGACACATTGAAATATTTTCCTATAGCGTTGTTTAACAAGCGTAATTTTCTTTTGGCTGCTTCCTGTTTAATTCCTGCTGATGCAAATCCTTTATTAAACTCAACCCCGCCATAAGCACCAACTCCTAGCGCCAAACTAAATGCCTCTTGATCTGTAACTCCCAATTTTTTTTGAATAGTGTTAGCCAAACCAAGCGTGTCGTGAATAGTTTTCCTTCACCGCTTCTCCGAACTAATCTTGGATAATGTCTAAACCTCTATGTTCGACTACATTCAATAATCTTAATGCAACTCCGCTTGGAATTTTTTCACCGGTTTCCCATTTTTTTATTGTTGATGGGCTAACATTTAAAAATAACGCAAATACTGGCTGACTAATTTTCTCCTTCAGTCGAACTTTTTTTATTTGGTTTGGCGTCATTTTTCTTGCAGGCTTTAGGCAAAGCATATCAAATTCACGCATGGTTATTGTGTTCATAATTCCTGCATCATGTAAGTTTTTTGCTGTTTCATGTACTGCCTTTAAAATTTTTGAACTCATAGTTTAACCTCCATTAATTCGTGTATTAGCAAAGCTTTAGTTATCGCAAAATCAGTTAAATTTAAATAAAAGTCGGCTAATTTCTTAAAGGCCTCCTGTTCTTTTTTGCTTATATTATCCTTCTCGTTTTTATTGAATCCATATAAAAAAATAAGCCTAGCTTCTTTTTTATACGCCAATATAACCCTAGCTCCCTCACTTTTACCTTTGTTTGTTGTCTGGATCCGCTTCTTATATAATCCCCCACCTAAATGCACGTCTATTAATCCGGCTGAAATTTCCATGGTTGTTTCTTTGAGTTTGGTTCCAGCTATTTTATTTACCTTCATCCACTTATGAAACATTTTTGTTTTGCAAACTTTCAAAAAAACGATTCCTTAATAAAAAATCCCGCCCCTATATCTCTATAGTATACCCCCTGGTGGCACGCTTTGCAAGTGCGTATTGTTAAATTTCCAGGATTTAATTGTAACAATTAAAAACTTTAAATATTTGTGCTATATTAGCGGTTAATAATACTTGTTTTTTATGAGGTATATTTAATGTCAATTAAAAACACTAAGACTATTAAAAACCCGATTTTCGTTAAATCTAAAACTATCTCTCAAGATGGTGCTAACAGCAAAGTTAAACATAATACCAAATCTAGTTTGCAGCTGATCCGCACCACGGTAAGCATGGATAAAATCATGCATGGAAAAACCAAACAATTCCCCTCTAAAAATAACCTATCCATTAATGCTTTAATTAATGCAGCAATTAAACAATATATTAATAAGTAATCCGATGAAGTCAACATACCTAACAAAAATTCCTAAATTAGCCACTAGTATCAAAGATTGGTTATTTGCAGATCTTAAGCAAAGCATTGCTTTAGCGGATCAACATGATCTGTTTGGAGATTTAAATATAAGTAATTTAAAAATTACTAAACCACCAACCAATCAAATTTACCCGAATTTCATTAAAACACTAGCAAAAATATTTTTGTTACCCACCATAATTATGGCGATAGATTGTGTAACGTGTGCAATATGGATTTTTATTACTGGACACGATGTTTCTACGATCACTTGGTTGCCATTATCGTTGTTTGTAATGTTGATTGGAATATTTTTTTATGGTTTTGTAGTTGCTTTAATGTTGTCTAAAATAATATGGACATATAATCTGTTATTGCTTGCAGTTTTTCCAAACTTGAAGTATGGTAACACAATTGCTTTTATAATGCGTTCTTACTTCATGTTCAGTATTAAAATATTTTCAACGATCATATATATTTTGAGTCTAATTTCCACACTTTTTTATTATACACCAACAACATCTTTGTTTTTTATACCGATTATAATAATCACTACTATTGTAATACATTCTATCTTTCAAATGGAGTTGGAACGTGTTGGGCTGAAAACAGTTTTCAACAATCTTGTATTGCTGCTTAACAAAACATCTGACAATTAGTCACAATCAATCATCAGAATTATTTGTTACCGTTTCTTTATTGTTAGATAACTTTTTCTTAATCCACCTGTAAGATTGAACATTGTTTTCTAGTGACCTGTCAACAACGTTTCTATTATACCTTTCATCCATATCTTTTTGTCCATTATTAGATTGTTCATCTAACAATTCTTTTTGATTTAACAGATCTATTTCTGCTTCCATTAAATTATAGTTTACTAAATTTTCATTTTGCTGTTTTTCATTTCTTAATTTTTCAGGCATGTTTTTGATATCCAAATCATTATTCTTAGCTTCATTATTCACATAAGCTTTATTAAGTTTATTTTGCTTCTCAACTTTTTCATTATAATCGTTATGTTGAGTATTCTTAAGTACATTATAACCTTGGGTTAACTCTTGTTCTGATTTAAAATTATGCGTTTTAACGTAATTGATTAATGATTTTGCTCTGTCGTCTTTATATTCGTTTAAATATTCTTGTTGTTGAGCAAATAAATTGCCATCTTTTGGCTGGGCATCTAAAATTTTAGCAGCATTGGCACGCCCTATTATACCCTTTCCGCTAGATGCCGGTTGATGAGCAATATAATCTAAGGCAGACTCGGTTTCGTTAGTTCTTTGATCTAATGTTCCGCTTGTTACCATACTGGCAGCTGTAGAAAATCGTTCCGCATTTTGCGAATGTGCGTTATAGCTTTCGCGATACGTTTTTGCTTGTTCATAAGAACTATTAATGCTATCAGCTAAACCTTTTTCTGCTCCTTGGCTATCATTAAATTGTAAATTTTTAAATGCACGTGCTACTGAATCTGCATTTTCACTATAATTATGACTTTTCGCTAAATCTTGTAATTTAGAGTGATCAATATGGTTACCGGAACTTGTAGTATAATTACCATTTGCATCAACTTTAATACCCGCTGATGCAAATCCTTTATCAAAACCAACACCACCATAAGCCCCAACCCCTAGTGCTAAACTAAATGCCTCTTGATCTGTAACTCCTAATTTTTTTTGAATAGAGTTAGCCAAACCAAGTGAGTCGTGAATAGTTTTTCCTTCACTACTATTCTTGTCTATTCCATATGTTGCACCTTTAGAAACACCTTTATTTACTCTGGTTAATAAATCAACCGCCTCTCTTTGGGTCGAACTAATACTATTAGCGTATTCATGACCATCACTTTTTGCTAACGATTGTTCTTTTGATGCATTTTCGTTTAATTGTTGTGCCACATGAGAACCACTTGCAATTGAGGTGCTAAAGGTAGAACTGGTTTTGCCTTCCCCGCCTTGATAAATAGTATTGTCGGCATTATTAGTAATAATAAATCCATTTTCCGAGTTGCGCATGAACTGACCGGATTGATGCATACTATTACGATCAATTTTAAAGCCTGATTGTTGATGGACGCTTGATGTATCGTATTGAACGTTACCAAGGCTCAAATTACCAGACACTAGTTCACTTGCAGTATTACTTGTGATCCCTTGGATACTAGAAGCCAAATAACCTGACAAATTGGATAGTCCGCTTAAAGTACCGGTTACCACGACCCTTGATAATACCGGCACGCTTAACGATAACCAACCGGTAATTGCTTGCATGTTTTCGTTCACTTCAGACATTGCTAAAGAGTTAATTTGGTTAAGTCCATTGCCATCTAGTATTCCTGCTGTTTTATGTTGCGCCCAAATAGTACATAACAAATTTAATACCGCAAATAATATTGGCCAAGATTGGATCCACATTAATTCCCTAAAATACATACCAACGAGTACATAACCACCAGGCAATGGTGCTAAGATCCACACAAAAATAAACGAAGCATAAAGGATACATTCGAATACAGTTTTTAACATTGGTAAAAAATCTGCCGCCATAACACCTGCCGCTTCCATGGCACTACGTTGTTGTAAATTAGCTTTGGCATTCGCATAGGCTTGCCCATATTCTGCCATTTTAGAGTGGCCGGCACTGCGCAGCGCACCTAGCATCATTTCTTGTTGTAATAATTTAGTGGAATTTTGAGAAATACTGGTTAATAGTTTATAGGATTGTGGCAAACTAGCTAGAAAAGTGTTTTTAGCTAAAATCGCTTCCGGTGATCCTGGTTCAATAGACGATTTTTTATTAGCAAAAAACAATTGTCCATATTTTTGGGCAGCTACATCCACTTGCTTTGTCCACCCAGCTTGTAATAATTGAACGCCTTTAGCGCAAGTTACAATTTCATTCAGCTTAGGGTTAGCATCTTGATCTTTATATAAAAACCCTAAAATTTTTGAAGGCTTTGCAGACACCAGCTCCCAAATATCATCAGTGGTTTTTAAATCTTTTAATGAGTACTTAGCTCCAATCATTGCATCATATACCACGCATTGCTGAATAAAACGCTCCATATTGGAATTAAAAGTTGGATCGATTATTTTAAATTCACGGGCTTTAGCTAATAAACGAGACGCAAAAATACTTCCATGTTGATTGTAAGGCAGGTAATCCGGCAATCTAAACACCGACTCCATTTTTTTAGTAAAAGCATGAGAAAAGTTACTGATTGTGCTGGACGTTATAGCTAACGCTAATGGTACATTATCCACTTTATAAGTTTTAATTGGCAGAATTTCATCTTTAATAATTAAACTAGATCTTGGTCCAAACAATAAAGTAGTGGTTAATAAAAACCAACCGAACCACATCATTCCCACTTGAATAGAGCTGCGCATATACATCAGCGTTGAGCTCCAGAGCACTCCAACCACTCCGGTTAAATGTAACAAACTATTGGCAAATCCTTTATCTAAAGATAAGACCATCGCAATTCCATTAAAAATATAATGTAATGCTTCGCCCCCACCATAAGTGATAATTATATTTTCTGCTGCCATTATTCCACCGTACTAAAAAACACCCCATTTAATTGTTTTTCAATGAGCCCGCTACGCTCAATGACCGCAAGTGTTGTATTTAAATATTGATAAAGTCCTTGCCGCTTTTGATAAATTAATTGTTTAGATTGACGTAAACCATTAATAAATGTTTTAAGATCTTGTTCGTTCATTTGTACGCTGCGTAAATTTTGCAAACTGTCTGTTACTACGTCTATAATTCTCTCCAAATAACTAAATAACAAATCATAAGCAATAATTTCACTCAATTCTGTTGCAACAATTGGAGCATTATCTTGGGTAAATGCGGATTGAATAGCTATGATCTTTAAAATAGGAATTTTAGTAGAATTAACGAGACCAATTTCTTGAGGAGTAACTTCTTTGGATTCATCAGTTAATTTAGTAGCAATACTCCTAACCAATTCATCAACTCGGTATAATAAAGAATTTCCTAATTTAATCTCGATTTCTTTCAAGGTTGGGTTTAAACATTGATCTTCTTCATGTCGATCACAACGATAAATTGTTAATTTACCGCCTTCAACTATTGCTTTTAATGTTTCTTGCTTGGTAATTAAAGCCTCTAAATATCGTGGTTTTGGCGTAGCGTTAATCCCATCACCTTCCATTTTACGAATTATTGTACCGGATAAAGACATAAATAGTTCCGCTAAATTATTATCGTTAGTAAAAAAGCTGTTTTTTTTAAGTGCTTTCCAGGTTAAATTATATTGTTCACCTAGTTGATCGGCAAATCCTGGCGTAGCATTTTTTTGTTTATTGATTTCAGTGTGTCTGCCTCCGGAACCACAACCTTGTCTAGCTGCTGCAAAATCATTAAAGGTGTTGTTAGCCAAACCAATATCTTGACATAATGCTCGATTGGACGCTTCAGTTTTTGGCCAAACACTACCTACGAGACTTGCCGCTGCGTTACAAGAATTAATGTTCATATTGTTTACTTCTTGAGCCATAGACATTAAATGATCAATAGCACTTTTAATTTGTGGAGATACGGTTTGTAGGGCAATAGCAATTCCCATACCCATAGATTTACTACCAATATCATTTATTAATTTTACAAACGCATCAGCATCTATAAAACCAAAACCTCCTGAATGTAAATCGATACTTCCGCAACCTAGTTTCATCGAAGGATTCTGCAAACTAAGTAGATTATAGTTTTCCACCGGGTGCCTCGCAATTAAACTACCTCCAGTATAATAACCGCCACTTTGATCTCTAAACGCCGTGCCACGACTCACATTAGCATCATAACCATTAGCTACAAAAAGTTTATTTAAATCATCGCTCATGCCAGCAAAACTAACATTAGTTATTAACAAACTTATAACGATGCTTGTTGTGATTTTTTTAAACATTATTGCTTGCCCCCTAAATTCAACACTAAGCTAATGCGATCAATTAATTCTTGCTCAGAAATCAGCCCAAAAGTAATTGGGATCATTTGACCAGACTTAGGATTAGTAAGCATTAAAGCCGGAACTGCATAAATATTTAACCGCTCAGATATACCGTTATTAGTTTTAGCGTTGGGGTATTCCGGAATGCTTTTGCCATCTAAAGTAATTGCTAACACTTCTAAGCCATATTGTTTCGCAAAGTTGTTAACTGTTTTAGCAAACTCATGACAATAACTACATTGACTTTTAAAAAAGAATAACAATCCATAGTCTTTAGCTACTTCTTTCATTTTATTACTAATATATTCTTGATGTTCATTCAAATAAATTTGTCTACCTAAGTGCGATATTGGTTGTTTAACAGTAGGATCTAATTCTGGATAATACATTAAAGTACGTTTCCAAGTATTAGCAAAAGAGCTGGCGTTCCTAAACAATTGTTGCTGCATTTTTAAATATGAAGCAACATTAGGAATGGTTGGCGCGACTAATGCTTGTTTTAAATTGAAATCTAATTGCTGTTGATAGTTTTCAATAACTGCAACCGGATCGGTTGGTTCTTGAGTAACATGATTGTCATTATCTAATTGTTGATTTGCTTTTGCTCGCAATAATTCTTCATACCAAAACCAGCCTTCAGCTTTTTTATGATAAAATTGATCTATAGCATAAGAGTTGCTTATATAAAAAATCAAAGTAATTAATAGCAATCTAAGCATCTCTGCGATCCTCTTGTTTAACTGTGCCACTTTCTAGCAAATTAAATTTATCTTTAATTTGTAAATTTAGTTTGTTGGTGTCAATAGGTTTTACTTTTTGCACAATATCTGCAAATAATTCACTGAAATTCATTTGTTCAAAATTCAACCTGGAGAGTTCATCAACCGTTAACCCCCTGCAATCTGGAGATTCAGCACTTCCCCACCCAATACCTAATTGCCCTCTACCTTGCTCGTGTAAAATTCTTGCAAGTTTTGATGTAAAACAACAAAAAGATGTTTTCTTTTTAGGAATAACCAATAGTGCTTTTTCTGTATTATACTCACCAACTTCATGGCATAAATTTTTGTAGCGTTTTTCAGCCAGCAATTGTTCTTCTTCATTGCAGCTAGTTAATTTAAAGTCTGTTCCCCAACCTCTTAACTTTTCACAACAATCTTTAACTCCCCAACCTGTTTTACGACATTGATTGTTTTGTCCTCTAAATAAATTGTTAATTCCACCCTGTATTTCTTTATGTAGTTCACCAAAAACACTTAACTCTGCAATACTAGATGCAAATTCATTATTGTTTTCATATGGTAAACCACCACATTCACCATTGATCCCAAACCATTTAGCATTGTTTATATCTTTAACTTCTTCGATGGTTTTGTCTGGACATTCTAAACGTTGCTTCCAAATATAACATTTGCCATTCACTTCAAATTTACACTCACTTCCAACATGCTTACAGCCTTGTTTTAAATATGGGCCACAATTATTTAAGCATGGATACTGGCAACCATAGGTGTCTTGGTATTTCCAGCATTCTCTAGTAATAGTTTCGCCTTCAATGGTTTTAGGCTCTTTATCCAGACATTCAGTTTTAATTAATTTACATTCGTTTTTTTTAATTCTTGCTTCTAAATGCTGACAATCAGACACCCAGATTGAATCTTCTGTCTCTAACACCTTCCTTGGATGTACAATTGTAGCATGAGCATATACTACCCCATTACCATGATATGTAACGCTTGCTGGACGATATTGATCTCCAATAAAAATTTCAGAATAACCACGTCTTTCATTTCGACGATGAAAACAGCCAAGATGATTTGATATGTTTTCAGTTTTTTCTTCAACAACAGTTATTTTTGGTAACCTTAAGTATCTAATGCACTGAAACTTTTCGGCATTCCTTGATGCTTCGCATTCAACGTTCGTAACTTTGTTGGTTTTTTCTACAAAAGCTTTACCTTTAATCGCCAGGATTTCTTGAGCACGACTTTCTAATAATAAACCTCGTTTAATTAATGGACTTTCTACTAATTGTTGCACTCTTGGTCTCTTATTATTCGTATTAATTAAAGTTTGAGCAACATTTTCTGTAACTAAACCTTGGGTAGCAGCTGTATTCAACTCTTTATCTTTTAAAGTAGTATTGCGTTGCCAAGCAGCATGTTTTTCAGATTCTTTTATGTAAGCAGGAGCCGGATGATTTTGCCGAGCTTGATTTGGTTGTGGCACATTTGATTTCAATTTTTCTGCCAACTTTTTACCCTCTTGATAATCTTTTTCTGGTGCACCATAAGCATTACTTAAAATTACCAAGCCAAATAAAATTATTTTAATATTATTTGGCTGCATAGAGATCGCCTTGCCGCTTGATAATATTGATGGCTTCGCTCCAACTAATATTGCCAGACAATTTATCGTAATGATTATCGCTATCCGCTATCACAAAAGTTGGCACTTGTTTAATTTCATATTTGTTAAATAATTCTGGATCGACAATAACACCATACTTAGAGATAGTTATTAAATCTTGCAATACCTTAGTGGTGGTTTTATGGCTATCATTCACAAAACCACGCAATACCACCTGGGCATTTAATTCTCGGCTTTGCTCTAATAGTTGTGCTAAACTTTGTTTTGGCATGGATAGTGATATAAATACATAATGTTCATGGGTAGCACTAGCTACGTTTATGCCTATTAAAAGGTTTACAATTAATAATATTTTTATTAATTTACTACAGTGCACAACAATTCCTTTTTTGAAATATAACAAAGGCAAAATCTTCACCATTTACCGGAAACTCTCGTCCGGATTCTAGTAAAACACTGCTTCGACCAAACGAATGACAGCCTAACGCTTTATTCGTCGCAGGAACTGGAAAACTAAGCTGTAGTCGATATTGAGATTTTTTTACAATTGGCATTGGATATTTGCCACATAATGCCTCTTCGCCGGACGTGCCCCACAACATCATTTGCCGATGTAATTTAGCAATAATTTTTTCAGTAATTAATAAACTAGATCCTACCCCACCGAAGTGATGCTCAATAGTCCCGCTAAACGGATAAACGCCACCCTGACATCCAGCACACCAAAACATTGGATCGAGTGGTAAACTTGCACTACTTGCAACACAATCAGCAGCGCAAGCCGCTTGTGCTATTGGATTTGCAAATAACACGCTTTCCGGATTTAGAAAAAATCCTAATTCATCATCATTCCAAGTGGGATCTAGTTCGCTAAACCATGCTATATCAATACTTGATTTATCTAAACAAAGAAAATCAACTAGCACCTCTAACCAATGCATAACTGGCCAAATATACCAATGAACATGATAAAAGGCGTGCTCAAGACCATTGCGAGCTTTGGTTGTCGATGAGTGTACTCCTTTAGTTGGTAAATTTACGCCTAATTTAACTCCGCCCATGCTTACCATACAAAATGGCTCACGGGTAACATCTACAATTCTTGCAGGTTCCCAAAACCCTACGGGGATCCCAGGAGTTGGGACTGGCACACCGCCAATATTTTTAGGACAAATACAGGGAATAGTTGAAGGATTATCAGTATCTGGTAACCCTCTGGAGCTTACTTTCATGGAACCAATGGAGATCGGGAATATACAAGACCAACAAATATCAGTCATAGGATTAATAAATTTGCCATGACACTTGCCTGCCCAACTGTTGTTGCAAGCCAAATATAAAATGCAAAACACTAACCATTTATGCATCTACTCCTCCAACGCCACTTCAGTAATAGTTATTTGTTTTTGCTGTAAATTAATAATTGCCGGCAAAGCTTTAATTGCAAGTTTTTTTATAATTCTCGCTTGATTATCAAAATAAATCGGCACCTTTAACTCTTCCATTAGTTTAATTGCGGAGCCTTTAACTAAAATTAATTTACCGGAATTAACTCCTTGCTTTTTAATCCAATCAATTTGTTTAGTGTCATTACCATCAAACAAAATCCAACGACGGCGAGTTTCGATTATAGAATCAAATGGATTAACTTTAGTAAAGGCTTTATAAAAAATTCTACCATTATGATCTCTTAAATCAGTTGGCCAATAAAAGCTTGGATCATAATTGTAACTACGAGTTTTTTGGCAAGTTGGCAAATTAATGCCTATTGGATTATGTAAAGAGTTATAGGTTTTTTTTAATAATTTTTGCTGCTCTGCCATTAACTCTCCATTTAATTCCATATTCGCTAATTTTGTTTTAATAACTTCCAACAAATCGCGCTCTTTAATAATAAAAATTTGTCCATGCACCCCTAAATCTTTAGCTATCGCTGCAATGCTAAATAGGATCATAACTATAGTTAACCAAACGTTTACCATAATGGTTTAACTTTACCGATTATTTTGTTAACGTTTACTAATCCAAACTCCATATAGCGAGAATCAAACGAATCGGTATGAGTTGCATAAACAAAGATCCAACCAGCTGGAATTATTTGACTGTTAATTGGAGTTAACGGCTGATCACCATTAGTGTGAGCCCTTATTTTACCAACCAAATGATCATTGATCCACATTTGCTCATTTATGATCTTAATGCGATCACCGAATACACCACCTACAATTTTAATAAACCTAGTATCGTGAACATATTTAGTATCATGCTCATAAATTGCAACTAATTGGTTTTTTTGTGGGGTAAAATTTCGATTTTTAATTAACCAATATACTTTGTAAGGTAAACTGTCACTTGCTGCATATAATATGCCACTTTTAGACCATAAAAGTATCACAATAACAAGTAACAATGCTTTACCAACATGGGTTAATCTGAGTAATACATTACTCCTCACTTAATTGCTCCAAGGCGTCACTTAATTCTATGCCTTCGTTCTCCAAATTTTTGATCTTAGTAAATTCGTTAGCATCAGTTGTATACAATAACTGAGAATATTTATCTAAAATTAATCTACCAACAGCAAACCCACGTGGACCGTGAATAAAACATTCAGCATATTTACCTTTAACTGTGTGAAGATTTTTTAATAATTTTTCCATAAACAAAGGCATGTCACCTATTCTTTTAGAGTTTTTTAGATGTGAAATTGATGATCCCTTTTGCTCCAACAGTACCATCCAATCTGAATTTTCAAATGCAGCTTGTGCCCCAGGGTTGGCGTAAAAATCATTGACAGATTGAGTGCCAACAATTAAAGCTCCACGGTATTTACGTAATCTACGAGCCGCTGTTTCAATAAAAAGTCCTGATTGACCACCACGTAATAAATCCCAAGCTTCATCTATTACTAATTGCGCTTTAGTTGTGCGATCACCCATATAAACAGCATTCGTCACTTGTAATACCATAATTTGAACCATTACCGCTTGCAAATCATGACGTTCCTTTAATTCTTCCATTTCTAAAACCACCATTTTGGCACTTAGATCTACGTTGCAAACTCCATTAAAAAAGCTGCTATACGCTCCGTTTTTAGTATACGGGTATAACATAATACTAAGGTCGCGAGCTCTTACATCATTCATAGATCCAAGCGTAGTTGCCACATCATCCATGGTTGCCAAGTTACTACGCTCTTTCCAAACTATTTGAATTGCTTGCTCAATTAACGAATTTTCCAAATCATTAGTGCCTTGCAATGGTGCTGCCATTAAAGAAACAATTGGTTTAATCATAGATAAGGCTAACAACGTTTCATTAGGATCATCTGTAGGAATATGCGTAAATGGATTAACGCAAATTTGTGCTTTGGTTGTAAACTCAATATAACTTCCACCTAATCGTTTAGCTAACCGTTCAAAACTGTGCCCTACATCTAATACAAATACCCTGCCTCCCAAACTTAAATTGCTTTTAACTAATTCTTGCATAAAAACAGATTTGCCAGATCCTGATTTACCAGCAACCGACACATTGTAATTCCCACCAAGATTGTCAAAACAATCAAAATAAAATATTTGACCACGAACACCTGCCAATAACATGCCAGGAGTGTTAGTACCTAACCATTCACCTTGAATTGGCAATACATTAACCGGCTCATGTGATAATGTGGTTTTTAATTTGCCAAATTGTTTTTGATCGTGATTGGCTCCTTCTCCCCACATCAAAGGCATGCAAGAAATAAAACTTGGTAGTACCGTAAATTTTTCTGCTGCAATAATCCAGCCACACCCTTGAAATAAACTTTTTAAGCGACTTTCTGCAATTTCAATTTCACGAGGTTTAGAAAATAATAAAATTTTAAATTGGCTACGGACTAATCGTTCACCATTATCAAATTGTTGTCTACAGTATGACCATTCCTTAGCCTCTTTTACGATTGATGGGATCCATTTACCAATTACTGAATTTGCTTGTTTTTCAATGTTGGCACATTTGGCTAACATTTTAGATTTCAAAGTTTTCTCATCAGGAATATGTACTCCATAATGCAGTACAAATGGAGTAACAACTTGTGTACCACCCTGTAAAAATTCCCCAACAAAATGACTCATTTCGCTAAGCATCCAACTGTTTGGGTAGGTTTTAACTCCATACACTTTAACAACATGCGGCTCATCGGTTGTAAAAACAAGCTCACTAGTTGTGACTTGCAATTCGGTATTAAAATCTAATAATTGCTGGCTAATTGGATCAGATGGATTGTAGTTAAACTTTCTATAATCAACCTCTGATGTTGGGTTAAACAGCGGATGTAGCTGTTTAATTAGATCTGCTGCATATACATTTTGACATTGCATATCAAGGCTATTAAATAATGTGGTTACTCGCAACCTTAAGGCACTAAGTTCATGAAGTTGTACTGGATTTAAATTGCTTCCAGGAATTGATATAGAAATAAATAATAAAAAATTTCTAACAACCAGCTCGGAAGTTGCAGATGGCATGGCAAGCTTAGCAAAATATTTTACTCTTTTAGCAGCCAATTTTTGAAATATACTAGCACTATTAGAGCGTGCTTGTTGCCAATTACTTAAAATCTCTCCAACTTTTGGGCTAGCAATTAACATAAATTGAATGCTAGAACCAAGCGGCAACTCATTTTTAAAAAGCGCATGTAATTTTTGCTCCATAGCTTCATCACAACCTAAGACTGGTAGTGCTTGTAACACAAAGCCACTGCTATTTTTATTAATAAATATTCCATCTTCTTCAGCAATATATGGTAAAAAATCTGCCAGTGAATGTTTGGCTAATAAATTATTTATGATTTTAAGATCTTGCTGCATCATGATTGTCTGCTCTCCCAGTGGCTTTTTTCAACTACTTTGTTGATATACTGCTCTTCTCGGTAACAATCAGCACCATCCATAAACCCATTTAACCAAATACGTAAAGTCTTTTCCGGAACTCTAACTAATGGTGAACCTGAATTTAATTTATTATTATGAACCACTAATGCCACTGGTTTTTGTAAAGTTACAGGTGTCCTACTGTATTGTTTTTTAGAGACTCCATTTAAACTCCCATGATCTACTTGTTCGTTAACGTAGCTTACCGATTTACATTGAATACCACTTCCGGCTGGACAACTAAACTGATTTTTATAGGGAGCACAACCAGTCATAAACCATAAACAATTAATTCCAACTATTAAATATTTAATCATGATTTTTATTCCTTCAATAAGCATTCTGGTAAAGTTTTTTAGCTGTTAGTTGCAAAACAGATCCTTTTTGCAATAATAAAGCCATCCAATCTGAGCGTTCAATCTTAGAATAAAAATCATTAGCTGATTGGGTGCTAACAATTAATGCACCATTATACTGACGTAATCTGCGAGCTGCGGTTTCAACAAACAATTCTGATTTACTACCGCGTAATAAACTTCCAGCTTCGTCGATAACAAGTTGTACTCTAGTAGCCTGATCTCCCATATACACAGCGTTTATAACTTGCAGAATCATAATTTGCACTATCACTGCCTGTAAATCATGCCGTTCTCTCAATTCTTCCATCTCTAAAACTACCATGCTGGCGGATAAATCTACATTGCAAGTGCCATTAAAAAAATTACCATAAGCACCTTGTTTGGTATATGGATATAACGAGGCACTAAGATCGCGCGCCGTTTGATCATCAATTAAGGACAATTCTATTGCGACATCATCAATGGTTGCTTGATTGCTATGTTTAGCCCAAACATTTCGGATGGATATTTCAATCAAGGCATTTTCTAAATCATTGGTTCCACAAAGCGGAGCTGCCATTAACGCTATAATCATAGTTAAAGCTAACAAGGTTTCGTCTGGCGAATCAATTGGTACATGGGTGAATGGGTTAACGCAAATTTGAGAGTTCATGGTAAATTCAACATAAGAACCACCAAACAATTTAACTAAATGCTCAAAACTGTGTCCAACATCTATTATAAACGTTTTGCCCCCACAAGATAAATTGTTGTTAATTAATTGTTGTATAAAAAATGTTTTGCCAGAACCAGATCTACCAGTTACCGTAATATGCATATTATTACTTCGGTTGAAAACATCATTTGCATTTAAATAGTTCATTGCTTATTTCTCCAATAATCGTTAGCTTGTTGTAAAGCATTATTAGTAACTTCCCAATTTGCCTGTTCTTGAGCTGCCTCTACTCTTGAATCATTTCTCGCTTTAGCAATTGCTTGTTTTACCATGGTGCCACCAAAATCAACCCCCTCACTGAAAATCACATCTACTATTTGACCAGCATCGACTTGAATGATCGGTTGCAACTGTTCAGCTTTATTAATGTAATACTCAGATACCCGATCTAAGGCACGTGATGATCCTTCTGCCATGCCTGATTTAAATAATTTGTCGGCTGATTGCGGTTTATTGTTGCCAAACAAACTCATAGGTGAACTAAGGTTTTGTCTGTTTAATGGTGACAATACATTGCCTACCCCACTAAAAATACTACCCCATAAACTTCTAGCTAAAAATGCAGCGTCTTTAGAAACCACCGTACCGCGAATACCTTCTTTACCATCAGGACCTGCGATAAATCCTGCAACCTGCGTTTCAATAATTTCACCAGTCGCTCGTTCTACACAAGTTAGTTTCTCTAAACGAGCATGGACTCGCTCGCTTGCTAAATTACCATATGAGCCGGTTGTCATATGACAGTCTTTTACATCACTGGTAAAACCGCGCGGTAAAGTACCAAAATCTACAATTCGTAATAACATAGGGGTGGGATTTCCTTGCGATGAAATAGCCGTTAACGCATCAACGCCAGATAATAATACGGCTTTAGCAAAACTGCCGGCAGGGATCGTATTTTCGGTGGTTTTAAGTTCTCGTTTATTAGTGGCGGTTAAATTAAGCCTAACTCGCATAATTTGAGGGGGTGCTGCTACATTAAACTCATTTACTGCTTGAGTAAAAGACGCTTGCGGTAATTGCTGCTGTTCGCGGAGATCTGCTAATTCTTTAGCCATGTCGTCCATTAAACTAGATTTTGTAGCCTCGCTTTGCTGCTCTTGTTCAAATTTTTGTTTTAACTCAGTCATGTTTTGGGTTAGCTGTTGCTGAGCGTCTTGCATTTGGTCGCGCCATACTTCTTCGGGCGTTATGCGTTTGCCGGCAGTTACAATGTTTAGCTCTCGAGGCGCGGCAGCCACTTCTTTAACCTTGGAATTTTTATTTAACGAAAAGATGCTTAACAATACGATGCCTAATGTTGCCACCACTAAATAAACCGCTATTAATTGCTGTTTATATTTGATTAGCTGCACTGTGTTAAATTTTAAGAACGACATTTATATAGCTCCAGTTTTAACAATAAATAATTTTACCGACACTTTTATTGGTAGCTCTTTTGTTTCTAATGCAATTGCTAAAATGGTTGGTTCCAACAAAAAATCTTTTTCATTAACAATTAATGGTTGAGCAGTTAGATTAGTAAGAGTATAAATTTCACCAACAAGATCTGAACCAAGATATTTAGCAATTAACTGCACTTTCAAATCTTTACGATTTTTGATGGTTGTTTGTGCATATTCGGTTGTGAAACCTTTTTGACTTTTACCACCAGCCATCGCTATCATCAACTCAATCACTTGGTTTTGATTGGAACTCGTATGTTGAATTTGGGAACCAGTCTTCCTTAAAGCGTTTAGTTTTAATAAAATTGTTTGCGGTGTTATTTGACTGCTGGTTAATTCCAAATCAATGGTATGGCCTTTTTCGGTTAAAAGATTTAAGTACATTTGTCCGGTACTATTTGGTGTTACAAAAATTTGTCCAGTTTGTTCTTCGGTTTCTATAGTAAACTTACCTGCCACACCAAATGCCTGCATAATTCGATCATTATCAATAACAATTCGATTTAACTCATTAACTCCCACTTCAGCATTTACTTTTTGATTTTCTAACACTGATTTAGTTTGAAGTGCTGAACAAATGCTAGGGATAATTATTATTAATAATTTGATCCAATGTTTAATGTACATAATCTTTACTCGCTATTAATTTGTTTAGTCGTTTGATCAACAATGCTGGAAAATATTCCTGGAGAAACTAAAGTTATAATGGCCAACTCGCGAAACCCAAGTAACATGGATTTAGATTTGGCTGTTTCATTCCCAACAGTACTTAAAGTAATAACTACCAAACCAATTCCAATAAGTATCGACTTGTACTTGGTTGATTGCTCAGTTTTAAATTTTAATAATAACATTCATCTCTTCCCTTGTTTGACTAATAGTAACCCATTAAGAACGCGCATAATCTTCACTTGCTATTAACTTAAAACTCTCAATCAACAATCTACCGTGCTGATATTTAAATTGTAATTGGTAGCTGTCTTTGGTTTGTTTGATTTGTTTGCCGGCAATAAAGCTGGTAAAGATCCCAATTGTTGTCGTCGTTTTATTGGCTTCATCTACTATAATGTGCATTGGTTTAATGTTGGTAGCCAAGTATTCTTTTCTGTACCTTTCTTCTTCTTCAATGAAACGTTTTTTCAACTCCCTATAAAACTCAGGCACCACGTGTTTCAGGATCACATCTCGTTGATAAGCAATGGAATCAGCGGTTAAATTTAATAGGTTTTCAACAAAGAATAATGACATTTGTTCCAAGTATTCTTTAGAAACATTAGCTTGATCTAACCAAAAGCTTTGTTGTTGGTAAGCAGGGACAATAACAATCCTTTCTTTGTTGTTGCACATTTTAAGAGTTAATAACAAATTACCAACTCCCATCACCATAGCCGCCATAACTGCAATATTTCGTTCCTTTAATGCCAGCATTATATGGTTTTTAAAAATACTCAGCTTCATCCTAGAAACTCCCGAACGTAAGAAGGAATATATAAACGATATGCTTTAGTGCTAGTTGGTAAATACCAATAAAACATTTGGGTTATATTGCAGTCCTGATTGAATTTTTTAATTTTATTTAAAGCAACGGCTAATAAAATTCCAACTATTACACCGCATAAGGGTTTATTCATGAGTCCGCCCAACAAAAATGATCCCAGCAATGTTACAGCTTCATCCAGGGTAAAATATAAAAACCTTACCGGTTGATCTAAATGATTTAATAAAACGTGCTTTGGCTCCATAGGACTAATTACAGAATTATAGGGAAAGCTAATTTAAAGTAATCAAGCAACATCCCGGAACCAACCCCGGCCCCGCCACAAATGGCAAGCGGAGTCAAACTTTGGGTCATAAAGCTACGACAAAATCCTACTACCACTCCAACTACCGAAGAAATTGGTACTAAATTATTTTTAATGTGACCAACAAATTTGGTGGTGTGGGTAGTAAGATCAGATCCAGCGTCAGCTCCTTGAACTGCAACTATTGCAGAACAAATGCTGGGCAATATTAATATTATTAATCCCAAATAACGATAAAGCTGTTTCTCTGGTTTTGATGCTTGATTAGGTTTTAAAATTCGACCTCGACTAGTACTCCACGACATAAAAACTCCTTAAAATTACAAAATAAAAATTAGTCCTCACTTCTCCAAATTTACAGCATAACTAAGTTTTTTATTTTTTATAAGGTTTTATGTAGCTGGTTGTCTTTTTAAAAATAAAACAATTTGTTTAAAAAGTCAACAATTAAGTGTTGGTATCAAAAAGATGGTGTTTTTTGGTACCATTTGGATTTTTTATAGGCGTTTGTATCCTATAGTAACTTAGTGTGAAATAGGTGCATTTACTCGATACTTGGGGATTAATAAAATGGATATACAGCGTGAAGATAAAGAACTAGAGCTATTGGAACAAACTATAGTTCACAATCTTTTGTACCTATTAAAAACAAAAAGGCTCTCGATAAGTGATTTTGCTCGCCAAATTAATGTGCCAAGAGGAACAATTAATAATATAATCAATAAAAAAGTACTTGCTCCAACTATACCATTGATCCATAAAATGGCTAATTTTTTTGAGATTACTATAGATCAGCTAGTTAAACATAAACTGTCGGATCAATCTTATTTTTATATTGCTAGCAATGGCGCATCATCTAATGGTTGCCTTTCTAGAGTTCCGATCTTAAACTGGCATGACGCTCATCAAACCATACCCCACGTCACGGTTACAGACAAGCGTTTCGAATTTAAAGATTGGCTTGATTTAGGGGACTTGATTTCGAGCAACAGTGTTTTATTTGCTATGCGTTCAAAATCTAGTTATGAACCAAAATTTCCTGCTAATGCTTTTTTAATATTCGATAGTAAGGTTACACCAGCAGATAATCACTACGTTTTAGTGAACGATCAAAACAAAATAAAAATTTCGTTAATGCAGTATTTTTATGATGGGAACAGTGAATATATTTGTTCGCTTAACGAAGATCAAAAAAACATTTTTGATCCGAAACATACGACATTTCTAGGCGTATTATCTTTTGTTAAACTTGAATTAAATTAAAAGTTTGGTTTTTATATAATATTGTAGCTTTTTTTGTTGACCATAAAGGATATAAGCTGATTTTACTCAATTGCCAACTTGTTAATATTTTTGTAATCAAACTCAAGCTCTTTCTTTAAATTAACTAATTCTGTTGGCATTTTACTAGGCCAGATGTTTTCTTTAAAGTGTAACCGTAAAACAGCCGCCTTGGCCGATGAAAGTTTAGTTTTTTTTACGTCTTCAGGAAGAAGCGTATCTTTGTATTGTTCAGTAAGCGACGCCTCCCATAAAGTATATTCTGTAAACATGCACTCTTCTTCCGTCTTCTTTATCTTATCAATTCTATTTTTTTTCTGCTCTGTTAATTGATTAAGTGCTATTTCGCTTGGGGACATATAGTTTTTTTCTATCCACGCCTCACCTTTTCTAAGAACCCCCATAAAAACCAAAAGTGGGTTTGCATATTTTTTAATTTGGTTGTTATGGTTAAATCCAAAAGAAAATTGATTAATTGATTCTTGTACTATTTGTGGAGTGTTATATTTTTTCAATTGAAGTAAATGTTTTTCACTAAACCCTATTTCCTTTAATGGGCTGATGTCTATTTCTTTCCACCCACCTTGCTCTGAAAGGTTATTTAAATCATGATCGATCTTAAGGTGTTTGGACTCGTTAAGCCCACCATCTCTATGTGATAAAATATAATTTTTTATTTTATCTGAAACAAGCATGAACCTAGATTTACCACCAGCTCCTTCTTTGCCTTTTTGTCTTATTATTAATTTTTTTTGTTTTTCTAACCTATATATAGCTGTGTATACTGTTTTTTCATTAAGATTTGTTTTTTTAGCAAGATGAGGTAGCTTTATATATCCAGTAGATAATGTTCCGGTTTCTAAACATTTTTCCGCAAAGTACAACAGAACCTTCCATTGTCCACCGTTAGCGTCAAAAACATCTTGGACAAGATCTTTTTGATTATATTCTATATCATCGCCTGGCAGCTTTGTATAGGTAGCTGTTTTTTCTGAAATTAAATTTATTTCTTCTTTTTTCCCGTCTATGTGAGGCGTTTTATAAAAAACAGTTTTTTGCTTTTCGATTAGTTTTTCTTTTGGAAGCAATAAAACATCGTCGGTTTTTTCTTGTTCTGTTTTTAAAATTTCATTATTAATTTCTGTATTTATTGCTTTAAAAAACGATGGGGCAACTCTTTCAATAGCATTGCTTTCTGTTGGTGATTCCCAAAAGTTAAACTTTCTATATGTTTTTTTGCTCATATGTATTAATAAACTCTTTTAATTTAACACTAATGTTGCCTCGGTTGATTCGGTCGACTCGATTTTGAGAATTTTTTCCTCTTCAGACATAATTTCTAAAATTTCTCGTGTTATAACGTCAATGTCTTCTTGGGCGCCGGTTTGCTCTAACGTATCATAAATTGAAACTCCTTCTGCGTGAGAATTTGGAAATGTTTGACTCAATCTTACGTGTGTACTAAATGTACACTTCCTATATTGTGGATGTTCTAGTAAATGAGCAAAAGTATCTCTTGACAGCCTGGTCCTTGAATCGAATTTGTTCTGAATAATTTTAATGTTTATTTTTTTTCCATACTCTTCTTCTAGTTTTGATAACTCAGAGAAAGAAAGAGCTAAACCAGAAATTCCACCAACCTCTGGAGAAACGGGGGCAACCACAATGTCTGATGCTAATGTTACGGCTGCTACAGACGGTCCTAATGCTGGAGGACAATCAATAACAATCAAATCATACAGCTTTTTTAGTGGAGCTAAAATTTTTCCATAGAGGGTATCTAAATTTTTTTTATTTAACAGCAAAAAGCTATCTATAACTGCATTTTCAATTCTGCTTGGAAATAAATGTATACCTTCTGATATTTTTATGATTCCTTCAGTAATTTGTGCTTCTTTGTTCAAAACATCAATCATGACTGGATTTTCGTTTGTAATTCTCTTAATTCCAAATGTTGTAGTTAAGTTTGACTGCTGATCCAGATCTACGCATAATACTCTCGCCCCCAACAAGCTTGCTCTAGCTGCACAAGCACTAGCTAGTGCTGTTTTTCCTGTTCCACCCTTTACTATCTGGAAGGAAATTATTTTTGGCTTAAAGTTAAAGTTAAATATTGCTTTAGCGTTGTCATGGGTAAAAAAATGCTTGTTTCCTGATAACTTGATAGGAATATCATGTTTTTTTATTTTTTTATGTAAGCTTTGAATAGTAATTCCTAAGACTTTAGCTGCATCCTTGATAGATATTTTTGGTTCCATGGCGCCCTCGGTTTAAGATAAATTAAAATTTTAATATAAATCATAACCCACACCCAGTCAAGGTGTGTTTTGATTGCGAAACGCTTTCTGGTAAAAATTCATATCTAAAATTGAGGTTGACGCAATATACTATGCGTTTCATGTTGTTACAGCATAAACCGGGATGTCATCCTAGAATAGTAGTAATATTTTATAAAAATACTACTACTATTACCCAGTTTTGAAGATGGTTTTGAGTATAGTTTTGAATATAGTTTTCAAGAAAAGACTATTATTTTTATTGTCTATTTATTCGTCAACGTTGGCGTTTGAGTTAAATTTCAAAATGATGCCAACATGCCTTTATAATGAATATGATTTTGAGTTGAGTTTTGAAGATAGTTTTGAGGTTAGTTTGAAGTAAGTTTTGAAGAAAACGGTGATGATGAATATAGTTTTGAATATACAAATGAAGAAGTTTGAGTTGAGTTTTGAAGATGGTTTTGAGGTTAGTTTGAAGTAAGTTTTGAAGATGGTTTTTGTTAGTACATTTCAAATGCCAACCGTTTGGTTAAAAAGTGCCATTCATTAACTTTTTATTATTGCTGGAGCGTTATTTAAAAATTGCTCATATGGAAAAATAAGTTTAATTACCGTTGAGGATTGACTTTTTGGTTTTTAAAAAGCTTGCGAAACTCAACAGTACGATTGCTCAAACCGATCACAGTAACAAGTAACAGGTTGCAAAAAACCTGGTCGCTGCAACGATTTTTGGTGTTATTGTAATTGTCTTTGATAAATAATGTTCCAAGTTGCCATTTATTATTTTTGTGCCGACAAAATTAGTTACCCACAAAATCATTGGATAGAGTTGTGGGTAACTAAGGTTTTTGCTGACTTTTTCAACATTTTTCTATTTGTTCATTTTTTGCTCACCAGTAACTGATTGTGTATAGAGAAGCAATCAGGAAAACCGGTTAGCTAGACAACCTTTGTGTGCAATAGATTGTTAGCAGAGCAGGGCAGAGGAGAGTAAATAATTGTACTTCTATACGAGATAACCCCTTAATTTACTGTCGTTTATCAAAGGCGATTTCAAAAAAATGAGCCTAAATCCTTATTTTACAAGGGATAAATTTATCAAAGCTGATTTCAAAACTATCAAAGGCGATTTCAAAAAATAGCAATTTATCAAAGGCGATTTCAAGAACCAACAATGATGTTGGGCGTATAACTGTTGATAAAATATACTTATAAACCAAATAGAACTGGTTGTTTGGGTTCTAAATGAATCATTGTTATTGAAATTGGCATTGATAAAAAAGCCTTAATTTGCAATGGTCTTTAATAAATTGAAATCGCCTTTGATAAATGACAGTAGGGCAGGGTAGCGTGAGGAGTTAATAGTCTAAAATTACACTGCTATACGCGAGCTAAACCCTTAATTTATAGAGCTTTTTCGCTTGTTTCATCTATAGGTAAAATTTAATCGCTGTTTGGGGTGATTGTTCTGATAATTAATCTTACCAGAAATACCCCTTTAACAGCGTAGTAATTCTATGTAGTTTCACCCAAAAGTGGGCTATAATAGCCTAGTGAAATGATTTTATGGGTAATTGGTTGAGGTGATGGTGAAACCGCACACTTAATTTTCTATGTATGTTAGGCGCACATTAATATTAATAATAAAATAAGTAACAATAGTTGGTTTTTACTTAAATTAGATGCTATATTAGTATTATGTTAATGCGTAATACAAATAAAGTAATACCAAGCTCTAAGAAGTTAGGCGTGATCCGAGAACTGCTTAAGGAAGGGATCAGAGTTTTTAGGCGTGCTGAATTGGAAGCTCGGGTTGCTAATGAATTGGGACTCACTTATGGATCTTTTGGGGTAATGTTGCATAGCTTAGCTAAAGAAGGTTGGATCACGCCGATCCGCAAAGGGGTTTATTTAGTAGAATATACGGCCACCCCAATTTATGAACAAGAAATTGCGATGGCCTTAGTTAAGCCAGCGATGTTAAGTCATGGATCAGCCTTTCGTTATCACAACTTAACTGATCAACCATTAAATAAAGTATACGTGACCACGACTAACTCTATTTTTGTGCCTAGTGAAGGAAAAGAAGATCAGAAGAAGACCGCAATCGAAATTAGGGGGATCAATTATGAATTTATTAGGATCAAGCCAGAAAAATTTTTTGGGGATCAAACTGCTTGGTGTGGTGATGGTAAATTTACAGTTACTGATCTAGAGCGAACTTTATTGGATGGCCTAAGTCATCCCCAATACTGTGGAGGTTTTCAAGAAGTAGTTTATGCTTACCGAGAATATTTTAATCAAGTTAATTTAAATAAAATTATTGATTATGCAGGGCGGTTAGATTTGGCAACTAGCCGTCGGTTAGGGTGGATCTTAGATCGGGTGCTGGCGGTAGACTCCGATCAGATCTACCGTTTGGTACAAAAAAAAGGTAACCCTGGGTATAGATTATTAGATCCAGGTCGTCCTGACATTGGGGCATATGATCCTAAGTGGAAGATTAGGTTAAATCACCATGGAGATTGGTAATAATTAATTATTAAAGAGGGTAGGGTAGTTATGCGTGATTTATATAAAAAATTAATAAAAATTAGAGAGCAAAAAAATGTAGTATGGGAAACTATAGAATTAGACTATGCCTTATCTTGGATCTTAGCTGGGATCAGTGAACATCAATCACTAAAGAATAATCTAGTATTTAAAGGAGGTACGGCATTAAAAAAATGCTACTTTGGTGATTATAGGTTTAGTGAAGATCTAGATTTTTCTGAAATAACCCCGTCCAATGATCAAGAGTTAGAACAGGCAGTAATTGAAGTATGTAATGCTACGCCAAAAAAGCTTGAAGAATTTGGGTTTTTTAGTTTTGAAGTTAAGCGTTATACGGAAAAAAGTCCTCATCCCTTTAATCAAATAGCGTTTATGATCAAAGCGCAGCTACCTTGGCATAGAAAACCAATGTGTAATATTAAATTAGAGATCTCAAGGGGTGAGCTGCTGTATTTTAAACCAGAATTTTGTAAGTTGTTGCATGAATATGGCGAACCATTTGATTATCAAATATTAACCTACAAGTTAGAAGAAATCATTACCGAAAAATTTAGAGCTATTTTACAAAACCAAGAGCAGCTATCAAAAAGGGGTTGGGTACGTTCTAGGGTAAGGGACTTTTATGATTTATGGAAAATTTTTAATGAACATAGATCTAAACTGGAAACTAGCAAATTAAAAGAAGCTTTTTTAATTAAATGTAAGCATAAACAAATTGATTTTATAACACCTGAACAGTTTTTTAATGAAGAATATTTAGCTTACATTAAAAAAGACTGGAATGAATTTTTAACTAGATTGACTCCTGATATTCCAGCTTTTAACGAAGTAACAACCCAGTTAAAAAGACATGCTTATGAAATTTTTTAGAGGTGTCAATTGAGCAGAAAAATTGTAACTAAAACCGATGTGTATATAGCTGCGAACTTTATAGCATCTAGTGGGGAAATTCCAACTATCGCAGCGGTAAGGGGTGCACTTGGCGGGCGCGGTAGTGAAACGACGATCCTTAATTTTTTACAAGCTTGGAAGAAAGAGCGATTATTATCAAACCAAGTTCCAATTGTTGAGAATGGAACACCAGTTGATCTATCTGAGGAGAATAGGCAATTGCGTTATGCACTTAAACAGCAAATGGCCAATAATGAAAATTATACGCAAGAATTAATTAATGCTGAGAAAGGAAACGTTAAGCTGCAATCTGACAATCAACAACTACAAGTTAGCAATCAACAACTGCAAGAAAAATTAATAGAAGTAACCAATTTAAAGGACACTTTAGCAACATTGTGTCATGAATTAAAGATCGGCTTTAGTAATGATTTAGAAAAAATCCTTGCTGAGCAAAATAAATTAATTGATAAGTTACAGCAAGAAATTCGTGATGTTAATCAAGCCAGTTTAAAGGTGGTGCAGCAAACAAGTTTTGATGGACATGACGCTTTGATGCAAGAAAAAGTAAAAACTTTAAATTTAGAAGAAAAAATAGGGCAGTTACAAAAACAATTAGACCACCAGCAGAACGAAGCACTTATGATCCAAAAAGCTTGGCAGGCACGAAATCAACCACTATTAAAACAGCTGGCTTGGCAAAAGCAATTAATAGCCGATCTCATCGATCCTGAAAGTTTAAAAAATTATGTACCAAAAGAATTAAAAGAGGTGACTTAGTGGATCTTGCCGCCAATTTAGTTGATCA
>Ga0302268_1000082_pt1 | contig 55677 bp, 41 predicted proteins | sample III_Bog_E2_1_FD_194554 | JGI IMG/M metagenome (GOLD analysis project Ga0302268, IMG submission 194554) | Peat permafrost microbial communities from Stordalen Mire near Abisko, Sweden - III_Bog_E2_1 | ecosystem: Environmental > Terrestrial > Soil > Wetlands > Peat | place: Sweden: Abisko... | reverse complement strand
GCCGCACGTCACGCCCGCGAAGGCGCCGACGAAATCGTGCTTCTCGACATCACCGCGACCCACGAAGGCCGCGCCACGCTGCTCGACACCGTTCGCCGCACCGCGCGTGAACTATTTGTGCCTTTCTGCGTAGGCGGCGGCATTCGCTCCGCCGACGATGCCGCGCAAGTCTTTGAAGCCGGCGCGGACAAAGTCAGTGTCAACTCCGCCGCCCTTGCCGACCCATCGTTGATCGGCGCTATCGGCCGCAGCTTCGGCGCGCAGGCCGTCGTGGTTGCCATTGATGCACGCCGCGATCCCGACGCCGCAGATCCCGTTCGCGATGCACAGGTCTTCGTGCAGGGAGGCCGCAAACTTGCAGGCCGTCGAGTCGTTGAATGGGCGCGTGAAGCCGAACAGCGAGGCGCAGGCGAAATCCTGCTCACCTCGATGGACTCAGACGGCACCCGCGCCGGCTTCGATTGCGAACTCACCGCTGCTGTCAGCGAGGCAGTGAGCATCCCCGTCATCGCCTCCGGCGGCGCGGGAACTGTAGCACACTTTACGGATGTCTTCGCACGCGGCAAGGCCGACGCTGCGCTGGCCGCAAGCATCTTTCACTTCGGCGTATCGAGTGCACGTTCGCTCAAAGAAGAGTTGGCCCGCGCCGGTGTTTCCGTGAGGCTTCCATGCTGATTCCTTCCATCGACTTATTAGGCGGCCGCATCGTCCAACTCGTGCAAGGCGAAAAACTCCGCCTCGCTTTCGATGACTTCGAATACTGGATCGAGAAGTTTTCTGGCTTTCCCTTAGTCCAGTTGATCGACCTCGACGCCGCTATGCGCCAGGGCGACAATTCAGTGCTCGTCGCGCAAATTGCCAAGCGTCTCCCGGTTCAGGCCGGCGGCGGCATTCACTCCATCGACCACGCCCGCCAGGTTCTCGACGCTGGCGCAAAGCGCGTCATCATTGGCTCCGCGTTGTTTTCAGAGCAGGGAACCGTCAACACAGAATTCGCCGCCTCCCTCGCCGCCGCAATTGGCGCCGACCGCATCGTCGCCGGAATCGACACCAAGAACGGCCGTATCGCCGTCAAAGGCTGGAAGGCCCAGGTCGCCCTCACGCCCGACGCGGCCATCCCTCAACTCGAAGCCCATGCCGCCGCATTTCTCTACACACATGTCGATGGCGAGGGCCTTTTGCAGGGCTTCCCCATCGAAACAGCCGCGCGTCTCCGCAAGCTCACCCTGCGCCAACTCATTGTGGCCGGCGGCATTCGCAGCCAGCAGGAGGTGGATGCGCTGGACTTGCTCGGCGCTGACGCGGTAGTCGGCATGGCGGTCTACACCGAGTTGCTCGCGGTCTGATGCGCGCTTCCCCGGCCGCAATCGGATATGCTTGAAGCAGAAGCTTCCCCGATTGAAGAACGAGAGGAAACTGAAATGGCGGCGACGAAACAGAGCGGGATTCGGTTGGCGAAGCGCCTCGATGAGGTTGGATTCTCTGACATTGTGCAGATTCGTAACAAGGTGATGGCGCTCCGCGGTGAAGGCCTCCAGGTTCATATGTTCCATGGCGGCGAGCCCTATTTCGAGACGCCCGAAGCAGTCAAGTACGCGGCCATCAAGGCGCTGGTTCAGAATGAGACGCACTATGCGCCATCCTCCGGCGTGCTGCCGCTGCGCAAGGCTTTGGTCGCGAAGCTTGCAGCGAAGAACGGCATCGATGTCTCCACGGATGAAGTGATCGCCACCGTCGGCGGATCGCAGGGCCTGTACGCAGCTTTTCAGAGCGTGCTCGATCCCGGCGACGACGCGCTGGTCTTCTCGCCCTATTGGACTCCGATCGGCGATCTCGTCACAGGCGCGCAGGCGCGGCCCTTGCTTGTGCCCACCATCACCGCGCGTCGCAACGGCATTCGCAACACTCTGGCGCAGTTCTCCACGCCGCAGACGCGCGCCATCTACTACAACACGCCGCAGAATCCCAGCGGCCTGGTATTCACTCGTGCCGAGGCTGAAGAGGTCGCCGCCTTTGCCATTGAACGCGACCTGATCGTTATCGCTGACGAAGCCTACGAGGACCTGGTTTACGACGGCGAGCATTTCTCCATCGCTTCGCTGCCCGGCATGGCCGAACGCACCATCACGGCATTCACGTTCTCAAAGACCTATGCCATGACCGGCTGGCGCGCCGGCTACGCGGTGGCCAAAGAGCCCTTCATGACCGCCCTGCGCAAGATCGTCCTCTACTCTACAAACGGCGTCGCCACGCCCGTGCAATACGCCATGATCCAGGCGCTCACCACGCCGGAAACTGAAATCGCGCGCATTCGCGAGGAGTATCGCAAGCGCCGCGATCTGCTGGTGGCCGGCCTCAATGATGTGGGGTTGGACTGCGCACCGCCCGCGGGCGCGTTCTACGCATTTCCCGACGTCGAAAGAATTCACAAGAACAGCCGTACTGCCGCGCAGATTCTGCTTGAAAAAGCGCACATCGCCACCATTCCAGGCTCCGTCTTCGGCGCTCAGGGTGAAGGCCATCTGCGCTTCGGCTACGCTGTTACACCCGCTGAGATCGAGGCCTGCGTCGAAGCGCTGCGCGCCTTTTTCGCATAAGATTGTCTCACCGCAATTGAGAATCGGGTGCCCCCATCCTTCGCGTTGCGCTGCGAAGGGTGGGTGGAAAGCTCGCTTACTCCTCGGCCTCTCCGACGGCGAGGCTGGTCTCAACTCTCGAAGCTCTGAGCAGCCGCGCAAGCTGCTTCAGGTGCAATTGGACAGCATACGCGCGCAGGATCTCGGTCTGCGAAAATCCAATTCCCATGGGCCGCACCACGTTCATGCGCGATTCCAGTTCCGCAATGTCCTCTTCCAGGCTCATGCGCGGCGCAACGTCGAATCGCCATTCGTGAATCCGGCCTGCCACATGCCGGAATCCTGTGCAGATGTCCTTCGTCAATGTTCCCAGCGCAGGCTCCAGTTGCTGCGCATAGCCGAACTCGCTGGTGTCCTGCACTGAGAATTCCAGTGCGACGAGCGCATCGAAGAGCGACCGTCCAAACTGCGAAAGCGTCGCCAACCCCTCGCGCCATCCCGGTCCGCCCGATGGCTCGCTGCGCGCCGCCTCCAGAAGCTGATTGTTTCCGCGCAGCATGGCCAGGGCATCGCCGCGCAGCATGGCCAGGTTTTCAGCGGGCGCGCCGCGAAAGCCCTGCATGATGGCGTCGAAAAATGCGCCCAGCACCAGGAACTCCTGCGCCAGCCCATCGCGCAGCCGCAAGCGCGCGCGGTCGGGCAGCACCAGCGTCGTCACTGCCAGGGCGACCACGATGCCCAGCACCACCTGGCCCACGCGATCCAGCGCCAGTCCCCAGCGCGAACCACCCTTTTGCACCAGCATGATGATCGTAATCGTCACTCCGGCGAGCCGCGAACTGCTGCGCAGGCCCAGCAGCCCGCACACAATCACCGCCAGCAGCACGGCCAGAATGTAGTTCCACGGCAGCACGCCGAACAGCGAAAATGAAAACCCAAGCACCCCGCCGATCAACGTTCCGATCAGCCGGTCGCGCGATGCGGTCACCGTCGCGCCCATGTTCGACTGCAGCACGATAATCGCGCTGATGGCGCCCCAGTAGCCATCATGCAGCCCGAAGCGCAGCGCCAGCCACCAGCACAGTGCCGCCGCCAGCGCCGTTTTTGCCGCATGAACCATGAGCCGCTGGCGCTCCCAGGAAAGGAACCCCGGCTGCTGCGCATGCTCCACACGCTGCTTCAGGTCAAGCAACTGTTGCGACCACGTCTTGTCTGCCTTCAGGCGCATCGATTCAATCCACTGCAGAATATCTTCATATATTGAGGATGACCGCGCAGGGGCCGCTTGCGCGGTGACCTGTCTCACTAGACGGGACCCATCAAGGCTATCAGCTTTTCGGTGAGCAAGTTCACAATTGAAATCGCACTTCCCGTTTAGCATAGAAGTGTTGAGATCGCGTTGACGGTCGAGGTGGAACTCATGCTAAGAGTAGGATACCCAGCTATTTTTTCTGTGGATATGCTGCACGACTTTCCGCAGGAAGTCGAACTCGTTCCATTGCCCGATAAGCTCGATCACGAAGTCGAAATCGATGTCTGGCTTCCAGATCCATACTCCGTCAAGGCCGTAAAAATCTGGCCGCACCTGCGCGGTGTCAAGCTGGTGCTCTCGCTCATGGCCGGCACGGAGTGGATTCCTCCCGTGGTCGGCCCGCATGTCACCATCTGTAACGCCCACGGCGCGCACAACATCTCCACAGCGGAGTGGGCGGTGAGTGCCATTCTCACCATGCTCAAGTATTTCCCGTTCTATCTCGACGTGCAGCGCGCCGGAAAGTGGAAGTTGCGCTTCGACGCCAGCGCCCGTTACGTGGCCATCACCGGCGACAAGCGCCCGCTCTATCCGCCCGTCATGCTTGAGGAATTAACCGGAAAAACAGTATTGATGGTCGGCTACGGCGCCATTGGCAAGGAGATTGAGCGCATGCTCGCTCCCTTCCACGTCGAGATGCTGCGCGTAGCACGCACCGCGCGCACCAAGCCTGAAGTGCACGCCGTCAGCGAGCTGGACAGCCTGTTGCCGCGCGCGCAGGTCGTCATTCTCATCCTGCCCGACACGCCTGAGTCGCATGGACTCATCGGCGCACACCAGCTCGCGCTCATGCCGCAAGGCGGACTCCTGGTGAACGCCGCGCGCGGTCCAATCGTGCAAACGGATGCGCTGGTTGCGGCGCTGCAATCTGGCCGTATTCGCGCCGCGGTCGACGTCACCGACCCCGAGCCGCTGCCCGATGGCCATCCTCTGTGGAGCTGTCCCAACCTGCTGCTCACGCCCCATGTTGCCGGTTCGAGCCCGCAGTTCGCGCCCCGCGCCATTCAAACCGCGGCCGGCGAGGTGCGCCGTTACATCGCCGGCGAGCCGCTACACAACGTCGTGCAGGCCGCAGTTTAGCTGACCACCACGGGTGCCCCAGGTCTCGCGTCTGAGACCTGGGCAGCCCGTTGCCAAGCGCGCAGTCCCATTACCGCGAGTGCCACAAAACCCGCGTAGAGCACGGCTGTGGTCCACATGCTCTTGTAGACGTACTCACCCACATACACCGCGTCCACCACAATCCAAAGCCACCAGTTGGCCGTATGCTTGCGTGCCTCCCACCAACTGGCCACCAGGCTAAAGACAGCCAGGGTTGCGTCCAGGTGCGGAAGCGCCGCGCCAATTCTCGTCATCCACCAACCAACCACGATGCTCCCTAGCGCGCCTACGATTAAACCCGCGATCCAACTTTTCAGGCACATCGGAGCGACACTCACTTTGCCGTCGGTGCGTGTTCCGCGAGCCCAATTCCACCAACTGTAGAGCGTGAAGCCAATAAAGAATACCTGCAGGTATGAGTCGGATTGCAGGTTCTCGCGATGAAAGACAATCAAGTAGAGCACGTCTGAAATCAACACAACTGGCCAACAAATCAGAGTGCGGCGCGTTGTGAGCCATATGCCCACAAGCGTGATCGCCGCGGCCACATTCTCCAGCCAATCAGCCAAAAACCAATGAAGAATGCCAGTCCAGTTCATGTCTTCTGGACCTCCGCAGTGCGCCGGTTGCGCGCGTCGCCCCATCGGCCGATCGCATTCAGCAGCTTCTTCCCGCCTGCGCTGTGGAACCAGCGCGCATGGCCCACAAGCCAGCCCTCGCAAGCCAACCGCGCCTTCTCTTCAGAGTGCAGCACGCTTAGAAAATAATTCGTCTCTGAAAGTGCAAACTCCGCATGGCCGAGCGCAGTCATCGGCGCCAGTGCCGCCGCCTCTTCATCGCTGAAGGGTCGCACCGATTCGTATCCATCAAGCAATGAGATCAAGTGATCGAAGTGGACCGGTACATTCTCGGGATGCGTAGGACCCTCCACCAATGCAAGCCATTCGACGATGTTGCGCTCAATCGCCTGCGCCAAATCGTGAACAGCATTGGTGCGGTCGGCCAGCCCAAAATCGATGATCGCCTCCGAGTCTTTGCCGTTCTCGCTCCACAGCAGGTTTGAAGCGTGCAGATCGTTATGCGTCCATAGCGCCGCAATCCCAGGCAGCAGCGGCTGTAGCTGCGCATGAAACGGCGCAAGCAATTCCAACGCCTCTTCGCGATAGTCGCGCGTTCGAAGATAGTCTTTCAGCGTTGGCCGTATTTCCGCAAAGCGATCCATCTCCGCGCCAGCATCCTCCGCCGCAAAAATCGTAAAGCTCGCCACCAGCGGTCGCGCCGTGCGTCGCGGCGCATCAAATCCTTCCGCTGCGCAATGCAGCCGCGCCAACGCCTCTCCCGCCGAGTACGCATGTTCTACGCACAGGAACGGTGTCCACGACAATGCATCTCGATAAACGTCCACGCCTGCGGGCGTCTCGTGCACCTCGTACGTCCACTCGCCCGCCTCAATCGCCGTTTCGCCGGATTCATTTGCCAGCACGCGTGGAACAACTGCTCCATGCTCGATTAAATGCTCAAGAAAAAAATGCTCTTCCAGCAACCCCTCTCGATCGCGCACGGTTCGATGATGCCGCTTGATGAACACGCGGCCGCCGCGTGTACTCACCACGCTAGCCGCGGAAAACGGGCGCGGACTCACAGTCTCAATCGCAATCGGCTCGCCGCAGGCAGGGAACTGACGCAACAGCGCGCGCACTTCATCCAGCGCAAGCGGCGCCCAGTCGGGTTCCACCAGCTTGCCGTCCAGGCCGTGTGCTTTCACCGTTGCGCTCATCGCAGATGCAGCCTTCCGCAAAAATCAACAAACTCAAAAAGTGTAATGCGCCGAGAGCCGCACTGTCGTCGGCGCGCCCAGCCAAATGAACGTATCGCCGCCATTTGCGCCGGTGTCGCTCCAGTAGCGTTTGTTCACGACGTTGTTGGCGTAGATACGGAAGGTCACGCGGCCCTCTTCGCCGCCTGGCGTGTAGCGCGCTCCCAGGTTGAAGAGGTTGTAACTTGGTACGTTGACCAGGTCGTCGCGCGTGGCTTCCTTGCGCCCCGTGTAACTCCATCCGGGCATGACGTGCAATCCGCGCAGGTGCGGCAGCGACAGGTCCGCAAATACAGTCGTGTGCAGGTGCGGCACATTGACGACTTGCTTGTTATCGAACGCCGGCGTTCCCGTGTTGTCTGAAAGTGCGCGCATAGCCGTGGCCGATGCCGTCAGCCGCAGCCAGTTCGCAGCCTTCCCCTCCGCGTTTACTTCGATCCCGTCGTGCGTCTCGCGGCCCTCGGAAACAAAACTCTGATCGCCCTGCGCATCGATTGTCATTGGATAGAAGAATGGCGCGCGCGTATGGAAGAGTGCCGTGCTTAGGAGGATACGATCTCCCGCCTCATACTTCGCGCCGATCTCTGCTTGCCGCGAAAAAAATGGAGACAGGTAGTATCCTCCGGCCCACCACGGCGCCTGGGGACCCAGTGAAAGCAGCACTCCGTAATTCCCGTAGAGAGTGAGGCTTTCCACTGGATTGAAAGTGACTGCATATTGCGGCAACCAGACGCGCCTGTCAGTAAAGTTAAAGGTTGCGGTCGGTGTCGGACCCGAGTAATTATGGTCGCGCAGCGAATCGTATCGGCCGCCGGCGATCAGTTGAATGCGACCGGGGATGTGCATGCGATCCTGCAAAATAGCGGCCGATTGGTGGCTGTCTTCCCAAAGTGCACGCGGGCCGGCCTGGTCGGGCGTTCCGGTGTCCGGATCGATCTCCATGGGCAACGGGGTGATGGGCTGGTAGATGTTTTCCTCGCCGATGTAGGCATACACCGCGCCATCGACGATGTTGTCTGGCGCCCCCGGCGGTGGCGCGCCCGGCTGTTGCACGCTGCGCAAAAACAGCTCTCCTCCGAAAGCCAGATCCTGAGAGACGGCCCCGGTCTTCAAGTGGCCCGTCGCCATCGCTTCCGCCTGAGCGTCAATGCGCAGTTCGCCGGGGTCGCGGTAGTCGTAGATGCCGTAGTCTCCGCCGTCACTCACGCCTGGAACCGCAGGGCAGAAGAAATACGCGGGCGCATTCGGCGCACCGGGGCAATCGACATTGCCGTTCGCGTCGAACGGCGTTCCATACGCATAAATCACGTTGTCCTGGATCAGCGAGTGGCTATAACCGGCCGTGGCAAAGGCCAACCAGTTCCGCGGCAGATCGTAGTCCAGCCGCGCGCCGGTATTGAAGGTGTCGTACGTGTCGGGCGGACCCCATGGCTGGTCACCCAGCATCGTCGAAGGATAAATCCTGTTGATGTCCGGCAACGCGGTTCCGCCCAGCAACTGATAGCCGCTCCCGTCACGCTCCACCTTGTGCTGGTACTCGAAGTCACCCTTCAAAATAGCCTTCGGGCTCAGCCTCCAATCGCCCGCGCCCGCGCTCACGGCGCGCCAGCCGTTGGTGTCGTTCATATAGCTCGCGATCCGCTCGCCGGCCACATTGAAACGCGCGCCCACCTGTTTGCGGCTGCCCAGCAGCCAGCCCAGGTCGGCGGCGCCGTACGCGGTTCCGCGATGATCGGTCGCCAGATCCAGTGCTTTGATAGCTGTCGGCCGCTTGGTTACATAGTCAATCAGTCCGCCCGCCGCGGCCACGCCGCTTTCAACGCCCGCAATCCCCTTGAGAATCTCCACGCGCTCCTTGTTTTCAAGAGGCACATCCTGCTCGCCTGCGATCGTCATGCCGTTGATCTCTAGCCCCGTCGCAAGGTCGATGGGGAATCCGCGAATCTCGTAGAAGCCGTAGTAGCCCACCGGCACGTAATCGTCGCCGACCGACGCATCGTTCTTCACCACGTCGGAGAGCAGTCGCGAAACCTGGTCGTTGAGCAGATCGCGTGTCAGCACCGTAACCGCCAGCGGCGTCTCCTTGAGCGTCGCGCCGTCCAGCGTACCCACCGTCACCGCATCGGGAAGGTAGTTGTCTTTCGTCTCGCCATGCACCACAACCGTTGTCGTAACCGGGGCAATCTGCTGTGCAGTGGGTTGCGGCGCATCCGGCTTCGTCCCGCTCTGTGTCTGCGCACTCGCTGCCTGCGTCGTTGCACTCTGCGCAAGCGCACAATGCGGAGCACCCAACGCGCACGCCGCCATCACCGCCGTCATCAGCCAGCCGAATCGCGCTTTGCGCACCAGCGTTCCGTCAGCACGCACACTTGCGCCACTGCGCGCAAAGTTAGCCGCGACGCCGCTATCGGAAGGTTGTTTTGAGATGTGCGTGGTGACAGCGGTTGCAGCGTTGAGCATGGTCTCCCCTTGTTTCTTTCGCTTGAAACAAGAGACTCACGCCACGATTCGAAAAGGAAGGCCGCTTCGCTTCCGAAACTTCCCACGCCGGTATTATCCGGATCGGGTTCGAGGGTATTTCTCAGCCCCACCTCGTGGAGCACCCCTGTTTCAATACTCAAATTGAAACACTCCGCGCTGGAATTTGCAAACCTGCAAAGGTCCAGCTTCCGGCCCGCAGAATCAGGCTGGCCCAAACACCCTTTCCCGCCTCGGTCGGTCACCCTTTGGGCGCGCGGCCGAACCCCCGCAAAATAATCTGAAAAAATAGCCCTTGCGCCCTTCCACAGGCCTTACATTTGAAAAGAAAACATTAGATAGGCGAAGAGAAATCGTCATCCACATGAATCCTTGTTGAAAGGGAACCCCATGCGTCCTTTCTTTTCCCCTGCCCGCGTTCGCTGTCGTGTCGCGACGCAATCGGTCCTGGTCTTTTTCCTCCTTCTGCTAGCCGCCGGTCCGCTGCTGGCGCAATCCACATTCGGCTCCATCCTGGGCACCGTGCGCGACGCCAGCGGCGCCGTCGTCCAGGGCGCGCAGATCACGCTCGTCAACACCGGCACATCCGCTTCGCGCGTGCTCATCTCCGACTCCACCGGCGGCTTCAGCTTCAAGAACATCGACGTGGGCGCCTATTCGCTCACCATCGCCGCTCCGGGCTTTGAGAAAGAGTCGCTTCCTGAAATCGATCTCACCGCGCGCGAAACCCGCCGTCTGGACGTGGTCCTCAAGCCCGGCGCGGAAAATCAGACCGTGATGGTTGTCGACAACCCGCTGCCCGTCATCACCACCGATGTCTCCAGCCTCGCCGAGACCAAGACCGGTGCGGAGCTGGTTGACCTGCCCGTGGCCATCTACTCCCGCTCCACCGGCTCCACCAGTCCCATCTCCACGCTCACCACCGAGGCCGGCGTGCAGACAGACGACAGCGGCGAACTGGCCGTGGCCGGCGCCACCGCGGCTCTGCTCTCGGTCACCGTCGACGGCATCTCGTCGGTTGGAGTCGAATACTCCGGCCCCGTCAACGAGATGTTCCCCTCCTTCAACTCCATCGAGGAGATTCGCGTCTCCGAGTCAAACAACAACGCCGAGTTCGGCGGCGTGGCCGACATCACCACCGTCTCCAAGGCGGGAAACAACCACTACCACGGCGGCCTCTTTGAGAATCACGAGAACACGATTCTCAACTCCAACAACATCTTTGCGATCTCCAAGCCAAAGATCATCATGAACGACTTTGGCGGAACACTCGGCGGCCCCGTCCAGATTCCACACCTGTTCAACGGCCACGACAGCACTTTCTTCTTCATCAGCTTTGAGGGCCTGCGCCTGCCGCGCCAAACGCCCATCGTGCTGAGTGTGCCGTCGATGGACATGCGCAACGGCAACATCGCCGATTACCTCGACCAGACCTACTGCGAATCAGATCCGCAGACCCAGTGTCCCAACGGCTACACGGTCTATAACCCCGATGGCTCCGTGCTCACCAACTCGAATGGCGGCCCGGCCGTCACGCCAACAGCCATCGCCACCAAACTGCTCAACGTGCTGATGCCCGCGCCCAACCTCGGCCCGGCAAGTTCCTTCGCCAACAACTATCAGACCAACTTTCCCTCGCCCATCTCGTCCAACCAGGGCGACGTGCGCCTCGACCACGCGCTCTCATCGCGACAAACGGTCTTCGCCCGCTTCTCTTACAAGAACCGCCAGGTCACCACCGCTCCCTCTGCCGCCTGCACCTTCACCTATTGCGCCGAGGCGGGCAGCCCCTTGCAGGGCGCCTACAACACGCCGGAGATCGACGAGGGCATGACCTTCGCGCACAACTTCGTTTTCACGCCCAAGCTGCTCAACGAGTTTCGCGGCGGCTACAACGCCCAGCACACCTCTGAGACGCAGAGCTACTCCACGGCCAACATTCTCAGTCAAACCGGACTCACCGTACTTCAGCCCGATCTCGACTGGTCTGAGGCGCCGCAGGTACTCATCAACGGCTTCATGTCCACCGGCGCGGGCAACCCCGGCGTGCAGCGCGGCCAGATCATCCAGGCGCTCGACAACGTGAGCTGGTCTCCCGGCAAGCACTCCTTCAAATTCGGCGCCGACTTCAAGCGCATCAGCGACCACGACGACAACGTGTTCGGCAACTATCGCTCCGGCTGGTATGTCTTCAATGGTTCTCAGTCCGACGTCCAGGGAACTGCCGACCAGGTCAATTTCGCAGGCGAGCCTTATGCCGGTTTCCTGCTCGGCTATCCCGATTACACCGAAGCCAGCTCCACCAACAACCCCACCATGAACGGCCTCGGCTACGCCTACTCAATGTTCGCCCAGGACGACTGGAAAATCACGCCCAGCCTCACCCTCAATCTCGGCCTGCGTTATGAACTGCATCCTCCGCTAAAGGAAACGCATTACAACACCGCGACCTTCCTGCCAGGCTATTCCGCCTCCATCGGCGGCCAGCCAGTGAACGGCGCAGTCGTCGTCTCCAATGCCAAGGCGGAAGCCGATGCCTCTTCCGCGTTTCTCGGCGCCATTGCCCCAACGCCCCTGCTCACAGCCTCCCAGGCCGGCATTCCCAGCGGCCTTCGCTCCACCGACAAAACCGACCTGGGCCCACGCATCGGCTTTGCCTGGCAGCCTTATCACAGCGGCAAGACCGTCCTGCGCGGCGGCTGGGGACGCTTCATTGAGTCGCCCCTTGGCTTCGGACTCGTCTCTGGATGGGCCGTTCACTCCAGCTACGTGGGCACCTACAACCAGGGTTATGCCTCCGATGGCGTCACGCCCCTGATCTCTTTTGCATCGCCCTTCAACAGTGCCCCCGGCAGTTCCACAGGAACCGCCGGTTTCTACTACGCATTCCCCGTCCACTATAAGGACCCCAGCGTGCAGCAATGGAACCTGACCCTCGAGCAGGACTTCGGCCACTCCCTCGGCGCGCGCTTTTCTTACACCGCCAGCCACGGCCAGAACCTTGAAGCCATGGTCGACCTCAACCAGGTGCAGCCCAACCAATACGGCTATTCCAGCATCGATCCAGCTCCTGCCGCCACGAGCCCCTGCATTACCGACGGCGGAAACCTTGTCTCCGATCACCGTCCCTATCCCTGCTGGAGCGTCATTCAGAGCGTCACCAACCTGGCTGAAAGCAACTACGACAGCGGAACCGTCGAAGTCTCCCGCCACAGCGGCAAATCAATCACCTTCGACGCCAGCTACACCTACACGCACGATCTATCCAACGCCGGCGGCGCCACGCCCAACGCCTTCGCGGTCGCCGGCGGCAGCTTCCTCACCAACCGCTTCCACCCCGGCCTCGACTATGGCAACGTCATCTACGACCGCCGTCACCGCTTCCTGGCCAACTATCTCTACGACCTCCCCTTCGGTCACGGGCAGCCCTGGCTCAACGAGGGCTCGATCCTCAACCGCTTCATCGGCGACTGGCAGCTTGCCGGCGTCGCCATCCTGCAGAGCGGCCCGTTCCTCACGCCCTATGAACAGAGCGTCGACCCGGCCAACACCAACATCCTCACCACCGTCGGCCAGGCGCGTCCCGACCAGGTGAGCGGCGTCTCGGTCTATGCGTCGCAACGCACCACGACGCACTGGCTCAACCCCAACGCGTTTCAATATACGAATCTCGGCATCGGACGCTTCGGCAATGCGCCCGTCGGTGGAGTCGTCGGCCCCGGCACCGCCAACTTCTCGCTCTCGCTCTTGAAGAGCTTCTCCATCGCAGAGAAGGGAAAATTCCAGTTTGGCCTTGAAGCGGCCAACATCTTCAACCACCGCAACTACGAGCCGCCCAACATGCAGGTCGACGACTCCTCCACCTTCGGCACCATCACCGGGCTCCAAACCGCCGAAGGCGCCGGCCCGCGCAGCCTGGAACTAACGGGCCGCATCAACTTCTAACGCTTCCTGCGCGCGCCAATTGGATTGAAGCTGTCATCCTGCGCATCCGACTCGCGTACGCAAGTTGCGGCTAAAATGGCCGCTTCTCAAAAGTTGATAGCAAAAACAAGGCCTGTCATCCTGAGCGAAAGGGGCCCCAGGCGTTTTTCAGCCCCGGGGTCCCCAAAGAGCGGTCTTTGCTCTTTGGGGTGGAGCCTGGGGGTGGTGAGTCGAAGGATCTGTGGTTGCACTTCGGGATTCATATACTGAACCCTGGGGCACCGCACGGGCCTCCCCTCTGACCACTGGCTCGCTACTTTCCGCTACCCTCCGCAACCGTGACAATCCTGTCTACGCCGGGAACAGTGGCGTGTTCCACTTTCCCGTCCGGCCAGTGAATCTCAACGTCGTCGACTTTGGTCGCCTGCCCCAGCCCGAAGTGTGGCCGCGGATCGTTGCTGGAGAGATAACTTCCGCCGCTCAGCACATCCTCGCGCTGCTTCATGCCGTTCGCGGTCAGGTACACCGTAGCGCCCACAGCATCGCGCGGGCTTTTCGGACCGCCGACAAGCTTCAACTCCAGCCAGTGATTCTTGTCCGGGGAAACATTCTTGAGCAGCACCGGATGCCCGTCCATCACGTTGATCACTGCGTCCAGCTTGCCGTCATTGAACAGGTCGCCCACCGCCATGCCGCGTCCGGCAATCACATCCGCCAGCCCAGTTCCCTCCACCGCCGGCACATTCTCGAAACTCTTGCCGCCGATGTTATGAAACAGCATCGGCCGCTCCGCCCAGCTCGTGCCCCAGTTGTACTTGTCCGCCTCCGGGTACACATGCCCATCGGCCATCAGCAGATCCTTCCAGCCGTCGTTGTCGTAGTCCAGAAACGCATCGCCCCAGCTGAGGAAGGGAACTGTAATCTCGCCCAGCCCCACGTGGTAGCTCACGTCGGTAAAGTTGGCGTCGCCTTCGTTGTGATAGAGCGGCTTGTAGTCGTCAGAGAACGTGGTGTTGAAGATGTCCAGCTTGCCGTTGTTCTCGTAATCGCCCACCGCAATGCCCATCGACGCGGTTTCGCGCCCTGCCTCATTCAGCGCGTACCCCGACGCATAGCTCACGTCCTCAAACGTCCCATCGCCCTTGTTCAGATAGAGATAGTTTGGCGTCGAATCGTTGCCCACCAGCAGATCCGGCCGTCCGTCGTTGTTGATGTCCACAAACAGCGCGCCCAGGCCGTAATAGCCCGCTTTATCCGCGACGCCCGCCTTCTCGCTCACATCCGTAAACGTCCCATCGCCATTGTTGTGAAACAGGTGATCCGGTTCGCCCTTCAGCCCTCTCGGTCCGCACGCGACACTTTCCCCGCGAAAAGTGCAGAACGCGTTGTTGCCGCCCGTCTCCTTGCTGTCCGGCAAATTGTTCCAATCCCAATGAACATAGCCCGCCACAAAGAGATCCAGCCGCCCGTCGCCGTCGTAGTCTCCCCACGTCGCGCTTGAAGACCAGTTGCCCAGCGTCACCCCGGCCTTCGCCGCCACATCGGTAAATGTCCCGTCATGATTGTTGTGGTAAAGCCGGTTCTTGCCCACGTTCGACACATAAATATCCGGCCAGCCATCGTTGTCAAAGTCGGCTATCGCCACGCCTGTGCCCCAGCGGTCGTTGGTCACGCCCGCCTTCGCGGCCACATCGGTAAACGTCCCGTCGTGATTGTTGTGAAACAGCGCCGCATGCGGCGGCGTGACCTTCCCGGTCATCGCGTCCACTGTCGAGCCGTTGACCACGTAGATAGATAGCCAGCCGGAGTTGTCGTAATCGATCAGTCCCACGCCCGAGCCCTTGGTCTCAATCAGGTAGCTCTTGGCCGGCGTCCCCATCTTGTGCGTCCAGTGCGTCAGCCCCGCCTTCTCGCTCACGTCTTCAAAGATCACCGGCCCGTTTTTAACGAATCCGCCCGCGGTAATCGGCCTGTGCTGCGCATCCAGTTGCAGCGGATGGCCGCCATTGGTGGCGCCGGTCTGTTCGCCGCTCGATGCCGGGGCCTGTGCGCCCTCGCCGGGTTTCTGTTGCCCTGGAGGAAGAGCACCGGGAGCTGCTGCCTGTGAGTAAACAAAAGCGGGAAGCCCCGCGGCCAGCAGTCCAAGGAAAGTGGTCGTACGCAGTGCCTGAAACATAGGCAGCCAGTATACGGTCCGGGATGGACCCAAGTATCGTCCGAAAGGTGGAGGGCTGGCGGGCATTCCCCGCCGTCCGAACTCCCGAGAGCCCCTTGCAAAATTGCCCTCAGGGCATGGATGAGCGTCAGGGCACGACTTTAGTCGTGCCGAACGGCAGCATGAAAGAAGCTTGGCTTTAGCCGCCGGGGGAGTTCAAGGGCTTGAAGACGAATGCACTCAGGGGCTAAAGCCCCGATCCTATGCAACACATATCGGCACGACTGAAGTCGTGCCCTGACGCACATTGCCTTTGCGATGAAATTCTGCAAGCGATGCCCGAAAAGGGCAGTGGGTCAAATTGGGATTCAGTGCCGCTTCGCCTTCAACGCCGCGATCGCCGGGACCACAATCGCCGTCCGTCCATTTTCCCTGGCCGCCCCATCCGCCAATTCCTGAATCACCGCGCCCGACAACACAGCCATCATTGCCTGTTGTGCCTCAACCCACACCGGGTGCGCCGGGCACCACTTGGATCGCCCGCAAGCTCGCTTCGAGATCAGGCAGACATTCAGAAACAACGGACCGTCGATCGCCTCGATCACCGCGCGCATCGATGCCTTCCTGCCCTTCGGCAAAATCGCGAACCCGCCCGACTGCCCCCGCTGCGAAGTAATCATCCGCGCGCGCGACAACGCCTGCAGCACCTTCGAAAGAAAACTCTCCGGAGCCGCCGTCGCCGCGGCCAGCGCGGGCAATAGTGCGCGCTCATCCGCCGGCAGCGTGGCCAGGTGAACCATCACCCGCATCGCGTAATCGGCCGCACGCGTCAGTTGCATCGATGAGTTGGTCTTCTTCATGGCAGATTTCTAATGCGAAAAACAGAAGCTCGGCAGCAGAGTAGCCGATAAAGTCACCAGCATTTGTGCGTGCCATCACAGACCCGAAATCGCCGGGAACGATAGCTTTTGGTTTCAGATCGAATTTGGAGAGAAACAGTCCAAAATGTCGCAAGAATGTCCCAGCATCTCCCGCTGCACCCGCGCTTTACCGGGTGATTGAAAGGAATCCCTAGAGCGTCATGCAACTTTATCCCGCTGTCGATCCAATTCCTCTGCCGGCGCCGATCTGGCTCATCAAGCTGCTCCATATCGTAACCCTGGCGCTGCACTTTGTCGCCGTGGAAATGCTGCTCGGCGGGCTGCTTCTCGCCGTCCTGCTCAGCGTTTTCCGCAGTTCGCCCGAATCTCTGGTTACCGCGCGGGCGTTGGCTCGACGCCTCACTGTGGTTATGACCTTCGTCATCAACCTCGGGGTTCCGCCGCTCCTGTTTGCGCAGGTGCTCTACGGCCGCGCGCTCTATACATCGAGCGTCCTCATCGGCATCTACTGGATCTCGATCATCGCCATTCTCACCCTCACCTACTGGCTGCTCTATCAGTTCACCGCGCGGCTTGAGGCAGGCAAGTCCGCCTGGCTCACCGGACTCAGCGCATGGGTGCTGGCCGGCTTCATCGCCCGCCTGCTCTCCACCAATATGACGCTGATGGTCCGCCCCGAGGTCTGGCGCGATATGTACGCCGCCTCCGCCGCCGGCGCCTATCTGCCCACCGGCGACCCCACGCTCAGCCCGCGCTGGCTTCTCATGCTCGCCGGCGGTTTCTTCATCGGCGGTCTGTGGCTCATCTATCTCGCCGGCCGCAGCACCTTCACGGCCAACGAAAAGAGCTTCATCGCCGGCATCGGCGGCAAGGTCGCCGCAGGCTTCGGCATTGTGTACCTGGCCGCCGGTCTCTGGGCCGTCGGCGTGCAGCCCGATGTCGTCAAAGTCGGTCTCGCCACGCATCCGCTCTACAAGTACTTCGGGTTCGCCGGATATGGCTGGCTCGCCCTGGTCGCAATCGCCATCCTGCTCGCCGCCTATGCCGGATTCGCCAAAGCCTCTGCCCGCCTCGCCGGCGTGCTGGCCTGGGCCGCGGTCCTGGTGGCCGTGCTCACTGAGATCATGTTCACCATCTACCGCGACGCCGTGCGCGACCTCACCCTGCTCAGCAAAGGCTATGACGTGTGGGATCGGGCCGTGGCCACCAACTGGTGGGTCGTCGGCCTCTTCCTGGTCCTCTTCGTTGCGGGCCTGGGTGTCGTTGGTTGGCTCGTGTCCGTCGTGGCGCGCGCAAGGAAAGTCATGGAGGCCGCTACGATATGAGCGATCACTTTGTTGTCGGCGGTACCGCCGCCATTCCGGATGCAGAGTACCTGAAGCCGGTTGCAGACGAGCCGGGCGAACAGACCACCCGCCGCTTCTTCCTGGCCGCGGCCGGCGCAGCAGGGTTGCTTTACACCGCGGCCCTCGCCTATCCCATCTACCGTTACCTGGCCTCGCCTGAGGAGATGGCGCTCAGTGCCACCGCCGTCACTGAGGTCACGCTCAAGGATGCGCAGAAGCTTCCTCTCGGCTCCGTGCTGATGTTCAAGTTCGGCACCTCGCCGGCCATGCTCATTCATCACGCCGACGGCCGCTGGGTCTCTCTCACCGCAGTCTGCACGCATCTTGGCTGCACGGTGCAATACGAGCCGCAGGCCGATCGCATTCACTGCGCCTGCCACGGCGGCGTCTACAACGCCTATACCGGCGCCAACGTCAGCGGGCCGCCGCCCAAGCCGCTCAAGCTCTTCAAGGTTGCCGTCAACGACGCCGGCGTGCAAGTTTCGCGCGCGTAAACACTGTTCACTGTCCACTGCTCACTGTCCACTGAAAAAGGATCAAGGCATGACTTCAAAATCCGCTTCCATCTACGACTGGGTCGATGAGCGCCTGGGGCTCTCTGAAATAGCCGCCTTTGCGCGCCACAAGACCGTCCCCGTCAACGCCCAGTCCTTCTGGTACTACTGGGGCGGCATCTCGCTGTTCCTCTTCCTCGTCCAGTGCTTCACCGGCGTGCTGCTGTTGGTCTACTACCGCCCCGGCGCCGAAGCCTACGAGTCGGTCCGGCAGATCACCTTCGTCATGCACTTCGGCTGGCTCATCCGCTCCGCGCACGCCTGGGCTGCCAACCTGTTCATCTTCGCCATCCTGGTCCACATGTTCTCGGTCTTCTTCATGAAGGCCTATCGCAAGCCGCGCGAATTTGGCTGGTTCAGCGGCATGGCGCTGTTGGGCATCGCCTCCGTCTTCGGCTTCTCCGGCTATCTGTTGCCCATGGACGAGCTCAGCTACTTCGCCACCAAGGTCGGCCTCGAAATCCCTGCGGCCGTTCCGTGGATCGGCCCAGCCATCGCCAACATGCTGCGCGGCGGCCCTGAAGTGGGCGAGTTCACGGTGCAGCGCTTCTTCGCTTTGCATGTCGTCGTCCTCCCCGCGCTGTTCCTGCCCCTGCTCGGCTTTCATTTGTGGTTAGTCCAGCGCCACGGCAACGCCATTCCGCCCAGTGAAGAACTGAAGCCCGCATCCGAGAGCAAGAGCATTCCCTTCATGCCCAACTTCCTGCGCAAGGACCTTGCCATGTGGCTCATCTCGCTCAACATTCTCGCCCTTCTCGCTTCGGTCTTCCCGTGGACCCTCGGCCATGCGGCTGACTCGCTGGTGCCCGCGCCTCCCGGCATTCATCCCGAGTGGTACTTCATGAGCCCCTTTGAAATGCTCAAACTCCTCGGCAACATTCTGCCCGGCGAGTCCGGCGAAATCGCGGGTCTTCTTCTGTTCTCCCTCGGCATCGCGCTCTGGATCTTGATCCCCTTCTACGACATCGGGAAGGCAACGGGCCAGCGCGCCCGCGCCGCACACTACTTCGGCCTGCTCGCGGTCTTCGCGCTGCTGGCAACAACGGTTATCGGTTACTGGACGATTCGGTAATGCAGCTTCTAGCTCTTAGCTTCTAGCTTCTAGCCCGTTGTGCCAAATCGCATGGCATGGGCTTACAAAAGCTAAAAGCTAGAAGCTAGAAGCTAGGAGCTAAAAGAATGAACTATCCATTTTGGGACATCCCTTTTCTCGGTTCCGGCTGGGTGATCGGCCTCATCGCCATCTTCCACGTCATGATCTCGCAGTTCGCAGTCGGCGGCGGCCTCTATCTTCCCATGGCCGAACGCAAAGCCATGCGGATGGAAGACAAGCAGATGGGCGCCGAGTGGCACAAGCAGCTGCTGCGTCACTCCAAATTCTTCCTCGTGCTGACTGCCGTCTTCGGCACCGTCTCCGGCGTTGGAATCTGGTTCGCCATCGGCCTCACCCATCCTGAAGCCACCAGCACTCTCATCCACAACTTCGTCTTCGGCTGGGCCATGGAGTGGGTCTTCTTCATGGTCGAACTCATCACCATCGCCGTCTATTACTACACCTGGGATCGCATCGATCCAAAACTGCATCTCAAGGTCGGCTGGGTTTACGCCGGCGCCTCCATCGCTACGCTGGTGATCATCAATGGCATCCTCACCTTCATGCTCACCCCCGGCGATACCTGGCTCGCCGTCGCCGGCACCGGCCGTGAAGCCAGCAAATTCTGGTATGCCTTCTTCAATCCCACCTACTGGCCGAGCCTCTTCCTGCGCTGCTGCGTCTGCGCGTCGCTGGCCGGCATCTGGGCGCTCATCACTGCCAGCCGCATCGACGGAGACAAGCAGCCGGCCCTCAAGATCTCGCTCATCAAGTGGAGCGTCAAGTGGCTCGTCCCGTCCTTCGTCGCCATGCCCTTCCTCATGATCTGGTATTACCTGATGGTTCCCGCCTCGCAGCAGGCCCTGCTCACGCTCGGCATTGACACCATCAACGCCGGAACCTTCTCCACCGTAACCCGCATGGCGCTGATCATCATCATCACCTCGGCCACCATCGTCGCCGTCGCCTACTACCTGGCCTACCGCAGTCCGCGCGACTTCAATCTCTCCCACGCCGTAGCCGTACTGCTGCTCGCGCTCATGGCCACCGGCGCCGGCGAATACTCGCGCGAAATGCTGCGCAAGCCCTACGTCATCGGCCGCTGGATGTACTCAAACGGCGTCCGCGTGCCGTATGTTCAACGCATCAACCAGGAAGGCTATCTCGCCCACTCCGAGTGGGTCTGGAATCAAGCCCAGCCCAATGCCCAATCCGGCACGCTGCCCGGCGAGCCCACCAGCTACTCACGCGGCGAAGCCATCTTCCGCGGCGAGTGCGGCTCCTGCCACACGCTCAGCGGCTACCGCTCCCTCAACACGCTTCTGGCCGGCCGCGATCGCGGCAACATCGGCAACTTCATCACCATGCTCCACGAAGACAAAGCCGACTCGCCCTATCACCGCTTCATGCCCCCCATGGTCGGCACAAAGCAGGACGTGAGCGACCTGGTCGACTATCTCAACGCGCAAGTGAACCCGCAAGCTGCGACGGCAAAGAAGCAACTGTTGACTGCACAAAAATAATCGGCCCGCGCCTGGAGGATGCATGTCCATTGTCCGCAGGCGATGTGTCCAAATCAACGCTCCTTGAATTCAGAGCAGGTCAAGGCATCTCGAGAATGTAAGCTGACAATTCTGTCAGTAAAATTCTCTGTATCGGCGAATGTCGACTCGCATCTAGATTTCAGGAGTCGAAAATGCTCGCTTTCCTGGATATCGTGACAACCGCTTGCGCGGCGATGCTGATAGGCAACGAAATCGCCGTATCGCTTTTCATCAATCCAATCGTATGGAAGCTCGATGAGCGCGCCCAGTCCAGCGCAGTCAGATTATTTGCAGCACGCCTGGGAGCGGCCATGCCGTTCTGGTATGCGACGTCTCTGCTCCTTCTCATTGTCGAAGCCGTTGTCCGTCGTCAGGATGCCGGCGTCCTTCTCCTGACCGCAAGCTGCACCATCTGGGCCGCGGTTGTCATCCTGACGCTGCTGTTCATGGTGCCGATCAACAACCGGCTGGCGCGGTTGGATCCCGGTCCTATATCGGAAGTAGCGAAGCGCGATCACAGAAAATGGGACAATCTGCATCGCGCGCGCATTGCGGCGCTCGGAGCGTCATTGATCTGTTTTCTAGTGGGCATTCATGGATAGAGTCACGCCGAGGGGAACACGCTCCGTAAATGACTTTCCGCGATCAACCCAACGTCAATAGGGTCGCGTTGCAATGAACTTGCATGGTCCTGCGGCGCCGGCTCGCACTATTCTTCTCCAATCTCATACGAAATCCCAAATCTACCAATCTGAATCACCGCCTTGTCCTTCGGCGGCCAGATGCGCAAACTGGTGATGCGGCTTGATCCGCCCAGCAGGTGCGCCTCCGTCGTCCCCACCAGTTCGCCCGTCGTGGCCACATGAAAATGCACGCTCAGCGCCTCGTTGTCCTGCGCTCGCGTCCATCCAAATACATACTCACCCGGCTTCAGCGCAACCCCGCCAATCTTCACTGGCGCCTGCACCAGCAGATAGTGCGAGTACTTGCCGTCAGCCGAGTAGCCGGCCGTCAGCAGCACCACGCCCGCAATAAAATGCCCGCGGCCATTCACGATTCCCGACGCGGTCCGCATCTCCGTTTCAATATGTTCCTTCTCCACCGGAGCGCGCGCCGGCAGCACGGAAGCCAGCTCCGCATCCGTCGCCTGCCGCCACGCATTTCTTTGCGCCTGCGCCGCTGGAACCATCAGCGCCAGCAAAATCCCGCATACCATCGCGCACTTAATCCTAGTCATGTTTCGGTTTCCTCAAACTTTCCAGAGGTACAATCCCGCGCTGAATCGCCGCCGTAGCCGCCTGCGTCCTGTCAGACACGCCCAGCTTGCCCAGCAGGCTGTTGATGTGCGTCTTCACCGTGGCCTCGCTGATCGCGAGCTCGGAGGCAATCTCCTTGTTGCTTAGCCCGTGCACAATCTGCTCCAGCACATCGAACTCGCGCGGCGTCAGCTCCTCGGTGCCCATGCGCTCGGCCAGCTTCTCGGCAATCGCCGGCGGAATATGCGACTTGCCCGCATGCACCGCGCGAATGGTCGCAATCAGCTCCTCGCTGGTCATGCCCTTCAGCAGGTAGGCGCGCGCCCCGGCCTGCAGTGCGCGATAGATGTCCTCATCGCCGTCATACGTCGTGAGCACAATGAAGCGCGCCCCCGGCGTCTCCATCCGCAGCCGCTGAATCACGTCCACCCCGCCCATGCGCGGCAGCCGCAGGTCCATCAGCGTAATATCCGGCTGGTGCTTGCGAAACTGCGTAATCGCTTCCACGCCATCGGCCGCCTCGCCCACCACCTCCAGGCCATCCGCCACGTTCAGCAGCGCCACCAGCCCCTGCCGCACCACGTGGTGGTCCTCCACAACCAGCACTCGAATTGTTTCTTTCGCTGTCATCGCGCTCCCATCAAAACACTTCATCATCTCAACCAAACAAAGTGGGGTGCTCCAGGTCTCGCTTCCGAGACCATGGAGAATAGAACCTCAGTCGTCGCCCTGCGTCTCTCGACGTGCTGCGACAGCCAGCCTCACCGTTGTGCCAACTCCGGGTTCACTCGTCATCTCCAGCTTCCCGCCAATCGTCGCCGCGCGCTCACGCATTCCCGTCAGCCCATAATGTCCCGGCCCATCGCGTTTCAGCACCGCTTCCAGTTCCTTGTTCACTTGAAACCCGCGTCCGTCGTCGCGCACTTCGAGGGCAATCTTCGCCGACCCATACTCCAGTTGAACCGTCAGCTCTTTAGCGCCCGCATGCTTCTTCACATTATGGATTGCCTCCTGCGCCACGCGCAGAATCTCGCGCTCGGTTCCCGGCGGCAGCTCGCGATAAGCTCCGAAGACGTTGAATTTCGCATCGAGGTCATTTGTGCCCGCCTGCTCCGCCATCCGCCGCAGCCGCACGGGCAGCGTGGTCTCGCCCGAGTCCTGCGAGCGCAGCGCCCAGATCGACTGCCGTGCATCGGCCAGCCCCTCGCGCACAAATCCGCGCGTCAAATCCAGATGCTTCGCCGCGGCCTCCGTCTTGTTCATGCGCAGCAACTCAGTCAACACCTCAAGCTGCACGCTGATCCCCACATATCCCTGCGCCAGCGTGTCGTGAATCTCGCGCGCAATCCGGTTCCGTTCGCCCAGCACCGCGTTGAACTCGCGCTCCGCCCGCTGCAGCCGGTAGCGCTGCACCAGCACCACCATCCCCACCAGCAAAACAATCAGCAGCGCATAAAACCAGAGAGTCTGGTAGAAATGCGGCCGCAGTTCAAAGGTCAGGCTCGCGCCCTCCGTATTCCACAGCCCGTCGTTGTTCGCCGCCTGCACGCGAAACGTGTACCGCCCCGGCGGAATGTTGGTGTAGTAGGCGCTGCGCCGCGTCCCCGCCTCGGTCCATCCCTTGTCGAAGCCCTCCAGCATGTAGCGGTAGCGCACCTTCTGCGGCGCCACAAAGCTCAACCCCGCATAGTCGAACTCGAAATGCACGTGCCCTGCCTGAACCGCGACCAAAGGCCCCGCCGCATTCAATGCAGCGTCGTCCACCGCAAACCGCTCCAGTGCCACCGGCGGCGGATTCGTGTTCACCGGAAAGTGTGCCGGGTCCACTTCAACGAGCCCCTTCGGTGTTGCAAACCACAGGTGCCCATCGTGCGATCGCCACGCCGAAGGATGGCTGTTGGTAGCCGTCTCCCGGCTGCGCAGCCCGTCCGCAGCGCCAAATTCCACCCAGTGCGTGCAGCCGCCTTTCATATTGCAGTCGCAGCGCGCAATTCCGTTGCCTGTCGCAAACCACAGGTGCCCGCTGCCGTCATCGAGAATCGCGTGAATCGTCGTCTGCGCCAGCCCATCCTGCGTTGTCGGCGCAAACGTCTTCCCATCCCAAACATTCCATCCGTGGTCCTGCGTGCCAATCAGGAGCGTTCCATCGCCGCGCGCCAACAGCGCCGTCACCACGTTGCTTGAGAGCCCGTTGGCCGTCGTGAAGTTTTCAACCTTCCCTGCATGCAGCCCATCGGGTCTTTCAAGTCTTGACAGCCCCGCGAAGGTCGCCACCCACAGGTCGCCGTGCGCGTCGCGCGCCATCGCGCCCACCAGGTCGCTCCCCAGTCCATTTGCATGAGTAAAGGTGGTCATTCCCGCGTTCGGTTTTCCGCCAACCCAGTGCGTCAGCCCGCGCCGCGTCCCAATCCACAATGCCCCATCCGCATCCGCCAGCAGCGAGCGAATGAAGTCATCCGGCAACCCGTCTGCCGACGTGAAGGCGTCAATACGTGTCCCATGAATCCGGTTCAGCCCATCAGGAGTTCCCACCCACAAGTCGCCATCTGGCGCCGCCGCCAGCGACAGAATCACGTCGCTCAGCAGCCCGTCCTTCACCGAATAGGTCCGGACCTTGCTTGTCCCGTCTGCGCCCCGTCGAACGGCATTCAGTCCGCCGCCGGTAGTCCCCACCCAAAGAGTACCCGCGCCATCTTCCACTACAGCTGTGGTGTCATCCGAAGAAAGCCCATCGCGCGTGTCCAGCGTGTTGAATCGCTGATCGCGCAGAATGTGCAGCCCGCCCGTCTCCGTTCCCACCCAAAGGTCGCCTTCGCGATCCTCCATAATCGTCAGCACAGAAGCAGTCGCCAGCGGATCAGTCACCGGCAGCAGTTCCACCTTGCCATTCACCCACCGCGCCAGGCCGCCGTTGGTCCCAATCCACAGCGCTCCCTCGCGGTCCGCAATAGCCGTCTGAATGCGAGTGCCGGGCAGTTCTCTTCCTACCACCCACCGCTCGTTGCGTCCGTTCTGGCTCACCTCTATCTCACTCTTGTTCACAAGTAGATGAGTCTTGTCACCAAGCGTGACTTCATAGAACACAGCCTGCCCTTCCAGCATGTCGTACATAACTGGAACAATCTTGGATTCTTGAACGCCAACCTCTCCACTCTCAGTGGAGACGATGATGCCCCCCTGCGGACCCACACGCACTGAGCGAATGATGTTGGAAGGCAGCCCCTCCTTTGATGTGAATGCAGCAACGCTCCCGTCCTTCCACCGCGCCAACCCCTCGCTGGTCCCAATCCAGAGCGCCCCATCGCTCGCTGCCAGCAAACACCGCACATCGTTTCCCGGCAGCGACGGGCCGCCTTCTCCGGGCTTCGTGTTCTTGTCGAACACCTGAAACCCATTCCCATCGAACCGCACCAGCCCGACTTCAGTCCCCAGCCAGACAAAACCATCCTTCGTCTGCGCCAGCGCCTGCACGGTGTTTTGCGGCAGCCCGTTTTCCATCCCCCATGCCTGCCGCCCATAGTTCTTCAGCGCCGTCCCTGGCTCCAGCGCCGTCGCAGTCAGCGCGCACCCCGCCATCGCAGCCGCGCAGAACAGCAATCGCGCAATTCGAGTCAGGATTGTGTCTTTTGCTTTGAAAGGGCACGACTTCAGTCGTGCCGCAAGCGCCGCAATATGCATTTGGGCTTTAGCCCTTGAGGGACGCCTCACCGGTCTGCACTCAACAGACCCCATCCCAGCGCTCGGACGTTGAATCGCTCCCCAACCAGAACAACGGAAAAACGCCCCAGGCTCCCAAGGGAACCCCCGCTCGTTCGAATTGGCGCAGTTTTCTGCCACTGGAGGATCGCAACCAGACTACCGCACAAAGGCTGACTTCAGTCTCCACCCATTGATGGATTCAACTCTCACTCCAATGGGCCAAGACACTCCCCCGGCTTGGCGATAATCTGGACTCCTCCTGAACTGGTCCACTTCAATAGTGGCTTTCGGGTGGCCGCGGCTCTCGCATGGTGGCCACCCGAATCCTTTCTTAAGGGCACTTTTTCCCCTCTAAACTCCTTCACTAATTCACCGGCTCAATCACTGCCCCTCCGCCTTCGTCAGAATCGTCGTCGCCCGGTTCTTCACATACGTCACCGTCCACACCTTCCCCTCCTGGTTGTACGTCACCGTGCGGTCGCCCACGGTTTCTCCGTCGGGATGCATCTTGCTGCCCACGGCCGTCTGCGTCTCCAGTTCGCTCATTCCCGGCTTCACCTGGTGCGCGTCAATCGCCGCCCACACATCCTTGGGCCAGTGGTCATAAATCGTGTGCGGGTCGTCGTAGTAAAACAGCAGGTCGGTGAAATACTTTTCCTGGTTCCCCTGCATCGCGCCCACCGGCGTCGCGTACTGGTCCTTCGCCCCCGACAATTGAAACACCACAAACGCCTGCCGCGAGCCGTGTTCGATTGCGTCATCCAGGCTCGCCGGCACGGGAGCCTTGATAATCTTCTTCACATCCAGCCGCTGGTCCGCGGCGACAACGCCCACCTGCTTCGCAAACGCGACACTCCCGCCCGCGTAGCGGTAGTAGGGCATCACATACCCATCCCGCATCCACACGCTGGTCCCTTCAAGACGCTGCAAGTCCTCATAGTGCATGGGAAAAATAGAGCGAAGCACCACCAGGTCGTCCTTGCTCTCTATCGGTTCAGCCGCCTTCTGCCCAATCACGCCCGGATCCTGGCGATGCTTCCACACCAAAAACAGATAGAGCCCACCCACCACCAGCGTAAGCAGCGTCGAAACAACAACAACCTTCCAGGTCTTCATGCAATCTCCTTGCCAGATGACAGGTTACAGAGGACAGATGACGAATTGCCGAAGCCGGATGCCTGCGCTTCAATGCTCCAACCGATGGGGTGCCGGATCTGTCATCTGCAATCTGTAACCAGTCATCTGCTTTTCTGCCGCCGGGTGGGAAGCAGTACGCCGGTGCGAGCTTCCCGCCAGCGTCTGCTCCATGCAATGGCGCGAGCGTCTGCCCCACCGCAGGTGGTTCAGATTTCTCTTGTAACTCCGCACTCATTGCAACTACTATCAGCCTCGCACGCCCTTCGGAAACAACTCGAAAACGGAGCCATCCCCATGCCCGACGCAACCGAGCCTGCCCCTGCCTCTGCCTTCGTCACGCCGCCCGCCTACTTTGCCGACGCCCTCATTGACTCCGAGCTGCTGCTCAAGTACGCGGCTGAATCCGGCATCGCCGTCGACGATGTCACGCTCAACGCCGTGCTTGCCGCCCGCTCCGTCTCCGAAAGCGTCTGGAACGAGGACATCGCCGCCGCCCTCATGGCCGCGCTCACTCGCCTCGCCGTGCTGGCCCGTCCCGTCACCGCCGCCAGCCTGCGCGCCTCCAGTGACGCGATTCGGCCCACCGTGCGCAGCTACCTCAACATGGCCATCTGTCTCGCCGTGCTCATCGTCCCGTTCTCGGTAGCCAGTTTCCTCGTCTCGTCCATCTCCGCCACGCTGCGTGCCGACATCGCCATAGCCAACGACCTCGCGGTCAAGCTCGACACCCAGACCCGCGCCCCGCAGGCCACCACTGCGGCCGCCCCCGCTCCCTCCATCCCCGCTTCGTCCGTCTCCGCGTCGCACGCCGGGGCGGCAATCGCTGCCACCCTCCAACCCGTCACGGCCGCGGCGCCCGCATTCAAAAGGCACGAATTCGTCCCCTGCTCGGTCCCGCCGGACAGCGGCCCCATCACCCCGCTGCCGCCCACCGTCAACCAGACCGACGTGGTCGAAGAGCTCCAGCAGTACGCCAACACCATCCGCTCCATTGACGCCCGCGCCCGCCAGTTGAACGTCCTGGTTCTCTGGACGGAGGCCGATCCCTGCGCCGGCATTCGCAAAAATCCCAAGGCCCTCCATCAAGTCTTCGAACTCCCCGCCGGCATTCCCAACCTGGCCCAGGCTGCCGAAGACCGCACCGTCGTCTACCAGGAAGTCCGCTTCTTCGCGCAGAGCCTGCTTGAAGACACATCGTTCTTCTACGGCGCCATCACCAGTTGCATCCTGCCCGCGCTCTACGCCCTGCTCGGCACCTGTGCCTACCTGCTGCGCACCTTTGAGCAGCAGATGACCACCCGCACCTTCATTCCCTCTGACGCCAACTCCGCCCGCTTTCTCATCGCCGGTATAGGAGGCGCCGTTGTCGGCCTCTTCAACAACTTCGCCATCACGCAAGGGGCGTCCATACCGCCGCTGGCGCTCGCCTTTCTGGTGGGCTATGCGGTCGACGTCTTCTTCGCATTTCTTGAGGGGTTGATGCAGTCCTTCACCCGCAACGCCTTGGCGGCGTCTGCCACTCCACCCGCCACACCGGACAAATAGAGCTGTTCTCCAGTACATAATAGAGCGTCGTCAAATGCCGGACGCCCCCGGCCCTGGTGACCCTTTGAAACCGTGACGGGCGCCCCCTGTCCCTTGCTTTTGGGGACCGGGGAGGTGGGGTGCTGGGTGCCCCATCCATTCCGCTTCGCCGGGGTCCCCACGGACCGGTCCTGGTCCGTCGGGAGGTTGGGCGGAATGGGTGGAATGGGTGGAAAGCAGTAAGCCAGTGCGAGCCCCCGCGAGCGTCTGCCCCACGCTGGTGGCCAACGCGCGCGAAGCACGGCTAACTCCGCGAGCACCGCTAACTCCGCAGGTTCGCCTTAACTCCCTCTGGCTAACAGATCGTCGTCCTTGGTTTCGCGAATCATCAGCAGGCCCACAAACGTCAGCACCGCCGACCCCGTCAGGTAGTACCCCACGTACTGCAGGCCATAATTCCGCGCCAGCCACGTTGCAATGTACGGCGCCAGCGACGCCCCGAAAATCCCTGCAAAATTAAACGCCAGCGAACTGCCCGAATACCGCACCGGCGTCGGAAACAGCTCGGAAACCACAGTCCCCAGCGGCCCATACGTCAGCCCCATCAGCGAGAGTCCCAGCGCCATGGTCGCAATCGCGCTCACCGTTCCAGCCTGAAACATCGGCCCCAGCACCAGCCCGAACAGCCCGATCGCCGTCGTGATCCACAGCATCGTCCTGCGCCGTCCATGCTCCGCCAGCTTGGCTGAAATCGGCACGGTCACCGCGAAAAACAGCGTCGCGAACAACTGCATCAGCAGAAACTTCTCCCGCCCGAAACCCAGCGCGCTCGTTCCCCACGAGAGCGCAAACACAATCATCAGGTAGAACAGCACAAACGTCGCCAGGCACAGCAGAATCCCCGCCACCAGGGTCCTCTTATGGCTGCGAAACACCACCGCGGCCGGCATCGTTTCCTGTTCGCCCCGCGCCTGCGCCGCCCGAAACACCGGCGTCTCGGTAATCGTCAGCCGCACCCACAATCCAAGAAACACCAGCACGGAGCTGGCCAGAAACGGCAGCCGCCAGCCATACACATAAAACTGCCTGTCGGTCAGAAACCGCGACAGAATGAGAAACACGCCGCCCGAAAGAAAGAACCCCACCGGCGCGCCCAATTGGGGAAACATCCCGTACCAGGCCCGCTTGTGCGCCGGCGCATTCTCAATGGCCAGCAGCACCGCGCCGCCCCACTCGCCGCCCAACCCCAGGCCCTGCCCAAACCGGCACAACGCCAGCAGCAGCGGAGCCGCCAATCCGATCGAAGCGTACGTCGGCAGCACGCCAATCGCCACCGTTGACACGCCCATGGTCGCCAGCGCCACCACCAGCGTTGTCTTACGCCCGATCCGGTCACCAAAGTGGCCGAATAATACGGACCCGATGGGCCGCGCCAGGAAGGCAATCCCGAATGTGGCCAGAGAAGCCAGCGTGGCCGTCGCCGGGTCGCCCGCCGGGAAAAACAGCTTGGGAAACACCAGCACCGCCGCCGTGGCGTAGATATAGAAGTCGAAAAACTCAATGGTGGTGCCCACCAGGCTGGCAAACAACACCTGGCGCGGCGTATTGACGGGCTCGCCCGTCCGGGCCTGCGATGCGCTCATCCACTTCTCCAGATTGCAGAAAGCCAGCGAAAGCTGCGGGCCGGGGAAATCAGGCCGCCGGCAAATACAGCAGGGAAGCGCAGCCTGTCCTCTGTTTATACCGTTTCCCGCCGCTGCGGCGAAACCCTCCCATGCGAAACCAGCCCAGCCCAAGCCGGACTGGCCAAACCGCAACACCCCGTACGGCCTGCGGCCCATTTTCAGCGTCCAATCCTCTGTGAGCCTCTACACCCTGTTCGCGCCCAAAGTTGCACCGCGTGTGCGCCACACGATGCTGCCCCACTGGCTCACCCACCTGGGCATGTGGGGGCTGTTTTCGGTCGCCATAGTCGACTCCTCCGTGATTCCGCTTCCCATCCCCGGCAGCACGGATCTGCTTCTGCTCTGGCTCGTCTCCCACAACCACAATCCCTGGCTGCTGGCTCCCACCGCCATCCTCGGCAGTGTCCTCGGCGGATACACCACCTGGCACCTCGGCCGCAAAGGCGGACAAAACGCTCTCCGCCGCTGGGTCTCACCTCGGATCCTCAACCGCATCGTGGTATGGGTCGAGCGCCACCACATGCTGGCCATTTTTCTACCCGCCATTCTCCCGCCGCCCATTCCGCTCTCCCCGTTCGTTCTCGCCTCTGGAGCGCTGGGCGTCCCATTCAAGCGCTTCCTGGCGGCTTACGGAGCTGCGCGCACCCTCCGTTATTCGCTGGTCGCCTGGCTCGCCGTCCTCTACGGCCGCCACGTCGTCCGCCTCTGGTCAAAGGAACTGGACAAGTGGTCCACACCGCTCCTCTATGTCTTTCTGGCCGTGTCGGTTGCCGGTATTGCCGTGGGTGTCTGGCAATTCCGCAGCCAGCGCAACTCCCCATCCTCCGCAGACCCATCCCTCGAACCCGAAACCGCCCGCGTCGACTGACCCCTGCGCCATCCCATCCACATTCCCGCCCCGCCCACGAATCAGCAATCCTTGAACCCCAGGGGCCGCCTTCCGAATCTAGATAGAGGTAAGCTCGTTTTTTCGAACCGTTTCTGAACCATTCCCCGGCCTCTCAAGCAACTGAAGAGCGACAGGAAACAACCGAGGAGAAGACTTTTGTCCGAATTGCAGCCCGCCACGCCGTCTCCCGCAGGCGAAGTCACCGTCAACAACCCCTCCGCCAGCCTGCAAGGGGCGTGGAAGCCGCGCGTCAACCCCTGGCTGATCGCCATGACCGTCGCCCTGGCGGCCTTCATGGAAGTGCTCGATACCTCCATCGCCAACGTCGCACTGCCCCACATCGCCGGCTCGCTCGGCGCCAGCACCGATGAGGGCACCTGGGTCCTCACCAGCTATCTTGTCGCCAACGCCATTGTTCTTCCCATGGGTGGATGGGCCTCCAGCGTCCTCGGACGACGCAATTTCTTCGTTCTCTGCATCATCATCTTTACCGTCTCCAGCTTCCTCTGCGGCGCGGCGCTCTCGCTGCCCATGCTGCTCGTCTTCCGCATCCTCCAGGGGGCAGGCGGCGGCGGCCTGCAGCCCATGGCCCAGGCGATTATGGCGGACAGCTTTGAACCCCAGAAGCGCGGCCAGGCCTTCGCCCTCTACGGCCTCGTCGCCGTCCTCGCCCCCTCCATTGGACCCACTCTTGGCGGTTGGATCACTGACAACTTCTCCTGGCGCTGGATCTTCTACATCAACATCCCCGTCGGCATTCTCGCCTTCTTCCTCGTCACCCGCCTGGTTGAAGATCCGCCGTGGATCAAGGCAGACCGGTCCCGCCTGCGCCACATGGATTACGTCGGCCTCGCCCTCCTCACCATCGCCATGGGCGGCATGCAGATCATGCTCGACAAAGGCGAGGAAAACGATTGGTTCTCCTCCAACTTCATCCGCTTCTTCGCTTTCCTGTTTGTTGGCGGCATGATCGCGCTGGTCTGGTGGGAGTGGCGGCAAAAAGACCCCCTCATCAACCTCAAGGTCTTTCGCTTTAAAAACTTCGCCATCTGTTGTTTTCTCATGATGCTGGTGGGCGGCGTGCTCAACGCCAACACCGTTCTGCAGCCGCAGTTCATGCAGCAGCTCCTCGGCTGGACCGCCACCACCTGCGGCCTCGCTCTCACCGCCGGCGGATTCACCTTGCTCTTCGTCATGCCCCTGGCCGGCATTGCCACCAGCAAGATCTCTGCCCGCTACCTGACTGCCCTGGGATTCCTGCTATTCATCATCACCTTCCGCGTCGCAGCCGAGGTGACCACGCTCAACATGACCTTCGCGCAGGCCTCCTGGCTCCGCGTGGTGCAGATGATCCCGCTCCCGTTCTGCTTCATCTCCATCACCACGGCAGCTTACGTGGGCATGCCCAAAGAGGACTCGAACCAGGTGGCCGGCCTCATCAACTTCGCCAGAAACATCGGTGGCAGCATCCTCATCGCGCTCACCAACGCACAGGTCACCAGCCGCTCCATGTGGCACGAGCAGCATCTGCAGAGCGCCATGACCTCAGCTTCGCCCGGCTACCAGCAGCACCTCAGCGCGCTCACCGGGTTCTTCGGCGGCAACTTCGGCGGCCCCAACGGCGGTGGCATGGCCATGGCCAGCATCTACAACCAGCTCAACCTCCAGGCCGCCACGCAGGGGTACCAGGACGTGTACATGGAGCTGTCGTACATGTCCATCTTCCTGGTCGTGCTCGCCTTCCTGCTTAGCAAAAACAAGCCCGGCGAAGGCGCCGGCGGCGGCATGCACTAGAGCATTTGCCCTGCGGGCTGCCGATCGCTATCGGCTCGCAAGAGTTTTGTTGTAGCGTTTGCGCCAGGAAGAAAGCGCAACGCCTGGGTGCTCCATGCGGCACCCGGCCACCCAGGTTCTTCCTTTGGATCGTTGGACCTGCCGGGTAACTAATTCCTTGCGATGGCGATGGCTTTGATTCCGGTTTTGGGCCGCAGGGTGATTTTGGGTTGAAGCTCGATGGTCTGGTTTGGGAGTAGCTGCAGCCGCCAGCGCTGCGCGAGTGTGGCCAGGGCCAGCGTGGCTTCCATCCAGGCAAAGGACTCACCGATGCATTGACGGCCGCCGCCGCCGAAGGGGAAGTAGGCGAAGCGGGGGCGCGCGGCTTTGGCCTCCGCGGTATGGCGCTCGGGGCGGAATGCGAGCGGGTCAGGGAACCAGCGCGGATCGCGCTGGATGATGTATTGGCTGAAGAAGACCATGGTGCCTTTTTTGAGATGGTAGGGGCCAATGGAGACATCTTCAAGGACTTCGCGGCCCATGGCCCAGGCCGGCGGGTAGAGGCGCATGGATTCAGCGAGGACCATGGCGGTGTATTCGAGACGGGGCAGGTCTTCAAGGGTGGGCTGGCGTCCGGCGAGGACCTGGTCGAGTTCGGCGTGGAGGCGGGACTCGGCTTCAGGGTTCTGGCCGAGCAGGAGCCAGGTCCATGCGAGCGCGTTGGCCACGGTTTCGTAACCGGCGAGGAAGAGGGTGAGCACCTGGTCGCGGAGCTGTTCGGAGCTGAGGGTCAGGCCGTCTCCTTCCGCATCGTCGTCGCGGGCGGCGATGAGCATGGACAATAGATCGGCGTGGGGCTCCGCTGCATGATCGCTTTGAGAACGGGCATTCTGCATCTCCGCCTGGCGAGTGCGGATCATGCCGTCGACGACCTGGTCGAGGTGGGCCTTGGCCTTGCGAAAGCGGCGCATGACGGGAAGCGGCGAATTGAGCAGGAGTTCGGCGCGGGGCAGCGCGACCAGGTAGTTGTAGAGGTCCATGACGATATTGACCTGGTCGTTGATGACATGGATTTCGGGAGTGACTGCGGTGTCGAACAGAGTGCGCGCGGTGATCTGGAGAGCCAGGCGCATCATCTGGGCGTTGATGTCGATGGACTGGCCGGGTTGCCACTCCGCACTCATTTGGGCGGAGAGCGAGACGATCTGCGCGGCGTAGCGCTGGATGCGCTGGCGATGGAAGGCCGGCGCGGCGATGCGGCGGGCGCGCTTGTGGGTTTCGCCGTCGGAGGTGATGAGGCCCTCGCCGAGCAGGATCTTCATGCGCTTCTGGGTGCGGTCCTTGCCGAAGGAAGCGGCCTTGTCGATGAGGACTTCGCGAATGTCGGAGGGGTCGTGGAAGAGGACGACGTGGTGAAAGAGGATTTTGTAATGGGCGGCGCGGCCGTAGCGGCGCAGGTGTTCAAACAGCAGGATGGGATTGCCGGGCTTGAAGAATTTGTGGAAGAGATAGAAAGGCAGATTCATGCGCAGGCCGGGCGGGTAGAGATAGCGGCCATGGCGAATGAGGATGGGCGGAACTTCCGCGGGTGACCGGTTGGCGGTTTCGAGGATTACGTCTGGGACGTTTTGGGTCACATGCTTGAGGCTAGTTCATTCAGAGTGTGCTGTCGAGAAACGGAGCATTGAGGCCAGGGCCTGTTCACACTACCGCGGCGGATGGCGACGGGAGCCAGTTTTTCTCGGTTCGAGGAAAGAGGAGCGACGCATACCGGGTGTCTGCTAGCGACGATGGACGAAGAAATGAGGAAAACTGGACCCGTCCCGAAGGGTTGCGGCGCAAATCGGGCAATTCGTCGTTGTCGTTTTCGGCTGTGGGGCCGCCACAGCCTTCAAACTCCGCCTAGTCTCCCCCCCACGGACGAAGGCCTGTCCGTGGGGGGCCGGGATCTGGCCCGATTTTAGCTCGCAACGCCACCACCCTGGTAGTGTGAGCAGGCCCTAGTCTGCTCCGCATCTAACCAAGAACGTTAATGCCCTAAGTACTATTCTTTTCTTTGTCGGCGCTCACGCAAATGCGCTCTCAGGATAGACTAGAGACTGTTGCAGGCAACGGGGAGTTGCATAGCGCTATGTCGGGGTCGACCCAGAACCCCAGCGCTTCTGGCGCCGGAATCGTGTCCATTACCCTCATAGGCCCGGATGAACCGCGCCGTAAAGAGGTCGCTACCGCTCTGTCTGAATTTCCCGGAGTGCAGTTAACTGAGTTTTCCGCCTATCCAATCGACCTGGACGACCTGCCCCCGATCCTCCTGCAACAGCGCGGCATCGTCATCGTTGACCTCGACAGCGACCCCGAATACGCCCTGGAGGTTGTCGAAAGCCTTTTTGCCGACAGCACCGCGACCGTCATGGTCTATTCCGCCACGGCCGACCGGACGCTTGTGGTGCGGGCCATGCGTGCCGGCGCCCGCGAGTTCTTTGCCCTGCCCCTGGCCACGACGGAGGTTGCCGATGCCCTGGCGCGCTTCTCGATCCACGCTCCCGGCGAACGTCCGGTAAAAAAGAAGGCTGGACGGCTGGCTGTCTTTCTGGGCACCAAGGGCGGATGCGGCGTGACCACCGTCGCCTCACGGTTCAGCGTCGCTCTCACCCAGGAATCGGAAAAGAAGGTGCTGCTGATCGACTTCGGCCTGCCCCTCGGCGACGTTACACTCAACCTCGGCGTCTTCGCGGAGTATTCCACTGACAACGCCTTCCGCAACATAGCCCGGCTTGACGGGAATTTTCTGAATTCGCTTCTCACCCTGCACAGCTCAGGCTTATCGGTTCTTGCGTCGCCCAACGAATTCCCCGAGATGCTGCCCTCCGTTGAAGCCATTGACAAGCTGCTGGCCGTTGCCCGGCAGAGCTTCGACTACGTGGTGATCGATGCCGGTTGCAGGCTCGACCTGAAGGACACCACGCTCTTTGACGCCTCTTCGACCATCTACCTGGTCACCCAGTTCGGCGTCTCTGAGCTGCGCAACTCAAATCGCCTGATCTCCCAGTTCTTTTCCACCCGCGGCCGCAAGCTGCAGATCGTCCTTAACCGCTTCGGCAAGCAGGGCATCGGCTTCGATGAGGAGCAGATCACCAAGGCGCTCACCCGGCCGGCGCAGTGGAAGATTCCCAACGATCCATCCCTCGCCCGCCAGACGGAGGACATCGCCTCCGCGCGATCGCAGAAGAGCTCGGCCCTTTGGGTGGTCATCCGCAAAATGGCCCGCAAGGCTTGCGGCCTTTCAGAAAGCGACGAAAGGAAAAAGGCCTTCAGCCTCTGGCCCTTCCCCAAGGCTCTTCACGAGACAACTGAATCCTAGGCCGAACCTCGGCTGAGCCGGCTCGAAGCGCCTCCGGAGAAGGCTGCGCGACCCGCCGATAGGCCCTCGCCATTTACACTGGAATACGGAGATTTGTGTTTTGATCGATAAAGTTCTAACAAAGATTTTTGGCACTTCAAACGAACGCATCATCAAGAAGCTTTGGCCGGTGGTCGCCACCGTCAACGATCTGGAAGCGGGGATCAAGCAGCTTTCCGACGAGCAGTTGCGCGCCAGGACGGTCGATTTCCGTGCGCGGATTGCCGTCCGGCTTGAAGGCATCACCGGCGAAGAAGAGCTTCGGGCCGCCGAACGCGAGGCTCTGGACGAGATTCTGCCCGAAGCCTTCGCCGTGGTGCGCGAGGCGGGCTGGCGCGCCGTGCAGATGCGCCACTTCGATGTGCAGTTGATCGGCGGCATGGTCCTGCACCAGGGCAAGATCGCCGAGATGAAAACCGGCGAAGGCAAAACGCTGGTGGCTACGCTCTCCTGCTATCTGAACGCGCTCGCGGGTCACGGCGTGCACGTGGTCACGGTCAACGACTACCTGGCCAAGCGCGACGCCGAATGGATGGGCAAGATCTACGAGTTTCTAGGCCTCTCTGTGGGTGTCATTGTCCATGACCTCGACGACGGCGAGCGCCGCGCCGCCTACGCCTCCGACATCACCTACGGCACCAACAACGAGTTCGGCTTCGACTACCTGCGCGACAATATGAAGTTCGAGCTGAAAGACTGCGTCCAGCGCGGCCACTACTACGCCATTGTGGACGAAGTCGACTCCATCCTCATCGACGAAGCGCGTACGCCGCTTATCATCTCCGGCCCCACCGACCAGACCACCGACAAGTACGCCCGCGCACGCAAGATCATTCCGCAACTGGAACTGGGCGAGGAGATTGAAGCCACCGATTACAAGCGCCAGGCGGAGCTTAATCTGCAACTCCGAGAGGGCGAGAAGTTCCTCACCGGCGACTACATCGTGGACGAGAAGCAGCGCACCATCGGTGTGACGGACGAAGGCTGGGTGACCATTGAAAAGCTGCTCGGCATTGACAACATCGCCGACCCGGAAAACTGGGATCTGAAGCACTACGTGGAGACGGCCATCAAGGCCCAGGCTCTTTACAGGCGCGACGTTGACTACGTGGTCAAGGACGGCGAAGTCATCATTGTGGACACCTTCACGGGCCGCCTCATGCCCGGGCGCCGCTGGTCCGACGGGCTGCATCAGTCCGTCGAAGCCAAGGAGGGCGTCAGCATCCGCAAGGAAGATCAGACGCTTGCCACCATCACCTTCCAGAACTACTTCCGCCTCTACAAGAAGCTGAGCGGCATGACCGGCACCGCCGAAACCGAGGCTGCCGAGTTCGAGAAGATCTACAAGCTTGAGATCGTGGTCATTCCCACCAACAAGCCGATGCGCCGGCTTGAAAACGCTGACGTGGTGTACCGCACCGAAAAGGAAAAATACAAGGCGGTTGCAGACGACATCGCGCTGCTTCATGAGAAGAATCAGCCGGTGCTGGTGGGCACCACGTCGATTGAAAAATCCGAACGCCTCTCCGGCATCCTGCAGCGCAAGGGCGTACGGCACGTGGTCCTGAACGCCAAGTTCCACGAGCGAGAAGCGGAGATCGTGGCCCAGGCGGGACGGCTGGGGATGGTGACCATCTCCACCAACATGGCCGGCCGCGGCACAGACATTCTGCTCGGCGGCAACCCTGAATTCATGGCCCGCCAGGAACTGGTCAAGAAGGGCCACGCACGCGCCATCAGCGCCAATGAGGGCGCCATCAATCCCATGGCGCCGGCTGGTTTTCTGCGCTTCTACTACCAGGGCCAGGAGTTTGAAGTCGCCGACTCCGACTGGGCCGAGACCTTCAAGGGACATGCGGCTGCGGCGGCAGAGAATCACGAACAGGTGATCGGCGCCGGCGGATTATTCATCCTGGGCACGGAACGCCACGAGTCCCGCCGCATCGACAATCAGTTGCGTGGCCGCGCCGGCCGCCAGGGCGATCCCGGCGAGTCGCGCTTCTACCTGTCGCTTGAAGACGACCTGATGCGCATCTTCGCCAAGCAGTGGATCAGTACGCTGCTGGAGCGGCTGGGCATGGAAGAAGGCGTGCCCATTGAGTCCAAGATGATTTCCAACCGCATTGAAGGCGCGCAGAAAGCGGTTGAAGCGCAGAACTTCGAATCCCGCAAGCACCTGCTTGAATACGACGACGTGATGAACAAGCAGCGCGAGGCCGTGTATGGCGTGCGCCGCCGCCTGCTTGAGGGCCTGGACCAGCGCGAGCTTGTGCTTGAAGATTATGTCGGCGGCATCCTTTCCGCAGCCCTCGACGAGTTTGTCGCCGAGGATGTTCACCCCGATCAATGGAACGTGAAAGGCCTGGACGAAAAGATCAACGGCCAGTTCGGCATGAGTCTGGAACCAGCGGGAATCAATCCCCTGGAGCTGGGCCGCCATGAGCTCGGCGATGCGATCTTCGAAAAGCTGAAGCAGGAGTACGAGGCCAAGGAGAAGATTCTCGGCGCCGAGACCATGCGCTACCACGAACGCATGGTCATGCTCAGCGTGATCGACGGCCTGTGGAAAGAGCACCTGCTCAACATGGATCACCTCAAGGAGGGGATTGGCCTGCGCGGCTATGCGCAGCAGGACCCGCTGGTGGCCTACAAGCGCGAGTCCTACGACATGTTTGAAGCCATGATGCTCAAGTTCCAGGAAGATACCGTCCGTTTTCTCTTCCGGATGCAGATTCTGGGACCCGACGGCCAGCCCGTCAACGCCGCGCCCACGGTCAGGCGTGCGGTACCTCCTGCGCCGCCCGTGGCCTCTGCCGCGCAGCCGGCAACGCTTGACGCCGCGCCGCGCGAGATTTCGATTTCCACCCGCCAGCCCTCCACCACGATTGACGCGCTGGAGAAGGAATTTCACCGCAAGAAGCAGCGCGAGCTTGAGGCAGCCAGCATGTCCGGTGGCGGCGACGCCAGCCTGCCCGCGCAACGCCGCACCGGCGATAAAGTGGGCCGCAACGACCCCTGCCCCTGCGGAAGCGGAAAAAAATACAAGAAGTGCCACGGCGCCGAGAAATAGAAGCAGGCATTCTGCCGGCTTTGGCCTTGGAACAGGGCCTGACCGGGGCACCCTGATACAAGGCGCGTCCAATGCGGAGTTTTCCCGCAGCTTGTTTAGCCCGATTCACTTCCCCCGCACGCACACCCGAAGACAATCATCTCGGAAAGCCGGCAATCCGCAGTTGATTCGGCCCACAAGACTGTTATGTTTCCCATCCTTGCGGCAGGAAAAAACCGCAAGAATGGGGCACGGAGCCTCAGTGTCTATGGGCCGGATCAATAGGGGTTAAACACCGGCGCTTCTGCCATCCCGACAAAAATATTCGCCGCCTGCGCACATCCCGCGCAGTGGCCGTATGATGGTTGGTTAATCGATTCTGTTGCTTAGAGGAATGACCTTGAGACTGACCCACGTTCCCGCTGCGGCGACCCTCGCGCTCGGCCTTGCTTCGCTGGGATTGGCCGGCTGCTCCAACTCCGCGCCCACAGCCCCCACGCCGCCGTCCATCTCGAGCTTTGCGGCCAGCCCGGCAGCCATTGAGGCGGGAACAAGCGCCAGCCTCACCGCAGTCTTTGCCAACGGCACCGGCGTGATTACCCCTGGAAGTGTCGCCGTTGCCAGTGGAACACCGGTAAGCGTCAGCCCCTCGGCAACCACCAGCTATACCCTCACCGTCACCCCAAGCAGCGGCAGTTCGATCACTGCCACCACCACGGTCACCGTGACGGCTGCGCCGGTGATCACCAGCTTTGTAGCCAGCCCCGCGTCCATTGCATCCGGGGCGAGCTCCAGCCTTACGGCAGTCTTTTCTGGCGGAGCCGGCGTCATCACGCCCGGAAATCTCGCCGTCACCAGCGGGACAGCCGTCAGCGTCAGTCCCACAACCACCACTACGTACACCCTCACCGTCACCCCCGCCGTGGGCACCGCCATCACCCAGACGGCAACCGTCACCGTGACGGCCGCGCCGGTGATCACCAGCTTTGTCGCCAGCCCCTCTTCGATCGTCTCCGGAAAAAGCTCCAGCCTGACCGCTGTCTTCTCTGGCGGCGCGGGCGTCATCACACCTGGCAATCTCTCCGTCACCAGTGGGACAGCCGTCAGCGTCAGCCCCGCATCCACCACCACCTACACCCTGACAGTTACCCCCACCGTGGGCGCCGCCATCGCCCAGACGGCAACCGTCACCGTGACGGCCGCGCCGGTGATCACCAGCTTTGTCGCCAGCCCCTCTTCGATCGTCTCCGGAAAAAGCTCCAGCCTGACCGCTGTCTTCTCTGGCGGAACGGGCCTCATCACCCCCGGCAATCTCCCCGTCACCAGCGGTACGGCAGTCAGCGTCAGCCCCACATCCTCCACCACCTACAAGCTCACCGTCACGCCAACCGTTGGAACTGCCATCTCCCAGACAGCCACGGTCACGGTGACCGCCGCGCCGCCTCCCCCCAGCACCATCACCGTGGATCTCTCCAGTACCGGCCCAGCCGTCACCGACCAGCTTCTCGGCATGAACCTGGCCGCGTGGTATGACGTGACCGACAGTACGGATGAACCAGCAGTCCAGCAGGGATTCGCAACCGCCGGCATCCAGGCCGTGCGCTGGCCGGGCGGTTCCTGGTCCGACGCGTACAACTGGGAGACCAACACCGAGTGCGGCGGCTTTGCCAACTCCGATGACGACTTCACCGACTTCGTCAACAAGCTCATCGTCCCCGCCGGCCTCGACCTGGCGCTGACCGCCGACTACGGCACTGGAAAAAACTGCACCGGTCCCGGAGACCCCACCGAAGCCGCCGCATGGGCAGCCAACGCGCGCACCCTGGGCGTGACCGTGAGCCACATGACGGTGGGCAACGAGGAGTATGGCAGTTGGGAGATAGACAACCACACCCTCAAGAACGATGCCGCTACCTACGCCGCTGCCGTGTCCGGGACCAATGGCTACTACCAGCTCATCAAGGCGGCCTCTCCCAATACCCTGGTCGGCGTGGACGTCAACCCCGGCAACTCGCCCGCATGGGACCCGATCGTGCTCGCCGATGCGCCCTATGACTTCGTGGAATTCCACTACTACCCCGAGACGCCGGGCCAGGAGACCGATACCTTCCTTGTGCGGCAGGCCGCGCAGCAGTTAACCACGAACATCAACACCATCAAGTCGGAACTGGCCACGGCCGGCAATCCCGATACGCCGATCTACGTGGGCGAGATTGGTGGGCCTTACAGCAATCCGGGCAAGCAGAGCTGGTCGATTACCCAGGGCCTCTATGCCGGTCAGGTGCTGGGCGAAATGATGAACGACGGAGTCACGCGCCTGACCTGGTGGATTGGCTTCGGTAATTGCAACGGAACCAGCGGAAATGACAGTACTTCGCTCTATGGCTGGCAGGATTTCGGCGCCTACAACGTGTTCTCCGATGGGCCGTCGGACACCGGCTGTGCGGGTGCGGGTCCCATCGGCACGCTTTCGCCTACGGCGCGCGCGTTTCAGCTCTTCAGCCAGGTGGCTGTCAACGGTGAGTCGGTGCTCACCGCCAGTGTCGCGGGCGACACCACAGACATTCGCGCCTACGCCGCTACCAATAGCGGTGGAACCGCGCTGGTGCTCTTCAACCTGAATGAAACTGTGAGCGAGCCCATTACCATCACCCTCACCGGCCAAACCTCGGCAACCACCGTCACCGAAACCACATACGACAAAGCAATCTATGATCTTTCGGGCTCGCCCACCGGAACCCCGCCGGACCCTGCGGGAACCAGCACCTGGGCAGCACCGACAACCACCAGCCTTGGCGCCCAAACACTCCCCCTGTCGTTGACTCTGACCCCGTGGAGCATGAACGTACTCATCATCAACTAAAGCAAGACCCCAGTTCATCGCCGCGACACGGATGAATTGCGGGGAACAAGAGTGCACCTGTCTGCGTAGTTCATGCAGGCGCGTCCGAGCACCAGAACTCCCTCGCGCGCTGCACGTAAAGGAGACTCCCATGCGCAAGATCGTCCGCGCTGCCGCACTGGCTACTCTGCTCTGTCTCGCCGTTCCCGCGACCTTCGCAAAAACACCCGCAGCCCCGACAAAGGTCGGCCAGGGCATGATGGTGATCGTCTTCAAGGATGGCCACCGCCAGAGCTTCAACCTCGCTGACGTGGCGCGCGTGGAGTTTCCCTCCACCGCTGCTGAAGCTGCCGACGCGGCCACAACCACTGCCGCGCCGGCACATTTCCTTGGCAAGTGGGAGGTCGGCGACGGCAACGGCAGCAACTTCTACATCACCCTTGAGGACAAAGGCAACGCCATGCGTTCGATTGGCGATGTGCACGGCAAGTGGGTCTACGTGGACGGCGAGGCGCGCATCACCTGGGACGACGGCGCCGAAGATGCCATCCGCAAGGTCGGCTCCCGGTATCAGAAATTCGCGTACAGCTCCGGCATGTTCTTCACCGGCACGCCCAACAACGTCGCCAATGCTCGCAACACCACGCCTCATCCCATCTAGGAATCTGTTTCCAACAAGTTTTGCCCGATCAGGCGCCGCAGCGCCCGATCCCTATTCCTTGTTCCCCGCAGGGGCGGCTATTCCACGCTCTTCTCCCCCGTACAATGGAACAGGAGCCCGAGCCCACGCGCACATGGCGGACGAAGAGCGGAAAAAGCACAAAAACCCCGAGCCCCGCAAGGCGGATGAAGACCCGGTCGGCAAGGTTTACGACGCCCACCTGGTACGCCGTCTGGCTCATTACGTGCGTCCGTATTGGTTGCAGGCTTCCGTTTCCTCCATCGCCGTCAGCCTCAAGGCGCTTTCCGACGTTACCGGCCCCTACCTGGTCAAGGTGGCCATCGACCGCTATCTCACCGGGAATGGGGGGGCGGCTACCAACTGGCTCACACGGCGACTGCCGGCAGACCCCTACAATGGCATCACAGACCTGGCCGTTATCTACCTTTGTGCCCTGGTATGTGCCTACTTTTTTGAATTCATTCAAACCTATCTGATGCAGTGGACCGGCCAGAAGATCATGTTCGACCTGCGCCGCGACATCTTCCGCCACATGCAGCGCATGCACATCGGCTTCTTCGATCACCACGCCGTCGGCCGTCTGGTTACCCGTCTCACCTCCGACGTGGACGCCATCAACGAAATGTTTACCGCCGGCGTGCTGGCCATCGTCGACGACGCGTTTAACCTCACCATCATGGCCGCGGTCATGCTCACCATCAACTGGCGGCTGGCCCTCATTGCGTTTGCCGTTCTGCCGCTGATCCTGATCGTCACACGCCTCTTCCGCGACAGCGTACGGGAGAGCTACCGCCGCGTCCGCGCCGCCATTGCCCGCATCAACAGCTTCACGCAGGAACATGTCTCCGGCATGGCGGTGGTGCAGCTCTTCAACCGGGAAGAACGGGCCTACCAGGACTTTGAAGACGTCAACCGTCTGCACATGATCGCCTTCAAAGACACCATCTTTGCTTACGCGCTCTATTACCCCGCCGTGGAACTGCTCTCCGCCATCGCCATCGCCATGGTCATCTGGCGCGGTGGCTTCGGCGTGCTGCACGGGGCGGTCACCATCGGCGTGCTGGCCATGTTCATCCAGTACTCGCAGCGCTTCTGGCGGCCGATTCAGGATCTGAGCGATAAATTCAACATCCTGCAGTCGGCCATGGCGGCCTGCGAGCGCATCTTCAAGCTGATGGACACGGCGCCGGAGATCGTGAATCCCGAACATCCCAAGCCCGGCGACGGTTCAAACAGGATTGAATTCCGCCACGTCTGGTTTACCTACCAGAAACTCACTGACGAACAGCAGGAGGCCGTTGAACATGCGCGTACTTCCACCACGACCTGTGAGGAACTGACGGCTCTTACCGGCATCGAGTGGATTCTCAAGGATGTGTCGTTCACGATCGAGGCGGGGCAGACTGTGGCTATCGTGGGCCACACTGGCGCCGGCAAGACCACGCTCATCAGCCTGCTGATGCGCTTCTACGACGTAACAGCGGGCCAGATTCTGCTGGATGGCGTGGACCTGCGCGACCAGGATCTGCTTTCACTGCGACAGCATTTTGCCGTGGTCTTGCAGGACCCGTTCCTGTTTACCGGGACCATGCAGGAAAACATTCGCTTTGGCAACGACGCAATCACCAGCGAGCAGCTCCACCAGGCAGCGCGCGACGTGAATGTGCTGGACTTCATCGAGGGCCTGCCTCTGGGCTTCGACGAGCCGGTGCAGGAGCGCGGCAGCTCCCTCTCCACCGGCCAGAAGCAGCTCATCAACTTTGCCCGTGCGCTGGCCTTCAACCCGCGCATCCTCATCCTGGACGAAGCCACTTCAAGCGTCGATACGGACACGGAACTTCGCATCCGCGGCGCGCTGGAGCGCATGGTGGAAGGCCGCACCAGCGTGCTGATTGCGCACCGGCTCTCCACCGTGCAGCGCGCCGACACCATCCTGGTGATGCACAAGGGCCAGTTGCGCGAGATGGGTTCGCACCAGCAACTGCTCACCCGCCGCGGCCTCTACTGGAAGCTCTACCAGTTGCAGTACAAGGATCAGGAGGCAGGGAACAGGGAACAGGGAACAGGGAACAGAGAGCCGCTGCCGCTGGTCAGTGGACAAAAGACGGGGACTAGGGACTAAGAACAGGGGCCCTGTTTTGGGCCTGGGATGGTTCTGCGCTGGTAGAATTTCGGTGGGGTTCCCATGAATGTGAAGGCGCTTTATCCGGGTACGTTTGACCCGCCGACCAACGGTCACGTGGACCTGATCCAGCGGGGGGCCAAGCTCTTTGAGCATCTGACGGTCGCTATCCTCAACAATCCAGTGAAGAATCCGCTGTTCTCAGTGGAGGAGCGCGTGGAGATGCTGCAGGAAGTGACCGCCTCCCTGCCCAATGTCACGGTGGCCACATTCAATGGGCTGATGGTCGAATTTGCGCGCAAGGAAGGCGCGTCGGCGGTAATGCGCGGCATACGCGCCATCTCCGACTACGAGTACGAGTTCCAGATGGCGCTGATGAATCGGCGGCTGGCTCCGGAGATCGAAACGGTCTTTTTGCAGCCGGCGGGGCGCTATTCGTTTATCAGCTCGCGGATGCTGAAGGAGGTGTTCAGCTTCGGCGGCGACGTGACGGGGCTGGTGCCGCCCAACGTGCTCAAGCGGCTGCGCGGCCGGATGAACAAGGCCTGATTTCCAGCCTGAGTTTTTGCGAAAAACACGAAAATGCATAGTGCTTTACGGCGACGAAACTTGCACGAATGGGTGCCTATACAGCAATGCTTTTGCCGAGGCGACATTGTTGCGGCGGAATGTAGCCTTATAGCCGCAGTTTCGAGTGCGAAGTGCCCATGTATATGCGGCCGTGAACCTCAAAATCGAGGGTTTAGTTTGCGTTTTGAAGCCTGTTTTGATACTAGATCGGTCGTTTTCGGCGTGTAAGAAGGGTGCGCGCGAGCCTTTAAGTGGGGCGTTCAGCCTTGGCGGCGAAGCGTGACCGAACTGGCTCCCTTCAGCGTGCCGTAGCGGCTGCGGGGAGGGTGGGCAAAGCTAAATTCGCCCACATTTGAATCGAAACCGGGGGTGCGATTGCGGCGAGCCTTTGGCAGCGCCACAGGAGTCATGCCGAGATTAAGCACCAGATGCATTGTCTCGTCAGCAGCGAATGAAGAGCATCCGCCCGCTTGAGAATACGCGCTGCGCATTCTAGTATCATGCTTTCTTGCAATGCAGGACGAGTATTCAGAGTGCTGATTAGGGGGTGTGGATGATCCTCGCCGATATTCTCGGAATTGTGCTTTTGTGCATGTCGGTAGGCAAGCTAATTGCAATTTGCCATGCTGTTCAGTGGTTAAAACGGCACGGCGGTCGGTACCTCGATAAGATCAAAGCGATTGAGGACACGGAAGGTCTTGAGGGCTTCCGCGAATTCGATTTCTATGCGCTTTTCGACCAAACAGACGGAAAGTTCTTTCCATTTGGTGTCAAGGACTATCGCCTAAAACGGTTTCTGAAAAACATTAGGGTCTCCCCGCTTCGCTGGGTGCGGATCGGTGCTTGGCTGCTTCGGGGCGTTTGCGGATTGCTATTCCGATACATGAACCTAACAGTCATCGTGGCGTCAGACGTAATGCTGACTACCCTTTTCACGATCTTTATTTCGCCGGCGACTGCTTTTCAGATCGCTCTAATGCGATCCCTTTTTCTGCTCGCGTTTGCCCTCAATATAACCATACTTATAGAGTTCATTGTCGGCTCAATCGTCTTTAGTGACTATATGAAGCATTTTCATATGATCGATGAGATTGATAGCATGCTTGCGCTCATGCGCCATTCCAACGAGAGAAACGTGCAACTTTTTCGCGGTATCAAGCGACTATCTCAGATGGTCGGATGCATGGCATTGACAGCTTGGAGCGCCGTTTTCTTCTCGGTGCAGGTGACGAACGACTTCAACGTGAAGGCACTTGAAGGCGGACCATTCAGAATGGTCGGATTTTCGTTTCAGACTCTCAGTCTGTTGTTGGTCAAGTGCTTATATTTCGTAACCACAACGGTGACTACGATTGGGTATGGAGACATTTATCCGACAGAATTCTGGGGCTTCATTCTAACAATCAGTCTGCATCTCCAGGTCTTCACAATCATCATGTATGCCGCCACCGTCTTTTGGGCTGTTCGTTCAGATTCTCGCTGATTTGGCGGGTGGCCCATGTCGCGATCAATCATAGAAAGTGGGTGCCCCAGGTCTGGTATCTCAGACCTGGGATCTCCCGGACACTTGATCGGGCGGGAATTGAGAATCGAGCTTTCTCCTGTCTCAGAAGCGAGGCATGCGGTCGGCAACAATTCCTTCTCTGGACAGGTATCCGTAGACGCCCTTCCTGTTCAGTGAATCTCAAATGCCTGGTTCATGGCATTCCGGGTTTTCGGTCGTGGGGCCGGACGCTCCCTTCTATCCGGTAAAAACGTTCAGTGGTTGGCCTTCGGGGTTCCCACTCATCGAGCAAAAGGCCGCTCGATGAATGGGGCATAGTTTCATCTTCCGCGGGTCAGCTTCGCCGGTGACGGACTGTTACAGGGCGCATCCACGGCGGTGTTGCGGCGGGGGACGAGAGACAGACGCAGATCCATTGCTCACCATCCCCGACTACGCCCCAAAGAGCAAAGACCGCTCTTTGGGGAACCCGCGGCTGAGAAGCGCCTGGGGCCCCTTTCGTTCAGGATGACAATCGGGTTTTTGCTTCGCGTGACCTGGCGGAGTCCCGGTCCTATGTCCCGTTGCCCGGTACATCCCCGCCCGCCGGTTCCTCATCCAACTTGTGCACCCGAAATGAGGAAACCATGTCAGAGCACCACGACGCTCAAAAGGGGCACGAGGCCCACGCTGTCCACGAAGACCATGCCGCGAAGGGGCCGCACGACGCGAAGATCATCAATCCCAAACTGAGTTCGGACATCGCGTACTGGTCAAAAGAGCTGGGGGTGAGCGGGGACAAGCTGCACGAAGTCATGCGCAGCCATGGGACGCATGTGGACAAGGTGCGGGCGGCGCTGCGGGGCTGAAGCCCCAAGTCTTTTTTGGCGCGGTATGCGGCACGACTGAAGTCGTGCCCTTTCAAAGCTACGAAAAACAACCGCAGGTCCTTCGACTCGCTGCGCTCGCTCAGGATGACAGTGCCATTTTTGTATATCGCTCCGAGCGACACACTTGGGGATTGCGGTGAAATCTGTAAAGATAGATGTGCTATGACAGTTTCCGCTCCTTCTAAAGTATTTGCCGACCGCATTGGCCGGATCGAGGTTTCCGCAACCATGGCTGTGGCCGCGGAGGCCGCCAAACTGCGCGCCCAGGGCGCCAATCTGGTGGATTTTGGGGCCGGTGAGCCGCACTTTCCCACCCCGCGGCACATCAAAGACGCCGCGATTGCCGCCATCGACGCCAACTTCACACGCTACACCGTGGTGCCGGGCATTCCGGACGTGCGCAAGGCGATCGTGGAGCGTCATGCGACCGACTTCGGGTCGGACTACGGACTGGACGAGGCGATCTTTACCACCGGCGGCAAGCTGGCGCTGTTCAACACCATCCAGGTCCTGATCGACCACGGCGACGAGGTGATTCTGCCGGTGCCCTACTGGGTGAGCTTCAAAGACATCATTCAGTACGCCGGCGGGAAGGTCGTGTTTCTGGAGACCAGCGAGGCGGAGAGCTTCCGCATTACGGCCGACGCGATTGAGAAGGCGATTACACCGAAGACCAAGGCGATCATCCTAAATTCGCCGTCGAACCCGGCGGGCAGCGTGGTGAGCGCGGAGGACCTGGAACGGATTGTGCACCTGGCGCACGAACGCGGCATCTACCTGCTGCTGGACGAGTGCTATGTGTACCTGAACTATGCCGGCAAACCGGTGAGCGGCGGATCGTTCACCTGGGCCAAGGAGCACCTGGTGGTTCTGGGCTCGCTCTCGAAGACGTATTCGATGACCGGCTGGCGCGCGGGATTTGCGCTGGCGTCAAAGGCGGTGGTGGCGAATTTGAGCAAGCTGCAGTCGCAATCGACCTCGAACGCGGCGAGCATGGTGCAGAAGGCGGCGATTGCAGCGCTAACCGGCTCGCAGGAGTGCGTGTGCAATTTTCGCGCCGAGTTCATTGAGCTGCGGGACTACATGCTGGCCAAGCTGGCCGAGATTCCCGGCGTGACCTGCACCAAGCCGGAGGGCGCGTTCTACGTGTATCCAAACATTGGGGCATTTGTGGGCAAGGGCGGCATTCGCACGGCCACCGAGCTGGCGACGCGCCTGCTGCACGAGGCGCACGTGGTGACGGTGCCCGGCGAGGCCTTCGGGACCAGCGAGCACATCCGGATTTCGTACCCGGTGACCAAATCGAACATCGACGAGGGCACGCGGCGAATAGGCGAATTCCTCGGCCGTCTGGGGTAAAAAAATCCTGTTGCAGCGCGTTTAATGGGACGGGCAATGGCCGGCCGGTGGAAAAAGTGTCTTTCGTCACTGGGCAAACGTAGTGTCTGTCGATTAGGATGTGACTTCAATGTCGAAGTCAATCGATTTTCGTCCTGTGATACTTGCCGGGGGCAGCGGTACACGCTTCTGGCCCCGTTCGCGCCGCGCGCGCGCCAAGCAGGTGTTGGCGCTGGATGGCGAGCGCTCCATGATTCAGCAGACGGTGGAGCGGCTGAATCCCCTGGCCGGCCTGGAAAAAATCTGGGTCATCACCAATGAATTTCTGGCCCACGAGATTGCCGACCAGCTGCCCGGATTGCCGGAAGGGCATATTGTGCAGGAGCCAGTGGCGCGCAACACCGCGCCGGCTTGCGGGCTGGCGGCATTCCTGATTGAACGAGAGAACCCGGACGCGGTGCTGGGCGTGTTCCCTTCCGATCACGTCATCGCCGACGAGCCGCGCTTCCTGAAGGCGCTGCAAAAAGGCATTGCGCTGGCCGCGGCCGGCGACAACATGGTGGTGCTGGGCATTGAGCCGACCCGCGCGGAAACCGGCTACGGCTACATCGAGACAGGCGACTTTACCAAGGACGGCGAGGCGATGCACGTGCGCCGTTTTACTGAGAAGCCCAACCAGAACCGCGCCGAGGAGTTTGTCTCCGCGGGAAACTACTACTGGAATTCAGGAATCTTTTTGTGGTCGGCGCGAACGCTGGCCAATGCGGTGCGGGAGCACCTGCCGGAGACTGCGCCGCTGCTGGAAAGCATTGCGGCCGCCTACGGGACGCCGCAGTTTGAAGAGGTGTTTCACGCGCTCTATCCCAAGTGTGAAAACATTTCCGTGGACTACGCGATTCTGGAGCCGCGCTCGGCCAAGGGCGAGCATCTGTCGCATCTCTATTGCCTGTCGGCGGAGTTCAGTTGGAACGACCTGGGCTCGTGGGCGTCGCTCTACGAGTACCAGTTGGAAACGCGATTGCGCGGCGACGGCGAAGGAAACGTCTCTGACACCGAAGGCCACATGGCGATCGACGCGGCGAACAACTACGTCTTCAGCCCGCGCAAGTTTGTGGCGCTGGTGGGCGTGGAGAACCTGGTGATCGTGGATACCGAAGACGCGCTGCTGATTGCGCACCGCGACCACTCGCAGGACGTAGGCAAGATTGTGAAGGAGCTGGGGCTCTCGGGGCGGACGCAGCTGATCTAGTTTGACGCTGCATCCTCGGTGCTTGCCCCACTGGGCTCTGTTCGCGTCAACTCCTGCGAGCGCAGAATGGCGACATGCACCGCTCCCGTGCTTAGGAATCCAAAGGATGCCACCAGGTATTGAATATGCGGCGCCACCTGCAGCAGCAGGCTTTGCACCCCCGCGGGCAGGTCGCGCTGAATCTTCATGGCGAGTCCAAGCACGAAGACAAGTACTCCGGATATGTTCACTCCCCAGCGCATCCATGCTGGACACCACAGCTTATAACCGTATATAAACGCCCGGTAGGAGTTGGAGTCTTCGGCACGGTAGGTCACAAGCCACACGCTCGCAAGGTTGAACGCAAGCATCGCAACACCCGTCCAGACCACCCAGTGAGGCCAAGCTAAAGTCCCCATGCGAATGCTTGTCCACAGGGCCGCGAGGCTCATACACAGGCCGCCCAAGGCAACAATTTCCGAGAGGCCTGAGAGCATCAGATAGCCCGGCTTCAGGCGCGGGAGCTGCTCCATGCGCACCGCATCCTCCAGGCTAGGTGCTGCAGCCGGCGAAAGCCCTTCCAGATCGGCGTCCATCAGCACCGAGTCCGTCAGGTCTCTGGGGTTGACGTGAATCACCACCTGCCGGTCCTTGAACTGATCCGCCCAGGCCTGTGCCGACGCTTTCAGCGGGAAAAATCGCGTATACTCGCCCATCTGCAGTTCGGGGTTGCGATAGAAGTAAGTCAGCGTGGCAAGATAACCGGTAATCTCGTCGCCATACCGTCCCTCGCGCAGTTGCTCGACGGCGCTCACGACTTCGATCTTTGCCGATGCTGTCGTCCAGTCGCCCGCTGTTCCGCTGGTGATCTTGCGCAGAATCTTGCGCCAGTTCGTTGCAATGAACGCGATCACCAGAAACACGAAGGGCAACCCAATATCAAGCAGATGGCCCGGATCGTGATCGGACACTCGCAATGAATCTCCCCTTTTCGCGTGCAACCGGCGGAGAGCCTATTCGATTACCGCAATGAGCATCGCGCACCATGCGGACCAATCGCTTAGTGCACCCCACGTAGCAATATGCACCACGACAGTTCGCCGCGCTGTCGTTTACCCTGAGTCTACAGGAGCACGTTACCCTACCATGCCCGATCCTCAAATCAAGTTTGGCACTGACGGCTGGCGCGGCCTGATCGCCGACGATTTCACTTTTGCCAACGTGCGCATTGCCGCCGAGGCGATTGCCGCTTACGTGCACGCTAAAGAAGACCCGACCAAGGGGCTCTGCATCGGCTACGACACGCGCTTCGGCTCCAAGGCCTTTGCCCTGGCCTGTGCTGAGGTCATCGCGGCAACCGGAATTCCGGTGCTGCTGGCCAATGCCATTACGCCCACGCCGGCGCTGAGCTTTGGAGTGCGCGAGCGGGGGGCGGCCGGCGGCATCATGATCACCTCCTCGCACAACCCGGCGCAGTGGAACGGCGTGAAGTACAAGGCCTGGTACGGCGGGTCGGGCAAGCCGTCGATCATTGCCGAGATTGAGGGCTTTCTCGGGCAGCCGGTGGCGCGGCCAGCGCACGCCGCGGTCATTCGCGAGGTCGACTTTTTGCCCAGCTACCTGAAGGCCATTGAGAGCTTTGCGGATCTGGAACTGATTGCCGAGGCTGGATCAGAGGGGCTGAGCGTGGCCATCGACTCGATGTATGGGGCGGGCGGGACGATTCTCTCCAACATCTTTACCCGGCTGGGCGTGCGCCACGTGCAGATTCGTGCCAACGCCGACCCGTTGTTTCCGGGCATCAACCCGGAGCCGATTGAGCCGCATATTCGCGCGCTGGGTGAGGCGGTGGTGGCCAACAAGTGCGAGGCCGGCCTGTGTACCGACGGCGACGCGGACCGCATTGGCGCCACCGACGAGCATGGCAACTTTGTCGATCCGCACAAGATTTTTTCCGTCCTGCTGAGCTGGGTTTTGCGGCGCAAGAAGTGGCCGGGCGCGGTGACCCGGGCCTTCAACACCACCAAGATGCTGGACCGCATCTGCCAGAAGCACGGCCGCGAGTTGATCGAGCACGGCATCGGCTTCAAGTACGTGTGCGACTACATGCTGGAGCGGGAGATCGTGATGGGGGGCGAGGAGTCGGGAGGCATCGGTTTTCAGCGCCACCTGCCGGAGCGCGACGGCCTCTTGAACGCGCTGCTGCTGGCCAACGTGATGGCCGAAGAGGGCAAGACGCTGGGCATGCTGGTGGCCGACTTGCAGGCCGAGTACGGTGAACACCAGTACGGGCGCATCGATCTGCACATCTCCGACGAGATCAAGAACGCGGCCATCACGCGCGCGCGCGCCCTCGAGCCGGGCGACCCGGTGTTTGCCGGCATGCCGATTCACTGCCAGGAAAACCTGGACGGCGTGAAGTTCTACCTGGACAATCCCGAGGCCGAAACCAAGGTCAAGGCCGCTGAGACTTGGCTGCTGCTGCGCGCCAGCGGGACGGAGCCGCTGCTACGGATCTACACCGAGTCGTGCTCCAAGGAGTCGGTGGAGAAGCTGCTGGAGTCGGCACGGAAGTTTGCGCTGGGCGGGTGACCACCCGGCACTTACAGCGCGGCAGTCGGCGCCTGCGGTGCACTGGCGTACAGCATCCCATTCTTTCGGATGCTGCCCGTCGGGGATGTCTCAGTTCAGTTTGCCAGGGGTGTCCCCGGCCCCCGTCCCCCCCACCTCCCCCCGGGTGTTTGGAGCAAATTCTTTCCTTTCAATGGGCTGGCGGCATGGTTCTTCCATAAGTATCTTCTTTTGAGATATTTGGAGTCTAAATATCTCAAAAGAGGATGTTTATCCGGAGCTCTGAACGATGCACGAGCCGAGTAGGCCAACCCAGGATTGCGCACGGTACACGACTCTCAATTACAGGTTAGCGGATTTAAGGGAAATTATCGGCAAACTGACTGTCAACGGAAGGCGCTGATAATAAGTGAGATACCCCAAAGTCAAAAGATATAGGCTTGACCGCCTACACGGAATGGATCGGTCACCCAGCTTCATATTAGATGGACTTGACAAAATGTTTTAATTACATAACAATACATTTGATCTATGAACAACGCACCACAGAAAAGTCCGGGGGAAAGCGGTTTGTATAACCGCATTGCCGTGTTGCGCGCCGAGCGTGGCATCAGCCGGCAGGACCTGGCTGACGCGATGGATGTGAACTACCAGACCATCGGGTTTCTGGAGCGGGGCGACTATAGCCCCAGCCTGAAACTGGCGCTGGCGCTGGGGGAATATTTCGGGCTGCCGGTGGAGGCGATTTTCTCCAAGCAGCCGTTCCAGCCGCTGAGCCAGCAGGTGTACGGGACAAGAAAGATCGACGGCGCCGTCGAGGCGGATGCCGTCAAGGAGCGAACCTCATGAGGACTGAGCTTGAATTGTTCGGAAGGCACACCAGCTTTGCTTCCCGCGTGCGGCGTCGTTGGCTGGTTGGTCTGGTCGACGCTGGGTTCGTCGCGTATCTGACTGCCTCGTGGTTCGTGGATCAATGGGGCTTCTCAACGATGATTTGGATCCCGCTTCTGATGGGTGTGCCCGCACTGATTTTTGCCCGTCTGACGGGACGCTACCGGAGCAAGAGGATTCTGTGGAGAGCCAAGGCCCCACGCAAATCGTGGATTGGCAGATTTCTGTTTCCGGAGGATGCGGATTTGCGCGATTTGCCGGATGAACGGGAGTTGCGCTTGCGCGATCAGGCACATTCCTTGAGTTACCACGTACTCAACCTGGGAATTCTATGGATTTGGATTCTGATCTTCCAGCAACGGCAGAGCCAGATTCACGAACGGGCATGGCCGGCATTGGCCGTCCGGCATCCGTGGATCAACGATAACGTGCTCTTCGGCGTTGCTGCCATTTTGTTGTTCGCCGCTCTAACGCTCCCGGACTCCATCATTCTCTGGTTCATGCCCGACGTGGGGGAAAAGCGATGATTTCGACGAATCAAGGGCTGCGATTTTTGGTTGGCAGCCGCAGCAGAAGGCGCATGTTGGTGGTTGGCTATGGGTGTTTCCTCGCGTTCCTCTGCTTCGCTTTCCTGCGTTACCAGACGCGGCATGGCAGCGAGGATATGGGATTGTGGTTTGTCTTTCAGTTGCTTGCCGTACTGCCTGGGCTGCTGGGCGGAGTACGGGGCGGCGGATTGGTGAAGCCTTTTCGCGGCGTGCATTGGGTTCCGATGCAGGAGCAGGGCGGCGTGCAGACGCTGCTTAAGCCAGCCAACGGCCCCGCCATCTTGCAGGACATCTCGCTCGATGAGCGCGAGATGCATGAGCGTGATCGAGTCCACTTCATCGCCTACACGCTGGCGAGGTGGTTCGCCCTGTTGCTGTTCGTGATTTACGGAGTGCTGGGCGCGTTGCAGGTGTCGTGGTTCGGCAGGGTCGGGCCGTTCTTCCTCTTTCTGCTGACGGTGACGCTGTGGAGTTTGCCGCAATCGATCATTTTGTGGACGGAACCGGACATGACGGAACCGGAAATGGAGCAGCAGGCATGAGAGCCGAAATTGTTCTACTGGGCAAGCGCGTCGACATGGCGCGGCAGACGCGGCGGCGCGCGCTGGTGGTAGGGATTTATGCCGTCCTGGCGGCGCTGATCGGCGGCATGTGGTTCGCCGATCAGTGGCGCGCGACGGGGACCTTGGTCTTCTGGTCTGCGATGCTGGCCTGCCGGCTGTTCTTGGGTGGGTATTACTACGGCGGGCTGGTGAAGCCCTTCACCGGCAAGGGGCCGAAGCAGTACGATGCGCCTCCGTCGCTGCTAGCGCTGAAGCTCCGCGTCTATCAGCCGGTGCTCGACGACGATAACCGGGCCTTTCGCAACGACGAGCGGGAGTTGAAGCAGCGCGACCGCTCGCACTACCAGGCCTACCAGGCGCTGGGATTGGCCGTGGTGCTGGCCTGGCTGGTTGCCGACATAGGGATGATCCATCCGCAGTGGCTGGCCTGGATTCCGATGACGCCGTTCCAGGTGTTCTATGGGCTGACGCTGGTGGCGCTGATGCTGTTCTTGACGCTGCCGCAGTGCATTCTGCTGTGGACGGAGCCGGATATGGAGGCGGAGGGATGAACGGCTGTTCTTCGGCACGACTGAAGAGCTTGGTGAAAAAGTCCATCCGGGGGCGAATTCGCGTGAAAGGGATCCCGCAGGGGCTAAAGCCCTTGATTATTTTGTTGCGGTTACAGCCCGGGGCCCAGAGGGCACCCCGCCGTGCCCTTGTTACTAGGGCCTGTTAACACTACTGGGGTGGACGGCGTTGCGGGTGAAAATAGGGG
>Ga0302268_1000081_pt1 | contig 55756 bp, 31 predicted proteins | sample III_Bog_E2_1_FD_194554 | JGI IMG/M metagenome (GOLD analysis project Ga0302268, IMG submission 194554) | Peat permafrost microbial communities from Stordalen Mire near Abisko, Sweden - III_Bog_E2_1 | ecosystem: Environmental > Terrestrial > Soil > Wetlands > Peat | place: Sweden: Abisko... | reverse complement strand
TCGATAACCGCGCCAAGGACAAACAGGCACTGCGGCTGATCGACCGCCTGAAAAACCTCGGATTCGAAGTGCAAATCAAGCCATTGGCAGCCTAAGCGCGGAGCAGTTTCTTTTTAGGGCATGACTTTAGTCGTGCCGATAAAGCCAATAAAATGAGTTGGGCTTTAGCCCCTGCGGGTTGCTCTCCTGAAAACCAGGATAGAAACAGCCCTTTTTCCCCAGCCTGTTGAGCCCTGCCGTATTCGGAGCCGCTTGTGGCCTCGCTTTCCATCACTTCCATGTTTTGCAATCAGCTCCTCTTCCAAATTTCAATAAGAGCTTTTCCAAATGCGATTGCCCTGGCGCACGGATGCCTCCCTGCGCCTTCCTGACCCTCCGCACCGGTTACACTGGGGTCTGTGAAGGCTCCTGCCCAACCCGTCCAGCCCACCCGCAAGGAGTTCCTGGCGCTCGCCAAAGAACACACCCTCGTCCCCGTCTGCCGCACCCTGACCGCCGACCTCGAAACGCCGGTCTCCGCCTTTCTGCGCGCCGCCTGGCCTGAGCGCGAGTGCTTCCTGCTGGAGTCGGTCGAGAACGGCGAACAGGTCGGCCGATACACCTTCATCGGCCTTGCCCCCTTCAAGCGCATCGTCGCCCGCGGCCGCGCCATTACCATCACCGAAGGCAAAAAAGTCACCCACACTGACGGCGACATCTTCGCCGTGCTCCGCTCTGCCCTCGGCGGCCACAAGCCCGCACGTCTCAAGGGCCTGCCCCCGTTTACCGCCGGCGCCGTCGGCTTCTTCTCCTACGACGCGGTGCGCCAGATTGAGCGCCTGCCCTCGCTTGCCAAGGACGAGCTCGGCATCCCCGACGCCTGCCTGCTCTTCTTTGACGAGGTGCTGGCCTTTGACCACGTGCGCAAGGAAATCTGGCTGGTGGTCACCGCCGACGTCACCCGCGGCAAGCCCGCGGACGCATACGACAACGCCGTCAAGCGCCTCAACAAGCTCGAAAAACGCCTCGCCCGCCCGCTGCCTGCGCTCACCCACAGCAAGCCCCAGGGCAAGCTGGTAGTGAAACACCGCACCAGCAAGAAAAACTTCCTCGCCGCCGTAGCCCGCACCAAGGAGTACATCTCCGCCGGCGACGTCTTCCAGACCGTGCTCTCGCAGCGATTCGACGTCGAGCCCGGAGCGGACAGCTTCCAGGTCTACCGCGCCCTGCGCACCGTCAACCCCAGCCCCTACATGTTCTTTTTGCGCTTCGCCCCCGACGGCGCGCTGGGCAGTTCGTCAAAAAACTCGTCCAAGAAGGGAAAAGCGCCCACGGCGCCCCTTGAACTAGCGGGCTCGTCGCCGGAACTGCTGGTCCGCGTTCACGCCGGCAAAGTCGAGTACCGTCCCATCGCCGGCACGCGTCCCCGCGGCGTCACGGAGGCGGAAGACCAGGCCCTCGCCGACGAGATGTTGAACGACGAAAAAGAACGCGCCGAACACGTCATGCTGGTCGACCTGGGCCGCAACGACGTAGGTCGCGTCAGCGAGTTCGGCTCGGTCAAAGTCGATCGCCTCATGTTCGTCGAACGCTACTCGCACGTGATGCATATCGTCAGCACCATCGAGGGCCGCCTCAAGCCCGAACTCACCGCCGTGGACGCTCTGCGCGCCTGCTTCCCCGCCGGCACGCTCAGCGGCGCGCCTAAAGTTCGAGCGATGGAGATCATCGAAGAGCTCGAGCCTGCCCGCCGCGGCACTTACGGCGGCGCCGTCCTCTACGCCGACTTCAGCGGCAACCTCGACTCCTGCATCGCCATCCGCTCCATGCTCGCCACCGGCGGCAAAGGCTACGTGCAAGCCGGCGCAGGCATCGTAGCCGACTCCGTCCCTGAACTCGAATACCAGGAGTCCATCAACAAAGCGCAAGCCGTAATCCGCGCCATACAGCGCGCGCGAGAATTGTGAAGTACAGGGAATAGGCTAAAGCCGGAAGCCTCCCAGATTTCATCGGAGCACTTCATGATGGATGGTTTGCAGAAACGTGCCGACCAAGCAGAAGTGGCAGGAGACCTGCCTTTAGCTCTCGAGTTATGGAAAGAACGTTCAAAGAGTGATGAGGACGGAATTGCCTTCCTTCATTTTGGAAGAATAGCCTATGAATTGGGAAATTGGGAGGAAGCGGAAAGCGCATATACCCAGGCTCTTCGGCTTCAGCCACACTCTTCACTAGCTGGGTTTGTCGGTTCTCCCATAGTCAATCTACTTATGGGAGAACTTTGGTCTGAACGGACTGACAGAGACAGAACCAAGTCTTTACAAACTGCCAAGGAGTGGTTCTTGAAGGCGCTTGAAAACGAGAGAAACGCGCCCACACTTACGCTGTTGGGAGCGGTATATGCCCACCTTGACGACGCATCAGCGGCTAAGGATGCGTTTGAAGGAGCTATCCGGTTAGATCCCAACTACGATGAGGCGATGTATAACCTTGCTGTGATCGAAGAAAAAGCCAATCCCCAAAAGGCTCGCGAACTTCTGGAGCGCGCAATTCAAATCGATCCAAAGTACGCGCTCGCCCACATGATGCTCGGCCGTGTCTGCGTTCGGTTGAAAGATCTGGACCGCGCCGAATTGCATTATCGCCGCTGTCTCGAAATCGATCCTTCCAAATACTGGTGCAACCTCCGTCTTGCTGGTCTTCTGGCGGCGCGCAAGAGATATGCAGAAGCAGAGCAAATCTATAGACATGCGACCGAGTTGCGTCCGGAGATGCCAGACGGGTTTAAGTTCTATGCCCGCTTTCTGGAGAAGATTGGAAGGGCCACGGAGGCAGCGGAGGTGCGCGCAAAGATAAGGCCATCCGAGCGGGATGCGTTTGCCAACTTATAATTGGATGCCATCTCACTGCGCTCCAAAGAATCCGTCTCACTCTCCAGCGATCCGCGCCAAATAATCCGCAGGCGAAACCACTATCACTTCGCTTCGAATCGCCTTCGGAAAGTGCTTCATATTCCCCGTCACCAACCACGCCCCCGCTCTGTGAGCCAACGCAATCAATGGTGCATCTTTGGGATCGGGACAAGCAAAGGGCCATGGTTCGGGCTCAGGGAGTTGCAGGCTTTCCCCAATCAAAAATTCCAGCCACAGCGGCGGAAAGCCGTAACGAATGAACTTGGCCCTCCGGCAGACTTCCCGATACTCAGCTCGAACGAATGGGCTAGTTACCGTCTGGACTGTCCCGCCAAGCACGAGTTCAGTAACAATCTTTGCCGAAGGCCCATCCGGGCTGATCCCTGCGGAGACCAGCACATTCGTATCCAGAACAATCAGTCGCATTCCGATTGATCTTCAGGTGTTGTGCGAATACGGGCAATCTCTGCATCGATGTCGTCCATAGTGGCGTTACTGTATCCCGCAGCCTCGGCTCGCCGCCAACTTTCGCGCAAGCTGGCCAATGCCATCGCGCGCCGTAGTTCGCGATCTTCTTTCGCAACGTCGCCAAATACCGGCACCAGAAAGAACGCAGGCCCGTTCTGCCCCACCAGAAGAGTGGTCTCCCCTTCCGGAACCTCGCTTAAAGCCTTAACCCCTCGGGTTCTGAATTCACGCAACGAGACCTGACGCATAGAACAACCTCATTCCATAGCGTAGCCGAAATGGCTACACCGGTCAATCCTCGTGCGTTCGCGTTATTCCTCCGCCCCAAACAACCGTCTGAAAAACCGCACAAACGCCGAATGTTTCTTCTTCGGCGGTGTCGCCGTCACCGCCGGAGGCACCGCAGCGGCAGCAATCGGATCGGTCTTCGCCTGCTCCGTAGCCTTCGGCGCATGCTCTGCAGCGTTATAACTCAGCATCTCCGAAGCCTGCGCCGGCGTCGTATGCACCCCGCCAGCACCTGCAGACGGCGCAGGCAGCGGCGCCAGCCCCTCGCTCTGCGCCAATGGGAACTCATTGCTCTGCGCGGGTACCGGCGGCGGGCAACCGCACGGCTCTTTCTCCTGGTCTACCACCGCCTGCAGACTGCCGTGCTGAAACATCACCCGCTGCCCCGGCTGCACCCGGTACGCGCCGCCGTCAAACACGCTTGAAACCAGCACGTAGGTCGCGTTGACCCCAGCGTTATCCACGCAGGTATCGCCCTGCGCGCCCAGCCGCACCTTCACCTCCGCCGCGCCGGGCCCGCCAATCAAGATACGAAAGTCCGGCGTGAGCAGAATGTCGGAGTCGTGCACATCGGCGAAGCTCATCTCCACCGCGCCGTGATCCATGGCCATCAGCAGCCCCGGTGTCTCGCCCGGCGGCACACTCGAGTCCGATGCCAGCTTGACCGTAGTCGAAGCGCACACGCGCAGCACGCCCCGACGCGGCAGCGTCACCTGCGTCGTCTCAATCCCCGAAGTCACTGACCCGCTGGCGGCAATAATCGCCTTGCCGTTCGCAACCTCCAGCGATCCCGTCACCTTGGCCGCCGCATCTGGGTTCTTGTTGTTGAGTGAAACAATCGCGATGGGCCCAGCCTCGCTCGGAGCCTGCGGCGTCTGTGCATTTGGCGCGGGGGCGACAGTCTGAGCTGCCTGCCCAACGAGAACCGGAGCCAAAACAAGCGCCGCAATCCCCAGAAAAAATCCGCCGAGTGAAACGCTGCGCGCCGGCCTCCCGCCACGCACTGCAACTCGACCCCGGATTGCTGCCTGCTCTTGCATAGCGGCTACATTTCCATGAAGTTCTTGATCATCTGCCGTCCGCCCTCGGTCAGCACGCTCTCGGGATGAAACTGCACGCCCTCAATCGGCAGCGTCCGATGACGCAGCCCCATGATGACTGACCCAGCGCCGTTCTCCGCGGTCCGCGCCGTCACCATCAGTTCCCCCGGCAGCGATTTCTCCGCCACAATCAGCGAGTGGTAGCGCGTGCAGGTCAGCGGCGTGGGCAGCCCGGTAAACACGCCCTTGCCATCGTGCTCCACCGCGCTGGTCTTGCCGTGCATCAGATGCGCAGCCCTCACCACATCGCCGCCAAATGCCTCGCCGATCGCCTGGTGCCCCAGGCAAACGCCCAGAATGGGTACCCTGCCGGCCATATGCCGAATCAGCGGCACCAATATCCCAGCCTCGCCCGGCGTACATGGCCCCGGTGACAGAAGAATGCGCTCCGGCTTCAGCGCTTCAACCTCTTCCACCGTCAACTCGTCATTGCGATACACCTCGATCTTCGCCCCCAGCTCGCCCAGGTACTGGACCAGGTTGTACGTAAACGAATCGTAGTTGTCGAGGACAAAGACCATCGCACCTCCAGTGTAGCCTGAAGCCGGCCATCTTCGAATTCCAGCTCGCTATCCGCAACCGTGTGCCGGACTGCTGCGTCACTCATTCCGTGACGGGCCTTGCACCCGGAGGAAGCAGGGGCATTCATGCCCCTGAAAGCGTCCGCCGCAGACCGGCCTTCAGGCCCGGCCATCTTCCCATCCGGCTTGCGCGCTCTCAAGCCAATCTGCAAAACTGGCCTTGGTCAACCATCATGGTTCTTCACTTTCTCATTCAAGGTCGCGTGCAAGGAGTAGGCTTCCGCTGGTTCGTTCACCGCGAAGCCAGCGAACTCGACCTGCGCGGCTGGGTGCGCAACACCGAAGACGGCGAAGTGGAAGTGGTCGCCCACGGCGAAGAAGCCGACCTGGCCGAACTGCGCGCCAGCCTGCGCCGCGGCCCCCGTGGCAGCCGCGTCGACCGCCTCATCGAACACTATCTCGACGAAAGCGAAGCCGCCGGCCTGAGCTCCTTCCGCATTGAAGGAGCATGGTGAGAAACAGAGATCAGGGGTCAGAGAACAGAGATCAGGGTCCCGCTTCTAACCAAGCAAGTGCTGTGCAGGCGCTTCGGGCTTTTTCTGATCTCTGATCTCTGACAACTGACCACTGGCTTCTATAATCGACGTATGCCCGAAGAACACAAGCCAGTCAATATAGAAGCTTTGAAGGCGCTGGTCCGCACGGTGCCCGATTTTCCCAAGCCGGGAATTCTGTTTTACGACATCACCACCGTGCTCAAGGACAAAACCGGCTTTGCGCAGCTCATTGACGCGCTCGCGGCGCACTACATCGCCCGCAACATCGACCTGGTGCTCGGCATCGAGGCCCGCGGATTCATCTTTGGCCCGGCCCTCGCCTATCGCCTCAACGCCGGCTTTATCCCGGTGCGCAAGCCGCGCAAGCTGCCCGCCCCGGTGGCCCGCGTGACCTACGACCTCGAGTACGGGTCGGACACGCTGGAGATTCATCTCGACGCGATTCAGCCCGGCCAGCGCGTGGTGCTGGTGGACGACCTGCTAGCCACCGGCGGCACCATGGAAGCGACGGTGAAGCTGGTCAAGCAGTTGGGCGGCGAAATCGCCGGCCTGGCCTTTGCCATCGAGCTCGACTTCCTCAAAGGCCGCGAGCGCTTCCCGGAATACGACGTCTTCAGCCTCCTCCACTACGACGAGTAGGCGGACCAATTGATATGCGCTTGGAGTCTGCGCAGGATTTCATTCCTCTCGGCGCATGCCGATACGGAGGGATGCGGGGGTTTCAACCCCCGCATAGTCCCCATAAAACGACGCGGGCTTTACAGGCTGCGGAAAAACTCCAGCTTGGCAGTAGATGTGCGAAGGGGCACGACTTCAGTCGTGCCATAAGTTGTTTAAAATGAGAGAATGGGCTTTAGCCCCTGCGCCGCCGCAGTCGAATTCAACCCCGAATGAGCCTTTTTCTCGCAGCCTGTTGAGCCCCGGAAGGCGCCCTATAACCCCGCATGCGGCGCCACATCCACCGGCTCTGCTTCACCCTCGCCTGCACCGTCCTGAAACATCTGTGCGTCCGCAAACCGGTAGCCGACATACACATCCGTCAGCAAATACAGCGGGTTCGAAGCATCGTCTTCAATCTTCTTGCGCAACTGCCGGACAAACGTGCGCAGATATTCCACCTCTTCCCTGCAGTCCGCGCCCCACACGGCGGTGAGCAACTTCGAATACGTCACCACGCGCCCCGCGCGGCTCATCAGGCAGTGCAGAATATCGAACTCCTTGCGCGTCACGTGCACCGCCTGGCCACGCTTGGTCACAATGCGCCGCACCGGCTCCAGCCGAATCTCCCCAATCTCAATCGGCGCGTCCTCGGAGCGGATCGGCGCCTTGACCCGCCGCACCGCGGCTCGTATGCGCGCAATCAGCTCCCGCGTACTGAAGGGTTTGGTGATGTAATCGTCGGCGCCCAAGTCGAGAGCTTCCACTTTTTCCTCTTCCTGGTCGCGCACCGTCAGCATCAGGACGGGCAGCCGCGAGGCGAAGGAGCGAATCCGCCGCAGCGTTTCAATGCCGCCGATGCCCGGCATATTCACATCCAGCAGCACCGCGTCGTACACGCTCGCGCGCAGCATTTGCAGAGCTTCTTCGCCGCGGCCGGCCTCGGCAACCTGGAAGCCGAGTTCAGCCAGCGGCGGCTTCAACGCCCGGCGAATGGCGGTCTCGTCGTCGACCACAAGGATGCGAATTGAAGGCTGGTTCATGACGTACTCCTCTTTTGCATGGGGGCTGGAATTGCCGCGAAGAATGTTGTCCCCTCCATCTCATCGCTCGTGACCCAGACGTAGCCGCCGTGAATCAGCGCCACACGCTTGGCCACCGAAAGCCCGATTCCAGTGCCCGCGGCACGGTTGGAGTAGGTGGTCGACCGATAGTAGCGGTCGAAGATGCGCTCCCGGTCGGCCATGGGAATCACCGGCCCGTAGCTGTGCACGCTGAAGATCGCCTCCGCGTTGATGTGCGCCACGCGAATGGTGATCATGGTGCCGAACACCGAATATTTGCAGGCGTTGTCAATGTACTGCGTCAGCAGCATCCCCATCAGTTGGCGGTCGCAGCAGACCACCATGTTCTCATCGTGCATCTGGATCGAGACTTTCATGCTGGCCAGCCGGTCCTTCAGGCTCACCACCACCTCGTCGATCATCGGCCCTACGCCCACCGGCGTTGCGTGAATCTTCACCTCGCCGGCATCCAGCCGCGCCGTGGTCAGCAGCCGCGTGGTCAAATCGCTCAGCAGGCCCGTCTGCTCGTCGATCAGCGCCACCAGCTCCGCCTGCCCCTGCGACAAGCGGCCCATCTCGCCCAGCCCTGTCGACGCTGCGCGAATCGCCGTGAGTGGCGTTTTGTAGGCGTGCGCCAGGCTGTCCAGAACCGTCGAACGCAACTGCTCGGTACGCCGCTCAGTCTCAATGCGGCTCTCATTGGCAAAGGCCCGGTAGCGGTCGAAGGTAAGCGCAATCAGCGAAGCAATCGCGTTGTTGGTCAGCGGAGCGGTCTCTCCGCGCACCACCAGGCTGCCCACCGGAACTGTCCCCAGCCTAACCACGCGCCGTCCCAGCCCGGTTTCAGAATCGTCGTCGCAGGTTTCAAAGTAGTAGACGTTCTGCGCCAGTTCCTGCGGGTCCTCCTGCCAGATGCCTGCCTGGTACACCTCGTGCAGGTCCGCATCGAACACCACCACCGCCTCAAGCTTGAAGATCTCGTGCACCAGCTCGGCCAGTTGCGGCCCCGGCTCCACGTGCAGGTTCATCTGCAGCGTCCGCCGCGTGAACTCGTACAGATCGTTCATCTGCTCGCCCCGCGACTCGGCCTCGCGGGCGTTCCCGGTAACCTGCGCCGAGAGCTTGCTCACCGTGAGCGCCACCAGCACAAACACCGCCAGGATGACTGTGTTGGCCGGGTCAGCCGCAGGGTTGGCGAGCAGGTGGCGGGTGGTGAAGTAGCTCTGCGACCCCACCGCCGACAGCGACACGATGACCGCCTGCCAGAAGCCGTAGACCAGCGCAATGGGAATCACAATCAGCAGGTAAAGCAGCACCGAAACCGGAAGCAGCCATCCGGCCCAGTGGGCCACGGCCGCCACCAGCAGGACGGCGACCATCCCCAGCGCACACTCCAGCGCGAACAGCACCGCGCGCAATCCTGAGCCACGCCCGCGCCGTGCGCCGAAGAAAAATCGGACTGGGGTATAGCTTGCCGACAACCCGCCACCAACCATTTCCCTGCAACAGGACCTATGAACGGAACCAAATTGAAGCTGAAACTTTTCCGTGAGAGCTTGCTCCCAGCCGGCCGAACTGCATTCGTGCGAACAGAATCGTTAGCACATTTTACCAGTCCCTTTGATTGAGCCCATTCCGGCGCGTTTTGAAGCTTCGGGTGCCCCGATAAGTCCATAACAAAACAAAGACAGCCATTCTGAGCAACTGACTCGCATACGCGAGTTACGGCTAAAATGACCGCTTCTCAAAAGTTCATGGCAAATAAGGCCTGTCATCCTGAGCGAAAGGGGCCCCGAACGTTTTTCAGTTCGGGGGGAGAGAAGAATCTGCTCTTGTTCTCTCGTGCGTTTACAAAGGACTTTAGAGACAGGACACTGGAATCGGCCAGCCCGGCAGCTCCAGCAATTCAGCGGATCTTGCTAATCATCATAGGTTTTTTATGGCCGATTTGCATTACTAAAAGCTAACCTGCCGCGGCGTCACTCCGCACCTCATGAGCCGGATGAAACCCGGCCTGCCAACCACTGGCACGATCCACGCTGATGATTCACAATCACTGAAAGCACCCTTTCGGGCAACCACCCGGAAGTTCTCCCAGGCGGCCAAGTCCATGTTGGAAGTTCAATTCGGCCAGGCAAGCGATTTCGGAAAAATTCGCACCAATAATGAGGATGCGATGGGATCGTTCATCCCTGACTCGCGCCAGCAAGCCCGCTCCCATGGCTATCTCTTTGCCATCGCCGACGGCGTCGGAGGCCTCGACCTCGGCGAGGTCGCTTCGGCCACAGCCATCTCCGTCCTCACCGAGGAGTTCGCCAAGGCCCAGGCCGGAACCATGCTCATCAGCCTGCTGCCCCGCCTCATCCAGCACGCCAACGCCGCGGTCCACGACTGCACCCTTGCGCCCCAGTACCGCGGCCGAAAAATGGCCACCACCGTCGTCGCCTGCGCCCTCCGCCACGACCAGGCCATCGTCTCCCACGTCGGCGACTCGCGCTGCTACCTGATCCGCAACCGCAAGGCCAAACAGATCACCCAGGATCACACCTGGGTCAACGAACAGCGCAAGATGGGCCTCATCTCCACTGCCGAGATGGCCGGCTCCGATTCCCGCCACGTCCTCATCCGCTCGCTTGGCCCGGAGATGTTCGTCGCCCCCGACACCACCGCCCTCACCCTCCAGGCCGGCGACGTGCTCGTCCTCTGTACCGACGGACTCCACGACGAGATGAGCGAAGCCACCATCGCAGAGATCGCCTCGCAGACCAAGAGCGCCGCCGAGATCGCCCTCGAGTTGGTCACCCGCGCCGTCGAACAGGACGGCAACGACAACACTACCGCCCAGGTCATCCGCATCCGCTCCGTAGAACAAGTCGGCATGTACCGCGGACGGCCCTATCGCTTGCCGTCATAGGCTCCTGTACCGATTGGCATTATTGCACCAAGCTTTATTCTGGTACATTTTTATCAATCGGTGTAAGATTGAAGCATGAGGACAAATGTCACACTCGATGACGATGTTCACCAGTTGGCTTCGATTTATGCCAGCGCGAAGGGAATCACCCTCGGCGCTGCCATTAGCGAGCTGATCCGCAAGGCGGAAGCAACGCCTCAGGCACCGCCGGATATCCGCCGTTCTGCCAGTGGCCTTGCCATGTTTCCACCCACCGGCAGGGTGCTCACCGCACAGATGGTCAAAGAGGCCGAGAGTGAGTTCGATTAAGCCACGATACCTGCTTGACCTCAACGCGCTGATCGCCTTTGGAGACCCGGACCACGAGCACCACCAAGCCGTACAAAAGTGGTTTCTATCTTCAGGGAATGCTGATTGGGGAGTTTGCCCCCTCACCGAGGCAGGCTTTGTCAGAATAACAACAAACCCGAGCTACCAGCCTGCGTCACGCACCGTCCAGCAGGCCACAGCCGTCCTCGCCGACTTTGCCACCCATCCCGGTTATCGCTACTGGCCCATCACTGATAAATGGGCCGCACTCACCGCGCCATTCTCCGCGCGGTTGCTTGGACATCAGCAAGTCACCGATGCCTATCTGCTTGGCCTGGCGGTGAAAGCCAATGGCATTCTTGTTACTTTCGACAGGGGTATCCGCTATTTGGCCGGAATCGACTATAACGCGAATCTTCTTGTTCTTGGTTAGTAATAGGGTGCCTTAAATCGAATAGTCGAAATCTCGCCGTCCATTACGGAACCCTTACTGCTCTCGCGCCCATAACCTATACATTGAAAGAAAGCCCCCGCTGGAGCGCGCCGCACCATGAGTTTCTTCGACAGCCTGGAGACCGGCTCCCAGATCGATTCCTACCGCATCGACGCGCCCGTTGCCCGCAGCGGCATGGCCTCCATCTACCGCGCCACCGACCTGCGAGATGACCGCGTCGTCGCGCTCAAAATCCCCCACCCCGACCTTGAAGCCGATCCCCTCCTCTTCGATCGCTTCCAGCGCGAAGCGGAGATTGGCGAAAAGCTTAACCACCCCAAGATCATGCGCGTCTTCGGCGGTGAGAAACGCTCCCGCATGTACATGGTCATGGAGTGGTGCGACGGACGCCTGCTGCGCCAGATTCTCGCCGAAGGCCGCATCCCCCAGGAGCGCGGCCTCCGCATCGCCATCGGCGTGCTTGAAGCGCTCGAATACATCCATGCCAACGGCATCGTGCACCGTGACCTGAAACCGGAAAACATCATGGTGGAAGCCGACGACAACATCAAGCTCATCGACTTCGGTATCGCCGGCGATGCGGCCGCCCGCCGCCTCACCTACGCCAACTTCACCGCGACGTTGGGCACGCCAGACTATATCTCCCCCGAACAGGTCAAGGGCAAACGCGGCGACGGCCGTTCCGACATCTACTCGCTCGGCGTCATCCTGTACGAGATGCTCACCGCCTCGCTCCCGTTCTCAGGGCCCTCGCCGCTCGCCGTCATGAACGACCGCCTGCTCAATCACCCCACGCCGCCGCGCGTCGCCGACCCCTCCATCTCGCCGCAGTTGCAGGAGGTTCTCTACCGCGCCCTCGAACGCGATCCCCGCAACCGCTACGCGAAGGCACAGGAATTTGCCTGGGATCTCGCGCACCTTGACCACGTAGGCGTGGAAGACCGCGAAGAGCTCCGCAACTGGCAGGATCGAAAAGCCCAGCTACCGCGCAAGATTCTTTACTACGTCGGCCTCGCCATGATCCCGGTTTTAATTCTGCTGCTCATGATCCTGGTCGCCCATCATCATTGATATCCCAGCTCGGGTCCTGCGCCTAAAGTTCATAACAAAATAAAAACTGTCATCCTGAGCGAAAGGGGCCCCGAACGTTTCTCAGTTCGGGGGTGGTGAGTCGAAGGATCTGCATTTGTTCTTTCGCGTAATCTGCAAAGAACATTGGACTCAGGACACTTTGCCCGCCTCATTTCTTGATTTGGCCATTTCTTGTTCTTGACGGTTTCTTTATGACCCAGGGCCTACTCTTGCTGACATACCAGCACGTTTTTCCGTGGCGGGAGGAGATTCATGATCAGCCCCTGAAGCATCTTTGGCCGCCCAGCGCCCGGTGGACGATTTCCGCTCTTAAGGCTCGATAGGCGTATAAAGCCCGTGCGAGCGAAAAGCGAGCGTCTGCCCCACGGCAGGTGGCCGGTGCGAGCCTCCCGCGAGCTACTGCCCCACGCAGTGGTGCCTGCTATCCTATTCAGTTAGCCCCCTCATCATTTTTCCTGCCAGGAAGGAGATCCATGACCACCGATTACCGCAACTTTCTAGCTCTCTCCTATGACGAACTGGAAGAGAAGAACCTCGCCGCCAAAGCCGATCGCACCAACCGTGTTCCAGCCGATGAAATCCGCGAAAAGCGGATCAAGTACCTCACCGACGAGAAGAGGATCAAGGCCGTCACCGTTTTGTTTTCCGATCTCGAAGGCCGCCTCCACCTGCTCGACTACGATAAGAAGTTCCTGCTCGGCGCCTACGAGAATCTGACCTTCGACGGCTCCTCCATCCGCGGCTTCACCGCGCAAAAGGAGAGCGACCTGCGTTTGGGCATTGACTGGAGCGCCTTCTACTGGGTGCCCGCCGATGTTTTCGGCAACGGCAAGGTGCTGGTGTTCGGCACGGTGATCGACAAGGACGGCACCCCCTACTCCGGCGACCTGCGCGGCGTGCTCAAGCACTACTCCGACAAGCTCTACGCGGAGAAGAAGTACACGCTCAACGCGGCCAACGAGATCGAAGGCTTCCTGTTCGCGGGCAAGGACGCGGAGCGCCACTTCAACGAGACCGGCAGGTTCGAGTTCATCAACACCGGCGGCTACTATCACGTGCTGCCCCTCGATCCGCTGCGCCAGTTCATTGACACCGCGGCCGAAGTGCAGCGGGCCATGGGCTTCCAGAATGAGAAGGACCACCCCGAAGTCGCGCCCAGCCAGTTTGAAATCAACTACGGCTACGGCGAAGTGGTGGCGGCAGCCGACCAGATTCAGCTCTATAAGCTGCTCACCCGCCAGGTGGCCAACAACATGGGCTACACGGCCAGCTTCCTGCCCAAGCCGGTAGTCGGCGTCAACGGCAGCGGCATGCACACCAACGTGTCCATCTCCGAGGGCAAGACCAACCTGTTCTGGGATCCCCAGGGCCAGGAAAAACTCTCCAGCTTCGGGTGGGACTTTATTGACCGCATCCTCACCCACGCGCTCGACATCTGCCTCATCCTCAACCCCAGCGTGAACGCGTATCGCCGCCTCGACCCGCATTTTGAAGCGCCCAACCAGATCAAGGCCTCTGCCACCGATCGCGGCTCCATGGTGCGCGTGCCCATCGGCAACTCGAAGTCCATGCGCGTTGAGGTCCGCTCCGTTGCGCCCGACGCGAACCCCTACCTGACCCTCTACTCCATCTTCAGGACCGGTATCGACGGCACCACCGCCAAGATCGATAACCTGCGCCAGGCGCAGCGCTATCTGCCTGACCATATCCAAGCCGCGATCGACGACTTCAAGGCCTCTGCCTGGATCGCGGAGATCCTCGGCGCCGATGTGCAGGGCCGCTTCGCCGACCTCAAGCAGGCCGCCGCTAACCGCTCCCCACGCGAACTGGGAACCTTTGTCAAAGGCTCCGAAGTGCAGTACCACCACGAAGTCTACAACCAGTCCCTCTGGAACAATTTCTAGAGGATTGCGAAACTCTTCACCTCAAGACGAAGAGGGCGGCGCAAGCCGCCCTCTTCGTCTTGCTCGAATGCCTGTTCTATATGGCCGTGGCAAATGTCTTGAAAGGGCACGACTTCACAGCTTGGTGAAAAACTCGTTCGGACCACGATTCGCGCGGGTTTTGTAACAAGGGCACGGCGGGGTGCCCTCTGGGCCCCGGGCTGTAACCGCCGCAAAATAATCAAGGGCTTTAGCCCCTGCGGGATTTTCTTGATAAAGCCCGCACCTCAACACACTTTCGCGTACCCAATCCCCATCAACGCCGCAACCTTCTCCAGCGTCCCTGCCACATGCCCCACGCCCACCGCGCAATGGTGCGCCGGCCCCTCCGCATTCCACGCATTCACAAACTCCCGCGCGCCCTGCGGAAATCTATACCGGCTGTTGGTATTCCCAATCTCGAGAATCGGTCCCGACACGCACTCACCTTCGGCAACCACAAGCTTGAATCGCGATTGCTCATCTTCCACCACCGAAAGCAGCGTCACCGGGCCATGTTTCACGCTCATCTCCACGGAGAGCCCGCGGCCCACCTTGCCGTGATACACCGTCAGCGGGCGCACCTTCGTTTTGCCCTCGGCAATCGCGATATGTCCGGGGCCATCGTGCCCCATCAAAACCAGATCGTCGTTGAAGTCCATCGCGTAATACTCGGTAAACGAACCGCCCGCGCCCAGGCAATCCATGATCTTCATGGCCAGCGCGTTTTTCACCTCGTACTCGCCGGCAACGGGAATATGCCGCGCCGTCAGCAGCGATGTACCCAGGATGATCGAGCTCATCGCGTCTTCGTTAGCCGCATTCCCCGAGCCCTGATAGTAGTAGGCCAGCGCGCTGAGCTCATGCCGCGCAACAAACGCATCCAGCGCGACCGATGTGCGCGCGGCCCTGCGCAGTTCGTCCTCCGGGCAGTCCGGCTGCACATCGAACAACGCGCGAAAATCCGCAACCCTCCGCGTCAGCGCCGCTTCATTCACTTCAGCAACCAGTGCGCTCAGCTCGTCCACTTCCACAAGTTCCACGTGCGTGCCAAAAACAATCGACACCAGCGTCACGTCGGACATGATGTCGAGCATGCCGCTGTAGTAGTGGCCCATCAGTCCCAGCCGCATCTGTGCCAGCGTGGAGCGCACGCGCGCCGCCGCCAGCCACTCCTCAATCTCGGCCCAAGTCGCAGCCTCATCCAGCACCCCCGTCACCTGGTGAAACGGAATCCCCGCGCGCTTCAGCACATTCGCAATCTCCGGCACCGGGCACGCCGAGCAATAGGCAAGCCACTCGCCGGTCATCGCCGTGCGATCCTTCATTCGATTGAATCTCTCGTAATCAATCGCCGCCTCTGGCTGCAGGTTCAGCACGATCGCCGGCACGCCTGTGCGCTGCACCAGCGGCAGCACAGTATTCGATAGCGCGTACGTGGTCACATAGAGAAACAGGACGTCGATGTCTTCGCGCCGGCACTGATGCCCTGCCTCCAGTGAACGCTGCGGCGTGTCAATCAGTCCGAGCTCGACGACATCCACTTCGGGCCGCTTCAGACGGCCGGCTACCTGCGCCAGGTAGCCCTCAAGCCGCTTCTCCAGTCCCGCAAACTGGCTCCAGTAGGCCTCAAGCCCAATGCCGCAAAGCCCCGCGCGCAGCGGTCGATCGCTCATCTCAAGTTACCCCATCTCTCCACTGACTAACTACGAGGCTGTAACTCCGCTACTAACTCAACCCGAAGCCACACTACGGTAGGTAAAACACCTCTTCCAGCATCGGAAACCGTTCGCCCGGGCGCAGCCCTTCCTGCGGTGCAAAGAAAGGCGCCATCGCCTGCTGCCAGCGCAGGTTCACGGGATGATTCTCAATCTGGCTCCAGGTCGCCTCAAAGTCCACGGCACGCAGCGCGAGAATCAGCAGATCGTCCCTGCGATAGATGGAATACTCGCTGATGCCCGCGCTCTTCAAGAGCGCCAGCATCTCCGGCCAAACCGCGCGATGCGATTCTTCATAAGCCTCTGTCGCGCCCTCCCGTAATCGCAGCATAAACGCAAACCGCTTCAACGGCTCGCTTTCGGCAAATTCATCCTTCATTGCGCCGCCCCCAATTCACCACCGCAGGGTGCCCCCGGCCCCTCGCACCTGGGGACCGGGGATGACATCCGTCATTTAGTCGGTGCTCACCAAGTCACTAATGTCACTGCAAATGGTTCCAATTTGATCTTCCCGCCCACAGGCTTCACGCTCCGCGCCGGGCCGTCGCCGCTCATCGCATCCACCGTCAGCACGCTCGCCTTCTCGCCATCGGGCAGCGCAAGTTCGATCATCGCATTGCGCTTGTTCACCAAGAGCAGCTTGTGACCCGCGCTTGTAATGAAGCCCTGAGCCGCCACATCTTTCGCGTGATCGCCGGTAAAGCTCGTCTCCACCAGGCTGTCGCCCGGATGGAAGGAATCCTTGATCAGCTTCAGCACCCAGAAGCGCGCGTTGGGCTTGTTGTTTTCCCAGTTCATCATGCTCACGCTCGGAAACTGCGTTGGATAGCCGATGAGCTGCGACTCGCCAATCACGTCAATCTTCAGCCGCGAAAGCTCAATGAACATATGGGCGTAAAGCGACCCTGCCAGATTCCAATACGCCGCCGGCGGAGGCGCCTTGTCCCCGGCCGTGTTGTCCGTGGGCAGAATCACGCCCAGCTCATCGATGGTGGTACGCGTCTCCGGCGAGAGCCGCTTGCGGATCGTCTCAACATACCGCACCGTATTCAGAAAGCCATCGGCCTGGTCGAACATGGTGTACTGCCAGGTGTCGAGCGTCTCTCCACTCAACGGCGTCGCATAGAAGTGATACGAAATCATGTCCAGCGGAACGCCTGGGGAATGATTCTTGTGGTTGAGAAAGTATTCGAAGTACTGAGGAGTCTGGCTGGGCATCGCCAGCGCCATCCCCACAAACCTCGTCTCCGGGGACACCGCATGAATCGCGCTCACAATCGCGTCATAGCGCGCCGCGTACTGCTCCGGGGTAGTCGCGTGCTCAAACTCCGGCTCGTTCAGCACTTCCCAGTAGGGAAATTTGTAGTGGTAGCCCGACTCGTGGCGCACGCCGTTCTCATCGGTAAAGCCGCCATTCACATACCAGCTCACCAGCCGCGCGTAGTAGTCGCCCACTTCCTTGCCGCTGGGGTCGCGCAGTTCCGTTCCCTGCGTGTAGTCCCAGACCACCTGGTTGGAATCGGCAGGATAGGTCACCGGCTTGTCGGTCTTGAACAGCCACGCCGGCATGGTGCTGAAGTTCATGATCGTCGAGTTTCCATCGGTGGCCGCGAGAAAATCCTTGGTCATGGGATCGATGGCGCTGAACTCCCACGAAGTCTTCTGCGCCGTCGGCGCCTCCAACTCCGCAACGGCCAGCCGCGGGTAAGGCAGCCACGGCACATAGCGTACATAGTCCGCGCCCAGATCCTTCACCGCTTTGTACGCGGCGATGCTCAGCGGCTCGCCGTGCCGGAGCTGCGGATTCACCACCACCTGCAGCGTCGGCGTCGTCTGCGACACCAGTGTGGTCTTCTCCCAGTGAATGGTGAGCTGGGTTGACTGCTGACCTCCTGCGGCGACGGACGCACCAACCAAGGCCAGACTCACTCCAAAAATATTTCGCATCGCAATTCGATGCCGCAACAGATTCATCTTGAACCTTCTCTCAAAATGCCGTAGTCAGTGTAGCGCGGCGAACTTGGTCTATGGGAGTGTGCAATCTGGAGCATCATCCGTTTGCTCCAAAAAGCAAAGCGGAGACCGATGGCTCGATCCCCGCTTCGCTCCCTTTTTCGTGTTCTCTTCTACTGGCAGACGCCCCCGCGGCCCGCGTTGTAAATGGCCAGAATCTGCGCCTGTGTCAGCGCCGCGTTGTAGACGGCAACATCGTTGATCAAGCCGATGAAGGGACGATTTTCATTCACTTCCTGTCCCAGCGCAAACCACGACCCGCTGTAGGACACTGTGCCGTCCCACGCCGACGGGTAATTACCCGAGCTGGAGGGCTGCAGCACGCCGTTGAAGTAGACCTTGCTGGAGCTGCCCGATGTGCCGGTTGCGGTGACCAGCGTCCACTGGTTCAGAGGCACCTGCGTCTCCGTGTCCTGGACATACCAGTTCGTTCCGTCACCGAGGTTGAAGCCGATGTGGCTCGGAGGTACGTTATTCTGGCCTCCATCCGGGTTGGTGCGGCCATCGAAGTAAAGCGTCGCGCCTGCGAAGTTGCCGTCATGCTGGCTGCCGGCAATGATCCCGATGGCGCCGCTGCCGTCATTGGCCGGCAACGCAGTCGGGTAGATCCAGGCGGACATCGTAATGGCGTTCTGGATCTGGAGGTTGGTGGGCACGGGTTGGCCGATCAACACATATTCATCCGCCGTGCTCGAGTTCGTCGAGAAATTGAATGCATCTCCAACCTCGCCCAGAGCGTACGTCACGCCATTCTCCAGCGTTCCGTTGTTCCCGCCCGGTCCGACGTCATTCGCATTGTCGTTTCCAGGCCACAGCGAGACCAGGCTTGAGAGCCTCGTCGCGCACGTCGGCGTTCCTGTCGCCGTGGCCGAGCAGGATGCATTGGTGCCTCCATACTCGCCGTTGCAACTCCAGGCCCACCCGTAGCTCCCTGCCGTGTAAGGCTCACCGACTGCAGACGCGGTTCCCGCCGAGCAGAGGTTTGCCGATGGCAACGCGGAGAATGACAGCCCGTTGGCAGTGCCGCACGCGCCATTCACCGCGTTGGTTGTGCCGGTGGTGAATTGGGTTTGCACGCCGTAGTTGGGGAAGTAATTCCCTGCCCAATCGTACAGGTTCCAGCCTTCCGGATCCGAAACCACCACGTTGTAGATGGTTGACGCTGCCAGCGGCGCGGTAGGCGTAAGAGTTACCACAGTCTCGCCCGATCCGTTGGTGGACAGTGCAAACGTTGTCGGAATCACAGTCGATGTATTCGCCGTTTCCAGGTACACGTGGTTCGAGTCGAAAAGTGTTGCGTTCATCGGCTCGCTGAAGGTGATCGTCGGCTGCGCAGTCACTGCGACGCCCGTGGCGCTGTTCGCCGGGCTCACGGCGGCAACCGTCGGGTTGGTCCAGTCGAAGCCTGCCCCGGTGGTGAAGCTGCTGGTCGCCGGTGTCGCCGGGTTGCCGTTCAGGTCCGTCACAGTTGCCGGCACGCTGAAGGTGTACTTGGTGTTCGGCTGCAAGGCGTATGGCAGTTGCACCACGGCCAGCGTATTGCCGATCTCCGGATACACCGCGATCGGCTCAGCGCTGCCGCCCTGCGGCGTGAAAGTGATGTTGGCCATCGAATCAGCCGACAGCGGCTCGTTGAACTGCAATCCCAGGCTGGTGTTGTACCATGGGCCGCCAATCGAATTCAGCGGAACATTGGTTGCACCGCCCGCCGGGTTGGCGTTGATCAGCACTGGTCCCACTGCCACCGGTCCGTTGCCGGTATAGAAGTACGAATTGCCATTGCTCTGGCCGTTTCCGGTCAGATCGATGGCGCCGGCGCAGTTGTAGGAGTATTCCGAGTTGGCAAACAGCGCCGTCTTGGGTGTCATTGTCACGGCCATAAGATCCGATGCCCATGTGTACGTCACCGGAATGTTCGCATTGGCAATGAAACTGTAGATGTAGGTGTTGGATGGCGAAACGCTGCTCGGATCCATCGGCGCCGAATAGAGGCATGTGAACGATGCGTTGGTTCCGATGCCGCCCTGGCCGCCGCCAAAGTCAAGCGAGACTGTGGGAGTGCTGTAGTCCGGCAACGCCGCCGTGTTAAACGCGGAACTCGCAGTGGCGAAGGTGTTGCCAGCGTAGTCGAGCACACCGCTCACGCTTACTGCAACCGCCGTTGAAGGCGGCAATGGGTTCACCGGCGTGAAGTAAGCGCCGACCGCATCGTTGGTGCCGGAGTTGTAGGCGAATGACCATGTGCCGGGGACCGGTGTCCCTCCAATGGTCACCTGCGCGTTGGGCGTGGCTGCGCTGTTGAACATCGCGCGGTTGATTGGCTTCGAGAAGAGCAGCCGCACATAAGCGTTGGTGCCCACGTTCGCCGATCCGTTTGCCGGTCCGATGATCACTGTGCCGGAGGCAGTATCCGAAGCCGTGCCGGTTGTGAAGTAGGCATCCCAGCATCCGCTGGTGGTGGCAACTCCGTTCGATCCCGTCACGTTTCCGTTGGCGCACGCATAGTACGTAGTCGATGCAAGCAGCGGGGACGAGGGCGTCAATTTGATCACACCGGGTTCTGGTTGACTGACCGTAATCGTCGGATAAGTGTTCGTGGCGCCGTCGTACAGATACACATTGGTCGTGTTCAGCGTTGCGGCGCTCAGCGGCTCGCTGAACTGCAGGTAGATGTCGGAATTGGCCGGGATATTCGTTGTGCCCGAACCAGGACTGTTGTTCTCGTCCACCGGAATAGCGGTGGCGGAGTTCACTGTGGGAGCGGTATAGAAGTACCCGCTGTTGCCGTTCATCGGATCGCCATTCACATCCACCACCGTGCCCAGGGCGGAGAACCACCACTGAACCGCGGCGCCGTTCGGGAACGGAGTGCTCGGCGTGAACTGCACTTCGTAGTTATCCGCGGTCGCCTGCACCGTTCCGGCATACACCTGGCCATTCACGGTGACGAGGACGTTGCCCGTCAGCGTGGATGGGCTCACCTGCCGGTTGAGGAATAGCGTCACCAGCGAGTCGGTCGGAACTCCTGTTGCGCCGTTCCCCGGCTCAACCGTTTGCACGCCGCCGTTGCCTGTGGCGGGATTGGTTCCCGTCGTGAAGGTGCTGCTAAAGGTACTCGCCAGCGTATTGCCCGACGGATCGCTGATTCCGCCCGCAGGCAGTTGAATGGTGTACGTTGCGCTGGTATACAGCACACCCGAGTTAAAGGTCAGCGTGCGGTTGTCCGCCGACATGCTGACGTAGCCGCGATCCTGCAGGCCCTGGCCCGCGAACAGCAGCGCGTTATTGCTGTTGTTGTAAATGCTATACGGGTTGATTCCCTTGTTGAATGTCACGGAGACTGGCGTGTCAGGCCGCACGTTCGTCGCGCCGGCGGCCGGGCTCACCGACAGCACCTTCAACGTCGTGCTGTCGGGCGTATCGCCTGTAGTGGTGAAGTAGAGCAGTTGCTGCCAGCCGTAGGTCGGGTTGCCGCCGTACGAGTCACCAGCCACATCGGTGAGCCCGCCGGTAGCTCCCACATAGATGGTCGCGTTCGGCGGATACGGGTTGCTAGGCGTAAAGGTCACCGAGTTGCCGCTCACCACGTAGCTTCCTGCAATCCCCCAGCTCGAATTCCAACTGTTCATCACCAGCAAGGTGCTGAGGTTGACAGTGGACGGATTCAGAGTCTGGCTGAAGGTCAGCGTGATGGGCGAAACATTGTTGGTCACGTTCGCCCCATTCGCGATGCTTGTGCTGGTCAGCGTGAGTCCGCCGCTGGCTGCAATGGCGCCAGTGGTAAACGTCGTGGTTGAAGCCACTACCAGGTTGCCATCGGCATCCCTGAAGCCGGAAACCTTGACGGTGTATGTGGTGCTTGCCGCCAGCGCGCTTGTCGGCGTAAAGATGAGCGTCTGCGCGTTGGGCACGGTGACGGTTCCTGCTACTGGAGTGCTCCCTTGCAGCAGTTGAATCGAGTTCTGCGTCCACGTGGTCGGATCGATCGGCGCGCTGGTCGTGACATAGACCTGCGAGTTCGTGGGATTGGCCGTGGAACCATTCAGCGGGCTCACGGTGACCGTCGGGCCGCTTGAGACCTTACCGCTGTTGGTCCAGAAGTACAGGTCGACCTCATTACCGTTGTTGCCGTCCTGGTCCTGGAAGCCGCAGCATGCGCGGAAATGGTACTCGGTGTTGGGCAGCAGCGGAATCAGCGGAGTGATCGTCACCTCGGTTCCGCTTGCCGACTCGGCGACCGTTGCCGGAATGTACTGGCCGGTGTCGTTGAGGTACATGTTGAACGTGCCGGTGTTCACCGTGATCGGATTCAGCGGCTTGTTGTACACGATCTTGGGCGTCACATTCGTGCCGACAGTGGTGTTGTCTGCCGGATCGCTGTTGATCGCCGTGGCCGGGTTCACGTCGTAGGTCGCACCCGTGGTGAAGCTATTGGTTACCTTCGCAACCGCGTTGCCCGCCGGATCCTTCACCCCGGCGATGGTCATGATGTACGTACTGTTCGGCGTCAGTGGCACAGCCGGAATGAGCCTCAGCACCGTATTGCCCGCACTGAGCGATGGCGTTGCGGTTATCACGTTGCCGCTCTTGGTTAGGGTGACCGCACTCACGCTGTTGGGGTCGATGGGCGCGCTGAACTCCGCCTCGATGATCGCGTTGGTGCCGAGGCCCGTGAATCCGCTCAACGGATTGAACGCAATCACAGTGGGACCGGAACTGGCTCCGGTGAAATCGGCATAGAAGGTGAAGCTGTCGCTCTGCACCTGGTTGCCGGCAAGATCCGTTCCGCCGCTGACATTGAAAGTGTATTCCCGTCCTGCGGCCAGGGGTGAAGCCGGCGTAAGGTAGGCAATCGTCTGGCTTGAGTTCCACGTGAGCGTAGTCGGAATGCAATTGATGCCGTCGTTGGTCAATTCGTCGTAGATGTAGAAGTTGCCGCATGCACCGGGTTGGCCATTGGCGAACGTGGTCACATCCATCGACTCGCTGAACTGAACCGTGATCGAAGAGTTGATCGGAATGCTCTCGCCGCTGTTGACGCTCGAGTAGACCACGGTGGGCTGCACAAAGTCCGGGCCAGGCCCTGTCTTGAAGCTCGACGTGAAGTTGATCGCGCTGCCAACGTGGTCCAGAACGCCGTTCAGCGTAATCACCAGCGTAGTGTTGGCCGGCAGCGGCGCGTTGGGCACAAACTCCACGCGCGTGTCGTTGGAGTTGAACCAGAAGCTTCCCGCCAGCGGCGTGCCGGCGTTGGTCACTGTAAACGTACTGCTGTTCACGCTGATCGGATCGACCGGCTTGCTGATGACCACGCCCGGAGCGATATTGACGCCCACGTTGGTGGCTCCGTTGTACGGGACCGCGCTCTGCACCGTCGGCAGCGCGCTGTCGACCGGGGAACCGGTGTAGGCGTACCAGTTGATGTTGCCCGCCAGCGGCACGCTGGTGGAGCTTTCCAGCCCGGTTGTCAGTTCCACATAAATGTAGTGGTTCGCCGGCAGACTGCTGGTTGGTACCAGGCGAATCTCGTTGGGCTGCGGTTGCGAGAGGGTGACCGGAATTTGCAGGTTGCCGTTGGAGTTGTCGAAGACGTACACGTTGGCCGGAATCACCGTTGAAGCATTCAGCGGCGTATTGAACTGCACGTCGAAGAACGTGTTCAGCGCCACCGGGTTGGAGTCTTGCGGCGGAGACGCAACCTGCACTGTGGGCGCGGCCGTGCTGGTGCCGGCGGCCGCGTAGAAGTAACCGGATGTCGAGTTGATCGGCGTGTTGTAGGTGGTATCGAGCAGTGTGCCGATGGTCCACCACTGGATCAATGCGCCAGGTGTCCACGGCACACTCGGTGTGAATTCAAGCGTGTACCCGTTGTCCAGCACATTCACTGTGCCCGGAACGGCTACATTGTTCTGCGCCACCTGAATTCCCTTGCCGACGGTCGACGGGTTAATCGGAAGATTGGTGAAGATGGTAATTGGCTCGTTGACGCTGATACCGCTGGCTGCATTGCCTGGTCGCGATGTGATCACCGAGCCGTTGGCGTTCGCGTCCCAGATGGCTGTGGTAAACGTGCTGGTGAAATATGTCAGCGGTGCCCCGGTCCAATCCGTCAGGTTACTGTTCAGGATCGCCGTCATGGTTGTGTCGCTCGGCAGCGCATTGCAGTTGAACGAAATCGACGTGTTGTCCTGGGATCTGGAATACCCGCCGCCTCCGCACCACGGACTCTGGCCGTCGCCCGCAAACAATCCAAAATCCGCGGTCGCGTTGTTCGGGTTGATGCTGTACGGATTCACGGAGCGGTTAAAGGTGGCCGTCACCGGGGCGCGCAGGCCCACGTTGGTCGCGTTGTTGGCCGGCGTAAACGCCATCACCTGGAACGCCACTGGATCCGTAGTTGCTGTGCTGCCAGTGGTGAAGTTTGTCAGTTGCGTGTAGCTGTTCACGCCGTTGGCGGCACTGTCGCCGGCCGTGTCCTTCGGTCCGTTGTACGCGCCGACCCAGATATTGGCGTTCACCGGGAAGGGGTTGTCGGGAGTGAAGATTACCTGGCTGCCGGTGACCTGGTAGGTGCCGCCGATCTCCTGATTGCTGTTCCAGCCAATCATGACGGGCAGAGTCGTCGAGTTGACCGTAGCCGGATCAATCGTGTTGTTGAAGTTGAGCGTGATGGCCGTGCTTGTCGCCACCCCCGTGGCGTTGTTCGCGGGAACTGCGCTGGTCAATGCCAGCCCGCCGGTGAAGCTGGCGCCGCAGGTCTGGATCACGGCGCCCAGCCGGAAGGCCTCATCGTTATTGTCGGTCGAGCCCCATCCGAGAGACAGCGTGTTGCTGCCCACGGTCAGAACGTTGCTGGGAATGGCTGCATTGATTGCGACAAGGTTGTAGATGGCGCTGATATTGCCGGTAATTGCGGTCCCGTTGATCGCGAGTTCTCCGTTGTCGTCCACGCCCATGGTTCCCACCAGGCAAAGGTTCGAAGGCACAGTGGACCCTGGGATGTTGAATGTGGTGGAGTACACGCCCAGCGTGTTCCCTGTCGTGCTGTTGGGATTGATGTTGATCCAATCGGCGGTTGGACCATTTCCCAGCCACCCGCCGTAGAAGCCTCCGTCGCCTGAGCCCACCACCTGCAGCGGCGCCGCCGGCCCAGTCGCATTGGCGCCGGCAGAGAATGCGTACAGCGGCTCCGTGCCCTGTCCCGGCAGATTCGCCACCGGCACATAGGTCCAGTGAGCGTCGTTGGTGTTGTTGGCGGCGATCAGATTGCCGGACGCATTCAGGCCCGTGGAAACATTGATTGAAGCAATCGACGCGGCCGTGGTAAATGTGCTGGTGAACGCTACGCCCGCGTTTCCAACCACGTCGCTGTAGCCGCTCACATGCACCGTGTATACCGTGTTCGGTGCGAGAGGGGTTTGCGGAACAAAGGTGAAGGTCACCAGGTCGCTGGCCAGCGATGCGGCGCCGGCGATTGCCGATCCGCCCGCAGGCGTGATCGTAATGGCATTCGCTGCGATCTCCGGTTCGATCGGCGCGCTGAAGTGCGCAGTGATCTGCGCATTCAACGGCACCGATGTTGCGCTGTTGGCCGGCGAGACGAAGGCAACTGTCGGCGCAGTGGTATCGGACCCCGCACCGGTAGTGAAGTAGCCGTTGTTCCCGTTCAGGTAGTTGCCATCCATGTCGTAGTAGCCGCCATTCATCGCCAGGCGGTAGTATGTGTCGGGCAGCAGCGGATAGGTGGGCGTGAAGGTTGCGCTCATGCCGTTGGGTGCAACCGTGACAGCGCCGCCAACGTACTTGCCGCTGTCGTTGTTGTAGAGCAGCAGCGTGCCGGTGTTGATGTCGATCGGGTTGATGGCCTTGGAGAAGACAACCTTTGGCGCAAAGTTGGTGCCCAGGTTGGTCTCGCCGCTGTTGAATTCGTAGCCCGTGTAGTTCTGCGTTGTGTCCGCGCCGCTGCCGGTGGTAAAGCTGAACGACCCCGGCGTCACCGCATTGCCCGCCGTATCTGTCAAAGGCGCGCCGTAGCTGACCTTGTAAGTAGTGGTCGGCGCATACGCGCTGGCCGGCGTGAAGGAGAGGACCGTGCCCGGTCCCCAATAGGGATTGCCATATGCGTAGCTGTTCCAGCTCCACGTTCCAGCCACCGCCGTGCCGCCCGTGCTGACCACAAGCCCGGTCTGCGTGGACTGGTTCATATCCGCGCTGAACTCGAGTTGAACGGTCACGTTGGTGCCCACGTTGGTTGCATTCGCCGGCGGATTGGCCGCGACCACTTTGGGCGGCGCAGTGTTTGCCGTGTTCACGGTGTAGAACGACACGTAGCCGTACTCCGAGAACGTGTTGCCCGTTGCATCCTGAATGCCATTGGTCAGCAGCAGGTAGTACTGCGAGTTGATGGCCAGCAGACTGGTGGGCGTAAATGTCGCCACTCTGCCCGTTGCATCCACGGTGACCGAACCGGGCAGAGAAACCCAGCCGCCGGGATTGCTCACCAGCCACATCTCAAACGTGCTGGTGTTGATCGTGGTACGGTTCATCGGAGCGCTGAACACCGCGGTAAAGCTGCTGTTGATCGGCACGTTGTCTGAATTATTCGGGCCGGGGCTCAAAGAGACCAGCGTCGGCGCAGGAATGGTGGCAGCCTGCACGGTGAAGCCGCCAGGCACGTTCTCCACCTCGCCGCCCGTGGTCGTCACCACATTCACTGGACCAAGCGGAGCGCCGCTGGGAATGTTGATCGTCGCCACCAGCGTGGTCGCATTGCTCGCCACCGTGGAGCCAACCGTAATTCCTGTGATTGCCTGCTGGAAGGTGGCCACCGTGGTCCCGTTGACCCAGTTGGTGTACTGCCCGTTGATGGTGACTTGCAGAGACGTCTGCCCGGGGTTGCCGAAATTCGGATTGATCTGGGTAATGATCGGCGTGCCTGCGGTCACAGTGAACCCGCTGCTAAGCTGAACGCTCTGTCCGAGCGTTGTTACCTGGACGGTGCGCGCGCCCACAGTGGCGTTCGAAGCGACCGTGATGTTGGCGCTCAGTTGCGTCTGGCTGGTGACGGTGATGAAGTTCACCGTCACGCCCGCACCGAAGCTGACCGTGGTGAACGACTGCTGGAAGTTGGTCATGAAGCCGGTAATGACGACATTGGCTGTTGTGCCCGCCTGCGCCGTTCCCGGCAAAGAGCTAACGAGCGCGGGCACTCCCGCCAGCACGCTGAATCCGCCCACCTTCGTGGCCACTTCTGCGCCAGTCGTCACTGTGGGTGTGTACGAGGTAATGGTCGCCGTGGGGCTGATGGTGATGTTGGCAACACCATCCGTGGCATCGCTGGCGACAAATGAGTTAACCGTGATGCCCGAGCCAAAGCTGGCCACACTGCAACTCGGTGCGCAGCCGGCTGCAGTGTTGAAGTGGGTGAATGCGCCGGTGAGCGCGACGTTGATCGTCGATCCCTGCGTGCCCGTCGGCGGATTCACGGCGCTAAGCTGCGCCGAACCGTTGCTGACCGTGAAGCCGCCCAGAATAGTGGCAACTTCCCCGCCGGTGGTCAGAACCACGTTGTACGCGCCTAGCGGCGTGCTGTTGGGGATGGAGATGCCGACGGTCGCACTGGTCAGGCTGTTGACGGTCAGTGACGTCACTTGAATGCCGCCGCCGAACGAGGCATTGGTGACGTTCTGGGCAAAGTGTGTCTGGCTGCCTGTAATGTTTACGGTCACCAGCTTGCCTTGGCCGCCAACCGCCGGATTCAACGGACCCACAATCTCTGCCGGCCCCTGGTACACCTGGTACCCGTTCGGAATCACAACCACCTGCGACCCGGTGGCCACGGCCACGTTGCGATAACCCAGCGTCGTGGTGGGTGACACGGTAATGTTGGCCTGCGCCGTAGTCGCGCTGGTTACCGTGACCGCGTTGACGGTGATGCCGGTTCCGAAGTTTGCCGTCGTTGTGCCGTTCACAAAGGTCGTGAAATCGCCGGTGAGATTCACAGGACTTTGCGTAAGTCCCTGCGGGCCGGTGTTCGGAACCACGGCCAGCAGCTCAGGCTGCGATTGGCTGACGGTGAATACATTCACGCCCGTGGCAATTTCGCCGCCCGTCGTCGCCGTCACCGAGTACTGTCCGGCCGGCGCCGTCGCGTTCACCGTGATGTTCGCGGTGATTGAAGTCGGCGAGTTGACTACGAAGCTGTTGATGAGCACATCCGGGAAGGTCAGTGTTGTCGTCCCCTGTACCCAATGCGTATTGATGCCGTTGATCTGCACCGTCGGCAGGTTGACGTTCTGGTCGCCGACATTCGGCGTAACACTGTTGATCACAGCCGGTCCGGGGCTGATATACACCGCGCTGTTCAGGCCCAGCGTCTGCGTACCGGTGCTGACCGCCAGGTTGTAATAGCCAACCGGCGCGGTGGGCAGAACGTAGCCCTCCACCGTCAGCGACGTATCGCTGGTCACGTTGGTATTGGTAAGCGTGATCCACGGCCCGAAGGAAACGGTGGGGGGAGTGGAGAGCCACTGCGTCGCCTGGCTCAGGATGGTGAAGACTACCGCCCCTTGCTGCGGCACGGAGCCCGGTCCGCTCGAAAGCAGGTAAGGTGTGCCGGCCGTAACCACAAAGCCGTTGCTGATATTTGCCACTTCACCTGCGGTCTGTGCTGTCGCGCCCGTCGGGCCCTCACCCGCGTAAGCCGGGATGGCCAGCGTCAGCGTTGCGCTCGTCTCGCTGTTGACCGTGGCGCTCGCCACGACGATGCCGTCGCCGAAGCTGAACGTCGTTGAGCCGTCCCAATGCGTGTTCTGGCCGGTCACCGTCACCGTCACGGTGGCGCCCTGCGGCGAAGTATTCGGCATGATGGAAGCGATCAGCGCCAGGCTTGGCGTGACCGAAAAGCCCGCTCCGCTCACCGCTTGCGCGATCGCCGCCGCATCCGGTGTGTGTGCAACCACACTCACTCCGCCCAGAGGAGCCAGGATCGGAATGCTGATGCTCTGCGTGGCAATCGTCGGCCCCAGAATCGTCGGCGCCCCATTCACCGTGATGTTCGGACCGAAGCTGAATGTGGTGGTAGCGTCAAACGTCGTGTACTGGCCGAGAATATTCACGGTCAGGTCCACCGCGCCCTGCAGACCCGAGCCCGGGTCAACCACGCTGAGCACGGGCTGAGCGATCACCACGCTGAACTGCGCGTTCTCCACTTCGCTGCCCGTGGTCATCGTCAGATCGCTCGTCGAGGCCGCCGCATTTGCCGGAATGGTGATATTGGCAATCGCCGAAGTCGGACCGAGCACCTGGAACGTGTTCACCGTGATGCCGGTGGCAAAGCCCTTCAACTCCGTTGTGCCCGGAACCCACTGCGTAGAAGAGCCGCCGAATGTAATCGTCAGCGTCTGGCCAGGGAGTGCGGAACCCGGCGACAGGTAGGAGATGGATGGCGTGGGCGGAGGCGCCGGCGCTGTCACCTGGAAGTTGCCGGTGAGCGCCTGCGGTCCGGTAGTCACAACAACCGTGCGGTAGCCGTCCTGCGCGGTCTTGGCAATATTGACGACCGCTTCAATCTCCGTTGCGTTGTCTACCTGGAACGACGCAACCGTGATGCCGGGGCCGAAGTTGACTGTGGTCGCGCCGGTCGCCCAGTTCGTGTACAGCCCATGGATCGCGACTTCAAGACCCGTGGTCCCGGTGGACGGATCGTTCTGTTGGCTGCCCGGACTCAGATAGGTGATCACCGGTACGCCGCCGGTTACCACGAACGCGCCGCTGTCGGTGAGCGATTCGCCGTTGGTGACCATGTAAGTGGAACGCGCGCCGGGATTCGCGGTGGGCGAGATGCTCATGTCCACCGTGGCGCTGGTGGCGCTGTTGATAATCACCGAGTTGATGGCGATGTCGGAACCGCCGCCGGCAATGTAGAACTGCGTGAAGTTCTGCTGCCAGTGCGTAGCCGAGCCGGTGATCTGGAACAGCACTTCCTGGCCTTCATTGCCGGTATTGGGCGAAACCGCGGAGATGATCGCCGGGCCCGGAATGATGGTGAACACCGTATTCGTCACGATCTCAGTGCCGGTGCCCGCGCTGCTGCCCTTGGTGCAACCGGCGTACGTTACACCGGCGGCGTTGTAGTTTGTGGGAGGCTGGTCGCTGCAAGGCACTCCGGGACTGGACACCGTGACCACCCGGCCGCCCGCATACGACAGCGGATCGATGTTGATGACCGCATCTTCTTCCGTGGTGCTGACGTTGCTTACGGAAACAATCGTGATTCCCGTGCCCATGGTGACCGTGGTGTGGGCGTTGAAGTGCGAATACTGCCCGATGAGCTTGACAGTCTGCTGCTGTACTCCCTGCTCCAACTGGTACGGAATCGCCTCGTTGAGCGTGGCTACGCCCGGACTCACCGTCAAGGCGTACTGCTGGCTGGCCACTTCACCCAGCGTGGTCACCGTCGCCGTGTGGTATCCCGTCGTAGCGGCTGTTGAGATGGCCAGGGGAACCGTCAGCGTCGTCGCGTTCACCACTGAAACTGTCCCCACCGCGATCCCCGGATCGCCAAAGCTCACCTGGCTCTCGCCATTGACAAAGTCTGTCGCTGAGCCGGTAATGGTCACCGTCTCGCTCGATCCCTGCACGCCCAGCGCAGGTGTAACCCCGGTAATCTCCTCCGCACCCTGCGCCACGCAGAAGTTGTCATTGATGGCGCCGGTTGAGACCTGCTCGTTGCCCGTCGTGATGGTCAGGTCATGGCCGCATCCGCCCGAATCCACGTAGGCCAGCGGGCTGATGGTGATGTTCGCGATCATGTTCTCGGAGTCGATAATATTGAGCGAGTTGACCGTGATGTCCTGATTGAATGCTGCCGAGGTGATCGTCAGCCCCGCGGTCGAGTTGAAATGCGTGAATCGGCCCAGGATCTGCAGGTTCATCGTGGTGCCCTGCTGGCCTGAGCTGGGCGTGATCGCCAAAAGCGTGGGCGATCCTTCTTCAATGTCGATGGCCTGCGCCAGCGACACGGTTTCCCCGTCGGTGGATGCAGTAAGCGTGGCAAAGCCGACCTGCGCAACGGAAAGCACGGTGATCTGTACTTGCGCTGTTGTCGGGCTGGAGACAGTCAGCACGTCCGTTACCACGCCTGCGCCGAAGCTCATTATCGTTTCGCCCTGCAGCCAGTGCGTACCCACGCCCACTACGTTCAGCGTGACGGTCTGCAGTTGCCCCACCACCGCCACGCCCGTCGGCGAACTACCCGGCGTGCAGTTGAAGCCTTTGATGTCGGCGTTGTAGTTGGTCGGGCAGGTGAAGTTCGGCTCGACGCTCTGGATGGAAGCCGCGCTCGGCGTGACGCTGAACCCGCTCCCGCTCACGATCTCCGTGCCGGTGTACATCACCACCGTGTTGCCGCCGACAGGTGCAGTAGGACTGATGGCGATTGTCGCCGTCGCCGTGGTGGGACTGGTGATTGCGAGATTCGAAACCGTGATGCCCGCGCCCAGAATCGCTTCCGTTGTGCCCTGCACCCAGTTGGTCAACGAGCCGGTGATCACCACGTCGTTGAGCGTTTGGCCCTGCGCCCCGCTCGACGGGCTTACGCTGACCAGGCTCGGGACGGCGGGATAATCCACCAGGAAGCCGGCCATCACCTGCTCCATGCCGGTGTTCACAAAGATGCTCTGCCAGCCAGACGGCGATGGAGTCAGAACTCTGCTCAGCAGGTAGCTCGTGGAGATGTTCGCCGTCAGGTGCGTAGCGTCGGTCACGGTAACCGAGTTCACCGTGATCTGCGGCCCGAACTGAACCGCCGTCGTTGCCTGGTTGAAGTGCGTGTTCAACCCGACGATCCCCACCGTGAAGTTGCTGGTGCTGGGCGCAGTGTGATCCGGCGACACGCTGATAATACCCACCGGCGTACTCGTGACGTTGAAGTTGGTGGTGACAATCTCGCCGCCCGTGGTCAGCGTCACCGTCCGCGCTCCAGTCGCCGTTGGCGTGCCGTTGGTGCTCGCGATGAGGGTGATCGCGCCGCTCGCGCTCACCGGGCTGTTGACTTGAAAGTCCGACAGCGTCACGCCCTCGCCGGAAATCACAGGCAGCGTGTTCCTGGCCCAGTGAGTGAACTGGCCGGTAAAGTTCACTGTGAAGGTGCTCGTTCCCGGAGCCGTGGGAAGCACGCCGTTGGCCGGGCTCATGGTCAGCGTAGGCGTGTTCGCCGTCACGCACATCGATGCGTTCACCACCTGCCCGCCCGTGGCCATGTAGAACCCGTACGATCCGGGCGGCGTCGTCGTGGGAACAGCCACCGCGAGTTGCGCGCTGGTGACGCTGTGGATGATCACTTCATCCACGGCGGGAGCAGGCGATCCCGGATAGAAGCTGCCGATGGTGGTTCCCTGCACCCAGTTGGTGTTCACGCCCGTGACATTCAGCGTCAACTGGCCGCCCTGTGGAATGCATGCCGGCGAAACATTCGAAATGGACGAACCTGACGGCGTCACCGTGAAGGTGAACGGGAAGTTGGTGGTGCCGCTCACCAGCGTCGCGGTAATCGGTCCCGCGTTGGCGTTGGTGTGAATCGAGATGTTCGCATCCACGCTGCTCGCTGAAAGCGCCGTGGTCTTGTTCACCGTGATCTCGCCGGTAAAATCGGAAGACAGCGCGCCCACATTGAACGTCGTGAAAGAGTTGCCGGTAATCATCACGTCCAGATTGTTCTGGCCCTGCTTGCCGGTCGCCGGCGTCACCGAGATCAATGCAGGCGTAGCTCCCGTAATGGTAATCGCGTTCCCCAGGCTTTCAATCTCGCCGCCGGTGGCAACCGTTGCGTTCTGCAGCCCGAGCGGAGCGCCCGGCGGCACCGCAATCTGCACAATCGCCGTTGTCGGGCTGGTCACTGTCACATCGCCCACCACCACGCCGCCAATTGTGACCGTGGTCGCATTCTGCAGGAAGTGCGTTCCCGTCGCCGTAATATAAAGCGCCTCGCTCGATCCCTGCGCCACCAAGGTCGCGACAACCGGAGACAGTTGAGGGCTTACGCTGAGCAGCGTGGCGTTGTTGGCCAGGATCTGAAAAACAGGATTCCCGTTCACCAGGCCGGATACCGCGAACTCTCCGTTCGTCTGCAAGGTTATGGTGCGATAGCCGATCGGCGTCGTGTTGCTTATTGTGATGTTGGCCGTCAGACTGGTCGGGCTATTCACGGTCAGGTAATTCACTTCAATGCCGTCGCCGAAGTTCGCAATCGTCACACCCTGCTGGAAGTTCGTGCTCACCGCATTGATGTTCACATTCAGCGTCTCACCCTGCGTTCCAAAGGCCGGGCTCACGCCGGTGATGCCTTGCGCCGGTGTCTCGCTGAGGTTAAACGCCGACACCAGCGAGGCCGTCTCTGTTCCTCCGCCAGTCAGCGGAGAAGTCACCGCGATATTGCAGCCGCCATACGAGGTGCCGCTGAGCGTCAACGTCGCCTTCAGCGAGTTCGCCGAATTGGCCAATATGCCGCTCACTGCAATGTTGCATGCAACCGCCGTGTTGTTCTGCTCCACAAAGCTGATCGTGGACGAGTTGCTGAAATGCGTCCATCCATTGCCGGTAATGATCACCGGCACTGTCGTCCCCGTCTGTCCCGCCCCAGGAGATACAGACGAAACTGCTGCCGGCGGAGGCGTTGCGATTGCAGAGCCGGTCAGCGATGCGGTCAATGTCGATCCGCCCGGCGCTGAATTCGTGATCGTCACCGTGCCGGTGCGCGTGGGACTGGGCGTAATCGATGTCGGCGTAAAGTTAACGAAGATCAAGCAGGAAGTGTTGGCGGCAATCACGCCCGTGGTGCAGTTGGTGCTGGCCTGGTAATCCGCCGCCGCCAATGCGCCCACGGCAGAGAATGCGAAGGTTTCTGACTTGGTCTCGTGATTGGTAAGCGTAACCATCGAGGCCGGGCTCACCGTGCCAACCTGTTGCGAGGTAAACGCGAGCGTTGCCGGCGCAATCGTCAGCGGATTCGAGCCGGTCCCGGTCAGATTCACCACCTGCGGCGTCGTCACCGCATTGTCGTTCACCTGCAATTGGCCGTCGCGCACTCCGCCAATGCTCGGATTGAATTCCACTGAGACCGTGCAGCTTGCGATCGTTCCCGTTCCGCCCAGCCCAACCCCGCCAATCGGGCAGGTCGTGGCCGACTGAATGAAGTCGCCCGTAAGCACCGCGGGGCGGAAGATCAACGGAACGTTGGTCTGTTCGTTGGTGATGGTGAAAGTCGTGAACGCGCTCGTGGTTCCTACGTTGGCCGTGAAAGTCTGCGTCGTACCCGGCGACACCAGCACCGGCGGATTGGCGGTCCCGGTTAGACTCGCCGTCTGCGGGCTGTTCGGTGCATTGTCAACAACGCTGAGCGTAGCCGTTCTGCTTCCGGATGCGGCGGGTGCAAACGTCAGGTTGATTTGGCAGGTCTGCCCCGCAGGCAGCGAATTCGGCGCGGTCGGGCAGGTGCCCCCAACCGTAAAATCATTTGGATCGGCGCCGGCCATGCCGATGGTCGAAATGATCAGCGGGATGGCCTGGTTATTCGTGAGTTCCGTTACCTGGATACCGCTTGTCTGCCCTTGAATCGTCGCTGGAAAAGTGAATGTGTTAGGCGTCAACGTCACCTGCGTCACAGCATTTCCCGTAAGAGAAACCGTCTGCGGACTCGATGGCGCATTATCAATTACCTTGAACGAAGTGGCCGGCTGCGCGCCCAGCGCAGTCGCCGTCAGGTTGACTGCAATCACGCAGCTCCCGCCTGCGGCCAGCGCGGTGGTCGTTGAACATGTGGTGCTCGTCGCGTTCAGGCTGTAGCCGCCACTGAACCCCGTGATCGAACTGATGGCCAGCGGAATGGTCTGATTATTGGTCAGCGTGAGGCTTTGCGTTGTTAATTCGCCCACGGCCACGTTGCCGAAGTTCAGGCTCGTCGGAAGCGTGACAGCCACCTCTCCGAGTCCGGAAAGGCCGACGATTTGGGGAGATGTCGGGGCGTCATCCGCGACAGTCAGACTGATAGCCGGAGTCGCGCCCACCGAAGTTGGCGTCAAGATCAGCCCGACATTGCAACTGCCCCCCGCGGCGACCGGAGTTCCCACCAGGCATTGCGCGCCTGAAGTCGGCGCAACAATCGCGAAGGGTGCGGTGGTGCTGATCCCGGAAAAATGCAGCGCGACCGACTGGGCGTTGCTCACGGTCACGTTCGTCACCGCGCTCGCCTTGTTCAGTACCACGGTTCCGAAATTGACCGGGGATGGCGAAATGCTCACAGCCAGGGCGCCGGTTCCTGCAAGTCCGCCAACCTGCGGGCTGTTCGCCGCCGTATTCAGGACCGTGATCTGTCCGCCGCTTGTGGCGCCTACCGTTGTGGGCGCAAAGTCGACCCCGATGTTGCAGCTATGTCCCGCGGCCAGCGTGCCGCTCAGCGAACCACCCGCCATCGGGCAAGTCGTCGTTGCGCTCGTGTCCAGTACAAATGGCCCGTTGAACACCACCCCTGTAAGCGTCAGTGCGCTGCTCTCGTTGTTGGTGATCGTGAATGTCTTTGAGCCGGTCTTGAGGCCCACAACCCCATTGCCGAAGTTGACGGTCGGCGGCGAAAGCGTGACCGGCGAAACACCAAATCCCGAAAGCGGAACCGCCGGCGGATTCGCGGCGGCATTGGTGCTGATCGTCAATGCGCCCGCCGGCTGATTGCCCGCCGTGGTGGGAGACACATAGAGCGCAACGGTGCACGATGCTCCTGCGGCCAGGGTCGGCGTGAAGCAGGTTGACGTCTGGTCGATCCCGTATGGGCTCCCTGCCGTCACGCTCAGTGAGTTGATGGTCAGGCTCGTCGCTTGCTCATTCGTGACTGTTACCACTTTCAGCGCGCTCGTGGTGTTCACTACCACGTTGCCAAAGTTCACCGATGCGGGCGATGCCATCGTCGGGGCAACGCCCGCGCCGGTCAGCGCCGCAGTCAGCGCAGTGCTCGATGCCGTGGTCAAAACTGAAAGCGAGGTCAGGGGAACAGCTCCGACGGCAGTCGGCGTCAGGGTAATGGAGATATTGCACTGCGAATTTCCCGCCAGTGTGCTCCCGCACGTCGTCGATGCCAGCTTGAATGGAGACGGCACAGTGATCGAATGGATCGTGAGCGATGTCTGCTCGCCATTCACCAGCGCAAGCGTTTGGGCCGGGCTCGTGGTCCCTACCACAACGTTTCCCAGATTCAGCGACGCGGCAGATAGAGATGCGAGCGTGTAACCGGTCCCGCTCAGCGACAAACTCAGCGGGCTGTTCAGGGCACTTGTTGCAATCGTCAGCGTTTTCGAAAATGACCCCGCCGTGGTCGGAGACATGGTGATCGAGAAGCTGCAGATGGCGCTGCTTGCCAGCGAACTCCCGCAGGTGTTGTTCGAAATTGCAAATGGCGCGGGCGCCGCGAACGCGGCTATGTTGATCGCCGTCATCTCGTTGTTCGACAAAGTAACGTTGTGTAACGCGCTCGATGAGCCAACCGCGACGCTGCCGAAGTTGATCGCGCTGGTTGAAAGGGACGACGGTGTAACCCCGGCTCCAGTCAGGTTCACCGTGAGCGGACTGTTGGTCCCCGAGGTGGTCAACGTAATGACGCTGGGCTCGATCACGCCGGCCACCGAAGGCGTTAGCGTAACAAAAACTTCACAACTGGATTTGGCTGCCAGCGTGGCCCCGCAGGTGGTGCTTGAAATGGCATACGGAGATGGCGCCGTCATCGGCGAAACGGTAATCGCGGTCAACTCGTTGTTGGTCAGTGAAAAGCCGCGCGCCACGCTTGTTGAGCCAATCGCAATGTTCCCGAAGGCCACGGTGGTCGGCAACGCCGTCGTCGCGGCGATTCCAGTCGCGGTCAACGCCACGATGGTCGGGCTGTTGCTGGCGGAACTGGTGATGGTCAGCGTCCCCGCCCGAGCACCCAGCGCGGTGGGAGTCGCAGTGATGCCGATGTTGCAACTGGCGCCCGCGCCCACCAGGCTCGAGGTCGAACACGCCGGGCTCCCGGCCCCCGTCAGCGTGTACCCGCTCCCCGCCGTCACGCTTATAGCACTGATGGAGATCGACGAACTTCCGGAATTCTTGAAGAGAACATTCTGCGCCGCCGACGTGTTGCTCAGCGCCACGATGCCGAAATTCACCGAGGTCGGGCTGGCAGCGGCCTGTGCGGAGGCCAATGCCGTCGGAAACAGGCACAACATTGCCGTCATGCACAGCAGAGTTGCAGGATGAAATTTGCGCGCGGAATTGTATCCAAGGTGCGACAGGGTACTACCTCCAGGAACCGGGAAGATGCCGCCAAACGGGAACAGGCCCGCAGACCGCATCGATTTGTTGCGTCCCCCAGGCTTCGATCTCAGCTGGAGGTGAAGTGGCTCGCAACCCGCCCGGACTATTCCGGTGCGGATGCGACTTGGCTCAAGGCTGGGCAGCTCTGCATCAAAACACCCACAACACTGGGAGCGCCGTGCTGTCTGGAGCACATGCGTGGGAAATTACATCGAAGTTTAGGAAGAACCAGATAGAGAACGCAAGCAGAATCTTCTCAAATATTCTCAACGGGGCAATTTCAAGGGTATCCTATGTTCTTTATTGTTCAGAGAATAAACATTTTCTCCCTCACAAGGTGAATTCCCGCCCCACATCTCATAAGTGGCGACAGCGAGATCCAAGTGCCAGTCCTCCCCAGCAAGGCTGGAAAACATAATAAAAATAGGACGATTCGCGATAACTACGTTGTATAAATAATTACCAAGGAATATTACCTGCGTGTACTCATTTTGCCCTTAAGTAACCTACTCGACCGTCGCAGCCGAACCATTTGTCGCTGCTCTGGCACGCAAGAAAATATGCCTCCCGCGTAGCTTCATCCATCAACTCGGCAGGATCGCATGCGGCGCGGCGGACCGGCTTGTGCGGCTCAACCCCCAATTCAAGCAGCCTCTCGATAGCCGGAACATCAAGGTCACGTATACAGAGGTCCCGGAAACGGCAAACGCCTGGCCGCTCTGGAGACAGAACCTGACGGACCTGGCCACGCTGTTGTTCCAGGCGAAGAACTAGACGTGACCCCTGAGAACTCCCATCGATTGAATCGAGAGCGGAAATATCCGAGCGTTGCCGGTGCAGCCTTTCGGGGAACATCCTTATAATTCGATGCGAGCATAGCCTCAGATCCAGGTTTTGTGTTCATGAACTTGCTAGGCTCGCGAGGCTGGAACCCTTCTCATTGAGAAAGCAGAGCTGAAATGGCGCCCGAACCAGAACCAGAACGTCTTTCACAAACGTATTTACGAGTGACGCGCGGCTCCGTGACGGTCGGAGACGTCCTGTACGCGAGGGGAGGAAGTTTTGGGCCGAGGATCCAGACTGATTTTCAGCTCGTCATCGTTCATAGCGGCAGTCTCAGTCTTGAATTGGATGGCGAGACGCTGGACGTGCCAGAGAATCACGGCATTCTTCTTGGTCCCGGGCATACCGAACATTTTTTCTTTGCTCAAGACCGCGAGACGCACCATAGCTGGGTTGCGATCGCTCCCGACGCGCTCTCTCAGGAATTGCGCAATGAGTTTTCGACCCTTCGTGGGCCCATCCCTTTTCTCGGGCGTATGGCGAGTTTGATGGGGATCGCCAAAAAAGATACGGCTTCAATCTCCTCTTCCGAAGTACTGCAGAATGGCCTCTACCAGGGGTTCGCGATTTCGATCATGTGCGATTTTGCGTCTGCGGTAAGAACGGGACACAAGGCGGCGACGGCCAGTGACACCGTACTATCCCGGATGGAGTGCTTCCTCAACGACACCTATACGCGCCAGTTGACACTCAAGGAAATTGCTCGTGCCGCGGGTGTTTCGCAACAGCATCTGCTTAAATTATGTCGGCTTGCCGGCAAGCCAACCCCGATGAAGCAGCTTTCCGCAAAGCGTCTCGAAATGGCGGCGGACCTGCTGCTGCACACTGGATTCTCAATTTCCGAGATTGCCGAACAGTGCGGGTTTGTCAACCAGTTTCACTTCTCCAGGAAATTCAAACAGAGTGCCGGACGCAGTCCGCTTGCATGGCGCAGTCAGCTCTGGAAACATGGTCGCCAAGGCTGATTGCGATTTCATTTTGGATAAAGAGCCGGTCGTAATCGCACCGAGCCGCTTTGTTCTACCTGGATTCCATCTATGCGAATTCAAAATCGATTCGACGTCCAGGCATCCCTTCGGCAGATCTTGTCATGATTCATCATGGACATATTATTTATTTTCATAGATATGGTCCTCTGTCGTTGCCGAAGAGCACAATTTAGTTCGTAATCGGCATTCCGACCAAGAGCGCTCTTCGATTTGAATTGAATGCAATTGGGACGCTGATTGGCATCACGCGGCAGAGACAGGATGCCAGCTCCTAATTCTTCAATGAGGTTTCAGACATGACTCGATCCAACGAACTTTATGACGCAGTGCTGAACGGCGATGCAAAGAAGGCGCATGCGGTAACCCAGGCGGCCATAGACGCCGGCGTGGATCCGATGACTTTGATTACCGGCTCCATGGTGCCCGCGATGGATGAAGTGGGCAGGCTGTTCGACGAGGAAGAATACTTTGTCCCCGAGTTGCTTCTTGCCGGCAGGGCCATGAAGAGCGCGATGGTGCTGCTGCGGCCGCTCATGGTGGCGTCAGGGCAAAAGCTCGCAACAAAAGTGATCATCGGAACCGTGAAGGGTGACCTGCACGACATCGGGAAGAACATCGTGGCATCCATGCTTGAAGGCAGCGGTTTTGAAGTGATCGATCTTGGCACCGATGTCTCGCCGGAGAAGTTCGTTGCCGCAGTGGAAGAGCACCAGCCGCACATTGTCTGCATGTCGGCGCTGTTGACGGTGACCATGCCTGCAATGAAGACGACGATCGAAGCGTTCAAATCGGCGGGCGTGCGCACCCAGGTGAAGGTGCTGATCGGCGGTGCTCCTGTAACAACTAACTACTGCAAAGAGATAGGCGCGGACGGATATAGCGAGAATGCAAGCGGCGCAGTGGGTCTGGTGAAAAGCCTGCTCGCCGCCGCGTGATGAGGTTTCGATGGCTTCTTGGACGGCATGGCCAATCCGAGCGATTCCAAGCCGAATTCCAACTAACAAACACGTACTCGTTGGAGCTGGATTTTGATTCTTGAGCGGACAGTCCGAAAGTACTCTGAACTTGCGATTCCAACCCAGGATGGTTTGTTATATGGCACATGCCCTCACCCTCTGCAATGCGGGCTTGGACTCACCATCGGTGGCGGGACTGTCTTCCCTGAAGTGAATTTCACGTTGCCTCCGATGAATATGACCGACGCCACGTGGCCGGAGGTGGTGGCGCACTACGACCAGATGGCGGAACAGATTCTGCGTCGCGCGGCATCCCTTGCAACCCCTGGCATCGTGCTCGAGTTTGAGCTGTTGCCGCCGATGACGGAACGGCCCGAATGGGGCGCCGAATTAACGGCCTTGCTCAAGCGGCATCTGCGCGCCTATCACGAGAAACACAAATTGCCAGGCGCACTGCGCGTGACTCCCACCGACATACGCGACCAGGTAAAGCCGCCTCTGATGAGGAGCGGGAAGCCGTGGGAGAGGCTCAAGCGCTCATTGCAACTGTGCGCCGAGTCTGGCGCGGACATTCTTTCCATCGAGTCCGTCGGGGGAAAGGAAATTCACGATCAGGCGCTGATGTTTGGAGACATTCAAGGCGTCGTATTCGCGCTGGGAGTGCTGGCGCCGAGAGACATGTCGTGGCTATGGGGCCAGATCAGCGATATCTGCAATGCGAACCCAGGCGTGGTCAGTGGTGGTGACTCTGCCTGCGGGTTTGCCAATACAGCCATGCAGCTCGCTCATCACAAAATGCTTCCCGAGGTTCTGGCGGCCGTGGTTCGCGCGATGAGCGCCGTGCGCAGCCTGGCTGCATTTGAGCAAGGCGCGGTGGGGCCGTCAAAGGATTGCGCGTACGAAGGCCCGGTGATCAAGGCCATCACGGGCTATCCGATCTCGATGGAGGGCAAGTCGGCCAGTTGCGCCCACTTCAGCCCTGTGGGAAATATAGCCGCGGCCATGTGCGATCTGTGGAGCAACGAATCGGTGCAGAATGTGCGTCTGCTTTCAGGCAATGCGCCGGAAGTGTTTACCGAGCTACTTACGTACGATTGCCGCCTGATGAATGTTGCGGCCAGTTCAGGCGGCAGGTTGCAGATGAGAGACTGGATGACCACATCCGATGAGTGGTTGAGCCCGCAGGCGGCGGTGCTGTCTCCTCAGGCCACCATCAAGATTGCGAAAGCCATCGTAGGGGCGGATACTCCGTATCATCGGACGCTCGCTGCCGGCAGGGCCGCGGTCGAGATTCTGCAGAGCGGCATCGATCGAGACCTGCTGCACATTTCGCGCAAGGAGCAACTGTGGCTGTCGCGGATCGACGAGGCGCTCACTACGTTTCCTGTGGAGGAAACCACGCTGATCGGGGATATGGAAGCGCAGTATGGAAGTCTTTATGACAAAGCGAGCTATGGATTGTAACTAAGCTTCCTTTCCCTTTCGGCCTTCGCCAATCCGCAGAAGCGTCAAAAGGTATTGAGGGATGGCCATGCGCCTTCGACTGATTGCTTGCCAGGTTCTCACGCGAGAGCTGAACCTCGTGCTTCCGCAGTCGCCTCATACGATCGACGTAGAAATGTTAACCATGGGGCTGCACGACCTGGGCGCTTCGATGCGCCCGCATCTGCAGGCGCGCATCGATGAGGCGGACGGTTCTGGTTATGACGCCATCCTGCTTGGCTACGCGCTCTGCGGGCGGGGAACGGAGCGGCTCCGTGCAGGCAAGTCGCAATTGGTACTTCCCCGCGTACACGATTGCATTGGACTGCTCATGGGCAGCCGATCTCGATATCAGGAATACTTCGATGCACATACCGGAGTCTATTTTCGTTCCCCAGGTTGGATCGAGTTCCAAACACCGGGCCAGTCCATGATGGCCGCCGGAAGCAAGCTGGGAGAACGCCGTTCGCTGGATGAACTGATTGCTCAATATGGCGAAGAAAACGGGCTTTATCTCTATGAGCAGTTTGGCGCCTATCGCAGCCACTACTCAGGATTGACCTATATCTCGACAGGAGTCGACAAAGAGGATGATTTTCGTGGGCAGGCTCGCGCCGAAGCGGAGAGATCCAATTGGAAATTTGAAGAGCTGCATGGCTCACTCACATTGCTCCAGCGTCTTGCGAATGGAGAATGGGACCCTGCGGATTTTCTGGTTGTGCCGCCGGGTGCGAGCGTGCGCGGCACTCTGGGCGAATCAATTGTGGAAGCCTTATGAGCGCGAAAACCGTACGCGTTCAACTTGAGCCTTTGTCCGCAGTGGTTGAGGTTCCTCAAGGCGCGCTTCTCTCTTCGACGCTGGCCCAGTATGGCATTGAATTCCCTTGTGGAGGCAGCGGCCTCTGCGGCGGCTGCCGAGTGCGCGTGCTGGAAGGATCGCTTGCGGCTACCGACGCCGATAGCGTCGTATTTTCTCCCGAGGAACTCGCGACAGGATGGCGGCTCGCCTGCCAGGCCCGCGCCGAAATGGCGCTCGTGCTGGAGTGCACCCAATGGCAAATGGAAGTTCTCGCGGACGACTCCGGTCTCGTTGGCACCGGCAAGACGGGGCTTGGAATTGCAGTCGATCTCGGCACAACTACGATTGCCGCACAGCTGATTGATCTTTCAACTGGCGATGTTCTCGGTGTTACGACCGGCCTGAATCCACAAACTCCTTTCGGCTCGGATGTGATGCAGAGAATTCAGGCTGCGCTGTCTGGATCTGACCTGACTCATCTCATTCGGCAATCCGTGGGCGAGATGGTTGCAACTCTTGCCCTTAAACGAGAGGCAGAGGTGCACGATGTTGTTCTGGTTGGCAATACGATCATGCATCATCTGTTTGCAGGGCTTAATGTCGAACCGCTCTCGCATGTACCCTTTCAATCGCCTCAGCCGGGAGCAGTGCACTTCGAGCCGCGCGATCTTGGCTGGGCGCTTCCCGCGGACTGCCGCATACGGTTTGAGCGCTGCCTCGGCGGCTTTGTAGGGTCCGACATGCTCGCAGGAATCATCGCGATCGGCATGGGCAGCGGTAACAATCCTGTTGCATTGATCGACCTGGGCACCAATGGAGAGATCGCGATCGGTGACCGCCATGGAATCGTCTGTGCATCCGCGGCCGCCGGCCCGGCATTCGAGGCTGGCGCCATCAGCATGGGGATGCGCGCTGCTGCGGGCGCAATCTCGCGCGTGTCGCTCTCCAATGGCGACGTCGGCGTTACCGTGATTGGCAAGGTCGAGGCACGTGGAATTTGCGGCAGCGGGCTTGTGGATGCGGTGGCAGTAAACCTTGCAAACGGGGTAATTCTGCCATCGGGACGCATCTCTAATGGCACCAAACTGCTAACCGTCAAGAACCCCGTCGTCCTTTTCCAGAGCGATATCCGCGAATTGCAACTCGCGAAAGGCGCCATCGCTTGCGGCTTCAGGCTCCTACTGAAACGTCAGGGTATCCAGGCAACCGACCTCGAGAGCATCTGTCTTGCCGGCGCATTCGGCAACTATGTGCAAGTGGAGAGCGCGCTTGCCATTGGCTTGATTGAGGCGCCCAGGCACTTGATACGCGCCGCGGGCAACACCGCCCTGCGTGGAGCGAAGATGATGCTCCTGATGACTGAAGAGCCTGTCCTGCCGAGGATCGAGCATGTGAGTCTCGCCAGCGACGAGGAGTTTCAGGACCAATTCGCAGACTGCATGGCATTCCCAACAAGCGTAAACGCGACTCTGTCCTCTCAATGATCCCCGTTGAACTCATGCACAGCATCGATCATGGCGACGATATTTTCAACCGGCGTCCCTGCCTGGATGTTGTGGATTGTGTTGAACACGAAGCCGCCCCCGGGCGCGAAGATCGCACATCTGCGTAGAACCTGTTCCCGGACTTCGGCGGGCGTTCCGAACGGCAGCATCTTTTGCGTATCTACGCCACCACCCCAGAACACAAGTTGATCGCCAAATTTGGCTTTGAGCTGCTCGGGCTCCATTCCCGTCGCCGAGCACTGCACCGGATTGAGGATGTCGAATCCGCACTCGATGAAGGAAGGCAGAAACTTGGAGACCGCTCCGCAGGAATGCTTGAAGGTCTTCCATTGCGTGTGGCAATGCACCCATTCGTTGACGCGTTTGTAATACGGAAAATACAAGTTCTGGAACGTCTTGACTGAACAGAATGCCGAGGTCTGCGTGCCAAAATCCGTCCCGCACAGGAACACTGCCTGGATGCTGTCACCGACAGCTTCATAAATGCGCTCGAGATTTTGCAACGCGATCTCGCACTGGTACTCGAAGATTCGATGTATGTATTCCTGGCGGCTGGATGTGGAAACGTACCATTCTGTGATGTCCCGAATGCCCTTGGGATGCTTCAGCGACGGCCCCGGCACAAACGCGATGTCACCGAATGCGGTTCCACCAAAGGTCGCACAAACACCAACGCCGGTAGCCGCCGCGGCCTGCGCCGAGCGTTTCAGGTGGTCGAGATCTTCTTGCGAAATATAACTGAACTCTTCAAAGTTGTCTTCCGGATTGAGCGTATCCTCGGTAAACGGAGCTTGCCTTACGATGCAGTCGAAGAAGTAACCGCCGCGCGGCATCCGTCCGCTGGCTGCGACGGTTGTATCGCCTTCCGGATAGATCAATGTGTCTCCGTTTGCGTCGACCGTCGTATTGAAGTCTTCCCCCACCAGGACATCGAGCCCATTGAATTGCCAGGGCTTCCACTTATCCACAGCGAATCCGAAAGTGGTATTTCGCGGAAATACGCCCCTTACATCAAGCCTCATCGCATCGAAGAGATCGTCATCGATCAATGCAAGCATCTGAAAAGGCTCGTGGATGCGCACCGGGCGCTTTTCAAGTCCGTAATGATCACGAAGCGCAGCGACGCAACTGGCGTGCACTCCGGTGACGGCGGTCCCTCCGAAATCGATAGGGATTCGATTGGGCTGTTTGTGGTTCAATGCTGCGGTCAGACAATCGCGGCTCGTAAGCTTTTCAACCAGGGCGCTCATGAGGCCCCTCCTCTCCACGATGCAAGTATCTTCACGGGATACATGTTGGCGAGTGTTTGTGGCGGATCGCCGATGTCCGCTGAATTGCCGGGATTCAAAGAGGAGTCTCGCATTTCACTTGCGAGTGTGCGCTTCCGAATCCAGGGTGAGCCATGGCTGTGAGAATAAAAGTTATATCCGTGCTGAAGCTAGCAGATTTTGAGCGAAAACAGGCAAGGCATTCTGGAAAAATGGTGCATCGCAATGACTCTGGTCTGCCTGGATCAATTTCTTTCTCCAACCGCTCTGCAAACAGCGATTGCAGAGGCTGCCCTTGCAGAGGAATGGCGAAATTCTGCCCAAAGCTTAACGCGAAAATGCCTGACCTTACGCGCTATTTCGCGCCAATCACCAGGTCGGCGGTAAGCGAGGCTTCTGAGGATCCACCGGCCCAGAAAGTATATTTTCCTGGTTCGACCACCCATTTCTTCTCGGCATTCCATACCGCGAGTTGGCTCTGCGGAATGAGAAAACGAACGGTCTTTGATTCATGGGAATTGAGAGCGATCCGAGCGAAACCTTTGAGGGACCTGGCAGGAGTTTCCACACTGCTGACATCCTGACGGACATACAACTGCGCCACTTCTTCTCCTTGCCTGTCGCCGGTGTTGGTTACATCGACGGTCGCCACAATGTCCCCATCGCTGCCTGCCGTAGGGGACTGTACCGCAAGACGATCGTAGCGAAAAGACGTGTAGCTGAGGCCGAATCCAAAGGCAAAAAGCGGCGCACCGTCATCGTCCACATATTTGCGGACACGCGACGGATCGGAGTTGTAGAAGTCCGGCAGTTGTCCGACACTGCGGGGAAAAGTGATCGTGAGCCGGCCGGCTGGGTTGTTGTCGCCAAACAGGGTTTCCGCAATCGCCCTGCCGCCGAACTCTCCCGGATACCACGCCTCGAGAATCGCGGGGACATGCACTTTGGCCCAGCCAATCGTCAATGGCCGGCCATTTTCCAGCACCAGGACGACTGGCTTGCCGGCAGCTACAATTGCCTCCAGAAGCTGTTCCTGGTTCCCTGGCAAACCCAGTTCGGAGCGGTCAAACCACTCGCCCGATATGCCCTGGGATTCTCCCGCCCCAACAATGACCACATCCGCATTTTTGGCCTTGGCAACTGCCGAATCAATATCCTTGCCGTCATCGTATTCAACTTTCGCATCTGGAACCAGCGCGCGAATCCCCTGCAGCATGCTGATGTGTACTCCGTTCGACAATTTCTCGTAGTCCCCGTATTGCGCCACATCGGCATTGGGTCCGATGACGGCAATGGAGCGAACGGTCTTTGAAAGAGGCAACAGATGGCCCCCATTCTTGAGCAATGTCATGGACTGGCGGGCCGCTTCAAGCGAAGCGTCAAGATGCGCCTGGGAGCGGTATACACGCGGATGAAGGCCGGGATCGGTCATGGGACGATCGAACAGCCCCAGGGCAAACTTCACGCGAAGCACAGCACTCACTGCCCTGTCCAGGTCCGTCTGCGGTAGCGAGCCCTCACGAATACAGTCGACAATCGCATCCTGAAAAACCTGGTGGTCGAAATCGTAAAACTGCATGTCGACTCCGGACTTGATTGCCAGGCACGCAGCTTCCTTTGCAGTTCCAACAACACGATGCACTTTGTAAAGACGTTCGATCGCGCCCAGATCGGAGAGCACAAACCCTTGAAATCCCCACTCACGCCGCAGTATGTCCTTAAGAAGAAGTGGGTCGGAAGTAATTGGTATCCCATCGATTTCGTGGTATGCGGCCATCACCCCCATCGCTTGTCCCTCTCGAATCGCAGGTTCGAAGGCCTTCAGCATCACCGAGCGCAACTCCCGTTCGCCCAGGTGCACCGGCGATGTATTCGTGCCGCCCTCCGGCGAACCGTGCCCCGCAAAGTGCTTGGGTTCGCTCACCACCGAGCTCTCGTTGCTCAGGCTTGTGCCCTGCGCCCCGCGCACAAACGACAACCCAAGCTGGCCGGTCAGATAGGTATCTTCACCAAAGTCCTCCTCCACTCGGCCCCAGCGCGGATCGCGCGCGAGATCAAGAACCGGCGCAAGGATCATGTCCACGCCGGTTGACCGCGCTTCAGATGCAATCGCTGCACCCACCGTCTGCACAATTTTCGGATTCCATGTAGCAGAGAGATTAATGGGAGCGGGAAACACCGTCCCGGTATCGAATCCATGCAATCCCTCTTCGATGAACAGAGCTGGTATACCAAGTCGATTGTGCTCCAGCACCCATTTCTGAATGGCATTTGCCTGTTCCGCCGATGGGTTCAGATCGTGGATCGCTCCAACGCCAAGATCGCCCCACATTGCCTGTGCTTTTTCAGGTAGAAACTTCGCCGTCGGACTCGCATGGGTGTCGTCTGTGTGCTGATCCATCAAGGTTGTGGCCCCGATATACATGTCCAATTGCCGGGCTTTTTCCTGAACCGTCATCCGGCTCAACAGATCCTTCACTCGCTGCTCAATCGGCGCGTCTGCCTGCTTGTAAAATGCTGGTGCTTTCGAATCTGGCTTGTGCTCCTGCGCGCACGCTGAAGTGGAATGCGTCCCGGATGCGCTCCACACGATCAGAAGCGCTGCGACCATGCAGGAGGGGTACCTCCAAGCAAGATTCATGCTCGTCCAATACCGACCTGTGAGAGTGGTGGCGATTCTGCGAGATGCAGGAGCATCGCCCGTTGATGAGCGCTGTATACATTGCTCGCTTAATTGCGAAGACCCAGTCTTCGTTTCCATTTCACCTGCACTCCTGCACTTATGTGCCTGCAACCCGTCAGCTCGCCAAGTCCGCGTGCCGATTCGCTTTTTGAGTAGCCCCTGCAAACGCATAGGCCGCAACAAAAACGTACGCGACCAATGGCACCAGGTACGCGTTCGCCGTCCGGTGCCAGTGTTCAGCAATGAGTCCCATGATCGGCGTCAACACCGCGCCGCCAATAATCGCCATGACGATAAGCGAGCAACCGAGCTTGGTGTTTGGACCAAGCCCTTTGATACCAAGGGCAAAGATCGTGGGAAACATCAGCGACATGAAAAAGCTGGTAAGAAAGACCGCCCAAAGACCGATCCAGCCCGGCCACATTACGCCGATTGCCACGAGCACCATGTTGACCAGCGCGAACATGCCCAGCATCTTACTCGGCGCGAAAAAGCGCATTAGATAAGCTGATGCAAAGCGCCCCACTGCGAAAGCAACTAATGTTCCCGTCAAAAACATTCCAGCTACCTTCTCATGCTGCTGAGTTGCTTCCTCAACGTATTGGATGAAGTAACTCCACGTCCCCACCTGGGCGCCCACGTACATGAATTGCGCGACAATCGCGAAAAGGAAGTGCGGATATCGAAGCAATTCTCTAAAGTGGCCATGATCACCCGCGCCTGCCTCGTGCTCACTCTGAATCGCAGGGAATTTGGTACGCAGAATAACAAGAGCCAGCAGGAAAGCGACCGCACCAAGCACCAGGTAGGGCTTCACAACACGCAGTGTCTCTGAGCGGAGATAGGCCTCATACAGGTGCTGTGCCTGAAGTGAGCTGATCTGTTGAGATGTAAGTTCTACGCCCGAGAAGATGAAGATCGTACCGATCAGCACACCGCTGATTGAGCCAAGCGGATTGAATGCCTGCGAGAAATTGAGCCGTCTTTCCGAACTCCCTGCATCGCCCAACTGAGCGATAAACGGGTTCGCGGCCGTCTCAAGGAATGACAGGCCGCTGGCGATAACAAAAAGCGCAATCAGAAAGTAGATGTATTTCCCTTCGTTGGCTGCCGGCCAGAATAAGAAAGTTCCCAGGCTGAAGAGACCGAGTCCTACGAGGATTCCTGTCTTGTAGCCGAATCGCCGCATCAGCAGCGCGGCCGGAATCGCCAATAGAAAATATCCCAGGTAGAACGCCGATTGGACCAGGCCCGCCTCAAATCGCGTCAAGGCGAAGGACTTCATGAATTGCCTGATCAGCACATCGTTCAGGTTGTTCGGTACGCCCCACATGAAGAACAGCGATGTCACCAGCGAAAAGGGCAACATTTGCCCCGCGGGAAATATCCGATCGTTGTGCGGCATTTTTGCCGGGGAGGCTCCACTCACAATTGACATATTCTGGGTCCTTGCGTCAGCCTTCGGCATCCATAACCATGGCCGCTCAATGCATCGAAATAAACTTCACGTTGCGCCCTGCATGCTGCGAAGCGATCCTGTCTCTCGATCAGGCCAAATCGACCTTCAGCGTGATGCCGACATCGGAAATCTTTTCCGCAGGCATTTCCACCCGCAACGCAGAGTCGCTCTGCGCCCACTTCAACTCGCCTTTATAGCCAAGCAGATCCACGTTGCGAATCTTGCCGGGTCTCTGCGGGCTGGCAAGTCCGAGTGCATTCACCACTGCCGCATTCTGAGGCCAGCCCATGATGAAGGCGTAGACCGCACTGTCTTTCGCGGTGAAGCGGACATCCTCAGCGGTCAGATCGTTCTGCTTATCCTCGTTGAAGTTACCCGTCTCCAGCTTGACCTTGGTCGATGGACCTTCCCCGTAGGTCTTCCACGGGCGCGAAGCGTAGATACCTTCGCTATTCACCGTCATCCAGGCAGTGATCCCTTCGAGCACAGTCATCTCTTCGAAGTCCAGTTCACCGGAATTCGGCAGCGGGAAGTTCAACAAAAGGTTCCCATTTTTGCTCACGATGTCCGTGAGCAGGTCGATCACCTTCTTGGCCGTCTTGTATTTTTCTCCGCGGTTGTAATGCCACTGACCGATGCAGGTATCCGTCTGCCACGGATTTGTTGCAATGCCATCGGAGACGCCGCGCTCATGATCCAGCAGGCAGGTTCCGATCGCGCAATCGGTTGACTCCTTGCTGGTGTAGATGCCCTGGTTCACAACACCATGTGCCTGCGCGCTTACGTTGTAAAGATGTGCCACCATCTTCAGTCCATAATCCTCGAAAGGTAAGTGGCCGTCCGTGTAAAGAAGATCAGGCTGATACTTGTCGATCAGGTCCGTCATGCGGTCAAGATAATGACGCTTCCATGATTCTGGAATGCCGTCATCGTTCCAATCCAGCCTGTCGCCAAACCGCGCGCAATCGGCCTCGTGATAAAGATCCGCAAAGTTTGGATCGGTGCCATCGTAGGGAACGCCCGCCAGCACTCCTGTCTTGTCGGCTCCATGGCTCGTGGCCCACCATTTGTAACTGATCCAAAGATGCTCGCTGACTCCGAAACGGAGTCCCTGCTTTTGTGCCGCCTTCTGCCATATGCCCACGACATCTCGCTTCGGGCCCATATTCACGGCATTCCACTTGTTATATTTCGAATCCCAAAGATCGAAGTTATCGTGGTGCACTCCCATGCTGAAGAAGTACTTCGCGCCGGCCCTCTTGTACAGGCTCATCAGATGGTCGGGGTCCCACCTTTCGGCCTTCCAGTTATTCACCAGATCCTTGTAGCCGACCTTTGAAGGGTGCCCGTAGGTCTCTACATGGTAGAGATATTGGTCCGATCCCTGCATGTACATATTGCGGGCGTACCAGTCACCGCGTTCGATCGCCGACTGCGGCCCCCAATGCGACCAGATGCCGAACTTCGCATCACGGAACCAGTCCGGAATTCGATAGCCTTCAAGCGAATGGCGCGTTCCCGCAAAGGCCATGCCCCGAGCCGCCTGTGCTTTCACCAGCTTCGAGAGCGCCAGAGCGGAGACAGCTCCACCCATCGTTCGCAGCAATTCGCGTCTGTTCCATGTCATTTGAATTTTTCCTCTCGCTGTTCGGTTCGGATCGGCGCCGAAAGATGCTGTGCTTTGCGCGTCCGCCGGGGTATGGATCTTACTGGTTTTTCGTCGCGGATTGGATGGCCTCCCTGAGAATCTGTTCAGCATCGGCATTCCAGTAACCGCAGTCGAGTTCAAAAAAGACGGAAACATAGGGGAGCGTCATGTTGGTCTTGATGATCAGAATGCGAAAGACCTGCGCGCATTGATCGAGCCTGTTGATGATCTCGTCATGCGGAAGCTGACAAACGCGCGAGCCACTGAGCAACGCTTCGAGTTGCTTGCGATATTCACCGATGCCGGCCGCATGGTTCTCATCGATCAAAGCCAGCTCGCCATCGATATAGACATTTGCACGGACGTGCCGGGCCGCGGTGATCGCTGCGAGCACCGCACTCACAGCATCTATCTGATCGGCATCTGCAAGAATGGTTTCGATACCCGCCTTTGCCTGCAACGGGTATGCAGAATCAGCCACCACGATCCAGTTGCGATGGCCGAAGAGCGGCAGTACGTTCTTGAGGCGGCACTCCCATTCGGATTGTGTCACGGACCCGGCGTCGTTCATTGCTTGCTTTCCTCGCGGTCGTTCGAATGCAGCTCTTCATCCGCGCAGACAGCCACCTTGCCGCATTTCCCTGAGGCCATCAGTTCATAAGCATCCGCCGCTCGAGTGAGCGGAAATCTGTGCGTGATGATATCGGCAGGGTGCAGCTCCCAGCGGACCAGCCGCTCCACAAGCTCTTCCATCAACCATGTCGATGTAACCCAGGAGCCGTAGAGCGTCTTCTGATCGTGAATCATGTCCGGGGAGGGGTTGATCTCGACCGTGCCGCCCTCGCCTATGAAGACAATCCGTCCCCATTTGCGAGTGGCCCGAATGGCCGTGGATCGCGCTCCAGCGTGGGCCGAGCAATCCACCGCGCGTTCTACACCGAAACCGCCCGTCAGTCCCTTCACTTGAGCAACGTTGTCAGGCCCGGCAGTGAGAACCGCATCGCAGAGTCGGAGATCGACGGCAATCTTCATGCGTTCCGGTACCACATCGATGCCAATGATCTTGCTTGCGCCGAGTTTGCGGCTAAGCGCGGCTGCGGCCAGCCCCACCGGACCCAGCCCCGTAATCAACACCGCATGATTGCCGTTGATGCCGATCTTTTCCAGTCCCTCGTAGACAGTTCCGAATCCGCAGGCCACCTGCGCGCCATCGGAAAACGAAAGCTCATCCGGAAGCGCGATCAGGTCCTTCTCTTCGGCCACCATGTAGTCGGCCATTCCGCCGTCTCGCTGCCATCCGTAGGCACGGCGATACTTCTCGCTGGTGCAGGAGATCATGTAGCCGCGACGGCAATCGTTGCACACGCCGCAGCCGGAGATGTGGTACACAATCACGCGATCGCCCGCCTTGAAGCGCCGGCAGCCCTCACCGGTAGCGACGATTTGCCCGCATGGTTCGTGCCCGGCAATCACACCTTGGTAGCCCTCGGGCCCTTTGCCGAGATGCTCGTGATAAATGCATCGAATATCGGAGCCGCAAATAGTCGAGGCCTTCACGCGCAACAGCACTTCCCCATGGCACGGCGCAGGCACGGCGACAGTGCGCAATTCAACTGTCGAGTTTCCGGGGAGGTATGCCGCGGTCATTGTTTCTTTCATCTCTCTACCCTTACCTCTCTAATCGTGCCTGCGCTCGATACTCGAACTACATGCACCAGACCTACGGCGGCGTAATCTCACCATGGAGATCCCACAGGTCTTCCCAGGCCTGGCCATCTTTCCAAAGGAACACCTGGCCCTTGATCAATCGGCAGTTGCGGTCGATCGCAGCGATTTGCCGCATCTCTTCATCTGTCAGCGGATCGGAGACAACGGCAGAAAGATTGGCGCGATAATTGTTCACCGAGAATGGAATCGGCGTCTGTCCGCGCTGCACGGCCCACTTGATGCAGATCGCCGCAGGATGGACCTCATGACGCCGAGCAATTTCTGCAATCACGGGGTCTTCCGTGGGCGTCGAGTCCTCCAGCGTGCGATCGCGATCCGGACGGCCTGGTGAGCCAATTGGACTGTACCCGATGGGATGGATGCCGTTCTCCACAACAAACTGAAACAGCTCCGGCTGCTGAAAGTGAGGGTGCAATTCCATCTCGTTGAATGCCGGTCTAATGCGCGCATCGCGAAGTACGAGACTCATTTTTGGAATGGTCATGTTGGACGTGCCAATGAAGCGCACCAGGCCCAGATCAACCAGTTCCTCCATCTTGCGCCAGGTCTTCATGTAATTCGCATGGATGTACGGCTTGGCGTCCGCGCTCCTCGAACTCACGTCGCAGCCGGGCGGGTGGAAGTTGGGAAATGGCCAATGAACAAGGTAGAGATCCAGATACTCAAGTTGAAGATCGGCGAGCGATTTTCGGCAGGAAGCAATCACATCGCTCTCGCCATGCTTGTCGTTCCAGAGCTTCGATGTAATCCACAGGTCCTCGCGCCTGATGCCACTGCGCTGGATTTCCCGGAGGGCCGCACCCACCTCCCGCTCATTTCCGTAAACCGAGGCACAATCGAAGTGTCGATAGCCTGCCTCCGCGGCACCCTTGACGGCTTCTGCAACCTGCTCCGGAGAAACCCGGTCGGAGCCGAAGGTCCCCAGCCCGATCGCCGGCATTGCCGCACCGTTGCCCATCGCCCGTTGCGGAACCTTTGCGGGGTCGATGGATGCGGATCCCGCGGAGTTTGTTCGGCTCATCTTGCCACTCCTGCTACGGTACAGTTATCGTTAACTCTTCCGTGAAAAGAATACGACTGCACTTCATGAATTGTCAATGTCGAAATCGATGAAAAGCCTTCCACGATCGGACGCCGTCCGCGATTGAAAATGCCTCTCAGGGGAGAATGAAATGCAGATCCGGAGGGCTCTCCCATGGAAAGCATTGAGGGTGGGTATCGCGCAAACACCGATCCACTTCCGTGCGAGTTGCAATCGGAGGGAGTTGAGCGCGTTTCGTTACCAGAATCGCACTCTGATTCGAACCACGTCCAATGCGATCGCTCAGTTCTTCTTCTTCAACCTTCTGGTAGTGGAGGCGCGAACCACGAGGCTGCTCTCCACGAGAACCCGCTTGGTCTTTGATTTCTCCGGACGGCTCAGCAAATTGAGCACCATTTTCCCGACTCGTTCACCAATGACGCCACTGCTCTGATCAATGCTGGAGAGGGGAACGCGCAACGACCCGTCGTAATGCAGGTTGCCGCAGCCAATGACGGCAATGTCGTCGGGCACCGAGAGACCTGCCTCCAGAATGGCGTCCATTGCTCCCATCGCAGTCGGATCGCTGTAGCAGAACACTCCGTCCGGGCGCGGCTTGCTCCTGAGCAAATCCCGCATGCCTTCCGCGCCTTGACGGTGACTTTCCGTTTCCAGTTCCAGTGAGCTTCTTGCCACAATGTAATGCGCGGGAAGCTTGAGTCCATTCGCCACAATCGCCTTCTCAAATCCTTTTAGCCTTCGGTCCCCGACACTGTTTCGCGGACCGCGAATATGTGCAACCCGGCGGCATCCAATGTCAATAAGATGCTGTGCCGCCATTTCGCCCACCGCTTCATCATCCACGCCGACAAAATTCGCCGAGATACCCGCGAATTCACGGTCGAGCAGTATGAGAGGCATCTTGCGCTCTTTGAGCCTGAGAAATAATTCGTTCGTGGCCCGGCACGAGGCAATCACCAGCGCATCGAGTCCCCGCGCCAGGAGTTGTTCCACCTCATTCTCCTCCAGGGCCGGGTCTCCGTCTGAAGTCGCTATCAGCAGGTAATAGCCGCGTTCCCTCACGATTTTCGAAAGCGATTTTGCAACTTCCGCGAAAAACGGATGCAGCAGATCGGGCACAACCAGTCCGATCATGTAGCTGTGACCCGTCACCAGGCTTCGCGCGTTCAGGTTGGGGCTGTAATTCAGCTCCTTGATCCGCTTTAGAACCCTTTCCCGCGTTGCATCGCCGATGTCGGGATGGTCGCGCAACACCTTTGACACGGTGACGACAGAGACGCCAAGGTCCCGCGCAATGTCTTTCATGCGGATGTTCATGAGAACCAATCTACTACAGCGTGAATTACGGTAACAAATCCATGCAAAGTCTCCGCGCATGGGGCCACGAGGGCCTTCGCCAGAAGTTTGATCTGCAAGGAGCATTTAAGAGTGGTAAGTGGTCAGGATGAGGCCATGACACTGACCAGTAACATGATCGAGATCTTGACATCAAAGTGAAAACGTGCGAACCAGCAGGAGCTTCGCACTTTTCCACACCTTGCTGCTGCATTTGTGAATGGGTCCGCGGGGCTAATTCGACTTCCCCGCGGACACCGGTTAGAAGTTAGAAGCGGATCTTACCTTCGAATAAGATCTGGCGCGGATCAGCGGTTCCCAGTCCGTGCGTTCCATAGTTGCCGGCGTCTGGTTCGCCAATGGTCGACCCCGAACCTGCAACCGGAACGTTGATTGGACTACCTTCGCCCATGTTATAACCCGTGCTTGAGAACTGCGTGTGATTCAGAGCGTTCGACATCTGCGCGCTGAATGAGAACGAGGCTCTCTCTGTGATACGAAAGTTGCGGGAAAGCGAAAGATCGACATTGTCAACCCCGGGACCGCGCATTCCGTTGTAGTCAATTGCCGCATTCCCGTTCCAGTAAATGTCTTGCTGGATCCCTAGGAGTGCGTCGGGGATAGCGATTTCGCTGGCAGGTTTCTGCATTAGCTGCGCTTGGGCGGGCATGAGTGCGGAGGGTAAGGGGGATTCATTTCGATGCGGTTTTTGATGGGAT
>Ga0302268_1000079_pt1 | contig 55877 bp, 49 predicted proteins | sample III_Bog_E2_1_FD_194554 | JGI IMG/M metagenome (GOLD analysis project Ga0302268, IMG submission 194554) | Peat permafrost microbial communities from Stordalen Mire near Abisko, Sweden - III_Bog_E2_1 | ecosystem: Environmental > Terrestrial > Soil > Wetlands > Peat | place: Sweden: Abisko... | reverse complement strand
TCACCGAGCCCGACATCGCCCGCCTGCTTCAGGACCCCGGCATCGTCCGCTCCCGCGCCAAGATCGAAGCCACCATCCAGGGCGCGCGCATCTACCTCGCCATGCAAGCCGCCGGCGAAGACTTTTCCCAATGGGCGTGGGGTATGGCCGGCGGCAAGCCCGTCCACAACCCCGGCCCAATCCCCGCCCAATCGCCCGTCTCTGAAGAAATCTCGAAAGCCCTCAAGAAGCGCGGATTCAAATTCGTGGGTCCGGTGATTGTCTACGCCTGGATGCAGGCCGTCGGCATGGTCAACGACCACTCCCCCGCCTGCTTCCGCCGCAAGGCCCTGATGCCTTCGCGGGTACATCGCAAGTTTTCTGTCTAAACCGGATGTATAGTGTCTACAAACCGGAAGACACAATTCAAACTCCCGGCTATCTCGCTCAAGGACCGGTGAGAAGCAGCCATGCACGCACTTCGAAAGTCCCTATGCTGGTGCTTTGGCCTACTGGCAATCGTCTTCGCCCTGGCATCGACAGGCACGATTTCGAGCCTCGTGTATCGCATCCATCGCCAGGGCCTTCTGCCGGCCATCCATAACCCAAGAATCCCGTTCATCCTGGCATTTGGCGCGGCTTTGCTCTCGCGTCTCGTCCTGGTCGTCCCGCTCGCCGTCGCGATTGTTTATGCAATCGCCTGGTGGAAGATTAAGCAGGGAAAGCCTGCCGCAAGAAGATGGGCGATCGCCGCGAGCCTGGTGACCCTGCTGCAGTCCCTCCTGTTCACATTTGTGGTGTATATCGAGCGGTCGCGCCTGATGCATAGCCGTCCAGCCGATCTGGCAATCATCTGCGGGCTCATGGTTCTTGTCGGCGTCGCCGGTCTTTTCGCATTCGCACCACGGAATGCTCTCGCGGACACTCCCATCAACGCTGCAAAACCCCCACGCATCGCCGGCGATGGCACCAACAGGCTCTTCGACACGATCGCATGGCTCTTCGGCACCGCTGGGTATCTCGGCGGGATGTTTCTCTGGCGCCGCTGGGGCTATTCCGCGCACCTTCCCACGCACTTCGGATCCATCTTCTGGCTCTGGCTTGCGCTTGCCCTGCTGCTCAGCATCACCCTCCACGAATCCGGTCACGCCCTGGTGGGCATCAGCCTCGGCATGAAGCTCCGCATGTTCATGGTTGGGCCGTTTCGATGGAGCCTTCCACTCGGCAAATGGAAGTTTCAGTTCCTTCCCAAGAGCATTCTCGGCCAGGGAGGCGCGGCGGCCCTGGTTCCAACCGATCCCAACCAGCCAAGTTGGCGCGAGATTCTGATGATCGCGGCCGGCCCGCTCGCCAACTTGTTCACCGGCCTCATCGCCGTCGGCCTCGGACTCGCATCCAAACACAGCCCCTACGAGGGAGCCTGGTATTTCCTGGCGCTTTTCTCCACTCTGAGCCTGGTTCTATTCGCGGCGAACCTCGTCCCCGTCCGCCCTGAAGCCGCGTACTCCGATGGCGCCAGAATCTACCAGATCCTGCGCGGCGGCCCATTGGCGGACCTGCACCGCTGCTTCGCCATTGCAGGGGCAATCATGGTGACTCCGCTGCGTCCGCGCAACTACGATATTGAAGCCCTCCAGCGGGCTGCCGATGCATTTACCAAAGGCCAGCAGGCCATGCTTCTTCGCCTCCTTGCCTATAACTACTTTCATGATTGCGGACAAATCACCGAAGCCTGCCATGCCCTTGATCAGGCCGAGGCAATCTATCATCAGTCCGCTTCAGAGATCCCGGCCCAATGGCACACCGTATTCGTCTTTGGCAATGCCTTCCTGAAACGCGATTCCGCCGCTGCGCGCGCCTGGTGGGAGCGGATGCAAGCCAAGAACCCAACCGACACCGATGAGGTCTACTGGCTCTGCGACAGCGCCTTACTTTGGAGCGAGAACAGCCGGGAACAGGCGAACGAAGCATGGAACAAAGGTCATGCGCTGGCGGCCCAGCGCCCCCACGCCGGCGCCTACGACTTCAATCGCGACTGTTTTTCGCAGTTGCGGGAGGCGCTCGATGCTTCCGCGTCCGCAGGCTAAACAATGACTGCTAGCATTGCCTGCATTGCTGTCACTGCTTGCAATGCTAGCACCGAAGCGCTATAGCGGTTTCAGGATTGCCGTACCCAAAGGGAATACACTCAAGTCGACGCGACCCCAAGGAGCGGCGACCTCGCAGTAGCGCAGATAGGGTATACCTATCCTGAAACCGCTCTAGGCTGGAACCATGGCAACCATCACCATCCGCAATCTCGACGAAAAGGTCAAACGCAAGCTCCAGGTCCGCGCCGCTCTGAACGGCCGCTCCATGGAAGCCGAAGCCCGCGCCTGCCTCGCAATCCTGGCCGAAGAAGACACACCTTCAGCAGGCGCTGAAGGTGATCTGGGAACAGCTATTCGCAGGCTCTTTGCGCCGTTGGGCGGCGTCGAGCTGAAAATTCCGCCCCGCACCAAATCCACTCGGAAAATTCCTACATTTGACTGAGATTTTGGGGAGTTAAGTAGAACCAGCGCTATGCCGTCCGCTCTACCTGCGCCTTCACCGGCTCCGTAACCGGCCGCGTCGCCGCCCACCAGATCAGCGCAATCCCCACCAGCACCGATCCCGCACTGGCCAGTTGCGCATTCGATAAGCCCCAAAGAACCTTGGGGTTGCGGCGCAGAAATTCAACCAGAAAACGAGCGATGCCGCTCAGCAGCAGATACTCCCCGACAATGGCGCCAGTGCCCCGCTTCTTCCCGCCGCGCCACCACAGCCATGCGCCGATCGCAAGGCCGGCGGCCAGTTCGTACAGAGGCGTTGGATGCACCCGCACAAAGGTCGGCTCAATCCCGTTGGGAAAGCTCATGCCCCAGGGCAGCTTGGTCGGAATGCCGTAGCAGCCGTCGCCGGACAGAAAGCAACCGATCCGCCCAATGCCGTAGCCGATGGCCGCCGCCGGAGCCGCCAGGTCCAGCGTCCGCAGCGCGCCGATCTTCACCCACCAGCCTTGAAACACCAGCGCTGAAATTCCGAAAAGCAGCCCGCCAAACCAGGCAAAGCCCGCTGAATCCCACAGCACCCGCCAGCCGTACTCGCGGAACTCCACCGGCGTATCCAGAACATGCCATAGCTTGGCGCCGACGATCCCCATCACCACCGCAACCGCCACCATGCCCACCGCGTCCGGCCCTTCGCCGTCCGTGCGCAACCCGGCCCGTTTGAAGCCCCGGTCCATGATAAAAGCAGCCGCCACGGCCGCCAGCCAGAGCATCAAGCCGAAGGTAGGAATGCTGAAGTGCCCAATGTGGATATAAGGAATCATCTCTCTTCAAGTATAGACGGCTGAACCGTAAGAAAGCCGCGGCCGGGAAGTCACCCCGCACGCTCCTCCATTTTGCGCGGAAAGCCTCAGGCCCGAAGCCAAAGCTGAAAGCTGATAGCTGAAGGCTGAAGGCTGCTTCAATCCAGATTTGCACAGGATCCCCACGCGTGCGCGATACTCTGTGTGCATGGCTACCATCACCTACCAGGGTCTTGAAGTCCTCTACACCCGGCAGCAGATCGCCGAGCGCGTCGCCGAGATGGGCGCACAGATCACCAACGACCTGAACGGCGAAAAGCTGGTCATGGTCGGCGTGCTCAAGGGCGCGGCGCCGTTTCTGGCCGATCTCGCCCGCAACGTGCAGGTTGACGCTACATTCGACTTCGTCGCCGTCTCCAGCTACGGCAAGGGTCAGCGCTCCTCCGGCGCCGTCAAGCTCATCAAGGACCTGGACGAGCCCATCGAAGGCAAGAACGTGCTCATCGTCGAAGATATCCTCGACACCGGTCTTACGCTGTCTTACCTGCGCAAAGTCTTCCTCCAGCACCACCCCAAGACCCTGCGCATCGCCGCCCTGCTCGACAAGCCCTCAAGGCGACTGGAAAAAATCGAGGCCGATTACGTCGGATTCTCCATCCCCAACCTCTTCGTCATCGGCTACGGCATGGACTACGCGGAACGCTACCGCAACCTGCCCGACATTTGCCTCATGTCCCCCGACCACCCCGAGTGATAGCCTTTGGTGAAGGTGTGGTTTTGAAAGGGCACGACTTCAGTCGTGCCACAAGATGCTGTAAATGAAAGAGATGGGGCTTTAGCCCCTGAGGGATGGTTTTCCCAAGGTTTTCACTCTAACCAGAGGCAGATAGGCGGGTAGCGAAACCGTTCAGCCAACCGCGGACACAACCGCAGGACTCGGTTTTGCGTCCATCGTGTTGGCTCCGTTCCCTGCGAAGCTCTATACTCATATCCCGTAGACTGCCCGGCAAGCCGCCGTCGAGAGCGGCATTTGTACCCGGCATTTTTCATTGCCATCTTTCGTTTCAAGGAGCATTGCATGGCTGCAATTACGCCTATTCAACCATCGGATCTAGAGTTCGACCACGGAACATTCGATTCTGCCGCATTTTCAGCCCACGCGCTCTCCAGTTGGAAGAACCTGGCCGCGGTCATTGACCACACCCTGCTCAAGCCCGACGCGACCCGGCACCAGGTGGAAAACCTCTGCGACGAGGCCATCCGTTACCGCTTTGCCTGCGCCATGATCAACCCCGTCTGGGCCTCCACAGCCGTCGAAATCCTCTCCGGCACCGGCGTTCCCGTCGGCGTAGTCATCGGCTTTCCGCTCGGCGCTTCGCTGGTTTCCACGCTGCGCCAGGAGGCGGCCGCGCTCACCCGCCTGGGCGTCCGCGAACTGGACATGGTCATCCCCATCGGCCAGCTCAAGAGCGGCAACCACCACGCCGTCCACCACGCCATTCATGCGGCCGCCACGGTGGCGCACCACCACGGCGCGCTGCTCAAGGTCATCCTGGAAACCTGCCTGCTCAGTATGGAAGAAAAGCTGCGCGGCGCAGAGGTCGCCATCCAGGCCGGCGCGGACTTCCTGAAGACTTCAACCGGCTTCTCCACCGGTGGCGCAACCCCCGCCGACGTTGCCCTGCTCCGCGGCGTGGCTGGCGCGCGTAGCGGTGTCAAGGCCGCCGGCGGCATACGCACCCTCGCTGACGTCCGAGCCCTGCTGGAAGCCGGCGCCAATCGCATTGGCGCCTCCGCATCCGTAGCCATCGTCCGCGAGTTGGGAGCGGTGTAAGTCAGGGGTCAGGCGTCAGGGATCAGGCCGGTTCAAATCATCCGATGCGGGTTGCAGTCAAAGCCCTGCCGAACTGGTACCATAGCTCTTGCTTGGTGGCTGCAATGATATTCAGCATGATTGGCCTGTTAGGGTTGGCGCTTGTTCTTCTTGCGATGGCAGTCCTCATGGTGGGATTTGCCAAAGGCACACAAATCTGGATCATCGGACACCAATTAAAATGGATTCGCGGTAAGTGGGAGCGCAAGTATATTCAGGCCGAAAGTTATCTCTGCCATTTGAGATTCGTTGGTTTCATTTCCTTGCTGATGGCCACGGCCCTGCTTTATGCAGCTTTCCGCCCCTTGTATCTCGGATAGCAGGGGCTGTTCCCTGTTCCCTGATCCCTGTTCCCCGATCCCTGTTCTTTGACCTCTGACTCGCTCACGATGCCCGCTACTCCCCCATCGCCGCCCGATCAATCCGACCTCGAAGGCGACTACCGCCCCGCGGCTCCCGCCAACCCATGGGCCCATCTTGACCCCGTCAATGCCCGTGTCGAAACCGCCGATGTCGCTTATCTTGCCCAGCTTTCTGACGCTCTCAACACCACGCTCGACCTGCAAACCCTGCTCACCCGCACCTCCGAGCTGGTGCGCACCATCATTCCTTACCGCATCTTCGCCATTCTGCTGCTCAATGACCGCACCCACGAGCTGCGCATGCGCTTCCAGATCGGCCACACCCCGCAAACCGAGCGCACCCGCGTACCCCTCGGCCGCGGAGTCGTGGGCCAGGTCGCCCTCACCCGCCAGGCCATTCTCCTCAACGACGTCTCCACCTCCGACATCTACCTCCCCGCCAACCCCGATGTCCGCAGCGAGCTGTCCGTCCCCCTCATCGCCAAAAACCGCCTCATCGGCGTTCTGGACATCGAGAGCGAACAAGCCGACTACTTCCGCCCCGAACACCTTCACCTGCTCACCCTGACCGCTTCCCGCATCGCCCAGGCCATCGAGAACGCCCGCCTCTATGCCCGCGTCTCCCGGCAGGCGCAAACCCTCGAAGTCCTGAACGAAATCTCCGTCGAACTGATCTCCATCCTCGATCTCGACCCGCTGTTGGAGCGCGTCGGCCAGCTTCTTCGCCGCCTGATCGATTACCAGATGTTCACCGTCATGCTCCTCGACGACAAGGGCGAGACGCTCATCACCCGCTACGCCTGGCGCTTCGGCTACACCCACGCCCCCGCACGCCGCATCTCCATCGCCAGCGGCCTGGTCGGCGCTGCTGTCCGCGAGTGGCGTCCCGTCAACGTTCCCGATGTGCGCAAGGACCCGCGCTACCTGCCCATGAACCCCGAGACGCGCTCCGAGCTGATTGTGCCTCTGTTCTACAAGGGCCGCATCATCGGCGTGCTCGACCTCGAGCACACGCGCACGGCCTTCTTTCATGAAGAACATGAGCGCATGCTGACCACGCTGGCCGCGCAGGTCGCCATCGCCATTGAGAATGCGCGCCTCTACCAGGCCGTCCGCCGCCAGGAGGCGCAGCTCGAAAAAGACATGGCCATGGCCCGCGAGGTGCAGCTTCGCCTGCTGCCGCCCACCGCGCCTGCGCATCCTCACGCCGAAATGGCTGTCCGCTTTCTGCCCGCGCGCACCATCGGCGGCGACCTGTACGATTTTGTCGATTACGGCCCCCACCGCACCGCCATCGTATTGGGCGACGTCAGCGGAAAAGCCGCGCCGGCCGCGCTGTTTGCCGCCCTGGTGAGCGGCATCATGCGCTCCGCCGCCGTGCAGCAGCCTGCGCCCGCCCAAATGCTCGTCGCGCTCAACGACGCCCTGCAGGAGCGCAAGCTCGAATCGCAATATGTCACGTTGCTCTTCGCTTTATGGAACGACGAGAACCAGACGCTGCAGGTGGCCAACTCCGGCGCCGTTCAGCCCATCTTCTGCCGCGCCGGCCAGTCCGTCACCGTCCGCGCCGAGGGCTTCCCACTGGGCATGTTTCCCAACGTGACGTATGAAGAGTTGACTGTCGCCACTCAGCCCGGTGACGCCATCGTCTTCGTCTCCGATGGGATTCTCGACGCCGAAAACTCCAATGGCGACATGTACGGAGAAGACCGCCTGTCCAGTCTGCTCTGTGCCCACCGCGACTTTCCCGCGCAGGAGATCGCCGACGCAATCCTCTCCGATGTCTCCCGCTTCCAGGGCGACCACGACCGCTTCGACGACGAAACCATCATCGTCCTCCGCGTCCGCTAGCGAGCACTGGAGTTAGAGATTCCCATGATCACGCGAGATAAACATCGACTGGGCAGGGATGAAACCCCTGGTATTGCTGGCATGAAGAAAGCGATGCAGGCTCGCTGGCTCGTGTTTGCTCTTGCCGTCCCCATTAGCCTCTATGTGTCCTTTTTTGGAACCGCATTCATGGGGTTTTGTCCTGGAATCGAGTGTTGGCCGCACACCTTCGCATGGACGCTTCTTACGCCATGTTTGCTCCTGGCTATTTGGTCTCTGAGGGCTACGGCAATCGCAGCGGTACTGCTTCTTATCGCGCACGTCTTCACAGAAGTCCATGTCTATGGGGAGGGATTGAGCGCAGACACTTTATGGGGTACAGACAAGGCCTTGGATAAATTCCTCTGGATCGTGGTCTTTCTTCTAGTCCTTTCGGCTCTGTTTCCTAAGAACATTGCTACCAAACGATGAGACCTTTCGTCGCTTTCTAGAGCAAAAGCGGGAAGGCAGAAAGGCCTTGCGAGCGATTGGCGAGCGCCTGCTGTACCGCAGGCACCGTGCCCTTCCTCATCGCGTTGCGCCTTTTTACTGGCGCAAAGCCGCAGCGCACCCAAGCGAGCCTCCCGCGAGCGGCTGCCCCACGCAGTGGGTGCTTTAACCAAACTCCTGCGATCGCGCCCACGCCACCGCCCACGGCCAGCGCAAATGTTTGCAAACCAGAATCACCGGGTGATCCACCGACTCCTCGTTGCGCACGCCATACGGGATGGTCACTTGCGCCGCGACCCGACAGCTCTCAAAATTCTTGAGCTGATCGTCAAGTTCCCCGCCCAGCACGATCACCGTCTCCGGTTCATAAGGCCCGTAGCCCCGCATGTGAAAGGTGTTGGTGCTGCTGATCGGCACAGGCAGATTGTATTGGGGTCCATACAGCGCCACCGCGCCGGCCTCGCCGTAGTTGTTCGCCAGAATGGCGAGCCGGCTCCGCTCTTCCGTTGAAAGCGTGTCGCGCACCTGAGCCACCTGCGCCACCAACTCCGGCCAGCCGACCTCGTCCGCCATATCGTGGTTGTTCTTCATCTGCCAGTTCCATCCCGGCGAGCCCGGCTTCCACATGGGCAGATAAGCCCACGCCACCGCCCCAGTGTCCACCAGCAATGCGACAAGCACAATCGAACGCAAGGTAATGCGCAAAATGGGCGCGTAGTCGGCCCACGCACGTTCCAAAGCCACCGCGCCAGCGGCAAACAGAACCGTATACGCAGGCATCAGGTAGTAGCCACGGCCTTTCGCAAGCGCGAACAGCACAAAGGGGCCGATGTAGAAAACGCTGAGAAACCTGAACCGCGCGCTGCGCGGCAAAGCGACAAGCCCCGCAACCGCCAGCGGAAACGCGAACATAGTGAACTTGATCTGGTCAATGTAGTAGCCATCGGCGCGCCCGTGGCGCACATCGCGCGCGTGAATGAAATGCTCCATCTGCACGGTGATGAACTGGTGGCTTGCCAGCCAGATCAGATTGGGCGCGGCGATGATCGTGGCAGTCAGCGCTCCATACCAGAACCACCGCGTGCGCAGATGATGCCGCTGCGCCGGCAGAATCACCAGGCCCGCAAGCAGGCTCGCCACCGGAAAGGCGATCGAGTACTTCGAGAGCACACCGATGCCGATGCCCGCTCCAACGCCGATCCAGCTTCGCTCATCGCCGGTGCGCAGCAGCCGCGCAACGAAGAAGACCATCAGCGACCACGCCAGCAGATCGAAGGTGTTGTACTGCAGGACTGAGCTGAAGACGAGCACAAGTGGAAACACCGCGAACACCGTGACGATCTGCGCCGCCCTGCGTCCGCCCAGCTCGCGCGCAATCAGCCCGGCAATCACCAGCGAGAGCCCGTTGACGAGGGCCGCGGGAAGCCGCAGCACCTGCGGCGAAATCCCGAACAGCGCAATCGCAATCCGGCCGCAGAAAGCCGTCATCGGCGGATACGCAACAAAGCCCCACTGCAGATGGCGCGCGTCGTCAAGAAACTGCAACTCGTCGCGATGGAAGCCGTACCCGTTGCCGAGGCAGAAGTGCACGGCAACAAGGAGCACGGCGAACCCGCTGAGAACGGCAACGTCGGAGCGCAGCGATGTCGTAGGCCGGGGAACGTCCATATGGGAGGAGCATACGAGATCACCCTCCGTTTTGTTCCTCGCTGCGGCGAACTTTCCCATTCGGCGCGGAATTCGCTGGCTCGACTCTAGGGCTTTGAAGCTCCATATTTCGGAACATGCGGCGTGAGCCGGCGAATCACAAACTCCTGAATCAGGTTCTGGATCGCCCCATCCCCCAGCCCGATCCCAAAATTCTCAAAAGTCAGCCCGACTCCGTTTCGGTCTGCCGCCGGGTAGTAGAGATTTGATATCCCCCCCGACGCAAGACCCCCGGCCATTGCTGCATAGGTCACCTGCCAATGTCCGTTGTCGCCCTTGCACATGACAGACATCGCAATCGCATACAGCACCCGCGAGCGAACCGTTCCCGTCCCCTTTTGGAAGTAGCGCGGGTCCTGCTTCCACCACGATGCAAGAATCGCGCCGCCGATCATCGTGTTCGTAAAGCCGTCTGTGTAGCCGGCCCCAAAGCGCTTCCCGTAGCCCTGCGCGCCCTGCCCGTATCCCTTGAATTCGTTGGTGGCCTGCTCAATTCCCGCTGACGCACCCACGCCCAGAAAAGTGACCGGGTCCACAAGCGACTTCCATGCAAGATTGAACTTCTGCTTCGATGTCAGTGGCGCGGCATGGGGATCGTAAACGATGTAGAAGTTCGGAATCACGCCGAACACCCGCTGCTTTTCCTCTTGCCTCAACTGCTCCTGCGCAATCTCCACCTGCGACGCGTTCACGCGCACATCGGTGGTGCTGGTCACCGCCAGCACCACCGCCTTCACCTCATGGCTTTCGCCCGCCTGCAACGCGCCGGAGACCGTTTGCGTCCCGAACCCGCTCGACGAGACCGCGAGCTGAAAAGCCCCCGCCGCAACGCCGCTGAATTGAAACTGCCCGTTGCTGTCCGAAGTGGCCGTCCGTGCGCTCGCCCCCTCCTGCGTCAATTGAACCTTCGCGCCCTCGTAGACTGAGCCGTCCTTGTCCACAACCGTGCCATGAATGCTTCCAGTCGTGGCCTGGTCCCGCGCCACCTGCGCAGTCGCCTGAATCTGCGCCGCATCCGGCAAAGCGCTTTCGGCCGGCGCCACCCCAGCGCGCATCGCCACCTGCCGGCACCATGCGGGCACCGCAACGGAAAACATAACCAGAAACAGCAGCACCCGGCCCGTTTCCAGACCTCTGCGCCGCGAGCCATTACGGCCGCGAGCCCAATTTGACATCTTCCCGATCAGCCCCGTCCTCAGTTCTGAAGTGCAATGAATTGTATCTATCAAGATAGCAGCGCGCCCCACCCTTGCTTGTTGGACGGACCAAGTTGATCGGGGCAATCGCATTTGAACCTTCATGGCAAGCGAACGTCTCAGCCTGTCGTACAGACTCCGTCGAAGCGAGCTTTGTAACAGGGCCTGACTTCAGTCGGGCCGCAAAACGCTTCCAAAATGATGTCGGGCTTGAGCCCCTGCTGCATTTCGATCCGCCAATACTCTCTCTTTCCACCCTTTTCGTGCCTGCAAGCAGATTCTCTTCGAGATCCCAGGGAGGGCCTTTTCAAATGCCATTGCCCTGTCAGGTCGACTGAAGACCATGCTGCGGCTATTCAACTCTCCGGGAGTCTCTCAATACGCTCGATCCGCTCGTGCTCGCTCTGCAAACGCCCAGCGATCACCCATACAGAAATTCAAAATCGAGCAACAAAGAATCGCAATGCCATTCGCCGCCAGCACAGGCAGATGCGCCTCCCGCACCAGCACGCGCATCAAGGCAAGATTCCCCACCATCGAAACCAGCCCATTCGAAAGATGAAACCGCATCAACTGCTTGAGAAGCGCCGCATCTTCTCTCCGGTCGCGCCACGTAAAGTGGACATGACCCACAAAGTTGTGCAGCAGCGTCACCTCAATCGCCGCGGCCGACGCACAGAGATAATACCCCGGCGCCCAACGATTGAAGAGCGCCAGCGCGCCCAGTTGCACCGCCATCCCCGCGGCCCCCACCAGGTTGAATTTGCCCCAGCGAACCAATGCACTCACGGCAACGGCTCCCGCCTGTAGAGTTCGCCCGTGTGCCGCATCGTCACCACGATCGCCATCGCCAACATGCACACCGCCGCAATCGTTCCTCCCACATCGAACAAAAGGAATCTGTGGCCAAACAGGAATGCGTATGGACTGCGCAGCAATGCCACGGTTCCGATGATCAGCAGGATGCGAATTTCCGTAGGCCCGAAGATCCCCTGCGAAAGCTCAAAGCAGCCCAGCGAATACGTGGCAAGGTAGCTCTCGCTTGAAAGCAGCAGAAACGCGATCAGCATCGCAAGCGCCGTCTGCCCATGCAGCAGCCCCGAAAAGCCAAGACCGCACATCAGCGCCACCGATCCAAAGATGTCCACCATGTGATCGACGTAGAAGCCATACCGAGGCCGCTGCCGCCGCCGCACCCGTGCGAGAGTTCCGTCCATGCTGTCGCCCAGCCAGTTGAGCGCAATGCACACGATCGCTCCAAGCAGCGCCAGTCGGTTGTAGCGCGCCAGCGCATAGCAGAGCCCCGCTCCGATCTGCGCACCCAGACCAAGTACTGTGAGTTGGTCCGAAGTGATCCACCGCGGAGCGCGTTCCGCCATCCACTGCAATGCGCGCTTCTCCATGCGAGCCGTCAGCGCCTCATTCACCCGCCGCGCCGTCGCAAACTCCGCTCCATCCTTCACCGCAACTTTCGCATTCATGTTCCGCTCCCTTTTCTCCGAATGGTTTTTCGAACCCAGACACAACTACTTCCCGAGCGCATTGCAGACGGACCGCAGCGTGAACTCCAGCGACTCGCGCGGAACAGACTCCACAAACGGTCCCACAACCCACCCCAGCCCGCGCGGGATTGACCGTGTCAGCGACACCGATTCAATTTGCATGGTTAGCCCGCCGTCCCGCTCCTCGTAACTCCAGTAAGTGTTCAGGCGCCACAGAAATCCGTGCTCCTCCGCGCCGCTCAACACCCGCTCCCGCTTGGTCCCCGCCCCATCAATCTCATCGATCTGCGTGCTCCGCGAGATGCTCGACCCATGCCGCGCATCGAGCCGCGCAAACGCAATGTCGTAGGCGGTATCCATCACCACCGTGAGCCCATGCTTTTGCCGCACCCGCATCACGGCCTGTAAGCGATCGCCATCCCGGGCCAGCACCTTCGCCCGCACCACCTGCGGCGCGAAGAATTTTGGATAGCCATTGAAATCCTTCATCAATCGCTCAAAGTCCGCAGCCGTCGCCCCCGGCGCAAACGCCGTCCCGCGCCAGTGGTGCGGCATGGCTCCATCCCTGCTCAAATCCGGCGGCGTCAGCTTCTCCACAATCAGTTCGCCGTGCCACCGCCGTGCATCACCCGCCGACGCCTCCCCCACACAGGCGATGAAGCCTGTCTGCGAGCGATGCTGTTCCGCCAGCCGCGCCTCCACCCCGCGCACATAGGCATTGAATGCAGAGACCGCCGCCGGCGACGGCTCTTCCGCACCACTACGTGCGGCGACCACCAGGCAAAACAGGACCAGCAGCCCGCAAACCCCACCTACTTGCCGAAATTCCGAAACCATCCGTCGCTTCATGCCTTGCACCATGCCCCAACTCAAACCTCAAAAGCAATGCATGGAACCTCATTTAGCAGGAAATAATTCTCACCGTGCAAGTGTCTGCGCGGCTTTGCTTTACGAAAAGTTATCCATTTTATTTGAAGTTGGATTTGCGCTGTCTTACGCGTACACTGATCTGCAGGAAGCCCGTGACAGACACCCAGCCAGCCCGGCGCTATCGCTTCGGAGTCTTTGAGGCCGACGCGGCCACAGGCGAACTGCGCCGCAAGGGCGTCCGCATCAAACTGCACGCCCAGCCCTTCCACGTCCTGTCTCTGCTCCTGGAACGCCCCGGCCAACTGCTCACGCGCGAAGAAATCTCCCGCGAACTCTGGCCCGAGGGCGTCTTCGTCGATGCCGAGCACGGCGTCAACTCCGCCATCAATCGCATCCGCGAGGCCCTCGGCGACACCGCCGGCAATCCCCGCTTCATCGAGACCATGGCCCGCCGCGGCTACCGCTTCATCGCTCCCGTCCAGCGATTCGACCCGGCCGAAACCCCACCCGTACCGGAACGCGCAATGCCGGATCTCGCAACCAGTGAAGCGCCGTTAACTTCAGCGCAAGCGCCCGAAATTCCACCCGATTCCGAGCCAAAAATCGTCAGCCGCATCCTTGCCTCACCGGAAGAGCTTCCCCAGGCCCCGCATCGAGTCGTCCAAAGCCTCTTCGTTCTGTTGCAGCTGATGTACGTGGCCTTCTACGTGGGCGGGCTCACCAATCTGGCCGAGATTGAAGACCTCCTCGCACCGCTGCCCAAAGCCGCCCTGACGCTCAATGTCCTCATCGTCACGGCCGCAATCCTCATTCCCGTCCGGGCTTACATACTCAATGCTGCGCTGCTACACGCCCCCAACGCCCGCGGCAATTTCCTTAAAATCTGGCCCTTTCTCCTCGCCATGGACGAGATCTGGGCTCTCTCGCCCTTTCTGCTTCTGCACCACATCAATTACGGCCTGGCCATTGCCTGTACCACGCTGCTCGTCTACGCCCCCTTCGCCCAGCGCTCCTTGGTCCTCATGGGCGCCGCCGCCAAATCCCACCAACCCAGCACAATCTCTATCTCTAGTCCCTGAGTTCCTCGGTCCCTTAGTCCCTGCTTCTCTCCCATCCGTTAAACTGGACCAGACAGCCATCGTTCGGAGCCAGCTTGCACACCGTCACCGAAGAACGCCTCATTCGCCCCGCCCGCAACATCTACGGGAGCCTGCGCCTGCCTGGCGACAAGTCCATCAGCCACCGCTACGGCATGTTCGCGGCCTTTGCCGAAGGCACCTCCCGCTTCGCCAACTTCTCCACCGGAGCCGACTGCGCCTCGACCCTGGCCTGCATGGAAGCTCTCGGCGCCAGAGTGAACAAGGTTGGCGAAGGAGCCGTTGAAGTCACCGGCGTCGCCGGCCGCGTCACACCCGCCCATCGCCCGCTCGACTGCGGCAACTCCGGCTCGACCATGCGCATGATCTCCGGCCTGCTCGCGCCGCAGGAGGGCAGCTTCACACTCATCGGCGACGCATCGCTCTCCCGCCGGCCCATGGAGCGCATCCGCAAGCCACTCGAGTCCATGGGCGCGCGCCTCACCCTTACTGAAGGCCATGCCCCGCTGCACCTTCACGGCGGCCCGCTCCAGCCCATCGACTACACCACCCCCGTCCCCAGCGCCCAGGTCAAGACCTGCGTCCTGCTCGCCGGCCTCCAGACCGCCGGAACCACCATCGTGCGCGAGGCACTCCGCACCCGCGACCACGGCGAACTGGCTCTTCGCGCCTTTGGAGCGACACTCACCCGCAACCTCGGCTCGGTCTCCATCTCCGGCCCGCAATCCCTCCATGCCATCGACGCAACCGTTCCCGGAGACATCTCTTCCGCCGCCTTCTTCCTCTGCGCCGCCGCGCTCTTCCCAGGCTCCGCCCTGCTCCTCGATTCGCTGGGCTTGAATCCCACCCGCGCCACGCTGCTCGACGTGCTCACCGCTCTCGGCGCGCACATCGGCGTGCTCAATCTTGAAGAGAAGAATTCCGAACTCGTTGGAACAGTGCAAGTCTCGGCCCCTCCCGAGGGTCTTGGATCCACGGCCATCACCGGCGCCCTCGCCGCTCAGCTCATCGACGAGCTCCCGGTCCTGGCCGCCATCGCGCCCTACACCAGCGGCGGCATCCGCATTCGCGACGCCAAAGAACTTCGCGTCAAGGAGTCCGACCGGATCGCCCTTGTGGTCAAAAACCTCCGCGCCATGGGAGCAGAAGTCGAAGAGTTTGAAGACGGCCTCGATGTGCCCGGCGGCCAGACCCTCCACGGCGCCACCATCGACTCCGGCAGCGACCACCGCATCGCCATGGCCTTTGCCGTAGCCGCCCTCCGCGCCGAAGGCGAAACCCTCATCCAGGGCTCCGAGTCCGCCGCCATTAGCTTCCCGGAGTTCTTCGATCTCCTCGACCTGGTCGCCGAACGCTAAGAGCTCCTCCGCATTCAGCAACATCCTTCCCCGGCGTCAAGCAGGCTACCGCACCCACGACAATCGCATTTGAATTTTGATGCCAAGCGAAGGCCTGAAACTGTCACAAGCATTCCATCCAAGCGAGCTTTGTAGCAGGGCATGACTTTAGTCGTGCCGAAAAACGCTCCCAAAGAGAAGCCGGGCTTTAGCCCCTGCCAGGTTTCGAGCCGCCTGTAGTGGCTGGTACGATTGAAATGCTATTCGTAAGATTTCGAGGTGCTTCCGTTGTCCGATTTCCCGCCCGTTCCGCTCACTCTTGAAGGCTCCGCACTGCTCCACCAGTTCTTCCGTTTCGACTGGAAGGCCTGGCGCGCCACCACGCAGATCGACCGCGACCGCATCGCCGCCGAGGGCGCTTCCGCGCTCTTGAAATTGGAAAGAAAAAACCCCGATGCCCCCGCACAAACCGCTCTCTTTTCCGAGCTCGGACACAAGGGCGACCTGATCCTGATCCACTTCCGCGACTCGTTTGAAGCCCTCAACCAGGTTGAACTCGACCTGGCCCAGACCGAACTGTACGGCTACCTCGCTCCAACCCACTCCTACGTCTCGGTCGTCGAACTCGGACTCTATGAGTCCACCCGCAAAACCTATGAAGCGGCCTTCGCCAAGGGCTTTGCCGCGCACACCCCGGAATGGAACGCAGAGGTCAACGCCAGCCTTGAGCGTGCGTCTACCGCGATGTCCAGTCGCCTCTTCCCCGCCATTCCTGACGCCAAATACCTCTGCTTCTACCCCATGGACCGCCTGCGCGCCGAGCAGAAGAACTGGTACACCGTCCCCTTCCCGGAGCGCCAGCGCATGATGCACGAGCACGGCCTCATCGGCCGCCGCTACGGCGATGTGGTCAAGCAGATCATCTCCGGGTCGATTGGAATGGATGACTGGGAGTGGGGCGTCGACCTGTTCGCCGAAGACCCGATCGTCTTCAAGAAGCTCATCTACGAGATGCGCTTCGACGAAGTGAGCGCCGTCTACGCCCTCTTCGGCAGCTTTTACCTGGGTGTCCGCCTGCCCATCGAAAAACTCGGCAACTGGCTCAGCGGCAAGCTCTCGGAACTCTCAGCGACGCCGTCAATTGCGCGGTAAGGAATTTTTGCCTTACAATTGAATCGAGGGGCCACTCATGCCGACGCTAACCGTTACCGCGAAGGGCCAGATCACATTGAAGCAGGAGCTTCTTCGGCACATGAACGTCGCACCAGGGCAAAAGGTAGACGTCGACCTGCTGCCGAACGGGCGACTGGTAGTAGCCCCTGCCTCGCCGAAACACTCCATCGGCAAATTCAGCGGCTCCCTGGCCAGGAAGGGCGCCCCTCGGCTCACCATCGCGCAGATCAAGAAAATTACTGAAGACGCCTGGGCAGGTAAGCGTTGAAGATCGTCGCGGACACAAACGTGCTTCTGCGCGACGCGCTCAATGACGATCCTCGTCAATCACCCATAGCGGGAAAGGTGCTTCAAAGTGCCGAACTCGTCGCAGTACCTGTGGCAGTCCTCTGCGAATTCGTTTGGGTTTTGTGCCAAGGCTACAACGTGTCCGCCCTGGAAGTGGCCAACTCCATCCGTTCGCTCATTGACAGTTGGAACGTGGTAACCAACCGGCCAGCCGTTGAAGCCGGACTGGCTTTTCTCGACACAGGCGGCGACTTCGCCGACGGGGCCATCGCTTATGAGGGTGAATGGCTGGGCGCGGAGGAGTTTGTCAGCTTCGACAGGAAGGCTGTTACCCTCGTCAAGCAGCAAGGCAAACAAGCGCGCCTGCTGCCTTGAAGATAAAGCAGAGATGACCAATCCCACCGTATCCGAAAAGGAAATCGACGCCGCTCTGGAAGCTCAACCCGCTTTTCAGTTCGCCATCGCATCCACGCGCGCCGCATACACTTCTTTCGCCCTGTCCAGCGCCGTCTGAATATTTGGCATGATGTTCTCGCGCCCCACCGTATCCAGAAACCGCGCCCCGCGCAGCAGCTTCGACGGCTGCTCCATCGCTCCGCATAGCAGCAGCGTCCGGCCCGCTGTGCGCAGGCGCTTGGCGAAGGTCTCAATCGCGTGAATCCCGGTCGCGTCGACCGCCGTCATATTCCGCAGCCGCAGAATCACCACCGGCTCAAACGCCTCAATGTTCACCGTCGCCTCGATCAGTTTCTCCGTCGTGCCGAACAGGAACGGCCCGTGAATCCGCAGCAAAGACACGTACGGCGGCACAATGCGCCCCTGAAGCACATGCGGCAGCCCGTCGCGAATGTACTCGTCGGTCACCGGCGAAACCGTCGTCGTGTCCGCCACGCGATAGATGTAAACCAGCGCCGCCAGCGACATGCCCACGCCCACCGCAACCGTCAGATCGGCAAACACCGTGAGCCCAAACGTGACCAGCCAGACGGAGATCGCCGCAAAATCCATCTGCAGAATGCCGCCGATCTCGTTCCACTCGCCCATGTTGTAGGCCACCACGAACAGAACCGCCGCCAGCGTGGTGAGTGGAATGTAGCTCGCAAGCGGGGCAGCCACCAGCAGGATCGCCAGCAGGGTCGCCGAGGCCACAATCCCCGCGATCGGCGAACGCGCCCCGGCCCGTATATTGGTCGCCGTGCGCGCAATCGCCCCGGTCGCCGGGATGCCGCCGAACAAAGGCGAAACAATGTTCGCAATTCCCTGCGCCACCAGTTCCACATTGGAGTTGTGCCGGTCGCCCGTCATCCCATCCGCCACCACCGCAGACAACATGCTCTCAAGCGCCGCCAGCAGCGCCACCGTAAACGCCGAAGGAATCAGCGGCAAAATGTGTTCGGAGTGAAAATCCGGAATCGCGAATGGCGGAAAGCCGCCCGGAATCCCGCCAAACTTGCTGCCGATCGTCTCCACCGGCAGGCGAAACACCACGCTCACCCCGGTGCACACCAACAGCGCCACAATCGACGCCGGAACCCGCCTGGTGATCCTGGGCAGAATCAGCAGAATCGCCAGCGTACCCAGCCCCAGCCCCAGCGCCGCTGGATTCAGGTTCGCTGAGTGTTCCACCAGCAGCTTCATCCGGGGCAGAAACTCGCTCGGCACCGCACCCGTGCGCAATCCGAAAAAGTCCTTGATCTGGGTCGAGGCGATCAGGATGGCAATGCCGTTGGTAAACCCGATCACCACCATTCGGGGAATGAAGCGTACCGCCGCGCCCAGCCCGGTCAGACCCATCCCCAACAGCACCAGCCCGGCCATCAGCGTCACCATGGCCAGCCCGCTCATGCCGAAGCGGGCCACAATGCCCGCCACAATCACCACGAACGCCCCGGTGGGCCCGCCGATCTGCGTGCGCGAGCCGCCCAGCGCGGAGATCAGGAACCCCGCCACAACCGCTGTATAAAGACCAGCTTGCGGTGTCACGCCGGATGCGATGCCAAAGGCCATGGCCAGCGGCAGGGCCACCAGGCCCACCGTAAGCCCTGCTAAAACATCGTGCAAAAACATCTGCGAGTTGTAGTCACGCAAGGCCTGAAGGGACTTGGGAACGTTCGGATTGCTGATGGACATGGGATCTGTCTTCATTTTACGCGCGTCCCTGCATGGCGCGCTCGCCGCGGCAACGCATTCTGCCCCTTATTGCTCCGGCCCTCCAATAGAAGCACCGTGCCCCCTCCATTTCGCGGGCTTTATTGCGAAATGGGTGGGAAGCCATCCCAGTCTTTAAGGGCCGGATCAATAACCATGTTGTCGGCTAATCTGGCAGCAGCTTTAGGTACACCAGCGCCGCGCGTCCACGTGGGTAATAATTCTCGTGTCTTTCCACCAAGGCGTACCCATGCCCGTGATACATCCGAATCGCGCTCGGGTTCTCCTCGTCCACATGCAGCCAGATCCGCGCAGCCCCGGCCGCACGCGCCGACTCTTCGCTCCGCAGCAGCAACTCAGCGCCCACACTGCGCCCGCGCGCCTCCGGAATCACCTCAATCGTCATCAGGTAGGCAATGAACTCGTCCGTTTCCCGGCCCCACTGCACAATCGCGAACCCCGCCATCCGCCCCTCTTCTTCCGCAATCCAGGTGGCTGCGTTGCGATCGTTCACAAGCTGCCGCATATACCCGCGCGCAAATCGAAACGGCGGCTGAAAACACACCTTTTCCACCGCATAAAGCTCGGCAAAGTCCTTCGGCGCGTAGGGGCGATAAAGCACAGCCCAACTCTATTTGAAGTGCAAAGCAAAAAGCCACCCTCGCATCGAGAATGGCTTTCGCTTACCTGTGAATCCGATTGGAGCTACACCTTCGCTTCCAAATCCGCAATCACGCCAAAGAAACGATCATCCAACTTGCGGTTGGTGGCGATCGCCTCCTTGATGGTGATATCGGTGATGTCGGTGCCTTGCAGCACGGCGATGCGGCCCCACTTCTGCTGGTGCACCATGTCGATGGCGTGCAGGCCATACCGCTGCCCCAGCACGCGGTCATAGGCGGTGGGAACGCCGCCGCGCTGGGTGTGGCCCAGGTTGACCGAGCGGGTTTCGAAGCCGGTCTTCTTCTCGATCAGCTCCGCCAGCGCCTCGCCAATGCCCGAAAGCCGCGCGTGGCCAAACGAGTCCACCTGCGCCGAACCCATCACCTGCCCAACCTCCGGCAGATGGCAGCCCTCGGCCACCACCACCACGCCGTAGTGCTTGCCGTGGTCGTAGTTGTACTTCAGCAGCGCACAGACGTGGTCGATGTCGATTTCCTTCTCGGGAACCAGGATCACGTGTGCCCCGCCGGCCACGCCCGACGCATAGGCGATCCAGCCGGCATCGCGGCCCATCACTTCCACCACCACCACGCGGTTGTGCGAGTCGGCCGTGGTGTGGATGCGATCGATGGCCTCGGTGGCAATCATTACCGCCGTGTCATAGCCAAAGGTCTGGTCGGTTCCGTTGATGTCGTTGTCGATGGTCTTGGGCACGCCCACGCTGGGAACGCCGTGCTCGCTCAGGTAGAGCGTCACTGACTGCGTGTCGTCGCCGCCCAGTGCGATCAGCGCGTCGATCTTGTTGATCTTCAGCACTTCCTGCACCTTCTCAATGCCCCCCGGGATCTTCTTCACGTTGGTGCGCGACGAGTGAAGAATCGTGCCGCCTTTCAACTGGATTCCATCGGTGTTTTCCAAGGTCAGCGGGATGAAGTTGTTGTCCAGCACGCCGCGCCAGCCGTTCAGAAAGCCGATGAACTCATCGCCATAGTGGTTGATGCCCTTTTTCACAGCCGCGTAGATCACCGCATTCAATCCGGGGCAATCGCCGCCGCCGGTCAACAAAGCAACTCGCATTGCACAATCTCCTCATCTGTTTCGCCGGGCCGCGCAGATGTTCTCGGCGCAGGCCGGGCTGGGAGCAACTCCCTGAATTTTTTGAAACCTGCCGTGTACGCCGCGGCACGGCAATTTCGCCGGACTCGACGCCTTATCCAGTGTACCCCTTCGCTGTAAAGCAAATTCGTGACCAAGCGCACGCACCTCGATGATCAACCTGCCCTGGATTTCCTTCTTGGGAACTCCACTCCGAAGTGTTTCAATAAGACATGCCCGGAACCGGAGCGTTGCTGCTGCTGGCGTTTGCCAGCCTGGTCATTATCGTTCTTCTCGTCCTGCTTCAGCTCACCCGGCTGGGCTTCATCATCCGCACCACCATCCCCGACCGGCCCCGCCGCCGCATGTTCATTGCCTCGGTCTCGTTTCTTCTCACATTTGTCGGGGTGCGCGTTCTGGTTGGCTCCATCGTCAGCAACAAGGGCCCCTTCGGCTGGGTGATGGTGCACGGCCACCACATTCATCACCTCGTATGGGGAATCCTGATTCTTCTGCTGGTGGGTTATGGCTGGCTGCTCGACCTGGGACAACGGCACACCGAGCTCTCCATCTTCTTCAGCCGCCTGATGTCGGTCAGCTACGGCGTCGGCGCGGCTCTTACGCTGGATGAATTCGCCCTCTGGCTCAACCTGGAGCCCGGCGCCTATTGGTCAAGCGCGGGGCGCGAGAGCATTGACGCCGTCATCCTCTTCGGCAGTCTGCTGGCCGTCGGCGCATGGGGTGCACCGTTCTTCAGAGGCCTTCATCTCATGTGGACCAAGCGCGCCCTTGTCGGCAAGGAGCTTGGCCGCGGCATTACGTACCCGATTCGCCTCGCGAGGTTGCTTCGTCCGCGTAAAGGTCGGCGATCACCTCCGCGTAACGAGCGGTAATCGCACGACGCTTCAGCTTCATGGAGGGCGTCAGCTCGCCCGACTCCTGGGTCCACTCCTCGGCCACGACTTTGAACCGCTTCAGCGTCTCAAAGTTCGCCAGGCCACCATTCGCCTCGCGCACAATCTCTCCATAGAGCGCAATCACGCGACTGTCCACCACCAGTTCCGCGCGCGACTTCGCTTCAATTCCGTGATGCTTTGCCCAATCTTCCAGCGCGGGGAAATTAGGCGAGATCAGCGCGGAGACGAACTTGTGCTTGTCGCCCACCAGCGCAGCCTGCGCCACCAGCACAGAGTTCTTGAGCTTGTTCTCAATCGGCTGCGGCGCCACCAGCTTACCGCCCGAGGTCTTCAGCAGCTCCTTTTTCCGGTCGGTGATGAACAGAAATCCATCCGCATCCAGATGCGCAATGTCGCCGGTCTTGAACCATCCCTGTTCGTCGAAACACTCCGCATTGGCCGCCGGCTTCTGCCAGTAACCCGCAAAGATGGACGGCCCCTTTACAAGCAGTTCCCCATCTTCGGCCAGCTTCAATTCCACGTTGGGCAGCGGCATTCCCGCCGAGCCCATGCGGTGATGCTTCGGCGTGTTCAACGCGATCACCGGCGAAGTCTCCGTCAGCCCGTAGCCCTCCCAGAGAGCGATCCCCACCGACGCGAACCACTGGGCCGTGTCGATGCCCAGGGGCGCGCCGCCTGAAACAAAGATCCGCACTCGTCCGCCAAACGCCTCGCGAACTTTCGAGTAAACAAGTTTGCTGGCCAGCTTCCAGCCCAGCGACTTGGGCTGCCTGCCGTCATAAACCGTGTCCCGATGTCTCGCGCCCAGCCCCACAGCCCAGCGCAGAATCCGCTTTTTCACTGGAGAGCCGCCGGACTTCTGCTCCACCGCCTGGCGAATCTTCTCGTATACACGCGGCACGCCCACGATCACCGTCGGCCTGACCTCGCGCATCGCCAGCGGCAGGTTGTCGAACTTCGAGCAATACGCCACCTCCGCCCCGTAGAAATACATCACGTAATCCAGAGCGCGCGCCGTAATATGCGAGAGCGGCAAGAATGAGATACAGGCATCGGTCGGATTGAAATCGAAGTCCGCCGCCGCAAAGGTCTGATTCGACGCAATGTTGCCGTGGGTCAGGGCCACGCCCTTCGGCTCCCCGGTGGTCCCCGAGGTGTAAATCAGGGTAGCCACGTCCTTCGGCTCCACTGAACGCACCAGCGCATCGAAGACCGGGTCGTGTTCCTTGCCCCGCGCATCGGCTCCGGCCATCAGTGTGCTGAACGCAATCGCCCCCTCCGGCGCCGCGGCCGAATCCATGATCGCGATCCGTTCCAGGTCCGTCTGCCCGCGCACCGCATTGAGCTTGTCGTACTGCTGCCGCGTCGAGACCACGGCCACCTTGCAGCCCGCGTCCTTGATCAGCACCGCTACCTGCTCGCCGGTCAGCGTGGGATAAATGGGCACATCGATGGCCCCGATGGCCAGAACGGCAAAGTCGGTCACCGCCCATTCCCAGCGGTTCTCGCCGATCAGCCCGATGCGGTCGCCCTTCTTCACTCCCCACTCAAGAAAAGCGGCGGCCAGCGCGCGCACCCGCTGGTACATCTGGTCAGACGAAATGGGCTGCCAGTGCGCAAACTCATCCTGCCACAAAACGGCGCGCGGATTGCCGGCCGCGGCAACACGGAAGAAAAGGTCGTTGATGGTCGAAATCGGAACGATGGTTGTCATTGGTTTCAAAATAGAGAGGCGCGGACCATGCACACCCGCGACCTTCGAAAGTGTATCAGCGCAGAGCGGCAACAGGATTTCTTCTCCCAAGGGGAATTCCCTCTCTCGCGCCATCCCCCGTCGGTTGACCCCGTGTATGACCCGATTTCGGCATAGCCGTTCGACGGTTTACACTTCAATCTGGACAACAGGTTTACCGGACCATTTGCAGATTTCGGATTTTTGCATAGGACCATGCCTTACTTAAATGCTGCCTTATCCAACTCCGAACCCGACCAGGCGCTGCTGGATAAGCTGGCCCCGGTAAAGCGCATCTGTCTGGCGGCTGCAGTTGCACTCGCAACCCTCATCCTGGCCGCATGGTTCATTCCCGCGCTGGGCAGCCTGCTCCCCGCAGGCTGGGATGTCATGCGGGCTGAAACCGCCCTCGCCCTCATCCTCACCGCCATCAGCCTTGAACTCAGTGAACTGCGCCACTCCAGCCGCGACAACAAGGTCGGCCAGTTGGTCGCTGTCCTTGTCGCCCTGTTTGCCGCCGCCATCCTCCTCGAATTCGCACTTCACATCTCCCTCGGGATCGACACGCTCCTTCCCTGCGACCAGGGCACAGGGGATCCGTTCCCTGGAAGACCCGCGGCTCAGACCGCCGGCGGTCTTTTCCTGCTTGGGATATCGATCGGCCTCATCCGGGCAAAGAACCGCATCGCCGTCTGGACAGCCGATCTGGTCGCTATTGCCCTGTCTCTGCTGGTGCTGGTTCTTGTTTCGGGAGAGATCTTCAGCGCGCTCCGTCTCTTCAGCTTTTCCACCAGACCCCACACTTCCCAACAGACCCTGGCCTGCCTCGTCCTGCTGACCGTGGTCGCCCTGCTGCGCCGGGCCGAACGAGGCGTCCTCTCCATCTTCCTCGGGCGTGGGATCGGCGCTACAACCGCCCGCATTCTCGGCCCCTTTCTCCTTGTCCTGCCCATCCTGCGCGAGATCTCCAGGGCGCGCATGATCAAGACCGGCCTCATTCCGGAACACTCTGCCACTGCCATTCTCGTCTCCATCGCAACCACGCTGTCGATGGTCCTCCTGTTGCTGCTCGTCTGGCGCATCAACAGCATGGAAATGGAGATCCGCATCCTTTCCCTTCGCGACGGATTAACCGGACTCTACAACCTCCAGGGATTCACCTTGCTCGCGGAACAGGCCCTGCGCATCGCGCAGCGCTCGCAACTTCCCGTCTCCGTCCTGTTTGTCGATCTGGACAACCTCAAGCAAATCAATGACACCCTCGGCCACGACACCGGCTCCGCGTTTCTGGTCGAAACGGCAAACCTGCTCAACGAAACATTCCGTGAAACCGACGTGATTGGGCGCATCGGCGGGGATGAATTCGCAGTCATCTGCCAAGGCAGCCACGTCGCCATGTCCATCGCCGCTCAGCGCCTGCACCTGGCCTCCAAAACCCAGGACTCCGAGGCCGGCCGCCGCTACCCTTTGAGTCTCAGTCTCGGTTTCGTCACCGCCGATGAGCATGCGCGCCAGTCCCTCAAGGAACTGCTCACCGCGGCCGACCGGGCCATGTACGAGGAAAAACGCCGTAAGAAGCTGGAACGCGAATGATCCCTGCGACTTCTTCTATCCCCCATCCCTGATCTGATTCACCGGGTTTAAGAGCAACTTTTTTTCGTCCACAATCCTTACTTTGCATACTTATGCAGTGTCGTTGTATATTTATACAAGCGCGGCCGCCTGCACTGCGAGCCGCGCTTTCGATTTGTCTGAAACAAGACAATCGATCGATAAGACCAATGAAGTTTCAAAGACACAATGCGATCCGCGACCTCGTCGCCCACTCCCTGGTCTCCAATCAGGACGAGTTGCGCCGCAAGCTGCGCCGCCGCGGCTTTGAGGTCACCCAGGCCACCCTCTCGCGCGATATTCACGAAATGCGTCTCTCCAAGGGCCCGGGCGGCTACTCTTTGCCGAATGGGAACGGCCATGGTCCCAATGCGCCCGTGGTCGACGATGGGCCGCCCACCGTCGCCGAAATGATCGAGAGCTTTGGCCTGCGTGTACAACAGGCTATGAACCAGGTCGTCGTCGGCACGGTCATGGGAGGAGCCCAGCCCTTCGCCGCCGCCCTCGACCATGAAGGATGGCCTGAAGTCGTCGGCACCGTCGCCGGCGACGACACCGTGCTGGTCATCTGCGCCGATCCGCGCCGTGCAACTGAAGTCGAAGCGCGGCTGAGGAAGATTCTCGAGTCATGACCAACACCGTTCAAACCGCAGTTGTGGGAGTCACAGGGTACGCCGGCGCGGAATTGGCCCGGCTGCTGCTGCATCATCCTCGCCTCAAGGCCAAGCCCCCGGTCTTCGCCGGCCGTTACCTTCCCGAGAGCGATGTGGTCGCGGCCATCCAGGCCACTGGCGGCATTCCCCTCGGCGAAATCCATCCCCAGTTGGTCGACAGCCAAGGCAGCGGCGATCTCAAACAAGTTCCCTTTACCTGGGAACTGTTCGCAGAGCGCGCCGTCGATATCCTCTTTCTCGCTACGCCCCACGAACAATCCCGCATGTGGGTCCCCGAAGCACTCAGTCGCGGCCTGCGCGTCATCGATCTAAGCGGAGCATGGCGGTTGAACGATGCGGAAAATCGCGCCGTGTATGCTTTCTCGGATGAGGGCCCCCGCTCGCGTGAAGAAGCCAGGGCCCAGGCCGTGGCGACGCAAGCCCATGCGGTCTACGGCCTGCCCGAGTTGCATCGCGACGAAATCGCATCCGCGCGTCTCGTCGCCAACCCCGGCTGCTACGCGACGTCCGTCATTCTTGCTCTCAAGCCGCTTGTAGCCGCAGGCCTGCTCGATCTTGACCACGGCATCGTCGCCGACTCCAAAAGCGGCGTCAGCGGCGCAGGCAAATTTCCCACGCCAACAACGCATTTCATGTATGCTGCCGACAATCTCTCCGCCTACAGCGTCTTCGCTCATCGCCACACCGGTGAAATGCTCGAGCAAATCGGCATCGATCAAAACCAGATCGTCTTCACGCCGCATCTGCTGCCCATTCCGCGCGGAATTCTTTCCACCATCTACGTTCACTTCCGTGAACCGCAGACGCACGCCGCGATTGCAAGAATCTACCACGGTTTCTTTGACCAAAGCCCCCTCGTCCGCATCTATGACAAGACGCTGCCGCAGATTCAATATTCGGTCCGCACCAACTACGCCGACATCGGTTTCCAGATCGCACCCGACGGCCATCGCGCCGTCATCGTCAGTTGTCTTGATAACCTCTTGAAGGGCGCGTCCTCGCAGGCCGTGCAGAATCTGAACATCATGCAGGGCTACGGCGAAGCGGAGGGCCTGGAATGAAGTACGTCGTCAAACTCGGTGGCGCAGGCCTTGAGAATCCCTCGCTCCTCGCTGGCTGCACGCGCGCCATTGCCGACCTTGTGCGCGACGGCAATCAGGTCGCCGTGGTCCACGGCGGCGGCGTGCAGTTGACCCGCATGCTCACGGCCCTCGGCAAGCAGAGTGAATTCATCGCCGGGCTGCGCGTCACCGACGCGGAGACCCGCGACGTTGCGCTGATGGTCCTTGCCGGCAAGGTGAACAAGAGCCTGGTCGCCGCTCTGGGCTCGCTTGGCCAGCCGGCGGTCGGCCTTAGCGGTGGAGACGGCCTGCTTTTCCGCGCCCGCAAAAAACGTACCGCTCCCGATCTCGGATACGTGGGCGAAATCGCAGCCAGCGATCCGCGCTGGATTGAAGCCATCTGGAATCTCAACGGTGTTCCCGTAATCTCCTCCATGGCTCTCGGATTCGACGGCGAATACTACAACATCAACGCCGACGAGATGGCTGCCGCCTGCGCCGTAGCCTGCCACGCCGACGCGCTCGTCTTCCTCACCGACGTGCCCGGTGTCAAAGGCGCAAACGGCGAAGTGCTCCGATGGCTGTCGATCGATCAAATTGCGGAGATGGCCAAAAGCGCCGTCATCTCCGGCGGCATGTTGCCCAAGCTCAGCGCCTGCCGTGAAGCACTCTTGAACGGCGTAAAGCGCGTAAGAATTCTGCCCGCCGAAGCTGCCGGTTCCCTTCCCGACCTGTGCAGTTCCCGCGTAGCCCACGGCACCGAAGTCATGGTCGCCTAGCACTTGTGGATTTTGGAGAAATGAAATTGACCAAACTCGATCAAATTCGCGCCGCTGAAAGCCGGCTTCTGCTTTCCACCTATGACCGCAACCCCATCCTTTTCGTTGGTGGTGAAGGCGTTCATATTATCGACGAGAACGGTACGAAGTACCTCGACCTGCTCAGCGGCATCGGCGTCAACGCCCTTGGCTATGGCCATCCGGTCATCGAGGAAGCCATCGCCCGCCAGAGCCGCGCGCTCATTCATACCTCGAACCTTTACTATCACGAGGGCCAGGCGCAACTCGCGCTGCGCCTCACTGCGGCCACCGGCCTCGACCGCGTCTTCTTTGCGAACACCGGCACCGAAGCCTGGGAAGGCGCAATGAAACTCGCCCGCGCCTATGCCGGCCTGCGCCGCAGCGAAGGCGCAAACATCGGAACGAAGTTCCTGGCGCTGGAGCAGAGCTTCCACGGACGCACGTTCGGCTCCGTCTCCACCACCTACAAGGCCAAGTACCGCGAGCCCTTCGGTCCCGTCGTTCCCGGCGTTGAATTCGTGCGCTTCAACGATGTCGCCGACCTGCGCGCGAAGTTTTCCAACCAAGTCTGCGCCATTCTCGTCGAAGCCATTCAAGGCGAAGGCGGCATTCGTCCGCTCTCTCTGGAATTCTTCGCCGAAGCCCGCGCGCTCGCCAGTTCCACCGGTGCCCTGCTCATCGTCGATGAGATTCAATCCGGCATGGGCCGCACCGGCAAGTGGTGCGCCTATCAGCACTATGGCATTCAACCGGATGTGACAACGCTCGCCAAGCCTCTCGCCGGCGGCATCCCGCTCGGCGCGGTTCTCTGCACGGAAGAAGCATCGCGCGCCATTCATGCCGGCATGCACGGCACCACATTCGGCGGAGGCCCGCTTGCCTGCGCCGTCGCCATCGCCGTCATTGACTACATCGAGCGCGAGAATCTGCTCGCCCACGCCACTGAAGTAGGCGACTATTTCCAGGATCAGCTCCGCGGTCTCGCCGCACGCCACGAGGCCATCATCGATGTGCGCGGCAAGGGTCTGATGGTCGCCGCCGAGCTCGATTCGGCCGACCTCGCCAAGCTCACCGTCGCTGAAATGCTCAAGCGCCACATCCTCATCAACTGCACCAGCGATACGGTGTTGCGTTTCCTGCCGCCGTACATTCTGGAGCGCGCACATGTCGACACCGCAATCGCCGCGCTCGACGAAATCTTCACTGAACATGCGGTCGCCGCGCATACAACACATTCCGCGACGCAAACCGCGGGAGGTAAATCCAATGGCTAGTAAAGCAACCCTCGAACGGCTGGAAACAGCACCTCCGGAGACTGCCGTACCCGTGAATAAAGATCCCGACATTCTCGCCGCCGCCGCGCGTCTCGCCGGAGAAGACATGTGCTCCATCGCCGATCTCACCAGCGGCGAAGTCCGCGCCATCCTCAAGCTCGGCCACGATGTCAAGCGCAATCCGCGCGAATATCGCCACGCGCTTGACGCGAAACAAATGGTCCTCATGTTTGAGAAGGCCTCGCTGCGCACCCGTCTCGCCTTCGAGACCGGCATCAACACCATGGGCGGCAACGCCATCTTCGTCGACCAGACCAGCTCGCCCCTCGGCGAGCGGGAGTCCATCGCCGACGTCGCGCGCAATGTCGAGCGCTGGGTTGACGTCATCGTGCTGCGCACCTACGCGCACGACACCATCACCGAGATGGCCGCCAACTCGCGCGTCCCCGTCATCAATGCGCTCTCCGATTTCGAGCATCCCTGCCAGGCACTCGCCGATTTCATGACCCTCGAAGAGCACTTCGGCAATGTCGCAGGCCTCAACTTCACCTACGTCGGCGATGGCAACAACGTCTGCCACTCGCTCATGCTCACCGGCGCGCAACTCGGCGTCAACGTCACCGTCGCCACCCCGCGCGGCTACTCGCCTGACATTGAAATCGTCACCAAGGCCCGCGAAATCGCCGAAACCAACGGCTGCGAAGTGCGTCTCACACAGGACCCGCAACTCGCCGCCGAAGGCGCCGACGCCATCTACACCGATGTCTGCGTCAGCATGGGCATGGAGCATGAATCCAGCAAACGCGCCCCCATCTTCCGCCCCTTCCAAGTGAATGAAGCGCTGATGGCCAAAGCCTCGCCTAGCGCAGTCTTCATGCACTGCCTGCCCGCGCGCCGCAACGCCGAAGTCACTGACGCGGTCCTCGACGGCCCACAGTCCATCGTCTTCGACCAAGCCGAAAACCGCATGCACGCGCAGAAAGCATTGCTGCTCTTGTTACTCGGCGGCCTCGCCAACACAGCAAGCTTTCAAAGCACCTAAGTCTCTGTTTCCTTCCGCTCAATGACTGTCATCCTGAGCGAACGGGGCCCCAGGCGCATTTCAGCCTGGGGGTGGTGAGTCGAAGGATCTGCGGTTGTCTTTGCAGTTGTTTTGAAAGGGCACGGCTTTAGCCGTGCCGCCAACGCAGAAAAGCGATCGTGGGCTTTAGCCCCTGAGGGAAGGATCTGATCGACAGAGAGGAGTTCTAGTGCAAGATAAATGGTACGGAGACAATCGGGATTTGGTGAAATGGGGAACTTTGCTTGAACTGGCGCGGATCTACCACGTTAAGGGAATTCTTCAGATCTTGTATCACCGTCCGAGCACTTGGGAGCAGATTGAGATCGATGGAAATTCGGTGCGAATTTCTGATGAAGTGATTCAGCACTTTCGGAACGCCAAATCAATTTGCCAATTGAGGTCTTCCGTGCCGGTGCAAGTCTTGGACACAAAATTCACTGGTCGGCACCAGTACCTCAAATGCGTTCTTGACGCCATGCGTTCGCGAACGCTCAAGCCCGGAATAGTCTTCCTTGATCCGGATACTGGGTTGGAACCGCCGAGTCGAAATAGCAATTTCGGACACGTTCTCTACGACGAACTAAGCGTTATTTGGAAGAATTTGGAAGTGGATGATGTTCTGGTGCTTTATCAACATAAGACCGGCATGAACCAGAATGACTTCATCACGCCGAAATTGAAGGAATTTGTCAACGCGCTCGGGATTGACCGAGCAAGAGCAAAGCATGCGCACGCTCCAACATTCAACACTGCGAACGATGTAGCCTTCTTTTACGCGAAGAAGGAGTGACTCTTGGGCCAACGGCTAACGGCGTGATCATTAGTCCCTAGTCCCTAGTCCCTTAGTCCCTTTTCAACGCGCACCAATATCTTCCGAGGCTCTTCAGCATGTCCGTAATTCTCGAATCCCTGCCCGTCGGCCAAAAAGTCGGCATCGCCTTTTCCGGCGGGCTTGACACCTCCGCCGCCCTGCACTGGATGAAGCAGAAGGGCGCCATCCCCTATGCCTACACGGCTAACCTCGGCCAACCCGACGAAACCGACTACGACGAAATTCCGCGCAAGGCCCTCGAATACGGCGCTGAAAAGGCCCGCCTCGTTGACTGCCGCGGCCCACTTGTTCGCGAAGGCATCGCCGCGCTCCAGGCCGGCGCCTTTCACATCAGCACTGCGGGAGTTACTTACTTCAACACCACGCCCATCGGCCGCGCCGTCACCGGCACCATGCTGGTCTCCGCCATGCAGGACGACGACGTCCACATCTGGGGCGACGGCTCCACGTTCAAAGGCAACGACATCGAGCGCTTCTACCGCTACGGCCTGCTCGTCAATCCAAGCCTCAAAATTTACAAGCCCTGGCTCGATGCATCGTTCATTGACGAGCTGGGCGGACGCGCCGAAATGTCCGCCTTCATGCAGCAGGCCGGCTTTGCGTATAAGATGTCCGCCGAGAAAGCCTACTCCACCGACTCCAACATACTCGGCGCAACCCACGAAGCAAAGGACCTGGAGCATCTTTCCACTTCGATCAAAATAGTCGCCCCCATCATGGGCGTGGCCTCCTGGCGCGGCGATGTCGAAATCCAGCGTGAGCAGGTTGCCGTCCGCTTTGAAGAAGGCTTTCCCGTCGCGCTGAACGGCAAGCAATTCACCGACCCCGTCGAGCTTCTTCTCGAAGCCAATCGCATCGGTGGCCGCCACGGCCTCGGCATGTCCGACCAGATTGAAAACCGCATCATCGAAGCCAAATCCCGCGGCATCTACGAAGCCCCCGGCCTTGCCCTGCTCTGGGTCGCCTACGAGCGCCTCATCACCGGCATTCACAATGAGGACACCATCGAGCAGTACCGCGACAATGGCCGCAAGCTCGGCCGCCTGCTCTACCAGGGCCGCTGGTTTGACTCCCAGGCCGTCATGCTCCGCGAATCCGCGCAACGCTGGGTCGCCAAGCCCCTTACTGGCGAGGTCACGCTGGAGCTCCGCCGCGGCAACGACTACTCCATCCTCAATACCGAGTCGCCCAACCTCACCTTTCATCCTGAGCGCCTCAGCATGGAGAAGACCGAATCCGCCTTCTCCCCGCGCGACCGCATCGGCCAGCTCACCATGCGCAATCTCGACATCGCGGACTCTCGTGCCAAGCTGCTTACCTACGCCGCTAGCGGCCTCCTCACTCTCAGCAAAGGCAGCGAAATGCCCAAATTGAATAGTGGTACTGAAAAGCAATAGCGTCCGGTAGGTCGGGATTCATCCCCGGCAAGCAAAGTCTGTTTTGAAAGGGCACGCCTTTAGCCGTGCCAATCAGCCGCATTTAGAAATCGGGGCTTTAGCCCCTGAGGTACGCTTTCAGAAGATGTCGAACGAACAACAATCCGTGAAAATGTGGTCCGGACGCTTTCGTGAGCCGCTCGATGCGGACTTCGAAGAATGGCAGCGGTCCATTGTTTTTGACTGGCGGCTTCTCCCTCAGGAGGTAGCTGCCAGCAAGGCGCATGCGTCGGCGCTCGTCGCCGCGAACATCCTGACGAAGGATGAGGGAGCGCAGCTCCGCACAGCGCTCGATTCCATCGCTGCCGATCACGCGTCGGAGGCGGGCCACGCCCTGGTGCGCAATCACCCCTCCGCCGAGGACATTCATCACTTCGTCGAACTCGCACTCGTCGACCGCGTCGGCTCGCTCGGCCTCAAGCTCCACACCGGCCGCAGCCGCAATGAGCAGATCGCGACAGACCTGCGGCTCTACGTTCGCGAGCAGATCCGCTTCGTCATTGAATCTCTCACCGCATGGGCCAATGCCCTCGTTCTGCAGGCCCACGCCGCTGGCGACGCCGTCATGCCCAGCTACACGCACATGCAGCGCGCCGAGCCTGTGCTGGTTGCGCACTGGCTTCTCGCTTACGTTGAGATGATTCTCCGCGACGCCGAGCGCCTTCGGGATTGCAGCGCCCACCTTAACTACTGCCCGCTTGGCTCTGGCGCAGTGGCCGGCGCCACGCTCGCACTCGACCGCGGCCTCGTCGCGCGCGAACTGGGCTTCATCGCGCCTACAGCCAATTCCATCGATGCCACCAGCGATCGCGACTTCATTCTCGAGTACCTGCACGCGCTCACGTTTGTCGGCCTGCATCTGAGCCGTTTTGCCGAGGAGATCACGCTGTTCGCGACCGCTGAGTTTAACTTCGTCACGCTGCCCGAGGCTTTTTCTACCGGATCGAGTGCCATGCCGCAGAAGAAGAATCCTGATCTCACCGAGTTGATCCGCGCCAAGGTCGGCCGTATTCACGGCGCCGCGCAAGCCGTCACGCTGCAACTCAAGAGCCTGCCTTTGGCCTACAATAAGGACATGCAGGAGACCCAGGAGCCGGCATTTTCCGTCGAGTTTGTACCGGCCATGTTGAAGCTCGTCGCGCGCTTCACGGCTGCGCTTCAATTCAATCGCGAGCGCATGAGCGATGCCGCGCAGTCCGGCTATCTCAACGCAATGGCCGCGGCCACGTATCTCGTCCACAAGGGCGTTCCCTTTCGCACCGCGCACGAGAAAATAGGCAACGCCGTTCGCTTCGCTCTTGAAAAAGGTGTCGAGCTCAATGCCCTCACGCTTGAAGAGTTGCGCGCCTTCGGCCCCGAGTTTGGCGCAGACTTCTTTGCTGCGGTCGCCCTCACCGCCACGCTCGATTGCCACGACGTGATCGGCGGAACCGCGCGCACTCGCGTGCATCAGGCCCTCGACGATGTCGAGCAACGCATTGGCCTCTTCAGAACGCCTGTCAAGCAGGAGGCTGTCCATGTTAGTGCGTAAGGCCCTGCTTCAGGACGCCTCCAACGTCTACGACCTGGTGAATTCGCTCTCCGGTGACGGCACGCTCCTGAAGCGCGCCTTCGCTGAGATCTGCGAGAACATCCGCGACTTCACCGTCGCCGAATCCGATGGCGGCGTCTTTCTCGGCTGCGGCGCGCTTCATCTCTACGGCCCGCATCTCTCTGAGGTGCGCTCCATCGTCATCAAGCCTGAAGCCAAGGGCCAGGGCGCCGGCGGCCGCATCCTCGGCGCGCTGATTGAAGAAGCAGAAGAGCACGGCATTCAATCCGTCTGCCTCTTCACGCGCATCCCCGACTTCTTTTTCAAATACGGATTCCGCACCGTCGAAGACAAGTCCGAGTTACCCGACAAGATCTTCAAGGATTGCCAGAACTGCCCGCGGCTGCATCGCTGCGACGAAGTCGCCATGGTACGCGGCCGTATTCCGAGAATGTCCATCCTCGGGCCCCGCGAAGAAGCCCAGCAGTTAGTCCGCCTCTCCGGCTAATCCGCCGGGACAACTGCCGACATCCCGCCAATGATCTGCCAGCCATTTGCTGTTTTGATCCAGGTGTGTGTGACCCTTGTGGTAAGCGGCTCTCCGTGGCCAGCTTTGTCTGCCCACAATGACGTCAGCCAGTATTCCGTCACGACGAAGTTCTCGGTAGCGCGGCTATCCGCCGGCTTCAACTCAAACCAGGCAAGCGTTGCTCCCTTGTCCGTGTGAGCCTTGATCCAGTCTGTAATATGGTCCTTCCGGGCTGGCTGGGAACTCGAATAAGGCCAGCCCACAAAGTTCTCGTGCCACAACGCCTTGTAGTTGTCCATATCAAGCGCCTTCACATACTCCCAATAGTTGTTCTCCAGCTTCCAGACAGCCTTCTCATTCTCCGTCTGCTGCGCAACAGAGGAGACGGTCGCGCAGAAAGCCAGCAGTATAAGAACAATGCCGACCCGGTATGCTTTGGCTCCGCGCGTAAAAGGCACATTGCTTCTCCCTGAGAATCTCATGCTTCCTCCATTGTGTTTTGTGGTGAGTTCATCCTACGCGAAATCAGGAGTTTTCTGTGCGCTGATTTGCCAGGGTCGCCGCCCCGACCACCGCCTGCCCATAACTGAGCCCACCATCCCCAGGGCTCACGTTGCGATGCTGCAACACAGTGAACCCTTCCTCTTCAAGCCCAGCGCGCAGCAGGCGCGCCAGCCGCCGGTTCGCCATGCAGCCACCACTCAGCGCAACCACATTGATGCTGGTCTTTATACGCGCGTTCGCCGCCGCATTGATAAACCCCTCCGCAATGCCTGCATGAAATCTCGCTGATATGCGTCTCGCCGGCACACCGCGCCAGAGGTCGTCGAGCACCGCTTTCCACATCTTTCCGGTTCGAATCACGTTCACACTTTCTGCGCCTTCCTCTGCTGTGTGCAACTCCGGAACGTAACTCCCCTGCTCAAACCGGTCCTTCTCATCAACAGCGATCCCTTCCAGCTCAATCGCCGCCTGAGCCTCATAATCGACGATGCGGCGATTCAGGACCACGGCCGCTACCGCATCGAACAGCCTCCCCAGGCTCGAGGTCATCGGCGAATTGATTCCCCGCTCCACCATGCGCCGCAACACACGCACCTCGCCAGCCTGCGCGCCAAGCAATTTGACAATCTGTTCTGATTCCACATCAAAGTCTGCTGCATGCAATGCCCCGAGCGCCATCCGCCACGGCTCTTTTACCGCCGCATCCCCTCCCGGCATGGGAACATACTCCAGATGCGCCCACCGCTCAAAGCCATCCAGCCGCGCGATCAGCACTTCCCCGCCCCAGATGCGTCCGTCGGTCCCATACCCCGTTCCATCGAGCGCGAGTCCAATCACCGCGCCGGTCAGCCCCTGCTCCGCCATGCACCCCGCCACATGCGCATGATGATGCTGCACCGCAATCGTCTTCAAACCTCGCTCGTCCGCCCACTCCTTCGCCCACGTTGTCGACAGATAGCCCGGATGCAAATCATGCACCACCGTCTGCGGTTCAATCTCAAACGTGCGCATCAGGTGCGCCAACGATTCCTTGAAGAACTCAAGACCAGTCAGATTTTCGAGATCCCCGAGGTGCTGGCTCTGATAGACAAACCGCCCACGCGCCAGCGCAAACACATTCTTCAAGTGCCCGCCCACTGCGAGCAACGGCGGCGCATCCAATGACAATCCCACACCCAGGGGCACAAAACCTCGCGCCCGCCGAATCAATTGCGGCGCACCATCCACCACCGCCGCAACGGAATCGTCGCAACGCTGCAGAATCTCGCGATCATGCATCAGAAACGCATCCGCAATCGCGCCCAATCGAGACAACGCCTCCTCGTTGTCGATCGCAATCGGCTCCTCGCTCAAATTCGCACTGGTCATCACCAGCGCCTTCACGCGAGTATCCGCAAACAGCAAATGCTGCAGCGGCGCATACGGCAGAAACACACCCAGCCACGGAACCCCGGGCGCAACACTCTCCGCAATGCCGCTGCCTTCCTTCTTTCTCGCCAGCACAATCGGCCGCGCCGAAGTCAGCAGCAATGCTTCTTCTTCCGCGGTCAGCGCACACACCGCACGCGCCGCCTCCACGTCCTTCACCATTACCGCCAGTGGCTTTCCATAACGATGCTTGCGTACGCGCAATCGCATCACCGCGCCTTCATTGGTCGCATCCACGCTCAGATGAAAGCCGCCCACACCCTTGATGGCCATGATTTCACCGGCGACCAGACGATCCACACAGGCAGCCACGGGATCAGCCAAATCGATCGCGGCGCCCTCCACACTCACAAGCCAAACGCGCGGACCGCATACCCAGCAGGCATTCGGCTGCGCGTGAAATCTTCGATTCAGCGGATCGTCGTACTCCGCCTGGCATTGCGGGCACATCTTGAATCGCGCCATCGACGTCTGCGGCCGGTCGTATGGAATGCTGCGCGTGATGGTGAATCGCGGTCCGCAGTTTGTGCAATTCAAAAACGGATAACGAGAACGGCGATCATTCAGATCGAGAAGCTCCCGTAAACAATCTGCGCAGGTCGCGGCATCCGCCGGAATTCCGGTGCTGACGCGTCCTAGCACCTCGCTGGCAACAATCCGGAATCCAACCTCGCCCGTCGCCTCCAACTCCTTCACCACAATCGAATCGATCCGCGCCAGCGGCGGCGTCTCCGCTCGCAACCGCAGCAGAAATGCCTCCACGCGTGGCGTCGGTCCCTCTACCTCAATCGTCACTCCATCGGTATCGTTACCGATGAAGCCCGACAGCACCTCCTCGGTCGCCAATCGGTAAACATGAGGCCGAAACCCCACCCCCTGCACCACGCCAGTCACCAGCACGCCGCGTCTCTCAACGCCGGGCAGGTTTCGGTTTGGTTGGATTGCGTCCATCGGCAGAAGCGCCTCATACCGCAGTCAAGCATACCGCGCCGCACGCGCTGCCGCATTTCAGCCGGGGTGTTCTATGGGAGAATTCTCAATATGAGAACTTCCCTGCAGCGCACGCTTGTCTGTTCCCTGCTGGCCGCACTCTGCGGCGTCTGCGCATCGACGACGGTTGCTGCACAGCGGGCGCTTTCCGCGCGGCAGCCTGACCAGGCGTCCGTCATTCAGCACATCGACGCCACCGTCAAGGCCAGAATCGATTCGATCGCAGGCTACACCGTCACCGAACACTACGCGGTCTATCGCAACAACGACGAGACCCATGCGGCGGCGGAAATGACCGTCCATACGGTCTACAACAAAGACACCGGCAAGAGCTACACCATCGTCTCCCAGTCCGGCTCCGAGGTCATCCAGCACTTTGTCCTTAAAGCGATCCTGGACAATGAGAAGCAGATCAACCTGCCCGCCAACCGCGAAGGCTCGTGGCTGACCTCTGCCAATTATGAAATGAAGCTCAAGCCCGGCGGAGTTGAGCGCATCAATGGGCGAGACTGCCTGGTTCTCACCATCTCCCCCAGGCGCAAGGCCCCTTATCTCCTGGAGGGAACCGTGTGGGTGGATGCGCAGGATGAATCGATCGTGCAGATTCAAGGAATTGCCTCCAAGAGCGCCTCCATGTTCTCAGGCCCTACGCAGATGATGCGCCAGTACGCCAACGTGAAGGGCTTTGCGGAGGCCACGCACGCCCGGGCCGTCGCCGGCAGCTTCATGTTCGGGCCGACCATCGTCACCATCGACTACAGCGACTACCAGATCCAGCTTCGTCCCGCCCCATAAACCTGCAAATTTCCGGTCTTTGTGATCTGCCTCACGTCAACTACCCCATTCCTGCTCTATACTGGCCCCGTGACTTTGCTGCTCACCGACTGGAAACTCGACGCCGCCCTCGGCTCCTGCCTCCTGCTGGGCCTGCGTCACGGCTTCGACTACGATCACCTGGCGGCCATCTCCGACATCACCGCCGTGCAGCGTAACTGGCGCAGCGGATTGCGTTTAGGCATGACCTATGCACTGGGCCACGCCTTCACCGTCGCCGCTCTCGGCATTGCCGTCCTGCAGCTCCACCTCGGACTGCCGGAAGGCCTGGACCACTGGACCGAGCGCCTCATCGGCCTCACCCTCATTGTTCTCGGCATCGGCGTCGTCGCCGGCATCCTGCGCAAGGACGCGCACGGGCACAGCCATTCCCGCGTCGAGAGCCGCCTGGCCATCGCCATCAACGGCGTGCTGTGGCTCGCCTGGCAGGTCCGCCGATGTTTTAACCGCCAGACTCCAAGACCCGACCGCTTTCAGTGGATGTACACCGGAAAATCCGTATTCCTCATCGGCATGTTGCACGGCGTCGGCGCTGAAACCCCCAGCCAGCTGGCTCTGTTCTTCCTCACCGCCAATCTGGGCGGCACCTCCCGCGGCATTCTCGGTCTCGGCGCCTTCGCTGTAGGCCTGATCGCCATGAACGCCCTCATGACCGCCTCCATGGGGGGCGCCTTCAGCGCCACCGGCCACCATCCCCGCTTCTACCACGCCATCGCCTGGACCGGCGCGGCCTATAGCTTTACCATCGGCGTCATCTTCCTCTTCGGCATCTCCGACCGTCTCCCGCCCCTGGGATAGCCGGTCATCGCCCGGAAATTCACTTCACAAATCCGAACCGGCAGCCGACAATCGTCTTTGCGGGAGATTCCAGGCGCAAAAGACGCCCCTCCGGCAAAAACTGGCTCGAACAGCACAGACGAACGATGCTCCTGCAATTTCCCCTTTGATTGCAGAACCGCAAATCCGTGCCGCAGTTTGGGATAGGTCCCACTCTACGTGATGAATGTCACGGCCCTTGCCAAGCCTGTGCTCGTACAACAAAGCTAGACAACCGCGGACGCCGCGATCCAGGGTTTCCGCCGCATTTTTGGAGGGAATCGTGCCAGCATTCACACCTCCGCCGCTGCCAAGCGACGACAAACGTTGGAAGATCGTGAACGGCACCATGCGCAAGAATGGGTTTGCCCGCCACGCGCTCATTGAAACGCTCCACACCGTGCAGTCCTCGTTCGGTTTCCTTGACGACGATGCCATCCGCTTTGTAGCCCGTTCCCTCAAGGTGCCGCTCAGCCAGGCCTACGGCGTGGCAACGTTCTATCACCACTTCAGCCTCAAGCCCCCCGGCAAGCACACCATGACCATCTGCACCGGAACCGCCTGCTACATCAAAGGGACCGACAAGCTGGTTGCCGCCGCCGAGAAGCGCCTCGGCATTCCCCAGGGCCAGACCACCAAGGACGGCAAAATCAGCCTCATGACCGCCCGCTGCGTCGGCGCCTGCGGACGGGCTCCTGTGGTCCTCACCGACGGCGAGCTCTGCGGCCAGATGAGTGGCGAGCAGATGCTGGAACAACTGGAAAGGTGGGCTGTCGAATGACCATCGAAGAACTGGAACAAATTGCGGAATCCGTGCGCGCGGAAAACGCGAAGTTCGACCACGAGATCAACGTCTGTATGGGAACTGGCTGCCTGAGCCAGCACTCCGACCAGTTGAAGGACGCGCTGGTCAAAGCCGTCGCGGCCGCGGGCAAAAATGCCTTTGTTCGCCGCACCGGCTGCATGGGCCTCTGCGCCGCCGGGCCGCTGGTCCTCGTCGATCCCGAAGAGATTCTTTATCAGCACTGCAACGCCAGCCACGCGGAAACTCTCGCCGCCAGCCTCGGTGGGGAGCCTGTGGCCGCCCTGCAATGCGACCTGCGCGAGCACTTCGACCAGCAGGTTCACGTGGTGCTTGAGAACTCCGGCCACATCGATCCGGAAAAGATTGACGACTACATTGCCCGCGACGGCTACCAGGCCCTGGTCAAGGCGCTCACCGAGATGTCGCCGAACGAGGTGATCCAGCAGATCACCGAAAGCGGCCTGCGCGGACGTGGCGGCGGCGGCTATCCCACCGGCCTCAAATGGGGCACGGTGTCGAAAGCAAGCGGCGACCTCAAATACGTCATCTGTAACGGCGACGAGGGCGACCCCGGCGCATTCATGGATCGCAGCGTTCTCGAGAGCGACCCGCAGCGCGTCCTTGAAGGCATGACCATTGCGGCGTACGCGGTGGGCGCCAGCAAGGGCTACTTCTACGTCCGCGCCGAGTACCCGCTGGCCGTAGCCCGGCTCACCAATTGCCTCCGCGACGCCCGTCGCCGCGGTCTCCTCGGCAACAACATCTGCAACACGCCCTTCAGCTTCGACGCCGAAATCCGTCTCGGCGCGGGAGCCTTTGTGTGCGGCGAGGAAACCGCTCTCATCGCGTCCATTGAAGGCAAGCGCGGCCAGCCCAAACCCCGCCCGCCCTATCCGGCGGTCAGCGGACTCTGGACCAAGCCCACGCTCATCAACAACGTTGAAACCTTCGCCAACATCGCGCCCATCGTCCGCAAGGGCGGCAAGTGGTTTGCCGGCATGGGTTCGGAGCGCAGCAAGGGCACCAAGGTCTTCGCACTCACCGGCAAAATCACCAACACCGGCCTGGTTGAAGTGCCGATGGGCATCTCGCTTCGGAAGATCATTGAGGGCATCGGCGGCGGCGTTCCTGACGGCCACACCTTCAAAGCCGTCCAGACCGGCGGACCTTCCGGCGGTTGTCTCCCCGCGGAACTGCTCGACATCGGCGTCAGCTACGACGCCCTGGTCAAAGTCGGCGCCATGATGGGCTCCGGCGGCATGATCGTCATGGACGACACCTCCTGCATGGTCAACGTCGCCCGCTTCTTCATCGAGTTCTGCATGACCGAGTCCTGCGGCAAGTGCATTCCCTGCCGCGCCGGCACCGCCCAGATGCACACGCTGCTCACCCGCATCTGTAACGGCTCCGGAACCATGGCCGACCTCGACCTGCTCGTCTCCCTCTGCGCCACGGTGAAGGAGACCAGCCTCTGCGGCCTCGGTCAAACCGCGCCCAACCCGGTGCTGAGCACGCTGAAGTACTTTGAGAACGAGTACATCGACCACATTGTCCACAAGCGCTGTCTGGCCGGTGTCTGCAACATCCAGGCCCCGGCAGCCGACGCAGCTGAATTGGAGGTGTTGGCATGAGCACCGGTGCAGAAGTCAAAACTCTCGTAATCGATGGCCAGGAAGTCAGCGCCCGCGCCGGCCAGACCATCCTTGAAGTGGCCCGCGAGCACAACATCGACATTCCCACCCTCTGCCACCTCGACGGCCTCAGCGACGTCGGCGCCTGCCGCCTCTGCGTAGTTGAGGTCAAGGGCAATAACAAGCTGTTTCCCGCCTGCGTGACCACCGTCTTCGAAGGCATGGAAGTCACCACGGTCACCGAGCGCCTGCAGAAGCACCGCAAGACCATCCTCGAACTGCTCTTCGCCGAACGCAACCACATCTGTTCGGTATGCGTTTCGAATGGGCATTGCGAGTTGCAAACCCTCGGCCAGCAGCAGGGCGTCACGCACGTCACGCTGCCCTATCGCAACCCCGAGCTGCCCGTCGACGCCTCGCACGAGCGCTTTACGCTCGACCACAACCGCTGCATCCTCTGCACCCGCTGCGTCCGTGTCTGCGCCGAGATTGAAGGCGCGCACATCTGGGACGTAATGGGCCGCGGCATTGACTCCATGATCATCTCCGATCTCCACCAGCCCTGGGGAGAATCGGCCTGCACACGCTGCGGCAAGTGCGTCCAGGTCTGCCCCACCGGAGCCCTTTTCGACAAAAGCAAAGTCGGCTCCGACCACCCCAAATATCCTGAATTTTTGCCCTGGCTGAATCTGATGAGGGAAGCGCAATGAGCAAACTCAAAGTGGCAACAGTCTGGCTGGACGGATGTTCCGGCTGTCACATGTCGATCCTCGACATGGATGAACGCCTCATCGCATTGACCGAGTTCATCGACATCGTCTACAGCCCCATCGTCGACACCAAGGAGTACCCGGACGAAGTCGATATCGCCCTCGTTGAAGGCGCCGTCGCCTCGGTCGACGACGAGAAGAAGATCAGGAAGATTCGCGCCCATTCGAAACTCCTGGTCGCCATGGGAGACTGCGCCGTCGCCGGCAATGTTCCCTCCATGCGCAACTCCATCGGACCTGAAGCCATTCTGGAACGCGCCTACATTGAGAACGCCGACTGCCAGCAGCAGATTCCCTGCATCGTCGTTCCGCGGTTGCTGCGCGTCGTCAAACCCATCCACGAGTTCGTCAAAGTAGACGTTTTTCTCCCCGGCTGCCCGCCCTCGGCCGACACCTTCCACACCGCGCTGACCGCGCTGGTAACCGGTGAACCGCTGGATGTCCCCGCCCTCACCCGTTTTGGAGCTTAATGTAGCGCCGGTCTCCAGACCGGCTGTATCGCGGGCGTCCACGCCCGCGTTTGTTGAAGGAACACGGAGTTTCCAATGACCCAGACGATCACCATCGATCCCGTCACACGCCTCGAAGGCCACGGCAAGATCACCATCATGCTCAACGGCCAGGGCGAAGTTGAAGACGCACATTTCCACGTCACCCAGGTGCGCGGCTTCGAACGCTTCTCGCAGGGCCGCCCGTTCTATGAGATGCCCTCGCTCATGGCCCGCATCTGCGGCATCTGCCCCGTCTCGCATCTGATCGCCTCGGCCAAGGCGTGCGAAGCCATCATGTCCATCCGCATTCCGCATACCGCCGCGCAACTGCGCCGCATGTTGAATCTCGCCCAGATGGTCCAGTCGCACGCGCTGAGCTTCTTCTATCTCGCCTCGCCCGATCTGCTTCTCGGCATGGAGTCCGACCCCGCCGCGCGCAACATCTTCGGCGTCGTCGCCGCCCAGCCCGAGCTAGGCCGCGCCGGCATAGCCCTGCGCCGCTTCGGCCAGCACATCATTGAACTCCTCGGCAACAAGCGCATCCATCCCGGATGGGTGGTTCCCGGCGGCGTCACCGAGCCTCTCGCGCCCGCCAAGCGCGACGAAATCCTCGCCATGATCCCCGAGGCCTACGCCAACATCGCCCTCGCCCTCGGCGCCTACAAGCAGATCGCGGAATCCTACCGGCCCGAAGCCAACGTCTTCGCCAACTTCCCGTCGCTCTTCCTCGGTCTCATCAACGAAGACGAATCGGTCGAGTTCACTGACGGCACGCTGCGCCTCATCGACGCTCACGGCGTCATCGTCGAAGACGGCATCACCGCCAACCGCTTCAGTGAAGTCATCGGCGAAGCCGTCGAGCCATACAGCTACACCAAGTTCGCCTATTTGAAGTCGCTCGGCTATCCCGAGGGCAGCTATCGAGTAGGCCCGCTGGCGCGCCTCAACATCGCTAAATCCATGGGCACGCCCAAGGCCGACGAGGAACTGATCGAGTTCAAGCAGCTAGCCAGCGGCCCGGTCTGGGGATCCTTCTACTACCATCACGCCCGCCTCGTCGACATGCTCTACGGCATCGAGAAGATCGAAGAGATCCTCACCGATCCGCTCATCATGGACAAGCACATCCGCGCCACCGCCGGCGTCAACCGCCTTGAAGGCGCAGGCCAGGCCGAAGCCCCGCGCGGCACCCTCCATCATCACTACAAGGTGGACGAGAACGGCCTCATCACCTGGGCCAACCTGGTGATCGCCACCGGCCAGAACAACAACGCCATGAACAAGGGCGTTCTCCAGGCCGCAAGGGAGTACGTCAACGACGGCAAGTTCACCGCCGGCGCGCTCAACCGCGTTGAAGCAGTGATCCGCGCCTTCGACCCCTGCCTGAGCTGCTCCACCCACGCCTTCGGCAAGATGCCGCTAGCGCTGACGATCCTCGATGCAGAAGGCAAGCAAGTCGATCAGCTCATCCGCTAGCCGCAAATATCGCCAACCGGACTGTAGCGCCGGACTCCAGTCCGGCTGTAGTGTGGGCCTCCAGGCCCACACCAACCTGATCGACGACCATGACTCATGGGTGCCCCACCTGGGCGCCACGTTTTTGTTTTTGTGGCTAGGGTGGGATAGATTACATTGACGCAAGTGATTTGATCGCCCAACCCAAATCCCGTGTCCTCATCCTCGCCTGCGGCAATACTCTCCGCAGCGACGACGGCGTCGGCCCCTGGTTAGCCGGCTGGGCCGAGCAGCACTTCGCATCTCACCCGGAAATCCGCATCATCTCCCGACAGCAATGGACGCCGGATATCGCTGAAGACATCGCCCACTCCGACTCCGTCCTCTTCGTCGACTGCTCTGTCTCCTCAGCCCCAGGCTATGTTCGCTTGATCCGGGTCGAGCCGTCCGTACAAACAGAAGGCCTTGCAACCCATCATCAGGGCGCGTCGCAACTGCTTGCACTCACAAGAGACCTCTACAACTCCCAGCCCGCAAAGGCGGCGCTGCTCACCATCGGCGTCGGCTCAACAGATTTGGGTGAAACCTTCAGCGAGCCCGCACTCCGAGCGATCCCTTTCGCGTGCGCATTGCTCGAATGCACAATTGTAGAGTGGTCGCAGTAACACCCTCAGCGCAAATATCCCGCAAGCTTGAATGAGTACGCGTAGTCGCCCTTCAACGGCATACGCAAAACAATCCGCATTCCATTTGGTGGCACTTTTGCCCCTAGCTCCATCGTCGGTTCGCCCAGTTGCGTAATCGGCACGCCTAACTTCGCGGGAACATCCGGCATCGTGATCGTCTGTGCTTTCGGCGTTCCCAACACAGTCACAAACAAATCAGTGCCCTTCCGCGTAAAACGCAGATCGTCCCCCTCCGCGCTCTTGCCCACCGCCTGCGTCCAGGGCGTTGTATCGTAAATCGCCTCGCCGTTCTGTCTCAGCCACGCCCCCAGCGCCTTCAGCCTCTCCATCTGCACTGCCGGAACGGTCCCATCCGCCTCCGGCCCCACATCCAGCAGCAGGTTCCCGTTCTTGCTCACAATGTCCACCAGCAGCGCGATCAGCTCGCCCGGCGCAATCGTCTCCTTCTCGCCTTCCGCGCGGTTATACCCGAAGCTCCGCCCCAGCCCGCGGCACTCCTCCCATTTTTTCGCGCTGATCTTGTCCAGCTTCTCGTACTCCGGCGAACTGAAATCCGAGTGCTTGATCCCAAACCGGTCGTCGATCACCCCATCCGGAATCGCGTTGTAGTAGTCCGCCTCCACCTCCAGCGCCTTGCCCGTCTTCGGCCAGTCAATGTCGTTCCACAGCAGCATCGGATGGTACTTCGCAATCAGCTCGTGAATCTGCGCGTTGGCATACCGCCCGTACGCTTCGCTCTCCGGCTTCACCGCATCGTAATCCGCATTCACTTCAATCGGCCCAGAGTTAAACGTCCAATCGTACCCGCCGGAGTAGTAGAGCCCCATCTTCAGTCCCTGCTTGGTCACCGCCGCCGTCAGGTCGCCCACAATATCCCGCTCCGCATGCCGCGCATTCAAGGGCAGCGTCGGGCTGGGATTGGGCGTCGTGCTCGGCCACAGCGTGAACCCCTCATGGTGCTTGCTGGTCAGCACCACGTACTTCGCCCCCGCCTCGCGAAACACCGTCGCCCACTGGTCGGGATTCCACTTCCTGCTCTCTTTGTTAAACGTCTCGGCAAACTGGTAGTAGTCGTGATGCGGCCCGTAATGCTCGCGATCGTACGCCTCGGTCGGCGACCCAGGGATGCGCACCGTGTTCAGATACCACTCGGCATAGGGGTCGTACTTGATGTAATCGTCGTTGCCAAAGTCGTGGTCCGGATGATTCAGCGGCGCCCATCCCGGCACCGAATAAAGCCCCCAGTGAATGAAGATGCCCAGCTTGGCCCCCGCGTACCACTCCGGCAGCGGATGCTTGTCCAGCGACTCAATCGTCGCCTCATACTTCACCGGCGCCTGCGCCGCGCACACGCCGCAGATCGCCACAACAATACCTGCAACCAATCCGAAAAACCTTTTTCCACGCGCCATGTCTGCTTCCCTCTCACCCAAGCGATGTTACCTCCTGGCGGCCGAAAGTCTGAACCAAAACCTTCGAATCATCCTGACAACTATAGCGGTTTCAGGATTGCCGTACCCAAAGGGAATACACTCAAGTCGACGCGACCCCAAGGAGCGGCGACCTCGCAGTAGTGCAGATAGGGTATACCTATCCTGAAACCGCTCTAGCCACAGAAGAATCACCATCGCGCAAAGTAGCCCGAGGATCTCCCACTTGAGCTGGTCCACAACCTGGCGGATGATTCCAAACGTGTCGAAGGAAGTCCATTCCTCGCGAATCCTGCCATCGACGATGAGCCACACCGTGATGCCACGCAACTCCAGCTTGGCCCCGGTTGCCGGCAACGGGCTTGCCGCGCCGGTGTTGGTTCCGCGCAGCGTCCACACCACAGTCACCAGGTCGCCCTCGGCGACCATCGGATTTACCGTCATGTTCAGGTCGGGAAGAGCCCGCTTTTCCCAGTGAACCGCCGCCTGGTCTTCTTGCAGGCTGGCATTTCCGTCCAATCCATGGTTGACGAAATCTGGAGCGTAAATCTCGTCCGCAACCTGGAACCTCCCCTGATTGAATATCTCGTCAAACACCCGCCTGGCGACGGCCTTGTTCGTCTCCTGCTGAGAAACTGCCGCTGGAACTGCGCGTACCGGCAAAGGAGCAATCGACGCAAATACCGGCGCACATGTCAGCAGTACGAAAGCCATGGTTCTTTTCACCGACTCTCTCCTTGCTGGAACCGCCTTCAGGCCGCCCCGCGCATGCACTCCGGAACAATCCGGCGCGCCGCGGTGTCTAATTGAAGAGCACCCGCACCAACTGCCAAACCTGATCCAGGCTAGACTCGCCAGTATACGCTCCGTCCTGTTCCCTGAAGGGGGTCTTCCTGTGCTCGAACTGCGCCGCGTCTCCAAGCACTTCTCCGGCATTCCCGCGGTTGACGACGTCAGCTTCACTGCCCGCCCCGGCGAGGTCACCGGCTACCTCGGCCCCAACGGCTCCGGCAAGTCCACCACCATGAAGATGATCACCGGCCTGATCGAAATGACCCTCGGCCACATCCTCTTTGAAGGCAAGCCCATCCAGGACGACCTGATCGGCTACAAGCGCCGCATGGGCTACGTTCCCGAAGAGCCTTACCTCTACAACCATCTCTCCGGCGCGGAATACCTCACCATGGTCGCGCAGCTCCGCAACCTGCCGCCGCGCGAATCCTCCGAGCGCATTGACGGCCTGCTGCGCCTGCTCTCGCTCTACGACGACCGGCATGCCTCTATCTCCGGCTACTCCAAGGGAATGCGCCAGAAGATCCTCATCGCCGCGGCGCTCATGCACAATCCCCAGCTCATCCTGCTTGACGAGCCATTTTCCGGCCTCGATGTAGGCTCGGCGCTGGTTCTCCGCAGCCTCATTCAGGAGCTGGCCGCGCGCGGTAAAGTCGTCCTCTTCAGCTCGCACGAGCTCGACACTGTCGAGCGCGTCTGTTCCCACGTCGTCATCCTCCATCGCGGCAAGCTTGTGGCCGACGACTCCATTGAGCGTCTGCGTTCCCTGATGGAGCTGCCCACGCTCGAAGCCATCTTCTCCCAGCTCGCCGTCGAGCAGGACACCGACTCCATGGCCCGCCAGATTGCGGATCTCATCCATGCCTAGAGTCTCATCCTCGCCCGGCACGCTGCTGCGTGGGACTCTCGCGCGCATTGACGCGCATTTGCCCACGGACTTCCGCGTGCTCTATCGCCAGTTCCTACTGCGCGTGGTGGATCTTGAAGCTCTCTCCATCCATGCCGACGTCATCGGCTATCTCGGCCAGTTCGCCGGCATTCTCTTCATGTTCAGCCTCATCCAGGCCATCGGCGCATTCTTTTCAACATTAGGCCCGCCGCCGCCGCCCTCGGAACTCGTCGTGCTCGCCTGGCATACCGAGCAGTCGCTGATCTCGCTCATGATGCTCATCGTTGGCCTCATCACCGTCATCGGTTGGGACTCAACCTTCCCTGACCGGCGCGACATCATGGTGCTCTCGCCGTTGCCTGTGCGCCCGCGCACCATCCTCTTCGCCAAAGTCGCAGCCTCGGCCGCCATCCTCGGCATCGCCGTCATCGCCTTCAACGGTGCTTCGGCCTTCGCGTGGCCACTGGTCCTCGCCGGCTTTCCCGGCATTCTCCGTTTCAGCCCGGCCCTCTGGTTCACCATGTTCGCCGCCAGCGCATTTCTCTATTGCGCAGTGCTGTCCGTGCAAGGACTGATGGCGCTTCTGCTTCCCCGCCGCATGTTTCTGCGCCTCTCCGCTGTTTTGCAACTGGTCGCATTCGGCCTCTTTCTCGCCGTTTACTTCCTCACCCCGAACCTGCCCACTGTCGCGGATTTCTCAGCTCCTCAAAATCAATCGACGATCCTCTGGTGCCCTTCCTACTGGTTCTTCGCGTTATTTAACCAGTTGAACGGCTCGCTGCCCGCCGGCCTTGGGTGGCTCGCCCTGCGCGCATGGATCGGCCTGGCTATCGTCCTGGCTGGAGCGGCCTTTTCGCTACTGCTCTGCTACGTCCGCACCATGAAGAAAACAGTCGAAGAGCCGGACCTCGTCCCCGGCGCCGGCGGTCTGCACTGGACGCCGCGCTTCGGCGGCGTTCTGCAAACAGCAATCGTGCTCTTCAGCTTCCGCTCCATCACCCGCAGCCGGCAGCATCGCGTCATCCTCGCGTTCTTCCTCTCCGTAGTCTTCGCCATCGCGCTCTCATTGCTGCGCGGCGAACTCAACACGCCGGCAGGCCGCCCCATCGACGAAGACTTCATCTTCCCCACCCTCTTGATGATGACCTTCGCCGTCATCGGCCTGCGCAGCGTCTTCTCGCTTCCCATTTCCCTCACCGCAAACTGGGTTCTGCGCACCACGCAACTTTGCTCATCGGAAAAGTACGTCGCGGCAACCCGTCGCACGCTGCTCATCCTCTGCGTCCTGCCGGTTCTATTTGCAACAGCTCTTTTATCTCTAAGATTTCGGCCTTGGACACAGGTTGCCGGGCACCTCGTCCTGCTTGCATCGATCGGCTGCATCTTTACCGAAATCAGCCTCATCGGTTTCTACAAAGTCCCGTTCACCTGTTCCTACCTGCCCGGCAAATCGAATATTCAATTTGCGCTCTGGGGAGTGGTCATCGTCCTCCCGCTGCTTGGCATCTCCTTTGCGCCCTTTGAACAACAGGCTCTCAACGATCCCCTCCGGTTCACAGGTCTCTTTACCCTCTTTACGGCGGTCGATATAGGCCTCCTGATCTTCAACCGCCGCCAGGCACACGCCGCCGTGCTCTACTTTGAGGAGCTTCCGGCGGAAATCATCACGACCCTCAACCTCATCTCACCCAGGCCGTCCACTCCCAAGCCGTAGTTCAAACGCGCCCGCCGTTTTCAAATAAGGGAAAGAAGCCCAAAAAGCCAGCGGCGATCGCAATAGAGTGCGATCGCCGCCGGCCCCCAGGAAAATCAACGTGCTTCAGTGAATTGTTTTATAGCGGTTTCAGGATTGCCGTACCCAAAGGGAATACACTCAAGTCGACGCGACCCCAAGGAGCGGCGACCTCGCAGTAGTGCAGATAGGGTATACCTATCCTGAAACCGCTCTAGAACGCAGCCACCGTCTGCCGCAGGCTATACGAGCTCAGCGTCTTGATGTAGTTGCCGCGGTCGAATGGCGACGTATCCGGAACCGAGCGCCGGCTCAGGCATCCGCGCGTCTCCCACAGCGAAGTGTATTCGCGCTTCTCCAGCCAGTATTGCGCATCGGCCAGCACCCTGCCGATATGCTCGATGCCGTGAATGTGCAGCGCCGACGCCATCATCGTAATCCCGGCGCCCGCCATGATCCCCTTCAGCACATCCTCGGCCGAGTGCACACCGCCGGTGATCGCGAGATCGATCTTCAGTTGCCCATAAAGGATCGCCGCCCAATGCAGCCGAGGCAGTAACTCCGAAGGAGTGGAGAAGTGCAGCGTTGGCCGCACCTCCTGCAACTCGATGTCGAAGTCCGGTTGGTAGAAGCGGTTGAACAGCACCACGCCCTTGGCGCCCGCATCCTCAAGCCGTGCCACCAGGTTCGGCACGCTGGTGAACGACTGCGAAAGCTTCACCGCCACCGGAACCTTCACCGCGCCCACAACCGCGGCCACCAGTTCCAGCAGTTGATTCTCAAGCTCGGCCGAAGTCTGGCTGCGATTCGTCGCCAGCGCATACGTGTTCAGCTCGATCGCGTCTGCGCCCGCTTCCTCCACATCCTTCGCGTAGCGAATCCAGCCGCCGGTTGTGGCTCCATTCAGGCTGGCAAGGATGGGGATGTCGACAGCCGTCTTGCAGCGCCGCAGGTGTTCGAGATAGACATCCTGCGTCATACGGTAGTCGTTCAGATCCGGCAGGTAGCCCAGCGACTCAGGAAACGATTCCGTCCCGCGCGAAAGGTCTTCGTCCAGCGCCTTCGATTCCAGTGCCAACTGCTCCTCGAACAGCGAACACAGCACCACCGCCGACGCGCCCGCATCCTCCATCCGCCGTACATTGTCAAGCGATTCCGACAGCGGCGTGGACGATACCACGATCGGCCCCTTCAGCTTCAGGCCCAGGTACTTGGTTGAAAAATCGATCATTGCTTGCCTCCGTCCGCAACCGCGACTGCGTTGTCTTCAATCTTTTCTTCCGGGGCGATATGCGGCGACTCACTGCGGCCCGCCATGGCGGCCCGCGCCGAGTAAACCCGCCACTGGCGCTCCACATCGTCCTGCGCTTCCACCAGCAGTTTTGCCGCCAGGTCAGGATTGCTCCGCGCCAGCATCGTGTAACGCGCCTCGCGGTACGTGTACTCCTTCAGCCGGATCGCCGGCGCCTTCGAGTCGAGCTGGAAGGGATTCTTCCCGCTTTCGCGCAGGTCAGGGTTATAACGCATCAGCGGCCAGTAGCCGGACTGGACGGCAAGTTTCTGCTGCTCCAGCCCATGCACCAGATCGTATCCGTGCGCAATGCAGCTCGCGTACGCGATGATGATCGACGGCCCGTCGTGCGCCTCGGCCTCCTGGAAGGCCTTGACCACATGACTGTCATTTCCGCCGAGAGCCACCTTGGCCACGTAGACCGAGCCGTAGCTCACCGCTTCCATCGCCAGGTCCTTCTTGCTGTTTTTCTTGCCGCTGGCCGCAAACTTGGCCACCGCGCCGCGCGGCGTCGCCTTCGACATCTGTCCACCGGTATTCGAGTAGACCTCCGTGTCCAGCACCAGCACGTTCACGTTCTTGCCGGAACCGAGCACATGATCCAGTCCGCCGAATCCGATGTCATACGCCCATCCGTCGCCGCCCAGAATCCACACACTCTTGCGCACCAGTGAATCGGCAACCGCCAGCAGGTTCTTCGCGTCGGAGGACGCATTGGCGGCCAGCTTCGAGCGCAGAATCTTGACCCGTTCGCGCTGCAAGGCGATCTCCGTCTCGGTCTTCTGCGATGCGCCCAGAATGTCCGCAACCAGCTCGACGCCAATCTCGGCGGAAAGCCGCGTCAACAGCGTCTCCGCAAAAATCTTCTGCTGGTCCAGCGCAACCCGCATACCGAACCCAAACTCCGCATTATCCTCAAACAGCGAGTTGGCCCAGGTCGGTCCGCGACCTTCCGCGTTGCTGGTGTAAGGCGTTGTCGGCAGGTTGCCGCCGTAGATCGACGAGCATCCTGTCGCATTCGCAATGTACAGCCGATCGCCGAACAACTGCGTCAGCAGCTTGATATACGCCGTCTCGCCGCAACCCGAGCATGCGCCCGAAAACTCAAACAGCGGCTGCAGCAGTTGAATGTCCTTCACCTGACTGTGCGAAAGCTTGCTGCGATCTACTTCCGGAAGCTTCAGGAAGAAATCCCAGTTGTCGCGCTCGGCCTCGCGCAACGCAGCCTGCGGCGCCATGTTGATCGCCTTGTGGCTCGCATCGCTCTTGCTCTTCACCGGGCACACTTCCACGCAAAGGGCGCATCCGGTGCAATCCTCCGGAGCCACCTGCAGCGTGTAATGGTCCTCTTCCATGCCCTTCCACTTCGGCTTCGCCCATTGGAAGGTCTCCGGCGCGTTGGTTCCCAGCTCGGCGCCGTACACCTTCGAACGAATCACCGCGTGCGGGCAAACCATGACGCACTTGCCGCACTGAATGCACAGATCCTTATCCCAGACAGGAATGAACTGCGCAATGTTCCGCTTCTCCCACTGCGCCGTACCCGTCGGGAAGGTTCCGCCCGCCGGCAGCGCGCTCACCGGCAGTTGATCGCCGTGTCCGCCCGCAATCTGTCCCAGCACGTTGCGCACAAACTCCGGCGCCTTGCCTGAGATGGAAGGAATCAGATCGAATTCAGAGGATGCTGCCGCCGGCAGTACAACCTTTTCAAGATGCGCCAGCGCGTGGTCCACGGCCGCGTAATTCTTCTGCACCACCGCATCGCCGCGCTTGCCGTAGGTCTTGTAAATGGCCTTCTTGATCTGCGCAATCGCCTCATCGCGCGGCAACACGCCGCTGATGGCGAAGAAGCAGGTCTGCATGATGGTGTTGATGCGCGTGCCCATGCCCGCTTCACGCGCCACCTTGTAGCCGTCGATCACGTAGAACTCGATCTTCTTGCGCAACAGCTCCTGCTGCGTGGTCTTCGGCAGATGATCCCAGACCTCCGCCGCGGAGTAAGGCGAGTTGAGCAGGAACACAGCGCCCGGCATCGCCGCTTCCACAATGTCCATCTTCTCCAGGAAGCTGAAGTTGTGGCAGGCCACAAAGCTTGCCCGCGTAATCAGGTAGCTCGACCGGATTGGATTCGGCCCGAAGCGCAGGTGGCTCGTGGTCATCGATCCCGACTTCTTCGAGTCGTACACAAAGTAGCCCTGCGCGTAGTTGGGCGTCTCGCTGCCGATGATCTTGATGGAATTCTTGTTCGCCCCCACCGTTCCGTCCGAACCAAGCCCATAGAACAATGCCCGCACCGTCTTCGGATCTTCGGTGGAGAAGTTCGGATCGTACGTCAGACTGGTGTGCGAAACGTCGTCGTCAATGCCGATCGTGAAGTGATTCTTCGGCTCCGGCTTTGCCAACTCGTCGAAGATGCCCTTCACCATTGCCGGCGTGAACTCTTTGGACGAGAGCCCGTAACGCCCGCCAATCACAGTCGGATTGGCGGCAAACGGCAGCGTCGCCGCATGCTCCGCAATCACCGTGATGATGTCCTGGTAGAGCGGCTCGCCCAGCGAACCCGGCTCCTTGGTGCGATCCAGCACCGCAATCGATTTCACCGTCGCCGGCAACGCCTTCAAAAATGCGCTCGAATCAAATGGCCGATACAGCCGCACCTTGAGCAGGCCAATCTTCTCGCCCTGTTTCGTCAGCAGATCCACGGCCTCTTCGGCAGCTTCAGCGCCTGAGCCCATGATCACGATCGCGCGCTCCGCATCCGGCGCGCCGTAATAGTCAAACAGGTGATACGCGCGTCCCGTCTGCGCCGCAAAACGATCCATCACGTTCTGCACAATTCCCGGAACTGCCGCATGGAAAGGATTGCAGGCCTCGCGCGCCTGGAAGAATACATCCGGGTTCTGCGCCGTGCCGCGAATAATCGGCCGGTCCGGACTCAATGCCCGCTGCCGCGCCTCAATAATGAACTTGTCGTCCACCAGCGCGCGAATCGTCTCGTCGCTGATGGGAAGTATCTTGCCCACTTCATGCGAAGTGCGGAAACCGTCAAAGAAATGAATGAAAGGAATGCGCGACTCGAGCGTGGCCACCTGCGCCACCAGCGCCATATCGGCCACTTCCTGCACGGAATTCGAAGCCAGCATCGCCCAGCCCGTCGCCCTGCAAGCCATCACGTCCGAGTGATCGCCAAAGATCGACAGCGCGTGCGTGGCCAGCGTCCTCGCCGTCACATGCATCGTCGCCGGGGTCAGCTCGCCGGCAATCTTGAACATGTTCGGAATCATCAGCAGCAAGCCCTGCGACGCCGTAAACGTGGTCGCAAATGCGCCCGCCTGCAATGCGCCGTGCAGCGCGCCTGCCGCGCCGCCCTCGCTCTGCAACTCTTCCACCACCGGCAACGCGCCCCAGATATTCTTCTTTCCCTCCGAGCGCCACTGATCGGCCCACTCGGCCATCGGCGACGAGGGGGTAATGGGGTAAATGGCAACTACTTCAGAAAGACGATAGGCCACCGAAGCGGCCGCTTCGTTCCCATCCAGAATCACCATCTTGCTAGCCGTTTTCTGTTCACTCATTCCGTTTCCCTCATAGCGCGGCCCAAGGGAGATCAACCGCTACGGTGAGTCTCTTCTCTGGGGTAGGTAGTCGCAGTGACGAGAAACACAGGGTCATTATCGAATCCCACAATATGGCATGCTTTCCATATAATGAACAACGCTCTTCCTCACACACATTCAGCTCGCACTATTGTCTAATGTGCTGAGGACTCCTCCATGCAACTCAGTCGCCGCTGCGCCGCTGCTCTCTTTCTGCCCTTCGCCTGTTCTCTCCCCACTCACGCGGCCACGCCCGCCGTTGGCCAGCCTGCGCCGCCGCTCGCCTTCACCCAACTCATCGGCGCGCCCGAAGGCACAAAGACAGACTGGCCCGCGCTCCACGGAAAAGTGGTTGTGCTCGAATTCTGGGCCACATGGTGCGCGCCCTGCATCGCGGAGATCCCTCACCTCAATGCCCTTGCGCAGTCCCTCGCCGCGAGCAACGTGCAGTTCATCGCCATTGACGACGAAGACCCCGCGGTCGTCAAGGAGTTCCTCGCCAAGAAGCCGATCACCGGCTGGGTCGGCCTGGTCGACTCCAAATCAAAACTCTTTGAGGACTACAGCGCACAGCTCCGCCCAGCCACCATCGTTGTCGACACCGAAGGCCGCATCGCCACCCGCATCAGCGTCGATCTCCTCAACAAAGACCAGCTCGTCGCGCTCGCCAGCGGCAAGCCCGTCGTCTTTCCTGAAGACAAGGAAGCCGCTGTCCGCGAGAAAATCCTAGCGCAAGCCAAGGCGGCCGCAGCCGATCCCGCAGCCGCGGCCGGCCCAACAACCGTTCGCCCGCTCTTCGAAATCTCCATCTGGCCCGGCGACCCCGACGGTCAGTTCTCCCTCATGATGCACAACCACAAAAACGGCAGCGGCTACTCCTACGATGCGAAAGACGGCCCGCTCCCCCTGCTCTTCCAGATGATTGCCGGCGTTCCCGAGAGCCGCCTCATCCTCCACGGCGCCGTGCCCTCCGCCAAATACTCGCTGCGCATCAGCCTGCCCGGAACCAGCCTCGCCGACATCGCCCCCGCGACCGAGCTTGCCCTCGCCTCCGCCGGCAACATGAAGCTGAGCCACGCAGTCACTGAAGAAGAAGCCTGGGTCCTGCAATCCACGCCCAAAGCCGCCGGCCTGCTCAGCCCCTCGGCCTCCCAGCATGGGAGCATCTGCTTCTACAACGCGATGAACGGCAAGCTGACCATGGTCAAGACTTCGCTCGACGGCCTCGCCCCGCGGCTTGAAGAAGCGCTTGGCGGCCCGCTCGTCAACGAAACCGGAATCTCCGGCGAATTCGACGCCACCCTCGACTTGCCCAAAGGCAACTCCGACGCCATCAA